>Ga0207421_10001669_pt1 | contig 28205 bp, 24 predicted proteins | sample SodLakKL_010_SED_4_FD_187542 | JGI IMG/M metagenome (GOLD analysis project Ga0207421, IMG submission 187542) | Alkaline sediment microbial communities from Lake Tanatar, Kulunda Steppe, Russia - 8KL_010_SED (SPAdes) (version 2) | ecosystem: Environmental > Aquatic > Non-marine Saline and...
CTGTCGGATGTGGCAGCAGCCGGAGCCGTTTCCCGTCCGTCAAAAACGGTCAGTTCACCGGTTTCGCCGTTCTTGTACAACAGAAAGGCACCCCCGCCGATCCCGCTTTCCGGCGGTTCTGCAACATTCAGCGCCATCTGTACGGCCACCGCAGCATCCATGGCGTTACCGCCGTTTTCAAGGATGCTCAGCCCGGCATCCACCGCTGCCGGATGAGCAGCGGAAATCATCCATTCTTCTGCAAATACCTCCGGATCAGCTGTACTATCGCGGTAATCGGGGCGTTCATACGATCCGCCGCAGGCTGTCAGCACTATCAGAGCCCCAAATGACACAAAGGCCTTGCGTGCGGCAGAGACAACATCGCGGATTCGGGTCAGGGTTCGAGTTCGGGTCCGGATCCGAATCCATACTCCCGGTGTTGTCCGCCGGTCCGGAAGATGGTCCTCCCATGAGTTATCAATACGAACTTGATTTCGACAGGAAGTGTTAGGGATAGTGAAATTCATGAATTTGCCGATCATCTGATTGATAAACAGGAATAAGCGATATCCGCCGGAAGAGCGTGCCCGGGGGAGAGATTTGTGCGGGGTGTCACATCTCTCAGAGAATATGAATATATTTGATATTCTATGGATAAGACATATATGCAAAAACTTTTTGAGGAACACCAGCGTGCAGCGCAATGCCCGTCGCCGGTACTGGTGGTCGCTTTTTTCAACCGGTTGCTGGGCTTTCTCTTTCCGGAATTCAGCAATACACGCTACCGCTCTGTAACGCAACTGGAAACCCTCAGTTCCGAATTGAAAGAGGAGTTCTGCATTATTCTGAGGAAATGTTCCGAGTGCCAGGTAACAAATGTTGAAGCATTGGCTGAGGAGTTCTGGGGGTCTCTGCCGGATATCAAAGCGAAGCTGGAGCTTGACATTCAGGCGATGTATGATGGTGATCCGGCCGCTAAAAGCCGGACCGAAGTGATTCGCACCTATCCCGGTTTCTACGCCATCACATCGTACCGGGTCGCTCATTTTCTGCATGACAAGGGATATCTGCTGCTCTCCCGAATGATTACCGAAAACGCACACAGCCATACAGGTATCGATATCCACCCCGGAGCACAAATCGGCCGCCATTTCTGTATTGATCACGGGACCGGTATTGTTATCGGGGAGACCACCATCATCGGGGATCATGTAAAAATCTATCAGGGGGTCACACTCGGAGCTCTGAGTGTGCGCAAAGAGGATGCGGCGGTTAAGCGCCACCCTACCATTGAAGATTATGCGGTTATTTACGCCGGCGCATCAATACTCGGCGGTGACACAGTCGTAGGCCGCCATAGTGTGATTGGAGGCAATGTTTGGCTTACGGAGAGTGTACCGGAGTGGTCACGCATCACCTATGTCGCCCGCCAGGAGAATCGGGGAGTCTCGGAAAGTTCGCCGTAATAAAGTGGATATTCGCACTGACGTACCTCTTCGAAATCATTCGTCTCTCCAAATTGTTTACGTAAATGGTTATTCTGATGTATCGTCCGGAATACGTCGTAACAGCCTGTAGCTCACGAAACCTGCAACACTTACAATATCTGGAATTAAAATAATGACCCTCGAAGATCTCATTGGAAACACCCCGATCGTCCGGCTGGAACACATCCCCAAGTCACCGGACGTTGCAATCTATTGCAAGTTGGAGGGGCGCAATCCCGGAGGAAGTGTCAAAGACCGGGCCGCGTACGGTATGATATCCGCGGCGCTGGAACGCGGGGATATTCGTCCGGGGGACAAACTGGTGGAGGCTACCAGCGGCAACACCGGCATAGCACTGGCAATGATCGCCCGGCTCAAAAACCTGCAGATGACGCTGGTCATGCCCGACAACTCCACCAAGGAGCGCATAGACACGATGCGTGCATACGGAGCGGAAGTCATTCTTACCCCGGGTGAAAAGACGATCGAGTACTCACGGACGGTCGCCGAAGAGATGGCAGAAACCGGCGATTACTATATGCTCGACCAGTTTGCCAACCCCGACAACTACTGGATGCACTACCGGTCCACCGGACCCGAAATCTGGAATGACACAAAGGGAGAAATCACCCATTTTGTTTCATCCATGGGGACCACCGGCACCATTATGGGGGTTTCCCGCTACTTAAAAGAGCAGAATCCGGATGTGCAGATCATAGGGGTTCAGCCGAAAGACGGATCCCAGATTCCCGGAATCAGGCGATGGACGCCCGAGTTTCTGCCCAAAATTTTTGAAGCGGACCGGGTAGATCGCACTATTGATGTCAGCCAGGAAGAGTCGGTCGCCATGACCCGCCGCATGGCACGGGAAGAGGCCATTTTTGCCGGCATGAGCAGCGGCGGATGCCTGGCAGCGGCTTTAAAACTGGCCGGGGAGCTCGATCATGGAGTGATAGTTTGCATCACTTGTGACATCGGGGACCGGTATCTCAGCTCCTCCCTGTTTTCGGATGAGGATGATGAGTCCTGAATCACGATTTGCGGGTTGTGTGTTGATGGCGTCAGCATAATCCACCCGATATGTTAATGCTAAAATCCGTACCTTTATAAGATTTGCAACTCACGGCAGTTTTATAGTAACCAACGTATGTCCAACAGGCGAAAAATCAGGGAAACCGTTTTACAGGCGCTATATGCTTCGCAGCTCGGTGACCATCACCCCGAAGAAGTTCTTCAAACCATTGTTAATCCGGGATTAAAGGAAGATGCTACAGGACTGGCATTTGCCGAGCGGTTGTTTCTGAGGTCTCTGGATAATCTGGAGCAAACCGATACCCTCATCAGGGATCATATTGCCAATTGGGATATCGGGCGTCTTGCCACGGTTGACCGGATCATCCTGCAGATGGCCATCACCGAATTTCTGACGTTTGAAGATATTCCGACCAAAGTCACTATCAATGAAGCCATCGAAATCGCCAAGAACTATTCGACCGCGAAATCAGGCCGTTTTGTCAATGGTATTCTGGACGCCGTAGTCGATACGCTTCGCAGCGAAGACCGGATTGACAAGAAAGGCCGCGGCTTGCAGGATACGCCCGCCAGAAAGCCGCGAAAAGTATCGATTCCCTATGTTGATGAAGACGGAAACCCCGATCCGGACGCATCGGAAGCTGATCCGGAATGGACGGATAGTGAACGGCCTCAGGCCGCATCACAAAAAAAGAAGCGTATCAAACGCCCCAGAAAATCACCGGGATCCTGACCAGCGCTCATTTCTATACAGACACCAGCTATATTTCCTTCCGAATGCTGATCGCATGGAATGTCCGAATGTTCCCCCTGGGAATTGCACAAAAGTGCTGTGATTCCTGTTGAGTGAAAGCGGTCTTGTTTGAACCGAACCATCTGAGTTGTAATATCTGCACCATAAAATCTGATCTGAAAATTCTGCACCATTTTTCATAAAGTGTAACATCTGCACCATTTTTCCTGAACTGTAACATCTTGTACCTTTCATGTGTTTAAAAATTTAAATTAAGCAGACACATGCAATTCCATGACCGGGTTTAATCATGCGCCTGTGTGTCCTGACGCCAGACCGGTCATGTTCATTTCATCTTATTGACTGAATCAACCTATGAGCCTTACCTGTGGAATCGTCGGACTGCCGAATGTCGGCAAATCCAGTTTATTTAATGCACTGAGCAATGCCGGGGCCGAAGCGGCCAACTTCCCGTTCTGTACCATCGATCCCAACGTCGGAATCGTTCCTGTGCCGGACAATCGCCTCAACCGGCTGGCCGAACTGGTCAAACCGAAGCAGGTAACCCCCACCTCCATCGAATTTGTGGATATTGCCGGGCTGGTGAAGGGCGCTTCGGAGGGTAAGGGAAAGGGAAATGCCTTTTTGTCACACATCCGTGAGGTGGATCTGATTATCCATGTTGTGCGCTGTTTCCAGGATGATGATGTGATTCATGTCGAGGGCGGCATCAATCCGACTCGGGATATCGGCATCATTGAGAGCGAGTTGCTCTTCAAGGATCTGGAGACCCTGGAGCGGCGTGAGGAGCGTGCCCGCAAGATGGCAAAATCGGGCGACAAAGCGCTGCAAAATCAGCTCTACGCGTTAGAGCAGTTACGTGGGCATATCGAACAGGGCAAACCGGTGCGTTCCTATCCGAATTGGGATCCGGCCAATCCGGCGTTCCAGGAGCTTTTTTTCCTGACAGCCAAAAAGGTCCTCTACCTCTGTAACATTGCAGAAAATGACCTGCCCGCCGGCGAAGGCAACGATTATGTGATGAAAGTTCGTGAACATGCCGATGCCGAGGGCGCCGAAACGGTGGTGGCCTGCGCCAAAATTGAGTCGGAAATCGCCGAACTGGATGAGGAGGAAAAGCGGGATTTTCTGGGAGAACTGGGACTGGAAGAGTCCGGCCTCAACCGGCTTATTGCCGCTGCCTACCGGAAATTGGGCCTGATCACCTACTTCACCGCCGGCCCGAAAGAGGTGCGCGCATGGACGATTCCACAGGGAACCAAAGCGCCCCAGGCAGCCGGAGTGATCCACACCGATTTTGAAAAAGGATTTATCCGAGCCGAAACGATCGCATTCGATGATTACATGAGCTGCGGATCTGAATCCGCCGCCCGTGACGCCGGCAAAATGCGATCCGAAGGCCGCGGTTACACCGTTAAGGACGGGGATGTGATTCTGTTCCGTTTTAATGTTTAGAGATGCGGGACGGGTAATGATACAGGCTCAAAACTCATTAAACAGGAAATTCGTTACGCGGAATCTTATATTATCATGTTAATTATTTCAGAAAACTTGTAACCATACATGTCTGACCAAACCATAGCGACTAAAAAAGAGATAACCTTTTCATTCCCGGATGGCAGCACCCGCACCTATCCGTCCGGTATTACCGGAGTGGAAATCGCCGAATCCATATCAGGCCGTCTGGCGCGGGAAGCGTTGAGCATTACTGTGGACAATACCGTTTTCGATCTGCACCGCCCGTTGACCACCGGTGGCAAGATCACCATCAACATGTGGGACGACGAGGATGGAAAAATGGCCTTTTGGCACTCCTCAGCCCATATTCTTGCCGAGGCGGTTGAAGCCCTCTACCCCGGGGTCAAGCTTGGAATCGGCCCTCCGATCGAACAGGGTTTCTACTACGACATCGATTTTGGCGACACCCATGTAAGCAGCGACGATCTTCCGAAAATCGAGGCCAAAATGGTTGAATTGGCCCGGCAGAAAAATCAATTCGAGCGTTTCGAAATCTCTAAGGAGGAGGCCATTAGCCACTACCGCGAGAAAAATGATCCCTATAAACTGGATCTGCTCGAGGGGTTGGAAGACGGGACCATCAGTTTCTACAAACAGGGCAATTTCACCGATTTGTGTCGCGGTCCCCATATCCCCGATACCGGGCGGATCAAAGCGATCAAGCTGCTCAACACTGCCGGAGCCTATTGGCGCGGTGACAATGCCAGCAAACAACTGACCCGGATTTACGGTATCAGTTTTCCCAAAAAATCGATGCTGGATGCATTTTTGCACCAGCTTGAGGAGGCACGCAAGCGTGATCACAAGAAACTCGGCCCGCAGCTGGGCATCTATATGATCGACCGGATGGTGGGCAGTGGCCTGCCGATGTGGCTGCCCAAGGGGACAACCCTGCGCCGCACCCTTGAGGCTTTTCTGCGTGATGAACAGATTCGCCGCGGTTATGATGAGGTGATTACCCCGCATATTGGAAACCTGGAGTTGTACCGCACATCCGGTCATTACCCCTATTACAAAGACTCCCAGTTCGCCCCGATGCAGATCGATGACGAGGGGTATCTGCTGAAACCGATGAATTGCCCGCATCACCACCGTATCTACGACAACGAGATGCGAAGTTACCGCGACCTGCCGGTCCGGTTGGCCGAATTTGGCACCGTTTACCGCTATGAGCAGACCGGCGAGCTCAACGGGCTCTCACGGGTCCGCGGTTTCACACAAGACGATGCGCACATCTACTGCACCAACGACCAGCTCAAACAGGAGATCAAACACTGTATCGAACTTACCCAATTTGTCTTCTCGACCTTTGATATGCCGGTCGACATCCGGCTCTCCTTCCGGGATGCCAACGACGAGAAATACGGCGGAGAGCGGAAGCTCTGGGATCGTGCGCAACAAGAAATCAGGGAAGCGGCTGATGAAATGGACCTGGTATACAAAATTGCCGATGGCGAAGCAAGTTTCTACGGCCCAAAAATCGATTTCATCATCCACGATGCCCTCGGCCGGAAATGGCAGCTGGGTACCGTGCAGGTCGATTATGTGATGCCGGAACGGTTTGACCTCACGTATGTCGGATCCGACAATCAAAAACACCGGCCTGTGATTATCCACCGTGCACCATTCGGCTCCATGGAGCGTTTCACCAGCATTCTTATTGAGCACTTTGCCGGAAACTTTCCATTGTGGCTCAGTCCGCAGCAGGCAGTGATCATACCGGTCTCCGAGCAATTCAACGAACTCGCAGAGTCGTATCGCAGCCAGCTACAGGAGATTGGAATACGGGTGAAGGCCGACCTGCGCGGCGAACAAATCGGTGCAAAAATAAGAAATGCGGAAACCAACAAGATTCCATATATGTTAATCGTTGGAGAGAAAGAAAAGGAAAATCAAAGCGTGTCCGTTCGAAAGCACAAAAAAGGTGATATTGGAAGCTTTAATTTTTCAGAATTTCTTTCGATTATAAAAAAGGAAGTTGACGAGAAGGTGTTGCCTGATCAGGATCCGGCCCCGCAGGCGTAAGGTTGGGGTAAGGGAATCAGCCTTTCCGGGGAACCGGGAAATCATAGACAGACGCATCAATCGTCAATAAACATTAATAAAAAAAGGAGATACAACCATCGGAAAACGATTCAAAAGTCATCCCGTTCGCAGGTCAGAACCAAAAGAGCGTGTAAATGAGGCCATTCGTGCGGATGTAGTCAGAGTCATCAAGCCCGATAATGAGCATGCAGTGATTCCTGTCAGTGAAGCTCTTGAAATGGCATTCAAGCTGAACAAAGACCTTGTCGAGGTTGCACCGGATGCCAATCCGCCGGTGTGCAAAATCATGGATCATGGCAAATATCTCTTTGAAAAGAAAAAGAAAGAGAAAGAAGCCAAGAAAAAACAGCATGTAGTGGTGCTTAAAGAGCTGCGGTTTCGTCCACAAACCGACGACCATGACTACGAGTTTAAAAAGCGTCACGCCGAAGGGTTCCTGAAAGAGGGAAACAAGGTAAAAGCGACGGTACAGTTTAAGGGACGCGACATTATATACAGCGACCAGGGTAAAAAACTGCTCAATCGTCTTGTTGAAGATCTTGAGGATCTGAGCAAGGTAGAGACCCCTGCCAAACTGGAAGGCAAGCGGATGTCCATGGTGCTTGCGCCATCCAAAGGCCCCGGTTCATAACCCCCGGCGCTCCTTTGCAACTCCCGGATACCGGCGATAACTTATAAAATCAAGGGTTCTGTTTACCGGCAATGTGCTTCTTCACTTGCTGCTCACCCCCTTTTTTACTATCTTTTATGCTTGCAAAATTTTAACCATTTAACGGGTTAATCATGCCTAAAATGAAAACCGTTAGCGGCGCCAAAAAGCGTTTTAAACTGACTGCCTCCGGCAAGATCAAACGCAAGAAAGCGTACGCGAGCCATATTCTTACTAAAAAAACACCGAAAAGAAAGCGGAATCTGCGCGCAGCCACACTGGTTGACAAGACCGATGTACCACGCATGCGCAGCCTGATTCCATACGCTTGATTTCATAACCATTTAATCCTGATAAAATGCCACGATCTACCAACAATGTGGCTTCCCGTCGCCGTCGCAAACGTGTCCTTGACCGTGCGAAAGGTTACTGGGGTGCAAGGAGCAAGGTCTACACTGTCGCAAAAAATGCGGTGGACAAAGCCCTCCAGTACCAGTATCGCGACAGGAGAGTCCGCAAAAGAGAATTTCGTAAACTCTGGATAACGCGTATCAACGCGGGTGCCCGGCTGAACGACACCACCTATTCCAAATTGATGGGTGCAATGAAGGCCCAGAACATGGAAATCAACCGGAAAGTACTCGCCGACATGGCGATTCACGATCCGCAGGCGTTTTCCGCCGTCGTTCAAACGGCTCAGAAAAAATCCTGATATCTCTTCGCTGTAGAGCCGGCAGTGTCATTTTGATGCTGCCGGTTTTTTTATGTGCTCCTGCAGGATATCCGAAAATCTTCCGGAGATGAAAAGCCGCTCTTTCATTATCTTATCACGCTCCCAAATTATTAACCGATTTTTCTCCTGACATGTCAACCACTCCCGATACCGAAGCGATCAAAAAGGAGATCTCCTCCTGCTCGCTCGACTCCGGCGACGCCCTCGAATCATTTCGCCTGAAGTACCTCTCACGCAAAGGCCTGATTCCCGAACTGCTTGCCGGCATCGGAAAAGCGGCTCCTGAAGACCGCGCACGGCTTGGAAAGGAGCTCAACGAACTCAAACAGCTGGCGACCACCCGGTTTGAAGAGGCCAAAGCTGAACTGGAATCACAAACCGGGGCGCAAGTAACCGCCACCGACGACCCTACCCTCCCTCCTCCTCCAACAGCTGTCGGATCCACACATCCGCTCTCCCAGACCCTCGCGGAGATCAAATCCATCTTCTACCGTCTCGGATTCACCATCGCCGACGGGCCCGAACTCGAAGACGATTTCCATAATTTCACAGCACTCAACTTTCCTCCCGAACATCCGGCCAGGGATATGCAGGACACCTTTTTCATCCGCAAGGACGAACAAAACCCGGAAAACGATCTGGTTCTGCGCACCCACACCTCACCGGTACAGATCCGGCTGATGAAGGAGCAGAAACCGCCGGTTCGTGCCATCATGCCCGGACGGGTCTACCGCAACGAGTCCATCACAGCCAAATCCTACTGCCTGTTTCATCAGGTCGAGGGGCTCTATGTCGACAAAAACGTCAGCCTCGCCGATCTCAAACACACCCTGATCACTTTTGCCGGCCATCTCTTCGGCAAAAACCTGAAATACCGGATCCGTCCCTCATTCTTTCCGTTCACCGAACCCAGCCTGGAGATGGATATCTGGTGGGAAACCGGCAACCGGCCCGGTCAGTGGATGGAAATACTCGGTGCCGGCATGGTGCATCCCAATGTTTTAAAGGCGGTTGATGTGGATCCGGAGGTATATACCGGCTTTGCATTCGGCATGGGTGTGGAACGCATAACCATGTCACGCTACGAAATCGACGACATCCGGCTGCTCTATGACAACGACCTGAGGTTCCTGAATCAGTTTCCCTGACACGTCATGGGCCGGTGGAAAACAAACCTGGCGCGGTCCCGTCATCCGAAAATATCACCGGATGAGAATGTAACACCGGAACAACTTATTTGATCTTTTTACTCTTTTACAACCTGTAACCGATGAAAATCTCGTACAACTGGCTCTCCCGATATCTATCCGAAATCCCGGACCCATTGAAAACCGCCGACCATCTGACCCTCACCGGACTGGAAGTTGAAGAGGTTGCGCAGACCGGCCCGAACCTCGATGGTATTGTGGTTGGTGAAGTGACCGGGGTCAAGCCGCATCCCGATGCCGACAGGCTGGTGGTTTGTCAGGTGGATATCGGTGATGGCGAACCCTCACAAATTGTCTGCGGTGCTCCCAATGTAGCAGCCGGACAAAAGGTGCCTGTGGCAACGATCGGATCGGTCCTGCCCAAACCACTGCCTGACGGAAAGCCCTTTAAAATCAAAAAAGCAAAAATTCGGGGACAAAAATCCTCCGGTATGATCTGCGCCGAGGATGAGCTCGGGCTGGGCGATGATCACAGCGGCATCATGGTGCTCGACAGCAGTCTTGCTGCCGGCACGCCCTTCGCAGAGGCAGCCGGTGCCGACAGCGATTCTGTTTTTGAAATCGGACTTACCCCGAACCGGCCGGATGCAACCTGTCACCTCGGTGTGGCCCGTGACCTGGCCGCCGTGACCGGTGCCAAATTGACAAAACCGCTTGATAATTTGCCGACGGTATCGGATGGACTGCAACAGGATGCGATTCGTATTACCGATCAGGATAAGTGTCATCGTTATGTCGGAATTCGGATGCGCGGCGTTGCAATCGGAGAGTCACCCCAATGGCTCAAGAACCTGTTGATGGCCATTGGCCTGCGTCCGGTAAACAATGTGGTCGATATCACCAATTTTGTACTTCATGAGCTGGGTCAGCCGCTTCACGCGTTTGATTATTCCCAACTCGCCGGTGGAAAGATTGATGTCCGCTCCTTCGATTCCGACCGGAAATTCACCACCCTTGACGAAGTAGAGCGGACCGTACCCGCCGGTTCGCTTTTTATCTGTGATGGTGAAAAACCGGTCGCATTGGCCGGTATAATGGGAGGAATGAACTCCGAAATCACCGAAAGAAGCACCGATCTGCTCATCGAATCGGCCTGGTTCGAACCCACCGGTATTCGCAAAACCGCACGACATCTTGCACTGCAAACCGATTCCTCCTACCGGTTTGAACGGGGTGTGGATCCGAACATCACCCGGAATGCGGCACTGCGTTGCGCCGAACTGATTCTTGAGTTCTGTGGCGGAACCATCGAAGGCATGGAGGATGTGCATCCGGTCAAAACCGAAACGATCCAGGTCCCGCTGCGCCATGAACGTCTCAACCGGATACTCGGTGTGGAACTGGATCCGCCAAAAATCACCGAAATTTTGGAACGGCTGGAAATCCGTACGGCGGAAACATCCGGTAAGGAGCTCGCATGGAACTGTGAGATTCCCACATTCCGGCCCGATATCACCTCCGAAATCGACGTGATTGAAGAGGTCGCCAGAATTTTCGACTATAACAACATTCCCGACCCCGAGCGGATTACCATCGCGACTCCCGAACCGGTCCCATACGGGGAAGCATTCCGGGAAAAAGTGCGCAGTGCAGCTGTAAGTGCCGGCCTCAAGGAGATCTACACCAACAGCCTGCTTCCGGAGCATTTTCAGGATATTCTTGGCGGGGAATCGGTTGTTGTTCCCACACTCAATCCGATCACCAGGGATCAGGCGCTGATGCGCACCAGCCTCTTGTATGGCTTCCTTCGTTCCGCGGCATATAACTTCAACCGCAATGTGCCCGGTGTGCAATTTTTCGAAACCGGAAACATCTTTCGGCGCGATGAAGGTGGCGGTACCTGGATAAACGGCATTCACGAAGCGACGCATCTTCATGTGGGCATTGCGGGGCGAACACATTCCGGCCACTGGAAATCACCGGCCCGGACGTTTGATTTATTCGATCTGAAGTCGCTGGTCCTCTCCATCCTGCGAACGCTTGGAATCGAAGGATTCGTAAGCTGGAAATCGACCGGCGACGGCCTGCAACTTCTGGCAAATGGAAAAGATCAAAAACTGGTCGGTACACTGACAGCCGTTGATACTGAGTGGAAAAAACGGACCGAAGTGGAAACTGTGGCGTGGTCGGCGGAGTTGGATATTGCCCGGTTACAGGAGTTGTCCCTGCACAACCGCAACCGAACGTACATACCTGTTTCACGCTTTCCCTCCTTCGAATTTGACCTTGCGCTGGTTGTCGACAAATCCGTTGCCGCCGGGGATCTGGAGAGCAGCCTGTATGGCATTGCCGGGGAGAAGCTTAAAACTGTCGAAGTATTTGATGTGTTTGAAGGCGGTTCTCTCGAAAAAGATCAAAAAAGCATTGCTTTTCGTCTGACGTTTCAGGATAATACCAAAACATTGACCATTAACGACATCGACCCGGTTATTCAGAAAATTTTAAAGAAACTCGGGAAGCAATTCTCTGCACAATTGCGATCATAAATGTTGTTTATTATTCGTAATCTGAGCGTTCACCTTAAAGAGCGCGAATCGTGACCTATCAGGAACAACCATACTATCAGGAATTTCGGGAGCTGCTCAAAAAGCTGATAGACAGTGTCTCGGAATTAAAGGGCGAAAAAAAACGACTTGAAGAAGAAAATCGAACTTTGAGCGATGAGCTTAAATCGGTTCGGTCAGAACTCTCAGGTGCCCGGAAAGAGATTGACGCATTGAATGCGGAAGTGTTACACGGCCCGGAAGAGCATACCGGCCGGGAGGCCACCTCTGATGCAGGCAAAAAGACGGATACGCAAAGCGGCCCGAAATCGTTTATTCCGGCAGAAAACAACACGTCACCATCCCTCTTTGATAATCTCACGGAAAACGAGAAAATGGTACTGCGTCAGCAAATCAACGATCTGATCTCCCGAATTGACCGACATATAAGCAAAACCGGCGATGCCTGATAAAAAAGATGCCATAAAATCGATAAAAGTCTCCATTTTGGGCAAACAGTATCCCCTGAAAATCAATGAGGGGGATGAAGAGATGATGTACCAAATTGCCGAGTATGTTGACAAGCGGTTTCATGATTTCCGGAAAGCACTTATAAACCAGTCAGAACCTACCATCATGGTGCTTGCATCGCTGAGTATTGCCGAAGAGCTGTTTATGTATAATGAGGGCAAACAGCCTGATAACAGTCCCGCAGCACGGGAAATTTTTTCCGAAATAAATACCTCCCTCCGTGAAATTGTAGATGACATTGAGCGTAAAAATAGCGATATTAAAAGTGAAAGAGCTTAAGCGCTTTTGAGGCAGGATTAACATAAACAAGCACAACACTCAAAAACCAGGGCGTTTTTCTTCGTCCGGCAATGCCAGGCCTCACGTCACTTCGTGTGAATAGTGGAAGGCAGACCCGGTACGAGTGGATGCCCGCACTGTCATAGACGGTAGCTTGTCTTGTGCCTGCTTCATTAGCGTTTTTTTTTACTCCTCATTTTGCACCTTTCCGGAGGGTCTGGTCCAAAACGCAATGACAAAATAGACTTCAGGAATCGTTTTCATGTCGCAACCCTTAAAGGTTCTGTTCATCGGTGATATTGTCGGAGCCCCTGGACTTTCACTTCTTGAAACCCTGTTGCCCTCCCTGATCAGCAAATACGAAGCCCAGTTTGTAATTGCCAATGGCGAGAACTCCCACGAAGGAATGGGCATCAATGAAGAGATCATTCGTACACTGTACGGATTGGGGGTTCATGTCATAACCGGTGGAAACCACAGTTTTGCCAAATGGAAAATCTACCCCTACATGAAAACCGATCCGCGGCTATTGCGGCCGATGAACTATCCGCGTGGTGCACATGGCTTTGGTTATGGTATTTATGACATTCCCGGGACGAGCCATAAAATCGGAGTGGTTAACCTGCAGGGCCGCACGTATATGCAACCTATTGACGATCCCTTCCGGGCTGCCGACTGGGTTATTGAGAAAATCAGGGAAGAGACCTCAGCCATTTTTATCGATTTCCATGCCGAAGCTACAGCCGAGAAAGTAGCTTTTGGATGGTATGTTGACGGAAAAGCATCCGTTGTTGCCGGTACCCATACCCATATCCCAACTGCCGACGCACGCATCCTGCCCAAAGGCCTGGGGTATATCACCGATGTAGGTATGACCGGCCCATACGAATCTGTTATCGGGATGGATAAGGATACCGCCATAAAACGGTTTTTGCTTCAAACACCCCATAAATACAAAACTGCCAACGGAGATAACCGGATTTGCGGCCTGTTCACCAAAATAGACCCCGATACCGGGCGTTGCACCTACATCGAACCGGTAACCTTCCCGAAATTTGAAACCGGTAGTGCGTCGTGACAAACAACGATATACTCTTACATGCAGAAGGAATCCACAAAACGTACAGTGGCAAGACCGAACCTGTAAATGTTCTGCAGGGAGTGGATATCGCCATCCACAGAGACGATATCACTGCCATTGTCGGTGCCAGCGGGTCAGGAAAAAGCACCCTGCTCCATATCCTGGGGGGGCTGGATCGTCCCGATAAAGGCACCATTCGGTTTCGCAAGAATGACATCGCCCAAATGGACGATGAGGCCCTTGCACGGTTCCGGAACCGGAACATCGGCTTTGTATTCCAGTTTCATCATTTGCTGCCGGAGTTTACTGCACTCGAGAATGTATTCATGCCTGGATTGATCGCCGGAAAACCGATGCCGGAAATACGAAAACGGGCCGAACATCTGCTGGATGAAACCGGTCTGAAGGACCGAATGGATCATCGGCCAACCGAACTATCCGGCGGTGAGCAGCAGCGCGTGGCGGTAGCCAGGGCACTTATGAATGAACCGGAAATCATCATGGCGGATGAACCGACCGGTAACCTTGACGAACGCAATACCGAAAAACTGCTCGATCTTCTGCTCGCGCTAAAAACAAAAGAGGGCACAGCGATTGTTTTAATCACCCATGACTACCGCATTGCCGGTATTACCCCTTCCGTTTATGAATTAAAAGAGGGTAAATTAACTGCAAACAAAGTGAATCACTCCTGATTTTGCCATCTGGCAAAACAGTGATATATTTAACTCACTTTTTAACAAATTATTTTTACCAGGTTCAATACACAATATGGCCAAGCGATTAACCAAAGATCAACTCGAGACGGATCCCCTTCTGACCAGTTATTACATTTTCGTCGGATTTCTGAAGCGCAATTTAACAGCGGTGATTGCCGGATCTGTTGCAGTACTTCTGATTATTGGCGGAGGTATCTTTTACTTTTTGCACACACAGGCACAGGAGCAGGAAGCCCAGGAACTGCTTGTCCAAACCGAACAGGCATTTCAGATGGGGGAATATGAATTGGCACTGCAAGGTGACGATGCCCAGCTTCGTGTCGGTTTGATCGACATCATCAACGATTACGGACGAACAAGCGCCGGTAACCTTGCCCGCTATTATGCCGCTGTGGCCGAATCCGAACTTGGAAATTATGAACAGGCACTCGAGTACATCCGCCGGTTCGATCCTCCCGAAGGTATTCTGGGAGTAGGCCCGATCGCCATGCATGCCGTTATTCTGGCCAATCTCGGACAATATGAGCAGGCTGCAGATACCTTCGAAAAGGCGGCAGAGTGGGATGAAAACGACTCAACCACTCCTCAGAATCTGCTCAATGCCGCGGAAGCCTCAATTGAAGCGGAGAACTACAGCCGGGCGTTGACGTACATCAACCGCATCCTCCAGAAGTATGAAGATGCCGAAGTTGCCGACCGGGCCCGCCGTCTTGAAGGAATGCTGGTCACCTACCAATAGAATCGTGCGGGTGGTGCCTGCATGATTATGATGGTATTTCGCGTTCACGCGATCTGGGGGAGAATGTATCTTTCTTCTGAAATTCTAATGTTAAACTGTGCAACAATAGTCCTGTATCTCCGTAATAGGGGTAAGTGCAGCTAGCGAATAGCTCTGCATGGACAGGACACTATAAAACTACATTGACCTCTAAGTTTTCAGCCCCGGACATTGATTATGTTCGGGGCTTCATTTTTTATAGCACCTGAAAGCCCGGGAGGCCGCCTCGACATCCCTGTCACCAATTCCTTACCCCTCCTTGTTCCCTATTCCCTGTCCACCGCTGAATCTTTGTCCGCATCCCCACCCATATCACGCAACTGAATATTCAGTGCCTTAATGGATATCTGAATCTCCCATATCGAAAGCGCAAGTGATGCCAGCAAAAAAAGGAGGCTCGCTCCGAAGGTATACTTGGCGGCTTCCATCAGCCCCTGAAAAAGCAGCAGCATACAGAGTGCCGACAGAAACAGGCTGATGACCCCAAGTACCTGCATATCCCGAGTCAAACGGGTTCGTAAGCGCAGGTTGGATATCTGGGAGATGATGAGTGGATCTTTTTTTTCAAGGTACTGCTTGTGAAGATTGCGTATCAGGGTGGCCAGGGTGAGGAACCTGTTGGTATACGCCAGTAAAAGCAGGGAAATTGCCGGGAAGAGCAGTGCCGGTGTGGCCAGGTCAAGGGACATAACATTCAACGTTTTTTTATCCGGTGCTCTGCATTCCTGCGGCAATTCCATTGATACTTGAAAAAAGCGCATGACGCAATTTGGTCGACTTCTCATTGCGATTTCGCTGCATCAGCTCAATCTGGAGCAGATTCAGTACATCGGTGTACGGGTTTCTCAGGGTGATGGATTTCTGTATCACCGGATTGCCCGACAGCAATTCCTCTTCCTGTGATATCTTCAGCAATGACGCCCGGGCCTTGCGGAACTCTTCGACAATCACATGATGGAACTCCTTGTCCACCTGACGCGAATAGTATTCGGCAATCTCAAGATGGGCCCGTGCCAGTTCACGCTGCGCGTTATCTATCATTGCACGGAAAAAACGGGAATCTTTGTAGAGACTCTGCATCAACTCGAGATCGGCGGGATGATCTTTCAGGTATGAATCCAGGGCCGATCCGGTTCCAAACCACCCCGGAAGATTGTATCGGGTCTGGGTCCAGGCAAACACCCAGGGAATCGCCCGAAGACTTTCAAAATCCACTTCCCTGCCCGACTTCCGTGATACCGGGCGGGAGGCGATCGGCAGTGCGCTGATGAATTCGATCGGTGTAATGGTCGTATACCAGCGCCAGACATCCGTTTTTCGGGTAAATTCCATATAGATTTTCATTGACCGTTCGGAGATATCCTCCATCATCGTAACGGCCCGTTCATCACTACTGAAATGGTGGGTCTTTATACGGTTGGCCCGTGCCGTAGACTGTATCATGGCATTGACAATCTGCTCCAGATGCCGGCGGGCAATGGTTGGCAAGGCATACCGGAACGAAATGACCTCCCCTTGTTCTGTAAACCGGATTTTTCCGTTATGACATACCTGTGGAAGGCCGAGTACCGCCTGGTTTGACCGGCCGCCGCCACGCCCTACGGTTCCGCCACGGCCGTGAAAAAGCCGGCAAATCACATCATACTCCTCACAGACCAGGGCAAGATCCTCCTGAGCCTTATGAAGCGCCCAATTCGCCATCCAGTAGCCGCCATCCTTGTTGCTGTCGGAGTATCCCAGCATAATTTCCTGCAGATCATCCCGGCTCTCCAGATGGAGCCGGTAAAGGGTATTGCTAAACAGATCGTTCATTACACGCCGGCTTGCATCCAGATCCTCCACGGTTTCAAAGAGCGGGACCACATCAATCTGACTCGAAACACCATCCTCTGAACAACTCCAGAGCCCGGTCTCCTTGGCAATGAGCAGTACCTCAAACATATTGCTCACTTCGTGTGTCATGCTGACAATGACACTGCCTATTGCTTTCGCGTCACGGGCTATCGCCCGGCTGATGACATCAAAGGTGGCAATTACTTCCACTGTGGAGTTACTGAGATCCGTGTTCCGGGGAATAAGCGGCCGCGGACTCTGTAATTCACGAATCAGCACTTCCTGCTTTTTCTTCTCTCCCAGTTTGCTGTAATTGGATACAACTCCGGCAACCTGAAGCATTTCGGAAACAGAGGATCCAAAAATATCGCTATGCTGCCGTATATCCAGTGCTGCCAGATGGTAGCCAAATGTCTTGATCTGATAGAGCAGTTTACGCAGCGTACCCCGGTCGGCCATTTCGCGAAAACCAGCCTGACGAAGCGAAGAAATCAGCTGTTCAACATCCTCGATGAAATCCTCCACCGGATACGGACCCGAGTCGGTCGAATGCATATCAAGCAGTGACGAGCGTTGAAGTCCCAGTTTGTGCTGCATGAAATGCACCTTCAGCCGATACGGCTCGTGCCAGTGTGCCTCGATATCAATGCCGGTATGATACCGGTCCTGATCGTGGTTAATCGAGGTGGCAAGCACATCGGGGACCTCAATATGACGCGAAGAGATACTCAACTCGAACCACAGCTCACTGAGCGCTTTTTCGTACTTATCCAGTGCTGATTCGTAATGGAGCCGAAGGGTATCGCGTGTCATCACCGGGGTCACCTTCGGATTTCCGTCCCGATCGCCGCCGATCCAGCTCCGATACTTCAGAAAAGCCGGCAATTCCGGCCTTTTGCCATAGTAAATCTCGGCGGAATCCTCCAGGTCGGAGTATATTTTGGGAACGGTGTTCCAGATGGAGTTGGTCAGAAAATAGAGTCCGTTACGAACTTCGTCCAGCACACTCAGGCTTGAAGGACGAACATCATCGGTGGAAATAAGGATACTGATGTGGGAAAACAACTCGGAAAGGAGCTGTTCCTTTTCGGATGGAATCAGCGACTCGTTATTGAGCCGCAGAACGAGGTTTGATATGTTTTGCTGGATATGCAGGATGCTCCGTCGTCGCGCCTCGGTAGGGTGTGCCGTCAGTGTCGGCTGAATATCCAGGTTGGCCAGTACCCTGGTGAATTCGAAATAGGTAAGATTCTCTGTTTTGAGATAGTGAATAGCCTGCATCACCGATTCATCACGGGGATGATCGTTATCGGCTTTCAGCTCACGCTCCCGGTTGATGCGTGTGATTTCAATCTGTTCGGCACGATTGACCAGATGAAAAAATGAGGTAAAAGCGCGGAGAAGCCAGTCCATCTGATTGGGTGTGAGCGCACTGAGCTCTTTCTGGACTTCGGAGCGAAGTGCTTCTTTGTCCTGCCCCTCCGAATACGCCAGCTTGCATCGGGAACGAAGTGATTCCACCAGCTCAAACATATCTTCACCGGCCAGATTCCGTACCGCATGACCCAGCAGTGCCCCCAACAAGTTTACGTTGCGGCTTAACGGACGGGAAATGCCTTCCCCTTCTGCCTCAATATCCAATCCCTTCCATTCTTGCATAACGTACCAAACAGATTTAATTCTTTTACGATATTTCAAAAAGACACCACTTCGGCGCTGTCCTGTAAATATAAGAGACTTCCGGACATGGATGAACCGGAAATAATATCATGGGAATTCCGATCTTTTACAGATTCCATTTTTCTTTTTACAGTCCGGCAGATATATTGCGCCAAGTATATTCAGGTACCCCGCAAAATCGATTCACATGATGATATTTCTCGCGGTGCACCTGTTCGTATCCATGACACCTTGTAACGATGTATTATATAAAACATGCTTAGCGAGCCTACGATTCTCTCTCAGAATATCGGATGGATAGAGGTCATTTGTGGTGGGATGTTTAGCGGGAAAACAGAAGAACTGATTCGCAGGGCTCGCAGAGCACAGTTTGCCGGCCAGCGAGTTGTCATCGTTAAACCCGAAATCGACAAACGCTATGATGATGTGAATGTCGTCTCCCATAACGCCACCGCCCTGCCGGGTATCGTCTCGGCAACAGCGGATCAGGTTGTATTAATGACGGGAAACGCGGAAGTGGTCTGCATTGACGAAGCGCAGTTTTTTGACGACAGGCTCGTAGAAGTTGCCAACACACTGGCCAACAGCGGGAAGCGGGTAATTATTGCCGGACTTGACATGGATTTTGAGGGAAAACCATTCGAACCCATGCCCGCACTGCTGGCAATTGCGGAATACGTCACCAAATTACACGCAATCTGTTCCGAAAGCGGTATGCCTGCCAATTACTCACAAAGAGTCGTGGAGAGCGAGAAGCGAATACTGGTTGGTGAATCCGAGGCGTATGAACCCCGGGCGCGTCACTGTTTTCGCCCTCCGGTAGATGCCCCGAAACGCAAGCAGACTATTGCTATTAATCAGTATGCTGCAGCTCAGACCGAAAAAGCATCCGGACAACCGAAAAAATCACCGGAAGATCAACATTCATCAACCTCCGGTGACATGTAAAATGATGTGCAATACACCCAGGCAGGAGTTCCCTTCCTCCGGAGAAAAAAAAAATTAAAATATTTCCACTATGGATCTGACGGATTTACTCAGAGGCATCATCGGAATGGCGTTCCTGATCGGCCTGGCCACACTCTTCAGCAAAAACAGGCGAAACATCAGCTGGCGGCTGGTCGGTATCGGGCTCGCCATCCAGGTTACCCTTGGGATTTTTATCCTGAAAGGTGAACAAATGGCCCAGTTTTTTTCACCCCTCGGCTGGCCAAAAGAACTTTTCCGGATCATCTCTTCCTTTTTTGTTGTCATTCTGGACTTTACAACCGAAGGGGCTCAGTTCATATTCGGTGACCTGGCACTGAGTCCGGGCATGGACGGTAGCATGGGTCATTTTTTTGCCTTCCAGGTTCTGCCCACCATTGTCTTTTTTGCCTCCATCACCACCATTCTGTATCACTACGGCATTCTCCAGGCCATTGTCCGCGGGATGGCTACCGGCATGCGTAAACTGCTTGGAACATCAGGTGCTGAAACCCTGAGCGTCACTGCCAACATCTTTATTGGACAGACCGAATCCCCCCTGCTCATCAAGCCCTACATTGAAAAAATGACCCGCTCCGAGCTGCTGACTGTAATGACCGGCGGGATGGCTACCATCGCCGGCGGAATTATGGCTGCCTATATTCAGATGCTGGGTGATGCCTACGCGGTCGCCAATGAAGTGAGCCTGACGGTCGGGCGCCAGCTCTTTGCCGAGCAACTGCTCGGTGCCAGTATCATGGCAGCTCCTGCCGCTATTGTCATCGCAAAGATTTTCTATCCGGAGGACGATACCCCGGCAACCATGGGAGATGTAAAAATCAGTGTCGAAAAAACCGATGCCAACGGTATCGATGCCGCTTCTTCCGGAGCCGCTGAAGGCCTGCGGCTGGCACTGAATGTCGGTGCCATGCTGTTGGCCTTTATTGCGTTACTGGCAATGATCAACTCCATGTTTCTCTGGTTCGGGGATACGGTTGGACTGGAGCGGCTTTTCCCTGGATTTGAACTAACCATGCAATCACTTCTGGGGGTCATCTTTGCTCCGCTGATGTTCATTATGGGGGTTCCCTGGGAGGATGCCGTCACGGCCGGATCCATGCTGGGAACAAAAATTGTTCTCACCGAATTTATTGCCTATTCCGACCTGTCCGAATTTATCAGGATGGAAGCTATCGGCCCCAAGACCATCGCCATGGCAACATTCGCCCTGTGCGGTTTTGCCAATTTTGCATCCATTGCCATCCAGATAGGCGGTATCGGGGGGCTGGCTCCGTCGCGCAAACCGGAACTTGCAGAATTTGGACTCCGGGCTGTTATGGCAGGTACCATGGCCAACCTGATGTCGGCCACCATCGCAGGTGTTCTGTATTAGATTTAGCGGATAAGGATTTTGATACTAAGCCATGCTCATATCCGTTTTGCTACGGAATAGTCTTTAAAAAATCCTATCTTTGGGGAATTGCCGGCAGGCAATAAATCACACGTCATCATTTCACTAAATCAACGTTATTATCGTTACGAATATGAATCGAATTATTGGCCTGGGTGCTGTTCTTGCCCTGATTTTCACATCGGGATGCGCCCTGTTCCAGTCTTCACAAAAAGCCTCTGAAGATAACAATCTCGTTGGTTCCATAAATAGTCAACCGGTCACATACAACGAGCTCAAAACCCAATATAACAAATCCAACCCTGTCATGACCGACATGGAGGATACCCAGGGGCTTGAAGAATTCCTGCCGCTTTACATGGACTACCGCCTGAAACTGGAAATTGCGAAAGATGCCGGTTATCTGGAGGATCCGCAGATCCTGGAAGAACTGGAACAATATGAGCGCCAGTCGGCTTATCCCTACTGGCTCGAACGTCATGTGAAGGACAAACTACTGGATGAACTTTACGAGCGATCCGGGGAACAGATCCGGGCGAAACACATTCTGATCTCTATACCTGAAAATGCGTCACCTGCTGATACGCTCGATGCCTATGAAAAACTCATGGAAGCCCGCGAAAAGTTTCTGAATGACGAGGCCGATTTCATGGATCTTTCTGAAGAATACTCCAGCCGGCAACGCGGACAAAGCATGGGGGGCGATCTCGGATATTTTAGTGCCGGTTGGGCTATAAAACCCTTTGAAGATGCCGCCTATGCCCTTTCGCCCGGGGAAGTCAGTAAACCGGTCCGAACCTCATTCGGCTACCACCTGATTCACGTAACAGACCGCACCGAAGCAGGGCCTGACAAACACTTTTCCCATATCTTTTATATGACCCGGGGCACCCATGAGCCAGTCGATACGATTCTGGCCAACGCCGGCATCGCTTACGATGAATTGCAACAGGGAGAACCGTGGGAAGAGGTTGTGGAGCGCTACTCACAGGATGAGCAGTCACGGATGACAGGGGGTACAATCGGATGGGTTCGCTTTGGCCAATACGAGCTGAGTTTCACCGAAACGATCATGGAGCTTGACGAACCGGGAACATACACCGAACCCTTTGTCAGCCAATACGGTATACATATTGTCCGCCTCGACTCTATCAATAAGCCAACCGAAGCGGAAAAACGTGAAGAACTTGCGGAAACACTTCGCCAGCTGCCGCGCTATCGCGATAACGAACGCGCCGTTCTGGATAATGCAGCTGAAATCGGGGAAGCCCGTTTTTACAGGGATAATCTGACCGCTCTTGAGGATTACCTCAGAAATAGTGAGATCGACAGCTTCGCCACCCTTTCCATACCGGACTCGCTGCTCAACAAGCCGGTTCTCTCTTTTCATGGCGCAACCAAAAACGGAGCGGCTTTTATTGAGTGGCTGGCAGATACGAACGATGGCAGCAACCATCCGGGATATCACCACGATATGGCCCGTGACTTCCGTGATCATCTGATCGATTCGGAACTGCTATCGCTCACCCGCGAGCATTTTTCGGAATTTGCAGAACTAAGTCAGGATTACCACACCGGGCTTTCTGTCTTCCGCGTTAACGAAGACTCGATCTGGACATACGCACAACAGGATACGGCACGACTTCGCCAAATATATGAGGAACAATCTGATAAGTACCAGTACGATACACGGTACCGTTACGTAAGGATCTCGGCCAGGGCAGACTCCACCATTGACAGAGTGCGGAATCGCATTGAAGCCGGTGAACCGGTCGATAGCATCCGGGGTGACTTCTCCAATGTTGTTATCCGGCGTGATGTAGCTCAAAATCTTGACCACGAGCCTCACAGTCATCTCGCAGGATTGGAAGAGGGAGCCTTTTCGCCCTATTTTGATGATAACAGGCGCCGGACTACGATATATTTGGAAGAGATCCTTGAGGCACGGCAGATGACTTTTGAGGAAGCCTATAACCAGCTTGTATCCGAATATCAGGGTATTCGGGAAGCGGAGTGGCTGCAGGCCATGCGTGAAAAGTATCGGGTGGAAATCTATCCGGATGCACTGAAAGACGAACAGACCGGAAACAATGACTGATCTCCTGAAAATTCTGTTTATAGCTTCGTTGGGGTTGCTCCTGTTGAATTCTTGTGAACAACGGCCGTCAGATGGTGATAATATCATCCTGGCCGAGTTAGGCAACGAAGTATTGCTGCTGCGTGATGTGAAAAATAATGTTTCTGAAGAGCGCTATCACGGAGACAGCCTGCAGGTCATCGATCGCTACCGGAACAACTGGATCAAGAAACAACTCAAGGTCAATGAAGCCCGAAGGCTTGGCCTGCACAACCAGGAAGAAGTTCAGCGACGGATTCGCCAGGCCGAAGAGTCTATTCTTGTTGATGCATATAACGAAGCCGTGCATCTGGAGCAATCGGGTGATCCGGTATCGCGAACAGAGGCCCAATCCTATTACGAAAGCAACAAGGAAAAATTTGTACTTGCAGAGCAGCATGTCCGTTTTCGACATATGATGTCTTCAACCCTGAATAATGCCCAGAATGCGCGGAATGCCCTGCAACAAGGACGGAGTTGGAGAGATGTTGCCGAACAGTACTCGGCCAACCCGCGTCAGGCTATCCGGGGTGCGCAACAATACTTTCCCATATCGACCGCCGCTATAGAATATGGGCCGCTAAACAACTTTTTGCAGGTGATAGGAGTTACCGAGATATCCCCGATCCGTAGAATTGGTGACCATTACCACTTCGTCCAGCTCATGGAAAGCCGGGACATTGGTGATCATCCGAATATGGAATGGATTATTGACCAGATAGCTGAATGGCTTACCATCGACCGGAAAAGAAAGCATCTTCGATCCATGGAACAAAGCCTGTTTCTTCAGGCTCAGGCGAATAATGAGTTGAGAATTTTTGATGTAAGAGTACCAGAACAAGAAATTGAAATCGTAACCGACAGTTTGTGACATCCTATTGCAAGCAGTATCACAACGGCAAATAGATATATGCGTTTTTCCCTTTTACTACTTATTTCACTGATAATGGCTGGAACCGTTTGGGGACAGCAGAGACAGGTTGCCGATCAAATCGTTGCTGTTGTCAACGATCATGTCATCTTGAAATCCGATGTGGATCAGCGAATGTTTGAATTCATGCAGCAACAACAGCAGCAGAATTTTGACGAGCAGATGTGGTATTATGTACTGGAGTCGATGATCGACAACTATGTCCTCATCGAAAAAGCCAGGATAGATTCTGTGGTAGTTAGTGATGTGGAAGTGGACCGGATGCTGGATCAACGAATCAATCAGCTCATCCAGCAGGTTGGCAGTGAAAGAGAGCTGGAACGTGCATTCGGACAGCCCATCGTGGAAATAAAAGCCGAATATGCCGATGAGTTCCGGCAGGACCTGCTGGTTAACAGGGTCCGCCAACAACGTATGGAGCGTGTGAATATAACCCGGCCGGAGGTCGTTCAATTTTTCGAAAATATCCCGGAAGAAAATTTGCCTACCATACCGGAATCGGTCTCATTGTCTCAAATCACGGTCATTCCACCCACCCTGCCGGATGCCCGTGAAAATGCTCGTACACTTGCCGGACAGTTGCGGGATTCCCTGCTGAATCATGATGCTTCCATGGAGGATCTGGCCAGGCGATATAGTGACGGACCGACGGCCGACCGTGGCGGTGAACTGCCCAGGGTTTCCACCACCGATCTGCTCCCCGAATATGCGGCTGCGGCATCGGCTCTTGAACCGGGCGAAATTTCCGAAATCGTTGACACCCCCCAGGGCTTCCATGTCATTCGGCTGAACGAGCGCAGCGGACAGATGATATCGACCCATCACATACTGATCTCTGTTGATGAAGAAGAACTTGATGAAGCGTATGCCATTGACAAACTCAATGCCCTCAGGGACAGTATCGTAAATCATGACAAAACCTTCGCTGAAATGGCCCGGCGCCACTCTGAAGATCCCAATACCGCTCCTGCAGGCGGCCGACTGATGAACCCTCAGACAGGCCAGCGACAAATTCCGATAAATGAACTGGATCCATCCCTGTATGAAATTGTATCCGCCCTGGAAATCGGAGAAATTTCGGAACCCCGCCCATACCAATACGGGGAAGATGAGAAACGTGCCTTCCGCATTGTGAAACTCAATAACCGGATAGAAGAACATGTGGCAAATCTGGAACAGGACTACCAGCTCATACGCAGTTATGCACTTCAGGATAAAAGGCAGGAAGTGATAACAAACTGGATTGAGCGATTGCGTGATGAGATGTATGTGGAATACCGGATACCGATTCCCGAACTGGATCCTGAAGATGCCCCGGATCAACTTATGCCGGAAATTCCTACACAAGAGGCACCAACACCCGATCAGGATCAGCCACGACCGGACCCGGATCCTCCACCACAACCTCAGCCTGTGCCGGGTTCATAGCCAACGAATTATGATGGACCTCCCCAGCCATCCCCTGAAACAGCAACCGATCACGAGAACCGATTAGCAGAATCATTCTATGTCAAAAGAACCCACGTTCAGCAAGGTAGAAACTGCTGAAGCTTTTACGCGCCATTTTCAAACACTCCGTGAAGAAATCGCAAAAATCGTGGTCGGGCAGGACGATATCGTCGAACAACTGCTCATAAGCCTGTTTTCCAAAGGCCATTGCATTCTTGTTGGTGTTCCGGGCCTGGCCAAGACCCTGCTCATCCGTACCCTGTCGGAGAGTCTAAGCCTCTCTTTCAATCGCATCCAGTTTACACCGGACCTGATGCCCGGAGATATTACCGGAACCGAAATTATCGAGGAAGATCCCGCTACCGGGAAAAAGCACTTTCGTTTCATTCACGGACCGCTTTTTGCAAACATCATCCTTGCTGATGAAATCAACCGGACACCGCCGAAAACCCAGGCAGCACTGCTTGAATCGATGCAGGAGTACCATGTTACGGCAGGCGGGCATCGCCACGATTTGGAAACACCGTTTTTTGTGCTGGCTACCCAGAACCCGATAGAGCAGGAAGGAACTTATCCGCTGCCAGAGGCGCAGCTGGATCGTTTCATGTTCAATCTTTGGCTCGATTATCCGGCGTTTCAGGAAGAACTGGACATCGTCAGCCAAACCACCGCCCCGCGCAAGGTCGATATCAAACCGGTACTTGATGCCAACCAAATCCTGACATACCAGCAATTGGTCCGGGAAGTTCCGGTACCCCAAAGTGTACTCGAATATGCGGTAAAACTGGTCTCCATGACCCGGCCCAACACCCATGACGCTCCGGATTTTGTGAACAAATATATGAGCTGGGGGGCGGGACCCAGAGCATCCCAGTATCTTATTATTGGCGGCAAAGCCCGCGCATTGGCACACGGCCGGTATAATGTGACCGAAGAAGACATCCGCAAACTCTCCATCCCCGTACTCCGACACCGTATCGTTACCAATTATGCAGCCGAAGCGGAAGGATATACCACCGTTTCGCTGATTGAGCGCCTGCTCGATCATAGTGGCTGAACAAAGTACAACAGGCTGCCGGGCGGCATGATACCCTATGGATATTCATTTTGAAGGTTTTCAGCAATCCATTTCCCTTTTCTGGGTCGTTCTGCTCCTGCTGGGTGCAATGGGCCTCTCCTACTGGACGTATCGCCATGTAGAGGGTCTCACGCCGCTCTATCGCAGACTGCTGACAACACTGCGGGCATTATCGTTTATCATCCTTCTCCTGCTGCTTCTCAACCCGGTGATTGCCCTTCGTGAAAATATCACCCATCCCGTACGGATTGCACTCTTGCTTGATAACAGCCAAAGCGTAACTGTCGAAAAAGGAGATTACAGCGGAACCGATAGCTATGAGTCGGTTATCGGGCAGCTAATGCCCGGTAATGAGGAGCGGTTCGCCAATCTGGTTATTGAGCCTTACGCCTTTGATTCCGAACTTTTTCCTCTTGAATCATCGCTTGACCTGGATTATGAAGGTACCCGAACGGATATCGATCAGGCACTTGCCGAATTCATGGACATTATGGAGCGGGAGGAAACGATCATCCTGGTGAGCGACGGAATTGTCACATCCGGGCGTGACCCTTCATCCATCGCTTCCCGCATGCCGGTTCCCATTTTTACCATTGGCATCGGTGATACTGCCCGGCATAATGATATCGTAGTACAGCGCGTTTCAAACAATCCCACCGCATCACTCAACAGTACACTCACCGTAGAAGCCTCCATTCTTAACGAGGGATTTCCCGATCAGGATATAGAGGTCCAGCTCCGGCGTAATGATGAGGTTTTGCACGATACCACAATCCGGTCATCGGAATCGCGGTCGGTTCAGCAAGTTCGTTTTGATCTTGCACTGGAAGAGGAAGGACTTCAGCAGTACCAGATTCATGTGCCTGAAATTGAAGGGGAATGGACGACAGAAAATAACACCCGGTATTTTTCGGTTGATGTCCGAGACGACCGGATTCGCGTATTACACCTGGCTTACGGAATCCATCCCGATGTCCGCAATATTCGCCATTTTCTTCGGGAGGATCAACAAATTTCACTGGAGAGCCGGACATGGATATCACATGACCGGTATGTCGAGGGAGATCTGCCGGATCGTCCCGACACCCTTGACCTGGTAATTCTGCAAGGATTCCCACATGTTGATCTTCCTTCTGACGAGGCTTCTGCCGTTTCGGACCGGTTCGGTGACAATGCATTGATGATCATGGGAATGGCCGGTCAGGATGTCACCCGCCTGTCGTCTCTGTTTCCGGGTTTGATGCCGCTTCAATTTGAATCGGATCACGCCTGGTACGAAACCCGGTTCGATCTGTCAACGGACCAGAGCAGCCATGCCATTTTGGATTTTGAACTGCCGGAAGATCTGCGCATGAACCCGGTGATGGGAGGCATCCGCCACGTTTCACCCAATTCGGGAGCTCACGTATTGCTCCACAGTGTCTATCGTGGCAACGTGACCGATGCTCCGCTGCTGGCGGT
>Ga0207421_10001671_pt1 | contig 28194 bp, 25 predicted proteins | sample SodLakKL_010_SED_4_FD_187542 | JGI IMG/M metagenome (GOLD analysis project Ga0207421, IMG submission 187542) | Alkaline sediment microbial communities from Lake Tanatar, Kulunda Steppe, Russia - 8KL_010_SED (SPAdes) (version 2) | ecosystem: Environmental > Aquatic > Non-marine Saline and...
GACCTTTCCATCCGGCGGATAAAATCTGCTACATCGCCCGCGCTTGCCGCTATGCCTTGAATGCTTATTTTATATCTAACCGGTTCAACTGCATCGCCAACGGCAGAATGCCCTGCACCAGCCAGTTTGTATTCATCACCGTTGCGGCTTTGATTTAATGGCTCTTGCTCGAAAGCAACTTTATTTAGGACAATATTTTGGCTGAGCAGATAACTTAACTCGCCGAAAATCCCTACAATGTCACCGGTGCTGTTAAGGCTTTGTAGAACAGCTTTTTGGTTTTCAAGAATATTGAGCTTTCTGCGCAGGTCCTCATGCTCCTGTGTTGCTCTCATAGAACTTTCCATTTGTGATTCCATGGAATTGTTTCTGCTGTTAATATTTGAAATGTCACGAACAATCGCGACATTCCAGCCTACCAACAGCACAACAACGCCAACAATAGCCAGATAGCGGTTGCGAATGCTAATCTGCCATTTTCTGCTTTTCTTGTATGAATGTGGAAGAAAATCTAATTCTTTCATATCGACCTTCCCACTCTAATCAACCAGATTTTGCCACCCTTTGAGGCCCAGCCCCACGGCAACAGCCCATTGACACAAAGATTCGCTCTGGCTCAGTTCTTTACAACTGTCACCAATTTCTATTCCTCGAAACGGCTGCGACAACTCGATTTCGACACCAAGCTGCCTGCGCATAGCATTAAGAACAATGTCGTCGCCGGATTCTCCGCCGGACAGTACTGCCTTGCGAACTTTTCTACCCTTAAACATTACGGTGTAATACTTAAAGCACAGCGAGACCTCCCTTGCCAGCTCCTCGGCTACAGCTCGAATCGCATCACCAACCGACCGCCTGGTCATTTCGTCTATTTCTGATGTTGCGTCTGGCCCGGTTTTATTCTGTCGCAAAATGGTTGCACGCAATCTAAAAGCTTCCTTTTTGCTTATGCCAAGCCGTGACGCTATCTCATCGAGGAAGCGGGCTCTGCCTATGGATATTTTCTTTACAAGCTTCAATTCATTTCGCCGAGTAAAAACGACCGTGCAGAACTTACTGCCGATATCAATGAAAACTATCGTATGATCGCGGTCTTCCTGTCTGCGATAACAGTATTCAAAACTCCTGAAAAGAGCGCAGGGAACAGTATCGATAGCTTCTGGCTCCAGACCAGCCCCTTCCAGCAATTCAACATGCCGCTCCAGATACTCATTTTCCACCGCAAAAAGAATCACTTCATAGCGAATATCTGTACCCTGGCGAATTCCGCCTGCTGTGACATAGTTTATTGTATCCTTTTCAGGGCTAACCCCGAATCGCTCCTTAGCCTCTCGCCACAAGGCGTTTTCCGGCTCGACCATTTCATCCTTGTTAAGGCGAACGCTCGTTATTTTGACTTTATCATTTGGCAGACAAGAAACGACCTTTTTACCTCGAAATGACCCTTCGGAAAGCATTTTCTTAATGGCCGCAATCGTGAACTCGTGCCGAGCTTTCACATCTCCGTTGATATCAAAATCCACCGGAACAGACTGCGCCTCGGCTACACTGCTTTGCTGGTCCTCTAAGCGTAGCTGCACCATCCGCAGTGACGAATTGCCGATATCAAGCCCTATAGGGCCGTAAACGCTCTGTTTTAGTCTGAATCCGAACATAGCCTGCCGTTTAATCCTGTATTGAAATAAATCCGGTAACCGGCTCTACGAAAATGCTCATACTGGTATTGTCTGCGGAAACCTCAACTTCACCTTTCTGTTGTAAAGGCTGTCCAGTTCCGTCCTTTGGGCTGCCAAGATAATCGAATGTGACTTGGTCAGTGAGGCGAAAGAAAGCCCGGGTAATTTCAACCCTGCTCAGTCGACTGTCGCTGGAAAAAACCACTTTGTACGGCTCACCTGTGAGGGGGTGCATTATAACATTACCATCCTCATCCACGATTCGATAGCGGCTGAATCCCGGATCAAATTGAACAGAAAATGGTTTTCCCCTGCTTATGGCCAGGCTCTTGGCATATTCCATATCGGCGGCAATTACATTCGCCGCTGAGCGAACCTGCATAGTCGCTGCCGAGCCTATCATTGGAACCGCCAGCATCGCCGCGATAGCCAGAACCACAACCACAATAATTACTTCAATAAAAGTAAAGCCCCTGCGGCGCGTATTTATTTTATTTCTGTTTTTGTCATCCATAAAGCGCTCCTGTTGCTGTTAAATGGTGCTGGTGTCATTTCGACCTGTTGGCAGCGTTTCTTAATAACTCATCCGGTAAATCAATCAACATTCGTGTAAATTATCAAAGACCCTCCCGCACAAACATCAGCTACGCTAAAATCCCTACAATCCGACTAACCCACTACCACCGCTGAATTCTGTCGAGTCTCGTTCGCCCTGCCGGCGACCAAAGCCTCCTGTTTCCGTTAGAATCCCATATCTCTATCGCCGCCAGATCGGGATGAACGATAACTTCAACATCGCATGTGACACTACCCAAACCTTCGATACCGCCGTCTCTGATAAACAAGGCTCCTGTAGCCTTAAGATGCGCATCTGCCGCATCCTCTGCAAAAACAACCCTGTCTCGAACCTGCGCAAGCCCCTCGACCATAAGGCTCGCTGCATCCTCAAGCCGCACCTCACCGAAAACCAGAATCGCAGGAAAGTTTTTCATTGCCTCAACGGTGTTATCGTTTCCTTCAATTATCAAATTACCGTTAACAACCAGAGTTCCATAAACCTCCACATTGCCGGCCAAGGTAAGGTCATCATCGTAATACCAGACTCCGCTTCCAGACCAATCCTCTATCGAATTGGCGGCTATCAACTGTGCAGAGTAGCTGTCAGTTTCGACATAATAACTTGTAACATAATCATCTCTGGTAAGTCCGGGCCATTGAACTCCTTCAATATTACCGTCTTCGGAAACATCTCCGATTACAGTCACATTCGGGTTATCCGACCAGGCCTGGCCTACCCATAACGCCACTGCCGGGTCAAGCACAACCTCGGCCTTTAGCCTGTTGAGACCGATATTCTCGCCATTGTGGTTGCGATAAGCTTCACTTCTAACACTGTATCTGCGGTAATCGTCAGAATCGCGCTCCACCTGAACATCGTAAAAATCATCGTCCAAACCAAGCTGCATCTGGGTCTGACCTGTCCAGTACTGACCTGAAGCTTCCTGTGGAACAAGCAGCATTGCACGGGCGTGTTCCAGGCCGCTTTCTGCAAGATATTCCATTGATACGCGAAGCGACATATTCACACCGCTGCCCAGTTCCATATCGCTGACCGCTACATAGCCTACTGAAAGAGTGCTTATAGCGATCACCAGAAAAAGAACCACCAGTAAGGCCGAGCCTTTTCGGCTGCCTCTTGCGATATGGTTAAATGTGTATTTTATTTTTGTCACTGTTTCAGTCCTGCTCGGGAACAATCTCATTGCCGTCTTCGCTTAAAAGATGCCCTGACCAGCCTCGAAGATTCGCGCTTATCCTGTAACTGCGCCATCCACCGCCGTCCGGAGCTTCCCAGGCCAACGAAACCCGCTGCGTATAAGGCGGATCCTGGCCGTGCAAATCAAACTGAACATTTCTGCAAAGCGGTTTCAACTCTATGACATTGTTGCGGTAAGACTCGCGATCCAGCGAAGTGGTCTGCGAAAGCGTTACGCGTGGATTATCAAAAGTATCAAACTTTCGCAGCCTCAGGTACTCGCTGTCACCGCCACGCTCAATTATCACAAGCTCGTTAACATTTATGTCGTTTTCTTCGTAATCGTCACTGTCTTCATTATCATCATTTACCCATACCACAAGATCACCATCGTTATAGCCGCAAATCAACCGGGCATTGCGCAAAAGCTCACCAAGCCGTAAAACCGTATATCGCAACTGAGCCTGTTCCATACTCCTGCCCCTGCCGTCCTCCTCGGCGGTGCTGAACGCATAGGCCATCGTAGCCACCGCACCGGTTATGATTCCTGTAACCGCCAGCGCAACCAGCATCTCCACAAGCGTAAGGCCGCTTTGTCTTTTATGCCCAGGCAACATTAATCAGCCCTAATCCTCCGTCCGGAGCCTGCGTACCTGCGCGACTTCTGCTCCATCATAATAAACCATAACGGTTATAAGCACGCATCCTCCGTTATCCCGAAGCGGAAAATCCTCGCACTCAACCGCCCTGCTGAATTTACCGTAATCAACATCGCCGTCCATCAACTGTCCCTGCTGTTCGATATAACCGTCATAACCGATAACCTCATCGTAATCGACAGCGAGCAGCTCCTCCATCCGCTCAACTGCCAGCTTTGCTCCCAGCGTTCGCTGCATCCCAACCTCACGAACACTCATCCCGCTTGCAAACGGAGCGACCACCGCCGCTGCCGTAATGCCGAGAATAACCGTTGCGATAACTGCCTCTATCAGCGTGAAACCTTTATATGCAATAAGTCTTTTCATCTTCATCACTCTCGACCATTTAACCGGGGCAATTAACAAACTACCCTGACATCACTGACCAAATACACACAAAAAAGCCGGCCTTACCGTCGGAAAAACCGCAGCAGGGCCGGCCTTATCGCTGTCTCACCCGCGAGCAACTCCCTTTGCCGCGGCTGAATGTTTAATACTTACAGACCTTCACCTTGCTCACAGGGGGCGTGGATCACACCAGTTTCTGTATCTACCCACCAATGGGTATCACCATTAGTAGGGGGAGTACCTGTTCCAAATCCAAACATAGTTTCGGAATCCACAAACGGATTTTTCGGAACACTTGTCATATACGGCCCAAAATCGTCTCCATCAATACTACCTGATTTGTCAGTTGTCTCTGTCAGCCTCTGAGCAAATTCGCCGCTGTCTGTAGTATGGGGCAACTCGTCGAGATGCTGAATCTTATACAACTGGACCTGGCTGCGAAGCATTTGAAGGTCGGACTGCAGGCGAGACATATTGGCCTCGGTGCTGGCGTCACTGAACTGCGGAATTACTATAGCAGCCAGAATACCAAGGATCACGACCACGATGAGAATTTCAACCAATGTAAAACCTTTTTTCGCTTTCATAATTTACTCCTTGTTAAAAAATTTTCGATTTCCGTTACCCTGCTCCAAAGCCGGCGTATTCGTATCCGAAACCTATCGTCAACAATAACCGCCGACTTAACCGCTACCACAAATTACCGTATTTGTCGCCGCTGCCTCCTTTAGACTTTTTATTTTGTTACTCCATCCTGACCACAGCGGCATCCCTGCCATTCTAACCGGCCATCCCTTCTCATCCGGCGTCCATAGAAACTATAGAAAATACAAAGCAGCCCTCCAAATCCCCGAAACAAAAAAAATAAAATTTATCTTCATCCTGTATTTTGGCCAAAAGCTCATTTTCCGTCATTAATCAGGTCTTGCTGATAATCATTTTTTTGCTTCTTCTCAACAACCTCCAGGTTTCATGCGATTGCCCTTACTTATTATAGGTTCTTCTTGGCTAAGAGCGGTGAAAGTGGTAGAATATCCGTTTTGGAATAGCGAAAACATCAAAACAGGAGCTTGAAATGAGTATTTTGGACATTTGCAAATCGGCCAAATCTGCCTCTATTTATATGGCGGGATTAAGTACGGCGGTAAAGAATCAGGCATTATCTCAAATCGCTAAGTCTCTGCAATCCAACAGTGAGAAAATATTGCAAGCCAACCGACAGGATATGGAGCAGGCTGAAAAGGACAACCTTGGCGCTGCACTTTTGAAAAGGCTCAAATTCGACGAGAACAAACTTGCCACGGTTATAACCGGTATTGAGAGTCTAATTGAAGTAGCGGATCCCGTTGGAGATACATTAGCGGCTACGGAACTTGACAGCGGTCTGGAGCTTTATAAGGTAAGCTGCCCGCTGGGTGTTGTCGGAGTAATTTTCGAGTCTCGGCCGGACGCTCTTGTGCAGATATCGACGCTGTGTCTTAAAAGCGGTAACTCCGTTCTGCTAAAGGGCGGCAGCGAAGCGGATAAAACCAACACCGCCCTTGCGGATGTGATAACCGAGGCGGGCAAAAAGGCGGGTCTGCCCGACGGCTGGCTGGGACTTTTGCACAGCCGGGAAGATGTCGCGCAAATGCTCGGTATGGATGAATATATCGATTTGCTTATACCTCGCGGCTCGAATGAATTTGTCCGGCATATAATGAACAACACTAACATCCCCGTGCTTGGTCACGCAGATGGGATTTGTCATGTCTATATCGATTCCGACGCCGATATAGATATGGCCGCGGCGATAGCTCTGGACTCTAAATGTCAGTATGTGGCGGTCTGCAACGCCGCCGAGACGCTGCTGGTAGATGAGAAAACAGCCGACCGGTTTCTGCCGAAGATAAAGGCTAAGTTTGACGAAAAGAATGTCGAAATCCTCGGCTGTGAAAAGACCCGTAAAATTATTGACGCAAAACCGGCAGCCGAAAAGGACTGGGCAACGGAATATCTGGATTATGTAATTGCCGTCAAAATGGTCGGCGGTATTGATGAGGCGATTTCGCATATAAACACTTACGGCTCCGGCCATACTGATGCGATTGTTACTGCCGAGAAGCAAAAAGCCGCGAAGTTTATGGATATGGTGGATTCTGCCGATGTTTTCTGGAATTGCAGCACGCGTTTTTCAGACGGATATCGCTATGGTTTGGGGGCCGAAGTGGGCATCAGCACTAATAAGATACATGCCCGAGGACCGGTGGGGATGGAAGGGCTGCTTACATATAAATGGAAAATGATAGGCAGCGGGCAGATTGTAGAAGATTATTCCAAAGGCCAAAAGCAGTTCAGCCATAAAAAGCTGGACAAAAAATTCAAGATTTAGCGAGTGCTGAAAATATATGCGTAATTTTGACACTGCCAAACGGATAGTCATCAAGATAGGAACCGCGACGCTAAGCGCTAACGGCGGTGTCAATACTGCCTATGTTCGCAGGATGGCCGGCCAGGTAAAGGCTCTGCTTGAACAGGGCAGGCAGGTGATTATCGTTACCAGCGGCGCTATCGGCATGGGTATCGGGCAGTTACCGGCTGAGCATAAGGCAGGAAACATTCAGATGAGGCAGGCGTGTGCCGCAATAGGTCAGCCGCTATTGATGCACGAATATCACAAGGCTTTCAGGCGACACGGGGTAGCTGTTGCGCAGGTGCTTCTTACCGCCGAGGTATTGACCAATCGGAAAACTTACCTGAATCTGCGCCACGCTATCGAGGCGTTGCTGAAGCTGGGTGCGGTGCCTGTTATCAATGAAAACGACAGTGTAAGCACCGACGAGATTGGCTCGGCGTTTGGCGATAATGACCGGTTGAGTGCGCTGGTGGCCAGCAAGATAGACGCCGATGTGCTGATTATGCTATCGGATATTGATGGGCTTTACGATAAAGACCCGCGGCAGTGTCCTGATGCTCGGCCAGTGCCGGTGGTTTATGAGCTGACCGATGCGGTTTTGAAATACGCCGGCGGCAAAGGCAGCCGCTACGCGACAGGCGGTATGAAAACAAAGTTCGATGCTGCCAGGATTGCCGCGGATGCTAATTGCAGAATGGTGCTGGCCAACGGTCAGACGCGTAATGTTCTTCGGCGTATAATAGACGGGGCCGAGATAGGGACAGTGTTTCTTCCCCGGCGCAATTTAAGCAACCGACAAAGATGGATTCTCAACAGCAAGCCCAAAGGCACTATTGAAATAGACACCGGGGCTATGCGCGCTTTGCGGCGGAAAAAGTCACTGCTTCCAAGCGGTATCGCGGCAGTTCGGGGCGATTTCAAACTCGGCGATGTCGTGATGCTAAACAACGAGGCCAAAGCAGTGACGGCTTTTGACAGCGGTCAGTTAAATACACTGGCAGGCAAACACAGCCGACAGATAAAAAAACTGCTGGGCCCGGGCCACCGTGAGGAAATCTCCGTGCCGGAGGATATCGTATTTTTGGATTGAATTGGCTTGACCGGGACGGGCTGATTTATTAATCTATTCGCAACTTGCCGAAGTGGCGGAACAGGCAGACGCGCGGGATTCAAAATCCCGTCCTGGCGACAGGGTGAGGGTTCGATTCCCTCCTTCGGCATTATTCACATAATCAAGCGAGATTACAGCCCATTCCTGCTGATCTGATTTTTAACATTAACTATTTTTACAGGCTGCCTCGGATTCTTCGCTGCTCTTCTTCGGTGGCTTTTTTGAGTGTCTTTTTTTCTTTTCTGGTCAGACTTTGGATTCCGTTGTCGTGGACTTTCTGAAGTATTCTGTCCACCTCTTCCTGTAGGTTCTGTTCATCGGCAAGGTTCTTCTGCCAAGCTTTTGACTGGTATCTCATTCTCAAAGAGGCACGCCAATTCTCGGACCAGACATAGCCGGCTCCGGCTGCCATTCCGGCCAGGTGAGCGGCGTGACCGCCGGCGTTTTCACCTTGAGTAATAACAAAAAAGATATAAACACCCGTCAACATTATCGCCGCCAGGCGTATCGGAACAGGGAAAAATAAAATAAACACCACGAACTGCGGGAACAAAATAGCGCAGGCGGCCAGCAGACCAAGCACTCCGCCGGATGCCCCTATCATAGGCAAAGACTCCAGGAAGCCGACTCCGACCAAAAGCATATAGAACAGCCCCCCTGCCACTCCGCAGCCAAGGAAGAAATAGAGGAATCTTTTGCTTCCCCAGTGATTTTCCAGTGCAGAGCCGAGAAAATACAGGCCTATCATATTAAACAGAATGTGCCATATCGAGGCCGGTGAATGCAAAAACTGATATGTGATCAGTCGCCAGAGCTGAGCGGCACGGCCAATTGAACTGGGATCAACCTGACCATATTCGTACATTATATTGCCCAGCGGCGGTATTATCAGGCCGAGGAAAAACACCGCGATATTAGTAATCAGCAGAACCTTGACAACATAGGTAATTCGCGGCAGCCCCATTCGCATTCGCGGCATACGGCCGGGCTTATAATCGAAATCGTTCTTTGTGTAGTCTCTGTCGTAAAGGCCCATTTTCAAGTCGGTCTCGATTTACAGTTCTTTTTGTTTGCCTTCTCTGGTTCTATAATACCATCGGCTAAATCGAATTCCAATCTGATTTGCGATTTTATTTTGTTTTAAGGGAATTTTGTGCTTCGCGGTAGAAGAATATCACCAGTATTACCCCCAGAATAATCAACGCCAGGGACAAATTCTGCGAAATAGTAAGCCCTGTTCTCTCAATTGGATTGTCCCCACGGAACATCTCCAGTACAAATCGAACGATGCCGTATAGTATGAACTGCACGGAAAATACATAACCTGGGCGGTTATAAAGCGGGTTTTGGCCGTTCTGGATTATCCGCCAGATGCCGTATAAGGCACCTGCCAGCAATACCGCCGTCAGCGAAGAGTATATCTGAGTCGGATGCACGGGCACTGACCGGGCCTTGCCACTTTCTATAAGGTATTCCTGCTGATTAGCAGTAAGGTTTTCCCAGCTTTTGAGTCTTTTTACAGTATGGCCATTTTGCCGGTAATGGTTGAAATAATCGTCGGATAACTCGATATAGGCGTATGGCCTGTTTCTGTCCGGGTCGGGCTGGACATGGCTGCGATGTGCGAACGAACCGTAGGGAAAAGTTATCGCCCAGGGCATATCTGTCGGCTGGCCGAAACAACAGCCGTTGAGCAAACAGCCTATGCGTCCGAAAGCAAGCCCGGCCATAAGGACTATGGCACAGATATCAAAGAACTTTCGCATAGGCAGTTTGTAATATCGGATATAAAATATGAGCACCGCTATAGCGAATATCACCCCGCCGAGAAATTCCATCCCGCCGTGCCAGACGGCAAAAATCGAGGCTAAATCGCCGCGGAAGCTGTCATAGTAGTGAATCACATAGAAAAGCCGCGCACCGATTACTCCGCCTACCAGAGTGTACAGAGCGGCGTTGGCGAAGTGATTGGGTCCGTCTGGGATAGTCCGGCTAAGTCTTCGGGCGATATACAATGCCACGGCAAAGCCGACAACCATCATCAGGCCGTAGCTTTTGATAGTAATTCCCAGAAATGGTATTTCGAATAATTCGGGGCGCATTGTTTTTACTTTATGGCCGGCGCGGCTATTTCGTAATTATTTCTTTTACCTTGTTAAAGCTGTTTTCTTCAAAAGTTACGATTTTGGGTTTTAGCTGGTGAGCTTGTTCGGGAGTGTAATAGCCGAAACTGAATATAATTACCAGGTCATCTTTCTTTATCAGGTTGGCGGCGGCGCCGAGTATTGATATTTCGCCGGAGTCGGGTTCTCCCGAAATGGCGTAGGTCTGGAGCCGGTTGCCGTTATTCAAATCGGCTATAAGGACGAATTCATATTCCATAATACCGGCGGCTTCCATTAGGTTCGGGTCAATAGCGATGCTGCCGGGATAATGGAGTTTTGCCTGCGTAACCCTTGCTCTGTGTAACTTGCTTTTCAGTATTTTTACAAACATTTAACACCTGCCTTAATAAAACCAGTAAAATTTACTATTATATGCGCGCCGTTGTTCGAGTCCATCGAAATAATAGGATTTTGAATGTTGGCGCGAAACAGCAAGCTGGCCTACCGTAGGTTCATAACAAATCGCTCAGCGGCCACTCTGGGTGAAGACTGGCCTGTTTTAATCTGAAAATCGATTTCGGCAAGCTCTGTCAGTATTCGGCCAATGTGCTGAAGCGACATCGCTCGAAGCTGATTGAAAAAAGCAGGTTTGTTGTACCAGACACGCATTTTTGAGGCAATCTGGCCTGCCGGAGCCCCCTGCTGCTGCATAACCTTAGCGTTGAAGAGCTTGCGAAAGTGCCAGGCAAACGCTCCTACGAAAGTATATTCGGCAGAGCGGTCGTGGGCGAACATCGCTCTCATCCGGGCTATTGCGTGGGCTGTGCGGCCTGCCGTTACGGCGTCGATTACTTCAAAAGCGTTGAAAAAGCGGTCGCGGGCACTTAGCTGGTTTACATGGTCGGCTGTTATCGCTTTTTCTTCGACAGCGTAAAGGGCGAGCTTATCGACCTCGCTTTGCAGGCGGGGCAGATCTTCCCCGAGAAGCTCTACAAGCAGATTCGCTGCTGCGGGAGCGAGTTTTTTATTGTGCTGCTGCTGGGCGTATTTTGAAAGATGGCCGGGCAACTGGCGTAGTTTCGGGGCGGCTATGGTGATGAGCTTTCCGACTTTAGGCAGTTTTTTTGCCAGCTTTGTATTTGCCTTCCAGGTGCCCACAGTCAGTATCAGTATTCCCGTCGGGGACGGATTTTCAAAATACTTTTCCAGTAATGAGCGATTCTTTGAGACAAAATCATCGGCTTTTTTTACCACGACAACGCGCTGGTCAGCAAGAAAAGGCAGCGTTCGCAGCTCATCGAAAATCTGCTGAGCCGGGGTGTCTTTGTCGGCATCAAGCAGAGATGTTTCCCGCTGCTCGGCGGGGACAAGCGAATGAATAAGACGCCCAGCCTCGGCACTGACCATTGACTCGTCCTTGCCGGCTATCACATAAATAAGGGGCTTTTGTGAATTACTCCTGGCTTTGCTCACCGTCGTTTTCCTGTTGGTTCTGGGCATTGGCGAATGAGTCTGTCTGTTCCCCTGAGCCTGGTTCCTGCTCATCAGCGTCGTCTTCTTTGACAATTTTGGCAGCGGCGACGACTTTATCACCGTCATCGAGCCGGATTAAGCGTACACCCTGGGTGTTGCGACCGATTCTGCTTATCTGGTCGATTCCGGTTCGTATCACAATGCCTTTGTGGGTAATGAATATTATGTCGCCTTCGTCATGAACGGTTGCGATTGTCACCACCGGGCCGTTGCGGTCGGTGGTCTTTATGTCTATCAGTCCCATACCTGCGCGGCTTTGTCGGCGATACAGGTCAAGATCGGTTCGTTTTCCATAGCCTTTTTCGCATACGGTAAGAAGCGACTGGCCCGGTTCAGGGACGGTCATACCTACGACATAGTCGCCTTTTCGCAGTTTTATTCCCTTTACGCCTCGTGTAGCTCTTCCCATCGAACGGACCTGTGCTTCCTCAAAGCGTATGACCATACCGTCTTTTGTTCCCAGCAGCATATCGTCTTTGCCCGATGTCAGAGCTACGCCGATGAGTTCATCATCGTCGTCGAGTTTTATCGCTATTACTCCGCTTGCGCGCGGGTTGCTGTATGCGGCAAGAGTGGTCTTTTTGACCAGTCCATTGCGTGTGGCCATAACGAGCTTTCTCTGCTGTTCTTCAGGTTTATCCTGGTCAAAGTCGGGAACATTTATAATCGAAGCGATTTTCTCGCTGCCGGCAAAATTAAGCAGATTTGCGATGTTTCTACCTCTGGCAGTTCGTGACATATTGGGCAGATTATGCACCTTGAGCCAGTGACATTTGCCGCCGGTTGTAAAAACCAGCAGGTAGTCGTGGGTCGATGCGCAGAAAAGCAATTCAATGAAATCGCCCTCTTTTATGTCTGAACCCATAACTCCCCTGCCGCCTCTGCCCTGTCGGCGATAGGTGTCGATAGACATTCTCTTGATATAGCCGGCGTGCGAAACGGTAACTATTACATCTTCTTCGGCGATGAGGTCTTCATCCTCGAAAGTTTGTGCCTGACTGCTGATTAGAGTCCGGCGTTCATCACCGTATTTTTCCTTTATCTCGTGAATGTCCTCGCGAATAATGTCCAGCAGGGCTGGTTCGGAGGCAAGTATCGCTTCATAGCCTTCTATCTGCTCGGTCAGGTCAGCGAATTCCTGGGCAAGTTTCTGCATTTCCAGTCCGGTCAGCCGCTGAAGCTGCATTGTGAGGATAGCGTCTGCCTGCGGGCCTGTCAGGTGCTGGTCTTCGCTGGTGCATCGTTTCACGAAAGCCTCGGGCAGAACTTCACGCAATGTCGCCGATTCGGTCAGCCGTAACGGCTTTTTCATAAGGTTAATTTTGGCGGTCGGCGTATCGGGAGATTTTTTGATAATATCAATAATCTCGTCGATGTCGCCGATAGCAAGGAGCAGACCTTCGAGGATGTGCGCCCGATTGCGAGAGCGCTTCAGTAAAAAGCGAGTCCTTCGCCGGATAACGGTTTTGCGATGCTCGACGAACAAATTGAGCATCTGCCGGATGTTAAGAGTTTCTGGTTTGTTGTTGACCAGCGATATGTTGGCCACGGCAAATGTGGTCTGAAGCGAGCTGTAGCGATAAAGTTTATTCAGAACGACCTGTTCTTCTGCATCCTTTTTCAAGTCGATGACTATTCGCAGCCCTTTTCTATCGGATTCATCGCGAATATCCGCTACTTCGGGGATGGTTCCGTTTTGCACATTTTCGGCGATTTTTGAAACGATGGTCGTCTTAATAACCGTGTAGGGAATTTCGGTTATGACTATTCTCTGTCTGCCTCGTTTGGTTTCTTCGATATGAGTTTTAGCGCGCACCCGCAGATGTCCCCTGCCGGTGGTGTAGGCGTCAATTATGCCTTTTTTGCCGCAGATGATTCCGCCTGTGGGGAAATCCGGCCCGGGCAGCTTTTCAATTATCTCCTTAAAGCCACAGTCAGGGTCGTTAATTACCAGAAGCAGCGCATCGCAGACCTCGGATATATTATGAGGCGGGATATTTGTTGCCATTCCCACTGCGATACCGGTTGTTCCGTTGACAAGTAAATTGGGGAACTTCGAGGGCAGGACAACCGGCTCGGTACGGGTCTCGTCATAGTTTGGCACGAAATCGACCGTGTCGTATTTTATATCCTCAAGCATATCCACTGCCGGAGAGGCCATTCTGGCTTCTGTATATCGCATCGCTGCCGGCGGATCAGCGTCGATACTGCCGAAATTGCCCTGCGGATCAACCAGCGGATAGCGAAGATTCCATTCCTGACCAAGCCTTACGAGCGTGCCGTAGGTAGCCTGGTCGCCGTGTGGGTGATAATTACCGCCGGTGTCACCGACTATTTTTGCGCATTTTCTGTGTGCGCTTCGAGGGCCGAGATTAAGGTCGTTCATAGCGACAAGTATTCGCCTCTGGGATGGTTTCAGGCCGTCGCGAATGTCGGGCAATGCCCGCGAGACGATAACGCTCATCGCATAGTTAAGATACGAATTTTTGAGCTCATCGAGTATTTTCATTTTCTCGATACGCTCGGGTGGTTGAGGCATCTGTGCCATTTAGCTAAAATCCCTTAAATCGTTATTGCAATGGTTAAGCAAAGTTAATAATAAGCTCTTGAGGATACCAGAAAAACCGCAAAAGTCAAGCAGCCAATCTGGCTTATTAGCGGTAAAACAGGCTCGCCGGCCAGGGTCAATCTCTGGTATAAGGCTCGGCTGCCTGCGGCGGATATTCTTCTGCGCCGCCGTAGATGAATTTCATCCGACCCAAATCGGGAACAATGCTCAGCGGGAAACCCGGCGACGGTCTGTATCCGCCCGGAAAGTAAACAAACATAGCCTTTCCCACGAGATATTCTCTGGGAACTATGCCGGGGTCATAAGTTTTTCCGTTATTGCCAAGGCCGGGCTGTTTCCAGAATCGGCTGTCCTCGCTGTTTGGCGTGTTATCGCCGACCATAAAGAACTGGTCTTGTTCGAGGGTTATTGGATTGCCCTCTCCGCCGCGTGCCGGGCGTCCGTCGCCGATAGACCGCGAGGTGTAATAAATATCGCGGTAAAGCGCGATCCGTGAAAGCTCCAGGTTGGCCGAGCCGATTATACGGACGGCTGGTTCGGCGGTCTGATCGGACATATCAAACACATCGGGCTCTCTACCGAGATCGTGATATATCTGGCTTTGGCCGTATTTTGCTATTAACATCTGGTCGGAGTTTGAAAACTGGAACAACCTGGCCTGAGCAGGCTGTTGCAGAACGCTTTCAGGAAGCGGAACCGAAGCAAGCTCCTGCCGGTTGTCGCCCTCTGCTGACTTTAGAATCAGCTTACCGGTAGAATAGTCGGCCATTGCGATAAATTCCACGCCGTATTTTGTAAGACTTGCCCCGATAACGCCGTCTGAAACATCTTTGGTTACCTTGAATCGAATCATTAAATCGCTGCAATAAGGCTGAAACCGGTTGTGAGGAGTGCTGTTATAGGCGTATGTAGCCCTGAAGCCGTTTCCCACTACGGGGTCGTATTCGATTATATGCCGTTGGTCAGGCCCGCTTTCGAGGATAAAACGGGTTGGTTTTTCCGTTGATGAGGTTTTCCACTGGGACTGATCTACATTCACGAATGGCTGGCGCCATGTTTGCGAATCGAATCTCGGGCTACTTGGCCGGATGGGCTGATAATCGTTATTATATATCGGCATCCAAAGCTCGGATTGAACTTTGGGCGGCTTTCGCTGGATCTGATCGTTGATAAAAACATTTCCGTCTATGAACTCAAGCGTCTCGCCCGGCCCTGCCACCATCCTCTTGATGTAGTTTATCTCCGGCTCGACGGGGTTCTTAAAAACAACGACATCCCATCGCTGCGGCTCGAAGAAATTATAAAGCCATCGCAATACGAGTATTCGGTCGCCGTTTACAAATGAAAGAGTATGGTCTGGATTCTGCAGATACCCGCAACTTGGGCATCGGCTGGTTGCCCTGCCTCCAAAACCCTCCTGAGCCATCGCAAAGCCGTCCAACCCATAATCGTAGCGGTATCCGCACTGTCTGCATCGCATTCGGTAATGGTCGCCTCTGAGCGTCGCTGCCATGCTGCCGGTTGGTATCCTGAATGCCTCTATGACAAAGCCTCGGACAATCAACGCCAGTATAAAGGCGGTAATCAGCCACTCGAAAGTGTTGGCTACTTCGGCGGCTCTTGTTTTTTTCTTGCGTTCGGTCATAATGGGTTGTAGTGTTATTAACTGTTACTATAAACTATCGCTTTTGAGCAGTTTTGAGTCAAATGCCGACTAAACTTATAATTATGGGCTTTTTTTAATATTAAGTCAATACAAATAACGCCAAAAAGGGTTCGCCCACCGCTAAAAAAGTTTGCCCCCCACAGGCAGCGGTCGGCAGTTTGGTTATTTTTCGAAAAAAAGAGGCAAAAATTACTTGCCTCTTGGAAGTCATTGCTGTATAGTAACTTGTGAAACGCAAATATTGAAACGCAAATCTTATAAATCAGGTAGTGTCGAGTTTATGAAATCTACATCGGCGGAGCGAGTTTTAAGTTATCGACAGGCTTTACCGCACTTTGAGCAAGCGGTAGATGCTGGGTCAGCGGGAGAGTTATCCCACCTTTTGTTTCCTTAATGAGGTGAAAAATGAGCACAACCGTTACGAAAAAAGAACTTATTGACCGAATAGCGGATAAAACGCAGGCAAAGCGAATGCTTGTAAAAAATATAGTTCAGACTTTTCTCGATGAGGTAACCGAAGAGCTGAGCAAGAACAATCGGCTTGAATTCAGAGGTTTCGGGGTTTTCGAAACACGCCAAAAGGCGGCTCGCGTCGCGCAGAATCCCAAAACCCTCGAACGGGTTGAAGTGCCTGCCAAGCGAATGGTAAAATTCAAGATGGGCCAGGTGATGAAGCAGAGCATGGCAAACAACCATCCACCTGCCGCCAAGGCAGTCAAATAACTGCTGGTCCGGTCAGAAAAGGTAAAATACCAATGGGCGTTCGACGCTTTGAATGATAAAGACGGTCATAAGGAGCAATTAGATGCCACAGGGCAAAGTAAAATGGTTCAACCCAAGAAAGGGTTACGGGTTCATCGAACCGGATGACGGATCAGGTGATGTTTTTGTTCATTACTCTGACATCCAAAGCGAAGGTTACAAGACCCTGCGCGAAGGTGAAGCCGTGAGTTTCGATGTTATCCAGGGCGAAAAGGGTCTGCGTGCCGATAATGTGGTACAAGTCGGACAGGAACAGCCGCAAACTGGCGGCAAAGAGCCTCCCGAATAGCCAAAAGCGACTGTTTGTGTCGCACCGGCCTCCAGACGCACAATAAATGGCAGTACAGACGGTACAATCCAGTCTTGACAACAGGGTACTAATCCTGAATAGAAATTATATGGCTATCCGCGTCGCCGGAGCGAAGAAAGCGTTTTCGCTGCTGTTTCGCGAAGTGGCCGAGGTCATTTCTTACGAAGAAGGCACATACGCCAACTACGACTTTAATAGCTGGTGCGAAATAAGCCAGTTTAAGCGGCGTTTTGAGCCAGACGGCCACGACTGGGTCTCCACGGTCAATTTTCACATAGCGGTGCCGAGAATTATCCGCCTGCTGTTTTATGACCGCCTGCCGAGGACAGAAGTCCGGTTCAACCGACGAAACATCTTCGCACGAGACAAAAATCGCTGTCAGTACTGCGGCAAAAAGTTCGTTACAAGCGAATTATCGCTGGATCATATCACACCCAGAAGCGCAGGCGGCAGAACTAACTGGGCAAATATCGTCTGCGCCTGCACCGACTGCAATGTCAAAAAAGCAAACCGCACTCCCACACAGGCCGGAATGAAACTCATACGCAAACCGGTAAAGCCAAAGCACAATCCGCTTGTCCATATACATCTGGGAACAGAACGATACCATAGCTGGAAACAGTTTCTCGACAACGCCTACTGGTCGGTGGAATTGAAATAAAAACTCCGCCGTCCTGCCGGGATGATTATGAACTTCAGGAAGCCTGTTCGCAGTGGAAACCATGGCATGGTGACCAGCACCATATAAGTCGCCCAATTTCACATCCTTGCTGTTTTTTCACAGCGGATACAGACTTTTGGGCGGCAGTTCTGATAGTTTGACAAAAAAATCGTTCGTTGACATCTTCAAGCCTGCCGCTTATACTAAGCTGAAATAGCTTAACAACAACTTTTTTGTCAAAGGGAGGCCAAAATGGCACACGAAGCAACACACCAAGACAAAATGTGCGCGATGACATGTTGTCCGTGCAGTCTGGATCTGGAAAAAATCAAAAATCTTTCTGACGAACCAAAGTATATTTGCAAACACTGCGGCAGGGTTGCCAATAAGAGCGAGAACCTCTGCGGACCGCAACCTATAAGCTAAAAATATAAAAGGGCGGGTTTAAAACAGCCCGCCCTGCATTTTTCGTTGCCAGGTGAAATTTCAGCCGGCTGTTTGAGCTTTTTCGGGTTTGGTATATACCGATTTTCTGTTTTCTGAACAGAATTTTCCCATCTGCTCAACAGCACGGTTCATTGATTCGGGACTGCCGTCCAGCTTCGCATAAGCATCAACCATTTCCACCAGAACAGGGTCAGGCTCGACCATCCCGTAATGGTGTGATGTGTTGACAATACCGGTGTCCAGCCCGTACTCCATCGCCTTGGCGACATAGGCGCGACACACACCGATACGCCTGCCGGGCAAATCACGCACGGCGTTACTTATACCGAGCGAACAGTGGGTATTTTTCATCTGCGGGTCGGTTTTAATTTTGCGAAGTGTTTCAAAGGTTCTGTAAGTATAGCCCGGCACATCAGGCTGCATCGGCATATCAATCGCCAGCGGAAATACCGTAGTGTCAAAGAAAATCTCTTCAGGCTTAAACCCATACTTCTCCACCGCCGGTGTAAATATTCGCCTGGCGACCGAATAAAGCTCTTCCACCGAGTGCGAGCCGCCCGGGCCGGTTGCTTTTTCCTCGGTTACCAATAAGCCGACAAAAGCAAAGTCATACTTTTCTTTAAGCGGCAGTATCTCATCAACGGTGTGAACTTTGACAGAATTAAGCAGCGGCTGGGCAACTTTCTGGTCTGTATCATACCATTGCTCCAGCCCTGCCAGCAATGTCTGGTCATCGCTGCTGTCCATACAAACCGGCACACCCTTGCCCCATTTGCGAACAAGCCGCACATATTCACGCATCATTCGCCGGGCAAGTTCAGGGTCTTGTTCACCGAACGCATCGACATTAACATCTATATAATCAGCTCCCTCATCGGCCTGTGACTCTATCAACGCCCGTATATAATTCAGCGGCCCGCTTTCCTTTTCAAAAGCATCAGGGCCCATCTGAGCCAGCATACGCATAACCTTGCCCGTTTTCGGGATAGATGCATGCAGTGCTTCGGCTATCTGAATCAGCGGCGGACGGGCGGTGTGGTCTTTGGCGAAAAGATAATTAAGGATAGATGAGGTGTGTTCCAGTTCCGGCTTTCGAGGTTTGTTAATAATCTTTCGCAGTTTCTCAAGCCCGGCTTTTTCCGCAGCAGCGGCGTTATAAATATATTCGCCGATACAAACCCGCTCAAGATTATTGCCGCAATAACCATCGGCGGTAGAGTCACCGCACGGGGCATTATCCATACCTTTCTCACAACCGCCGATAGTACAAAGCCCGAAGTTCTCCGGCAGATAACAATCGCCACATTCCTCACAGTCAAAAAGCAGATATTTGAAAGATTTTTCGGAGCTGTTAAACAGCTTATACATCACACCGCTGCCTTTTTCGGTTCCAAGCGCGGACATTGTTTTCTTAAAAGCGTGAAAACCAGTATGGTCAGGGTCAAGAATGGCACGGTGCATAAAATTGAAAAACTTATGGCCGAACTTCTTTTTCAGCCTTGAAGCGGGTCTGCGATTGCCTTGCTCATCGTAAAGATAAAACGCGTCTTTAGCAGGCCAATGCAGATTGTCCTTGAAAGACTCCCATTCGTTGCCAATTTCCGCCGCCCTGTTGAGTATATCGGTGAAAATATCAAAGTCATGCACGCCGCCGATATCTACACCTGCCGCACCCATCGCCTTATACATGGCCACCTGTTGCGCCGCACGCTCTATGTGCTGCTCAACAGACTCGGCGGATACCTTTTCATATAGCTCATCGCTAACAAAACAACCTGCCAGCTTGACATCATGCATCAGCCGAGGCGCAGGAGTCATAGTGCTAAGCAGATACACATTACCCAGTACAGGAACATTGATGTCATTTTCTTTCAGGTATTGAAAAAGCTCCAGTGACTTGCGCCAGTCCCAGCCGACCTGTGTAACAAGGTAATCCGCCCCGGATGCTATTTTCTTTTCCATCTTATAATACTGCTGCATCTGCGAGGCTTCGGTATATTTGAAAGGCGACACTGCCGCACCTGAGTAAAACTGATGCACGCTGTCAAGCTTCTCAGGACTGGCCTTAATGTATGATTTGTAATTCATCTGTCGCACCAGCGATAAAAGACCAATAGCATCGAGTTGGAAAACCCCCTTGGCCTCGAGCGGTTTGTCACCTGTAAGAGCAAGAATATTTTCAGTACCGCTTCGCCGATAACTTACCAGCGAGCTTACAATCGCATCGCTGTTCTGATCTTTGCAGGAGATATGCGGAATCATTTCCAGCCCTTTTGCAAGACCGCTGGCTTTGAGACTTTTGATAACATCAGCCGGTTCGATATTCGCCGTTCCGCCGGGATTCTGGGGCAACATGATGCCCGCAAAATTAAACTGCGACGGAATATTCGAAATGCCCCTTTCTTGATATGCCGACAAAAAATTCTCTATCGGAGTAAGCTTAAACCCGGGACTCCCGGTAAGCTCAGCTACAATAATAAACGAAGAATCATCCGACAGGCTTGCTTTGAATTTATTTGCCATACTTAAACCTTTTATAAAATCCTAAAATAATCCTGTAACTTTGCCTCGCCTGGTATCGATATCAATGCCGCGATAAGCAGGATTAGAACCGGTTCCGGGCATCATCTTAACATCACCTGCCATAGGCAAAACAAATTCGGCGCCGCGATACAAAAGAAACTCCCGAACGGGCAACTTCCAGTTCCTCGGCCTGCCTTTGAGATTCTGGTCATGCGATAGGCTAAGATGAGTTTTCACCATACATAAAGCGTATCGTCCAACCTGTTCGTCCTTTTCAAGCTCGGGCAATTGCTTCAATGCCTTATCGCTGTATTCAACCCCATCAGCGCCATAAACCTTGGTTGCGACATTTTCCACCTGTTTTGAAAGCGGCTCATCCTGCTCATAGAAAAAACTGAATTCGTTATCTTGTTCACAGGCTTCAACGACAGCCTCGGCCAACTCAATAGCGCCATTGCCGCCTTTTAGCCAATGCTGTGAACAAACAACTTTTGCCCCGGCCTGCTCAGCGATTCGGCGCACCGCATCTATCTCGGCTTCGGTGTCCGTTGAAAAACTATTAATGCAAACTACCGCCCCAATACCGCTATTTTTTACGATATCAATATGAGCAAGCAGATTTTCACAACCCTTTTCGACCAGATTAACATTTTCTTGTGTGTATTCTTCGCTTAGCTTCTTCCCGGACTTGACCGCCGGCCCGCCGCCGTGCATCTTCAAAGCCCGAACTGTGCAGACAATAACCGCAGCGTCGGGTTTCAAGCCCGAAAGTCTGCACTTCATACTGCAGAACTTTTCAAAACCGATGTCAGCCCCGAAGCCGCTTTCGGTAACATGATAATCCGCAACCTTTGTTCCGATATCGTCGGCAATTATGGAGCTTTGCCCTATGGCGATATTTGCAAAAGGCCCTGCGTGAACAAACACCGGATTACCCTCAATAGTCTGAATCACACTCGGATTTATAGTATCGAGCATCCACGCGGCCATCGCACCGTCAACTTCAAGGTCGGCAGTGGTAATTTCGTTTCCCTGTTTGTCATAAGCCATTACAATTTTGCTTATGCGGCGGCGCATTTCTTCCAGGTTCCTCGAAACCGCAAGAATTGCCATCAGCTCACTGGAAACAGCAATATTGAACGCCGAATCCATTGGATAGCCGTCCATTTTACCACCAATACCTATTTTTATGTTTCTAAGAGACTGAGCGCAAAAATCAATCACCCACTTCATTTGCACCCTATCAGGGTCAATGTCCAACCTTTTAAGGTTACTTTGAGCCAGCCGAGCGTCGTTATAATTTCTCTCATGCTGCATTCTTGCAGTAAGAGCTACCATAGCAAGATTGTGCGCATTGGTAATACGGTCAACATCACCGGTTAATCCCAGTGAAAAAGGAGCCAAAGGAATACACTGCGCCAAACCGCCGCCTGCTGCTGACCCTTTAACATTAAAAGTAGGTCCTGAGCTGGGTTGCCGGATGGCGCCTGTTACTCGCTTACCAAGTTTACCAAGACCATCGATCAGCCCTATTGCTGTAGTAGTCTTGCCTTCACCAAGCGGCGTCGGGGTAATGGCCGTAACATCAATATATCTGGCCCTGCGGGTACTTTTACCACATCTTTCAAGAGTTCTGCCGTAGTCAATTTTAGCAAGTTGCCTTCCGTAGGGTATTATCTCATCGCTGTTAATATTGAGCTTTCTGCTGACAAGCTCCCCTATCGGCTCCATAGTTTGCTCAGCGGCTTCGGCGATTTCCCAGTCTTTCATAGTTAGTGGATCCAGCCTGTGAGCTTTATCTGAAGCCTCTGAAAATCTTTTAGCTGGTGTTTGAGTAGTAGTGGTGCGGTCTTTAGCATTCATTAAATTCCCATCCTGTTTTATTTTCATCTCGGCAAGATTGTGTTAATTTCTCAATTATGACACATTATAATGCTTTTTTAAGATAATATCATACTAAAGGTCGAAATACTTGAAGTGAGATGCTGTTTTTTTGACTTATATTGCTAAAAATCCCGAATCTCCGCAAAGAAAAGCCGAAGGCTTACTGGCCAAGCAGATTCCGAATCGCGCCGCTGACCTCAGGCAATGGAACCACACGGGTAGAAGTCTTTCCGACAGTACCCTCGACTTTCACGGATGTAAAACCTACCTGCAAGCCTTGCAACAGACGATCCAGCTCTTTTCCGCCGGGCACACCCGTATCTCGTAAAGGCCTGAGCGAGCCCGTTGCTACCCCATCTATCGGAGCGTCCATCCCAAGCGAGACCGACCTGACAAACCCTGCCCCCAAAACCTCAACACCACGGTTGAAATATTCAAAATCTCTTATCTCAATATCATCACCGGCGAAAGCTAAGCTAATGTGCCCGCGCCCGGTAGGCTCAAGTTCCACAAGACGGAGGTTTAAGATATTATATACAGCTCCTATAATTTCGGTATGCATTAAATCCGAACCCCTGAGTGAAAAATCAGCGTTGCCCGAGAGAGTTTTAATATTTCCCAAGCCTCTAACTCGAGCCGTTCCGTTTATCCTTCCCGGAACAGGTTCTGCATTGGGCTTGAAGCTTTGCACAATCATATTAATATCAACATCACCAACATCGCAAATAACATGGCCAAAAAACTCACCTTCACGCTTTGTCAAACTAAACCAGGGCTGGACCAGCCCGTCAAAAACAGGGATATCGAAAGTTTCGGTTATCAGACGCTTTTTGCCGACATAAGCATTGGCTGTTATCTGACCTAACTTCGCTGCTTCAAAAATGCCGCCGCTAATATCCATACCGAGCGATATCTTCAAAGGCTCCAAAGCACGCGCATCAGCGGCGGGCGCGAAGTCCAGATATCCCCCTGCCTTTACATCTTCATCAAAATCAGCAAAAATCTCACTGACCCTGATGTCCTTGAAATCTATGCGGCCGCTGCTCTCAAGCCATCTGTCCGTATAAAAGTCACCATTCACTCCTACTTTACCCCCGTTAAAAGCAACATCCAAATCATCAAGGGCAAACTTTTTAGCCGCGTAATCATAGGAAAGAATTCCGTTTTCCACACGAATATCGCCTGTGGAAAATGGTCTGCCACTTAGCCTTTGCCTCGCATCAATATTGAACCATCCAAGCAAAACCGATAGCCCACACTTATCTGCTTCAACCTCCGCCCTGCCGGCCAGCTCAACACCTTCTGCACTGAGACTGCTTAGATCGAGGGCACCTTCAAGCTCAAACGGTTGCTGAGAAATCACACGCCCTCGCCACTCTGTCAGCAGCCGAGCATGTTCATTCAATTCAGCTATGCCGGGAGAAAATACAGACTGCGCCTCTTCAATAGCAAATACTGCTTCATGCTCCAGACTTTCCAAGTCAACAAAACCCTCAATTTTGTTATTGCCTGACGGGGAAAGAGTAAAAGCATATTTTCCGTTGTCGGCCATTGTGCTGTTGAATTGAATATTCGGCGCCGTTATTACCCTTCCATCGGGACTGATGTAATTAAAGGTTCCATCTACAATCTCAATTTCCGGTAATTGGCGAACAGGCTCGGGATCAGGTCTGCGCAACTCAAGAATCGGCTGGATATTCCACCGACCCAATTCATCTCTTTGAAGCGTAAAATTTGGCGAAACCAGCTGTATTCGGTTTACTTCAACCTGTCTCGTGCTAAAAATTTCCTTTGCACTGGAGACAGATATCTGTATCTGATCTGCCGTAAAAAACGGTTCCTCATCGGGCAAGCCAAAAGAAAAGCCGCTGATTCGCAACTCACCGTCAAGACCGAAATCTACACGCTCACCGTGAAGCTCAACACCGATATAATCACCCATCCAGCCGACTATGTAGCGCCCCGCAATGCCAAGCCTAAACAGAACAACCGTAATTGTAACCAGCGCGGTCAAAATTACTATCAATGTAAGTATAAAACGAAGAGCTTTCTTCACGGCAACCTCGTGATCCCAATATTCCAATTACTGCCGGCTTAATCGATTGTCCTGTCAACAACCGGCACATTACCGACCGTTCTGGGTCCAAATCCGAAAAACCACCAGTCCTGTCGCAGTGTTTTTCCGATATAAGGACCGCTGGAAGTTACGATCTCACCGCTGTCTGCCCAATAAGCGACATAAGCGAAGCTGGCGTATCCAACCTGCCGAAGGCTCTTGGTGAATGCAAACTCAGGAGTCTGAAATGCAACTCCCTCAATGGATGGAATACCAGCCATGCTTTCGTATCGGTCGATGCCTACTCCGCCGCTGCGAAACTCAATTATCATTTCAGCGTCGCTGCGATCTTCCTGGATATAGGCGCCAGCTTCTAAAATATTTGCACGCAATTGAGCCGCGGCAAACCTTTTCTCGGTCTCTCTGAGGTAACCATCATCTATAAATACTTTCCGGCCCCGTATGCTTTGGAAAGAAAGCTGGTCTATAGACTGTATGACTGCCTCGGATGTCATAAACTGCTGAGTAGCCGTTTCTGGCGGATCGGTTATTCTAACCGTGGCACAACCCGAACAAATGTATAACACCGCACCCAGAACAGCGAAAATCCCCCAAAGATATTTACTATCCCCTACTTGGACCATATATCCTGCACCCTGATAAAACCCCGGTTCCCCGATTACTCAAGCAAACTGATACCTGAGCCAGTTTATACATTTAACCACAGTATTTGTCCTGATGTCAAGAAGCAGGCCATTTCCGATAAACAGTTTTGAATTTGCTCGACATTTACCTATGTTATCATGAAATGCGGCTTGATGACGACAGAGAAACTACTCCTAACTGTATGGCTCGGCCTGAATCTGAAGTTTGCTACAAAAATGCCCGGGAGAGGATTCGAACCTCCACCCGCCGAAGCGGACTAGCCCCTCAAGCTAGCGCGTCTGCCAGTTCCGCCACCCGGGCAAGCGAAAACGCATTCTATTCGGATTATATAAAAGAGCAAGCTTTTTTTGCACCTAAGACCTATTTTCCTTTCTGGCCGTCCCAAAGCAAGATATGAAGCCTCTGACTAAACGCAAATCCGCTGTTTCGGCACATTTCTGCTACAAGAGGCGATTTTTCCAGCAACTGCCTCCGATTTGTCGCCTGTGGCATCAACATCACCCTGCCGCGATCAACACCGTCGAGCCTGGACAGTATTTGCTCAATTTCCTCAAGATCAGCCTCACAATCCACGATGAATTTCAACTGATATTCATATTCGCCGATTAGTTTGCCCAGGTTATCAATGGTCTCACTCCCCATCTTAGCCGCCTCTGCATTAGACAGCTTTGGGCTGACGCTAATAAGATTGCAATTAAGTTTCTGTCTATATTGCAACCCGGATGTTTCAATTGTGACATGACCGCCCTGTCGCTTCAAAGCCTCGGCAAGCTCACCTAACCTGTCGTTAAGCATCGGTTCGCCGCCGGTTATGACGATATGTCGGCAGTTAAAGTTTTTGACCTTTTCAGCTATTTCCTCAATGGTCATTTCCCGTCCTGCCTGCTCATCCCATGCGTAAGCAGTATCACACCAGCTGCACCTTTGGGTACAGCCTGCAAGCCGAACAAATACACTCGGCACACCCGCAAGGAATCCCTCACCCTGCAAAGAATAAAAAATCTCATTTATAATCATTAAAAGTTCCGGCTGTTGAAAACTTATCCTGCATATTCAATAGGGTCCTGCATCCCCGCCTCGGCAAAACCTTTCAGCCGTAATCGACAGGAATCACAATGCCCACAGCTTCTACCCCGCTTGTCCGGGTCGTAACAGCTATGCGTAAGCGAATAATCAACTCCCAGCGAAACACCCTTTCGGATTATCTGTCCTTTTGTCATTTCAATAATCGGAGTATGTATGCGGTATTTTGCCTCATTCTGGACAGCCGCAGCCGTTGCAAGATTTGCCATTACCTCAAAGGCACTTATAAACTCAGCCCGACAATCGGGATAGCCGCTGTAATCGGCGGTATTAACGCCTATGAATATGTCAAAAATACCCAACACTTCCGCCCATGCCAGAGCATAACTTAAAAATATCGTATTCCTGGCTGGTACATAAGTCGGCGGGATGTTTTCGCCGCTTTGTAAATCTACCCTGTCTTTTGGAATCTCCGCAGCTCCGTCGGTAAGCGCCGAGCCGCCAAAAGCAGATAAATCTATCCCGACAAATTTATGCTCAACAGCACCCAGAGATTGAGCAACCCTTTTGGCCGATTCTGTCTCTACACTATGCCGTTGGCCATATTTGAACGACAGGCAATAGCAGCCGTATCCTTCGCTAGCCGCTATGGCCATAACAGTAGCCGAATCCAGCCCGCCGCTGAGCAATACTATGGCGTTTTTTTTCTGGTTCACTTTGACTTCCTGAAACACATAACCGATAATTACTTCGCAAATAATATACACCAAAATTGCACAGTACGGCAAGACGGCATAATAAATCTTGCCTAAAGCCGTCCAAAGTTGTTAAAATAGATTGAAGTTCAAAATAAAGGAAAACAATGCCAGAAGATAAACCCAACCTCGAATTATTTGACAATCCACGCCCGGAGCGGGACTATATAATCACTATTACCTGTCCGGAGTTTACCAGCGTCTGTCCCAAAACCGGCCAGCCCGACTTCGGCGAAATAATAATTGAATACTGCCCTGAGCGGCACTGTATAGAACTCAAAAGTCTTAAGTTCTATATGCAGAGCTTTCGAAACAAGGGGATTTTTTATGAAGCGCTGACCAACGAAATACTCGATGATCTTGCCGATGCCTGCAAACCTCGTTGGATGAGAGTAAGCGCAACTTTCACACCCAGAGGCGGCATAAGCACGGATGTTGTAGCCGAATATGAAGCCCAAATGTAATGGTACGAATTGAAAGGCTTTTGAGATGACTATCACTTTTCACTGCGAACATTGCTCAAAAAAAATCGAAGCGAAAGACTCGGCCGGCGGCAAATGGGGTAAATGTCCGGGTTGCCATAACAAAGTCTATGTGCCGGACCTCACCGCCGAACCTGACTTTGATCTTGCCCCTATTGACGATCAGGAAGAACAACAGAAAAGAAAACTTAAAGAAGAAACTTTCCAGCTAACCCAGAATATTCTTCAACAGCGTCAAACCCCTGACTCAGGCCAGGAGCAAGATTCCGAACCCACTCCAGCCGGGCCTGTGATGCGTATTGATGATGAAGAATTACGAGAGAGCATTATAGATTATCTGCGAAGCAAAGCAGACGGCAAAGACGAACAGGCAGAGGACTATATAACTGTAATCGCCGCCGGCGGTAAACGGGCCGAGGCGATAATTGATGAAATAGCACTTAGTGATTTACCTGATAAGCAGCTTGAGGATATCTCTCCACAGCAACTTGCCGGCTATGTGCGAAAACTGCGCGAGCAAATAAGTTAATCAAATTTTTCAATTCCCATTTTCCATGCTCTACAGGAACTTATAGACATTACCGCCAGCAGCCTGCCGTAATGACACCGGCTGCGTTCCAAGTCGAGCAGTACCATAACCTCCTTATTCATACAAAGCCTCTCGGCCTCTAGAGCAATTAAAGTTGTTGTATTCGCATTGCCGATATGTTTTTTATGAAGGCATATTCTATAGATTTACGAAAACGTGTTTTAGCTGCTTGTGATCGC
>Ga0207421_10001672_pt1 | contig 28194 bp, 23 predicted proteins | sample SodLakKL_010_SED_4_FD_187542 | JGI IMG/M metagenome (GOLD analysis project Ga0207421, IMG submission 187542) | Alkaline sediment microbial communities from Lake Tanatar, Kulunda Steppe, Russia - 8KL_010_SED (SPAdes) (version 2) | ecosystem: Environmental > Aquatic > Non-marine Saline and...
AGCAGGACCTGGAACTGGTAGTAGTGCTGCAGTCGGTTCGGGTTCTCGCCGTAACGGCCGTCCGTCGGGCGGCGTGACGGCTGCACGTAGGCGGTGCGCCAGGGTTCCGGACCGATGGAACGGAGGAAGGTGGCGGAATGGAAGGTTCCCGCACCCATCTCCATATCGTAGGGCTGCAGCAGCACGCAGCCCTGCCGCGCCCAGTAATCCTGCAGTTGCCGGATGAGGTCCTGAAAGGTCACCGAGGACTGTTGCATGATGTGCCTGAATAGCAAGGAAAAGCCGGCAGTATATCCGCCGGCGCGGGGTGCCGGCCACCGTTGGTGGCGGAAAACCCGCGTCGGGCCGTTGCGGGATGTGGCGACGACAGGGCGGAAACCACTGTCTACAATGCGCAGCACGATGACAATGACGAAGATGAATACACTCGTAGCACGGAAGGCCGGCCTGTGATTGCCGATTCGGCGGGCAGCCCCCTGGGTTCCCGCAAGACGCGCTATCGGGCGACGCGGTTTGCGACCATCATCGCTGCGACGGTCAACTCGCTGCTGGCGGTTACCCAGATCGTCAGCGGTTGGCTGTTCCAGTCCCAGGCGCTGATCGCGGATGGCATCCACACGCTGTCCGACCTGATCAGCGACGGCGTGGTGCTGTTCGCGGCGGGCAAGGCCTCCGCTTCCCCGGATCAGGATCACCCCTACGGTCACGGCCGGATCGAAACCCTCGCAACCATCGTCGTCGGCCTGCTGCTCGCCTTCGCCGCGATCGGGATCGCCTGGGCCGCCGGCCAGCGTCTGCTCGCCTGGGAGACCCTGACGGGTCCTGCGGCGCCTGCGCTGGCGTTCGCGGTGCTGACCCTCGTCGCCAAGGAGGGCCTGTACCAGTACACGGTCCGGGTCGCGCGGAGGATCCAGTCCCCGCTGCTGCAGGCCAATGCCTGGCATCATCGCTCGGACGCGATCTCCTCGCTGGTGGTGCTGGTGGGCATCGGCGGAGCGCTGGCCGGCTGGCCGTGGCTGGATTCGGTCGCGGCGCTGATCGTGGCCGCCTTCATCCTGCACATGGCCTGGCGCCTGATCTTCAACAGCGCTGCGGAACTCATCGACACCGCACTCGACCCGGCGCAGGTCGAGACCATTCACAACGCGATTGTCGGGGTGCCGGGGGTGAAGAGCGCGCACATGCTACGCACCCGGAAACTGGGCAACGAGGCCGCCGCCGATGTGCACATCCAGGTGGCGCCGCGAATCTCGGTCTCGGAAGGCCACCAGATTGCCGACGAGGTCTATCGCGCGGTGATGTCCAGCATGTCCACGCTGCGCGACGTGACGGTGCACGTCGACCCGGAGAACGACGAGGAGCAGCTACGTACGGTGGGGCTGCCGCTGCGGCCCGACGTCACCGAGCACATCCGTGCCGCCTGGGCGGATCAGCGGGAGCTGGCAGCGATCGAGCAGGTGGGCCTGCACTACCTGGGCGGGCGGATCCACATCACGGTGACCCTGCGCCTGGACGACGAGCCTGACGGTGCCTATCTCAACCAGCGTGCCGTCGAACTCTCCGAACGGGTCCGGGAGTGCCCAGGTCTGGAAGATCAACTCGGTGAGGTCTTGATTCTGTATCGTGGCCGCACCAGAAATGTGCAACGCGGATTCGATCACGCACATTGATGGTGCGTTTTCCGTTCTATTTTGGTGCGCTCGATGGGTTGTGATGTCATCATAAGGCCGGAAAATGCAGACCTTGATGCTGGCACAAACCCTGCTTACGAGGTCTTGTAATCATGCGCGATGTCCGGAGGATCAGCCGCCGGGTCGGGCATGCGTCGCACACTCTCAAGCCAACACGAAAGGAGAAACTCCATGTCCGCAGCCGACGTGCTGAACACCATCAAGGAAAAGGAAGTCAAGTTCATCGACTTCCGTTTCACCGATAGCAAGGGGAAGGAACAGCACGTCACCGTGCCCGCCCACGAGATCGAGGAGGGTACCTTCGAAGACGGCAAGATGTTCGACGGTTCCTCGATTGCCGGCTGGAAGGGCATCAACGAGTCGGACATGATCCTGATGCCGGATGTCGATTCGGCGGTGCTGGATCCGTTCTTCGAGGATCTGACCATGAACCTGCGTTGCGACGTGGTCGAGCCTGCCACCATGCAGGGTTATGATCGCTGCCCACGTTCTCTCGGCAAGCGTGCCGAGGCCTATCTGGCCTCCACCGGTATCGCCGACTCGGCGCTGTTCGGGCCCGAGAACGAGTTCTTCGTCTTCGACGACGTCAAGTGGGGCACGTCCCTGTCCGGTTCCTACTGCAAGGTCGATTCCAGCGAGGCCTCGTGGAACTCCGAGCGGGTCTACGAGGACGGCAACATCGGTCATCGTCCGACCGTGAAGGGCGGCTATTTCCCGGTCCCGCCGGTGGACAGCCTGCACGACATCCGTTCGACCATGTGCGAAGTCATGACCGAGATGGGCCTGCACACCGAGGTGCACCACCACGAGGTGGCGACCGCCGGCCAGTGCGAGATCGGTGTCGGCGCGGCCACGCTCACGCGCAAGGCCGACGAGGTGCAGATCCTCAAGTACGTGATCCAGAACGTGGCCCACGTGCACGGCAAGACCGCGACCTTCATGCCCAAGCCCATCGTCGGTGACAACGGCTCCGGCATGCACGTGCACATGTCGCTGTCCAAGGGCGGCAGCAACCTGTTCAGCGGCGACCTGTACGGCGGTCTCTCCGAGACGGCGCTCTATTATATCGGCGGCATCATCAAGCACGCCCGCGCCCTGAATGCCTTCACCAACGCATCGACGAACAGCTACAAGCGTCTGGTCCCCGGTTTCGAGGCTCCGGTAATGCTGGCCTACTCGGCGCGCAACCGCTCCGCGTCGATTCGCATCCCGTTCGTGATGAGCCCGAAGGGGCGGCGCATCGAGGTCCGCTTCCCGGATTCCACCGCCAACCCCTACCTGGCGTTCGCGGCGATGCTGATGGCCGGCATCGACGGCATCCAGAACAAGATCCACCCCGGGGATGCGATGGACAAGAACCTCTACGATCTGCCGCCCGAAGAGGAGAAGAACATCCCGCAGGTCTGCCACGCGCTGGATCAGGCGCTGGCCGAGCTGGACAAGGATCGTGCGTTCCTGACCGCCGGCGGGGTATTCACCGACGACATGATCGATGCCTACATCAGCCTGAAGATGGAGGAGGTCACCCGGATCCGCATGACCACCCATCCGGCCGAGTTCGACATGTACTACAGCCTGTAACCGAGTCAACGCGGTGTAGGCCGCGTCGACCAGGGCCGCGCCACGGTGCCTTCGTGGCGCGGCCCTTTTCTTTTTCGGCTCCCGTCCCACGGCTGCACTCTATTCGCTGCGGCGGGCTGCAGGGAGGTCGCTGGGTGAGCAAAAAAAAGGCCGCCCGAGGGGCGGCCGGATCAACCCAGGGGGTTACCCTGGGTTGCGGGCATTGCCCTTAGATCGCCTTCACCGCACCGGCGGCCAGGCCCTTCGGGGTCTGCTGAATTTCGAAAGAGACCTTCTGACCTTCTGCCAGGGTCTTGAAACCGCTTCCATCGATTGCGGAGAAATGCACGAAGACATCCTTGCCGCCATCATCGGGGGTGATGAAACCGAAACCCTTGCTCTCGTTGAACCACTTCACGACACCAGTATTCACAACTATAAACCTCGTAACCTAGAGAGAAACAAAAAGTGAGCGACTCGGTGGCAAACAGTCAACGGGAGTAGCTGCGGATACAGAAACGACCGGCAACATGTCGCTGAGCGAACCCTCACGCGCACGACTATACGCCTCGCTTCGGAAGAACGCCAACAAATATTTTGTTGTCCCTTTTGCGGGGGATCGCGCACGGAATGAGGTTACCGGGCAGGGCGCGCAGGCCAGGCTATCGAACGTCCTGCCCGGACTTCCCGCATGGTCCGCGCTTGCCGACACGGACGGGCCTGTTACTGAGGGGAAAACGCTGGCCGGTTCTGCCGCCTTTTCTGGCCACTGCGGCACGGTCGCTTCCCGCCGGCGGTATCATGGAACCCCATGCCCTCTGCGCCTTTGCAAAGCTCCTGTCCGCGCCGCCTGATTGCATTGAGCGCCTCCGGTGTTGCTGTGGCGCGCGCGACGGACTGGATCCGGGGGCTGGCCGGCAAGGGCAGCGTCGCGTGGTTCGGTGCCCGGGTACCACCGGGGATGGATGGGGTGCAGCCGGCGCAGGCGGCACACTGGCTGGGCCGCGAACTCGATGCCCTCGTGTTCGAGACGGGCCGCGACCTGCCCGCCGACGCCCTGGCGTTGGCGGCCGGGCTGTTGCGCGGCGGGGGTGTGCTCCTGCTCCTGGTTGGCGCACCTGCCCCGACGCCCTTTGCGCGTCGTCTGCAACGCTTCCTGCATGAGGACATCGTCGAGTGGCCGGATACGGACGTCGCGCTGCCGGCGCCCCGGCCGATCCGCCGCGGCAGGCGGCTGCGCCTGAACACGGGCCAGGCTCGCATCTTCCGCGAGGTGGTGGGACTGCCAGTCCGTGACGCAGGATCGAGCGTGGTGATCACGGCTGCCCGGGGCAGGGGTAAGTCGACCCTGCTGGGTGCCCTGGTCGATCACTGGCAGACCCACAGCGACCTCGCGCTGCGGGTGACCGCGCCGAACCCCGCCGCGATTCAGCCATTGCTGGCCGGGTTGGCTTCGCCTCCGGGTCCGCAGCGCGGCCCCGGCCGAGGCATGTCCGATGTCTACGTGGCCCCGGCGCAGCTGCTGGAGGAGCGCGTCCAGCCGGACCTTCTGGTCGTGGACGAGGCGGCGGCGCTACCGGTGCACCGCTTGCTGGCGCTGGCTGAATTGGCCCCGAGAACGGTCTTTGCGACGACCACGGCGGGATTCGAGGGCAGTGGTCGGGGGTTTCGCCTGCGTTTCCTCGAGGCCCTGCGTCAGCGTGGGCACCGGCTGCACGAGTTCCGTCTGGAGCGACCGGTCCGCTGGCCCGCGAACGATCCTCTCGAGGACTGGATTACCCGGCTGTTCCTGCTGGACGCGGAGGCGGAGGCCGCAGTATCGGGAAGGCAACCCGCAGGGCGCATGCGCTGGTTCCCTGGGGATCGGCTGGAACGGGATGAACGGCGCCTTGCCGCGGTCGTGGGGCTGCTCTCGGACGCTCATTACCGCACCCGGCCGTCTGACCTGCAGCGCTGGCTCGATGGCACGGGCTGGCATGTCGGCCTGTTCGAACCGGTCGGAGGCGGTCCACTGCTGGGGGTCGTCCTGGCACGGCCGGAGCCCGGGCTCGATCCCATGCTGGCGCGCGCGGTCTGGCGCGGCGAGCGGCGGCCGCCCGGGCGCTTTCTACCCTGCGTGCTGGCCGGGCATGGTGCGCTGGACGCGGCCCGCCGGACGGCGTTGCGGGTGGCGCGGATCGCGGTGCATCCGCAATGGCAGCGGCGTGGAGTCGGCACCCGCATGTTGCGCGCGGTGCAGCATTTTGCTCGCCGAAAGGGGTTTGCGATGCTCGGTGCAAGCTTTGGCGCGCGGCCCGATCTGCTGCATTTCTGGAACGCTGCAGGGTTTCGTACCCTGCGGATCGGCTTCCGGCGTGAGACCACCAGCGGGCTGCACGCGGCGGTGGTGCTCCGCGGCGTGGATGCTCGGGCGCGGGTCGAACTGGACCTGCTGCGCGGCCAGGTTGCGGTCGATTGGCCGATCTGGCGCAGGGGCCCGTTGCGCGAGCTCGAGCCGGACTCAGCGACCGTGGTGCAGCAGGATTTGCCGTCGCCGCGATGGCAAGGGGCGCTGGCCGACGCCGAGTCCATCCTGGGCTTCGCCGACGCCGGGCGATCCTTCGAACTGGCGCTGCCGTCGCTGAGTCGTTGGCTGGAGGCCGATCCCGGTGTGCTCGAACGGTTATCTGCGCGTGATGCGCGTCTGCTTGCGGCAGCGGCACGCGATCTGCACGATTGGCCCGAGCTCTCGGCCCTGGCGGGCGAATCGGGACGTGCCGGGGTGATCCGCGCGCTTCGGCGCGCGGTTCGCGCGGGCCGTCAGTCCGGGGTTTCCAGAGCCTCCCAGCGCGCGTAGGCGGCGGCGAGTTCCTGTTCCAGGGTCTCGAGTTCCTGCCGCAGTTCCTGGGCGCCCGTGCCGCCCCCCCGGAACGACGCGGGGTCCGAGAGCCGGGTTGCAAGGTCCTCTCGCTGTTTCTCCAGCCGCTCGATCCGCGCCGGGAGCTGTTCCAGTTCGCGCGCGTCCTTGTACGACAGCTTGCGCGTCACGGGGCCGGCGCGGGTCGCCGGCCGGGGTTCGGTCGCGGCCGGGCGCGGTGCCGGGTCGGATCTTTCGGGGGCCTGGATCCGCGTCACCAGCAGCGGCGCCGTTACGCGCTCGGGCAGGTCGGACCAGCCGCCGACGAATTCCTCCGCGCCGCCGCTGCCGTCCAGTACCAGGGTGCTCGTGACCACGTTGTCCAGGAAGGCGCGGTCGTGGCTGACGACGATCACCGTGCCGGTGTACTCGATCAGCAGAGTCTCCAGCAGTTCCAGCGTTTCCACGTCCAGGTCGTTGGTCGGTTCGTCCAGGATCAGCAGGTTCGCCGGGCGTAGGAACAGCCGGGCCAGCAGCAGCCGGTTGCGTTCGCCGCCGGAGAGCGCGGAGACCGGCTGGCGCGACCGAGCGGGCGGGAACAGGAAGTCCTCCAGGTAGCTCAGGATGTGGCGGGTGTTGCCGTTGACCGTGACCCGGTCGCGACCCTCGCCGACGGCATCCTGCACCGAGGCGCCTTCATCCAGTTGCGCACGGGTCTGGTCGAAGTAGGCGATCTCGAGCTGGGTGCCCAGGGTCACGGTCCCGGAGAGCGGCGCAAGCTGCCCGATCAGGCCACGCAGCAGGGTGGTCTTGCCGGCGCCGTTGGGTCCGACGATGCCGAGTCGGTCGCCCCGCTGCAGCAGCAGATCGAGTTCGCGCACGACCATCTTTCCGGGATAGCCGAAGCTGGCCTTTTCCGCCTCGATCACGCGCTTTCCGGACCGCTGTTCCGGGCTCAGCGCCAGGCGCACCTGCCCCTGCCGTTCCCGGCGCTCCGCGCGCTGGCGCCGCAGTTGTTCCAGTGCCCGGACCCGGCCCTCGTTGCGGGTGCGCCGCGCCTTGATGCCCTGGCGGACCCAGGTCTCCTCCTGGGCCAGCTTCTTGTCGAACTCGGCGCGCTGCCGGATCTCGGTCTCCAGGCGCTCGGCCTGGCGCTGCCGGAAGGCCTCGAGGCTGGGCGGGTGCTCGTACAGGTGGCCGCGGTCGAGTTCCAGGATGCGCGTGGCGAGGCGCTCCATGAAACTGCGGTCGTGGGTGATGAAGACGACCGTCATCGCGGTGCCGGCCAGCATCCCCTCCAGCCAGGCGATGGCGGCGATGTCGAGGTGGTTGGTCGGCTCGTCGAGCAGCAGCAGATCGGGTGCCCGCACCAGTTCCCGCGCCAGCCAGACCCGGCGACGCAACCCGCCCGAGAGCTCGGCAAAGGGCTGGTCCGCCGGCAGTTCGAGGCGCGAAAGCGTGGTCTCCACGCGGTTCTGCAGCGACCAACCGTCGACCGCGTCCAGTTCGACCTGTACCTGGCCCATCGCCTCCAGGGCCTTCAGGTCACCCTGAGCGGCTTCCAGGCTCAGGTGATGGAACCGTTCCAGCAGCAGGCCATTGCGCCCCAGTCCCTCGGCCACCACGTCGAAGATGCTGCCGTGAACGTCCTCGGGCAGCTCCTGGGTCAGGTAGGCGGTGACCAGGCCGTCCCTGCGCGTGACCTCCCCGGAGTCGGGCTGGATCTGACCGGCCAGGATCTTCAGCAGCGTGGACTTGCCCTCGCCGTTGCGTCCCGCCACGCAGACGCGTTCGCCCGGCTCCAGGCTCAGGTCGACGCCATCGAGCAGTGACGCCATGCCATAGGCCAGGCGGATACCTTTCAGAGTCAGTAGAGCCAACGGGTCATACCTCGGGCATGCGCCAGGCGCTGATGGCGCCGGCGAGGCTGAACAATGCGAGCAGCAGGATTGCGAACTCGGTTCCGGCCAGTTGCGCCACCAGACCGAACAGGCCTCCGATCAGCAGCAGAACGCCGATTACAGTATTGCTGACCGCGGTGAATGCGGCACGGGTTTCCTGGGTGGCCATGTCGACCAGGTAGGTCTTTCGGCCCAGGCGCACACCGGCGTGGCTGATCCCGAGGATGAAGAACAGCGTGGCATAGAACCAGCCGTCCAGAGCGTAGGCCAGCCCGGCCCAACTGACCAGTGCCAGGCCGATCCCCAGACATCCGGCGATCAGTCCGGAGACGATCAGAACCCAGCGCGACGAGCGATCCGACGCCCGGCCCCAGATCGGAGCACTGAGCGCGGAGGCGAGGCCCGTGGCGACGATCAGCAGGCCCAGCGTGACGAAGCTGCCCGACGTCGCATCCTCCGCCAGCAGGACATAAAAGGGAAGCGCCAGGGCGGTGCTCATCAGCAGCGCGCGGGTGAGGACGAAGTGGCCGAAATCTCGGTCCTGCCAGAGCAGGCTCAGTGAACGCAGCGCCTCGGACACCGCGTTGCCGCCACCCTCGGTGGCCCCCGGCTGCTCGCGAAGACCGGCAAAGGTGAGTGCGGAAAGCCACCAGACCCCGGCCGCCGCCGCAAGCAGCGCCACGAAGACACCGATACCGGCATCCTCCAGGTGGGCCAGGCTCAGGTAGAGACCCAGGCCCAGCGTTGCGAAGCCAGCCGCGGAGGCGGCGTAGCCCATCACTGTGCCGCGGCGGGTCTTGGCGATGGTCTTGCCGAGCACATCCTTGGAGGCCACCGAGTTCACACCCCGCGACAATGCGAACAGCGTCAGCAGAACGAGTATGGCCCATCCTGCCGCCGCGCCTTCCAGGGTCAATGCGACCACGGCCATCAGGGCCACGGCGATCCCCTGGCCGACGCTACCCGCGACCCAGAACCACTTGCGCACCGGCTGCCTGCGGATGGCCGCGGCCACGAAGAGCTGCGGCATCAGCGAGCCCGACTCACGGATCGGGACCAGGAACCCGGCGAAGGCCGCCGGGGCGCCCAGGGCGCCGAGCATCCAGGCCAGCACCAGGCGCGCGGATGCGAGCTCGTCGCCGATCTTGCTCAGCGTGTTGGAGACCAGGTGGACGAAGAAGTTGATCGGCTGGGCGTTACAGGCCGCTTCCGGGATGTCCTTACAGACCCGGGCGTCCTCATCGCCCGCGATGGTCTCGTAAAGACCGATCAGCGGTGCGTCGGTGGCATGGGATTGTTGCACGTTGCTCTCGATTGTGGACGGGCCCGAGGGTCTGATCGTGGCTTGGTCAGCGGCGCCAGCCGAGCGGATCCTCGGGGTCGATCCCGTGCCGGAAGGGTATCCGGCGATCATGATGGGTCAGCTGGTAGACGTTGCCGATCCAGTTGTTCACCACCGCCAGAGCACTGTCATGCCACGTATTGTCAAGACGGTCGAGCAGTAAGGTCTCCGGCATCGGTGGTGCCGGCGCGCGCCGTTGCAGAGACTGCACCACCCGCTCGCGGTGTTCGTCCAGGATCGCAGCGGCCTGCGGTGCCAGGTAGTTTTCCGGAACCGGCGGGAAATCGTCCCGTTCACCGCTGATGAACCGGTTGACCTCGCGCTTGTATTCCTTCAGCAGGCTGATGCTGTCGTACTCGGGATGGCCCTGGAAGAAGACCATGCGGAAGCCATCGCGCGACACCGCGAGATGCACGCCGGCCCGTTCGCTCTCGACCAGGACCTTCAGCCCGTGGCGTTCGAACTGCTCGCGCGAGACATCGTTGAACCGGGAATGCGGCACATCGAAGCGGGTGTTGACCCCCGCCACGAGGGGATGCCCGCGATCGACCACGCGGTGATCGAAGACGCCCCATAACTTCGGCCCGCGGTGCCGGCGTCGCTCACCGTAGCGAGACTGCATCACCGCATGGGTGGCCAGGCACGAGCACAGGGTCGAGGTCACATGGTTCCAGGCCCAGTCGACGACTTCTGCCAATGGCTCCCAGAAGGGCTCCATGGCCAGGTCCGGCTGGTTGACGTTGGCTCCGGTAATGATCAGCGCATCCAGGCCGGACTGCTTGATGGTTTCGAAGGTCTCGTAGTACTGCTCCACGTGCGCCCGGCCACCAGGCCCGCGCGGCAGTTCCGCCAGGGTGAAGGGATGCATGTAGAACTGCGCGATCTGGTTGCTCTCGCCCACCAGGCGGAAGAACTGGCGTTCGGTGGCCGCCAGCGCAGCATCGGGCATCATGTTGAGCAGGCCGATGTGCATGGCCCGGATGTCCTGGTGCAGGGCGTAATGCGAGGGCAACACGGTCCCGCCCTCCTCACGCAGTCGTGAGAAAGCGGGCAGGTCGGTATGCGCGACCAGTGGCATCAGCGGGACCCCTCGCGCTCCAGGGCCTGTTCCACCAGTTGGTCGAACTCGGCTGCGTTACCGATCTGCGCCAGTTCGCTGCTCAGGATGGTGTACCCGTGGTCCCGGGCGATGGCCTCGTAGCGAGGGAGGCGGGCACGGAAGAGGTGCGGGAAGACCCAGCGCACGAAGTCGTCGGGGTCGATCTGCGCCACGTATTCGAGTTCACGTTCGAGCATGTATCGGGCGAGATGCTCATCCAGGAAGGCCTCGCGATAGTACAGCGGCTTCGGGTCGCGCTCCGCGCGCGCAATCAGCTCGCGCTCGTTCTGTTCGGACGCCTTGAGATAGAGGATCAGGGTGTGCTGGGTCAGGGTTTCCATGACCTCGGGGGACTCGAGTTCGCTCATCGACCCGCCGGCATCATTGATGAAATGTGGATAGCCGAACAGCGTCTCGGCCTTCTGGATGAAGTCCGGTACATCCAGCATGGCCTGCACCTCGGCCTCGTGGTGCAGGGCCTGGCGCCGCTTGAATTCGGTCAGCGACAGTCCTCCGCGCTCCGGATTGCCCAGTTTGCCCAGGAAGCTGGAGACCGGGTTGAGGTTGTCAACGGTGATGTTGTTGATGATCTGGATCGAATCCGTGCGTAGCAGGGTACGCAGGAAGGGCACCTGCATCGCCTGCGCCTTGATGTTGTCCAGAATCGGCTCGCTCAGATAGCGGGTGCCGATCCGGTAGTCTCCCGAGTAGTGGAACCAGTCTTCACGCCGCAGCATGTTCGACAGGTACGTCTTCCCCACCCCGGACATGCCGAGCAGCGTGATGCGCCGGTGCGGCAGGCGACGATACTCCACGGGTGTCAGTCGCATGTCTCGATTACCGCTGCAGGATCAGCCGGCTGACAGCCCGGAACTGGGGGTCGGCGGCGTCGCGCAGCCATTCGAACAGGACAGATTCGTGGTTGGTGATCACCGCCCCGGCGGCGCGCATTCGATCGATGCCGTTGGCTTTCAGCCGTGGGTCGCGGCTGCAGACCGCATCCGCGACCACGAACACCGTTTCGCCGGCGGCCAGCAGTTCCAGTGTCGTCTGCAGTACGCAGACGTGGGTCTCGGTGCCGCAGACGATCACGTCGGCGCCGGTCAGGCGGCGGACCAGGTCATCGGCGGCGCAGCAGGAAAACGCCGTCTTCTCGGTGCGCCCGTCGCCGGTGCCGAGCAGCGCTTCCAGCGGGGCGGTGATCGAACCCAGGCCGCGCGGATATTGCAGTGTCGCCTCGACGGGCACATCCAGCAGACGCGCGGCTTCGATCAGGCGGCCGGTGTTGCGCTCCACCGCAGTCCGCTCGTCTTCGGGCATGGCCGCCAGCAACCGCTCCTGCAGATCGACCAGCAGCAGGCGCGAATGCCTGCGGTCGCAAAGCCGGGTCGGATCGACTCCGGTGGTCCGCACGCTCACCGGTTCATTCCAGGAACTGGTTGATGCGCTGAAGGTCCGCGACGCTCAGGCTGCCCACCGCGCGCTGCAGCCGGAGGGTCTCCAGCAGGTAGCCATAGCGGGCCTCTGCGAAGTCGCGCTCGGCGCGGAAGACCTCGCGCAGCGCCAGCAACACGTCGACCTGGGTACGCGTTCCGACCTCGAATCCGGCCTCGGCCGATTCGAAGGCGGCCCGCGTGGATTCGAGGGCCTGTGCCAGGGCCTGGGCGCGGGAGGCGTTCGCGATCACGGACAGATAGCTGTTGCGGGTGTTCTGCACGGTGCGCCGTTCGGTGAGCACCAGGCCCTCCTGGGCGGCCTCGAACTGTTCCCTCGCCTCGCGCGTCAGCGCGCTGACCCGGCCGCCGGTGTACAGGGGGATCTGCAGGCGCAGGCCGATCTGGCTGTCGGTGCGATCGACGAACTGTGACCTCTCGGCCTGCACGCCACTCACGCCCGAGTAACCCGTATCGCTCACCGATGCGCCGAGGCCCAGCGTCGGCAGGCCCTCGGCGCGCTGGCGTGCGATCTGCTCGCGCGCGCTCTCGGTGGCCAGGCGCTGTGCCCGGAGCTCCTGGTTGGCCTCCAGGGCTGCGGCAACCCATTCCTGCGGGTCCAGCGGGTCGGGGCTGACCATCTCCAGGGTCTCGCCCAGCGCCGCCAGGGTCTCGTAATAGCGGTTGGTGATCACTGCCAGCTGTTCCTGGGCCAGGTTCAGCGCATTCTCCGCCTCGATCTCGGCGGCGCCGGCCAGATCGAACTGCGCCTGGGCCTCCTTGACGTCGGTGATCGCGATCAGGCCGACGTCGAAGCGGCGCTGGGTCTGCTCCAGCTGCCGGCCGATGGCCTCGCGCTCTGCGATGCGGAACTGCAGGGTCTCCTGGGCGACCAGCACGCCGAAGTAGGCCTCGGAAACGCGCAGGATCAGGTCCTGGCGGGCGGCATCCAGATTGGCTGCGGCGCGCTCGATCTGCAGGTCTGCCTGGCGTAGCCCGATGGTGTTGCGGCGGTCGAAGAGGCTCTGGTTGAGTTCAAGGCCGATACTGCGCTGTGCGCCGTCAACGCTAGACCCGGGATCGGGGTCGGAATAAAAGGCGCCCAGCTCGGCATCGGCGGAGATCTGGGGCAGCAGGGCCGAGCGGGCCAGCGGCCTGCTCTCCAGAACGGCCCGGTATTCGGCCTCGGCCGCGCGCAGTTCCGCGTCCTGCTGCTGTGCGCGCTCGAAGACCTGCAGCAGATCCTCGGCCTGGGCAGGCAGGGCCCAGAGGGCGCAGACGAGGGTGGCGGCACTCAGGGTGCGGAGGATGTTCATGGCGTCGGTTCCGGTGCGGAAGGGATCGCTCTATGCTAGCAGAGCAAGCGCCATATGGGGATGCGGCGGACGTTGATGCGTTCCAAGCCCGCGGTGCCGCGGGCGGGTTGCAGCGGGACTCTCAGAAGACGAATTCGGGCTTCCGTTCGAAGCCCACCAGCGGCTTCAGGCCGGTCTCGAACAGCTTCTCCGTGCGGTAGCTGTCCTCGGCGACCCGGATGATCAGCAGCGCCTCCATCACCGGAGGGGTCCCCACCACCACGAACAGGCGACCACCCAGGCTCAGGTGGGACTGCAGGCAGGGGTCGTACTCGGCCATCGCCCCATTGCAACTGATCACGTCATAGCGCCTGCCGGGGGGTGACCAGTCCGGGGTCACGGTCCCCGTGCGCAGCTGGGCGTTGTCGATGCCGAGCGCATCGAGCCGTGCCCGTGCCGCAAGCCTGAAGCCGTCGATCCGCTCCACGCTGTCCACGCCTGCGGCGAGCCGCGCGAGACAGGCGGTGACGTAGCCGGATCCGGTGCCGATTTCCAGCACCCTGTCACTGCGGCCGGGCGCGAGCGCCTGCAGGAGGCGCCCGACGACCTTGGGCGCCAGCATGGACTCGCCCTGGCCCAGCGGGATCTCGGTATCCGCATAGGCGAGACCCTCGCGGCCCTCGGGCACGAACCGTTCCCGTGGCAGAGCCTCCATCACGTCCAGCACGCGCATGTCCAGCACGTCCCAGGGACGAACCTGCTGTTCCACCATGTTGTTGCGCGCGTGGGCGAAATCCATGAGCTGATCCTCGGGAACCGTGAAACCGGTCGAAGGGTACGGCGACCGGGTCCGGGAGGCAAGTTGCCCGGGTTCAGCCTTCCCGCCCGCCGTTTTTCTGCTGCAGGCCGAGTTCGGCGATTGCCGCGATCCTGGCGCGGCGCAGGCCATCACCCAGCGCTTCGCCGCGCAGGCCATCAGCCAGCAGGGGCTCCGGCGACACAGTGGCCACCGCGCGGGCCGCCCGGCGCACGGCGTCGGCCTGGGGATAGGGACGCTCCTCGAATCCGGCACGACCCCGGAAGTCGGCCTCCACCGCCGCCAGGAAGGGCTCCAGACCCTCCGGGCGGCGCAGGCTGTCGATGCCCTCCAAGAGCTTCAGTACCGTCTTCGGGCGCAATTCGAACAGGTGGTGCACCAGGCCATGGTACCGCGCGACCTTGATCGCCAGATCCCGGTAGCGTCGGGGGATGCGCAGCCGCTGCGCCAGGTCGCGGATCAGGGTTACGCCGCGCTCCTCGTGGCCGTGGTGGCCAGGCAGGATGTCCGGCGGGGTATTGCCCTTGCCCAGGTCGTGCACCAGTGCGGCGAAACGCACCTCCGGGGCCGGGCTGAGCCGTGTGGCCTGTTCCAGCACCATCAAGGTGTGGACGCCAGTATCCACCTCCGGGTGGTAGCGCGGCGGTTGCGGCACCCCCGATAGTCGCGCCACCTCGGGAAACAGCACGTCCATGGCGCCGGTGCTGCGCAGGATCTCGAAGAAACGGACCGGCGCGGGGCTGGCCAGGGCCTTCTCGCACTCTGCCCAGACCCGCTCGGGGACCAGGGCGTCGACTTCGCCGCTGGCCACCAGTTCGCGCAGCAGGTCCTGCGTCTCCCGGGCGATGGTGAACCCGAACGGCGCGAGTTGCGCGGCGAGCCGGGCCACGCGAAGAAGGCGCACAGGATCCTCGGCGAATGCCGGCGAGACGTGACGCAGCACACGCGCCTCGAGGTCGCGGCGTCCGCCGAAGGGGTCGATCAGGCGGCCGTCGCCGGCCTCGGCCATCGCGTTGATGGTCAGGTCGCGGCGGGCCAGGTCTTCTTCCAGCGTCACTTCCGGTGCGGCGTTGAAGGCGAAGCCATGATAGCCGCGGGCCGTCTTGCGCTCGGTGCGCGCGAGGGCATATTCCTCATGGGTCCGGGGGTGCAGGAAGACCGGGAAATCGCGCCCGACCGGCCGAAAACCGCGGGCCTCCATCGCTTCGGGGGTCGCCCCGACCACGACGTAGTCGCGCTCGTGGACCGGGCGGCCCAGCAGGTGGTCACGCACCGCGCCGCCGACCAGGAATGTTTCCATGACGTTGGGCCCGCTACTCGCGCTGGCCCATGCGCAGTCGCTGCAGCCGGGCCTGGTGACCCTCCTGGCCGAGGTAGGCGGGTGCAACGCTCTCGAGCAGGGTCGGGCAGGGCAGGGTCTCGCCGGTGCAGACGCTGTCCACCGCCAGCGAGGCCAGGTTGTCGCGCGAGAGCGGCTTGCCCGGCACGAATTCCAAGACCGTGGCCTGGGCCTTTCCCGCCCAGTCGGGCAGGGCCATGATCGGACGCCGACGCCCGGTCAGCCGTCCGGTGTAGCGGACCAGATCGCGCAGGGTGTAGATGCGCGGTCCGCACAGTTCGAAGCCCTTGCCGTAGGTATCGGGATCGTCCAGGCAGTTCACGAAGTGGTCGGCAACGTCGCCGACGAAGACCGGCGCGAAGCGCGCGTCGGCGCGGGCCAGTGGCATGACCGGCGCGATCTTCAGCAGACCGGCGAAGCGGTTCAGGAAGGAGTCCTCGGGTCCGAAGATCACCGACGGCCGGAACACCGTCACCGGGAAGGCTTTTGCCGCAAAGACCGCGCGTTCGGCCGCGGCCTTGCTGCGCAGGTAGTGGCTGGGCGGGTCCGGCATGTCCGCCTTCAGCGCGCTCATCTGCACGAAGCGGCGGACCCCCTGGGCCTCGGCTGCGGCCAGCGCCAGTTCGGTGAGTTCGGTGTGCACCTTCCGAAATCCGGAGCCGTCGCGACCCCGTTCGTTCAGGATGCCGATCAGGTTCATCACGGCACCGCTACCGGCGAAGAAGCGGTTCAGCGTGGCGGGATCGTGCGTATCACCCGCCACCAGTTCCACCTGCGGCATCACCTTCAGGTCCCGGTGCCGCTGGGGGTGACGGGTCAGGACGCGGACCTTGACCCCCCTTTCCGCCAGTCGCGCCACGATGTGGCGGCCCACGAAGCCGGTGCCGCCGAGGATGGAGACGTGCTTGATCGACATGGTCTTCTCAACTTCCCTGGGTTCATGATCGACGGTCCTATAGTAGCGCGCCCGGGGCGGCGCGGCATGAATGCGCCAGCCGTTTCCCTTCGCGAGCAGCACAGGTGCCTGCAGTCGGGGTCCTCTATACTTCGACGACGAGCCAACGCCCTGTGGCGGCGCAGTGCGGCGCAGGGCAGCCAAAGCGAGGTGTGTCACTCATGGGCGAACTGATCAGCGTGAATCCTACGACCGGCCAGCGTATCCGCGCCTATCCGGTGCTGCCGGCGGCGGGTGTCGATCGGGCCGTGGCCCGGGCCTCCGAACGTTTCCCGGAATGGTCGCGACTGCGCGTCGGCAAGCGGGCCGGGTTCCTCGAGCAACTGGCCAGGGTCCTGCGCGAGCAGTCGGAACCGCTGGCGCGGCGGGCTACCGAGGAGATGGGCAAACGCCTGACCGAGGCGCGGGCCGAGGTGGAGAAGTGCGCTGTGGCCTGCGAATACTACGCCAGCCACGGTCCGGACTTCCTGGTGGACCAGATGGTTGCCTCGGATGCCGGGCGTTCGTTGGTGGCCTGGCAGCCGCTGGGGCCGGTGCTGCTGGTGATGCCCTGGAACTTCCCGTACTGGCAGGCGCTGCGCCAGGCCATCCCGGCCACGCTGGCAGGGAATACCGTGCTGCTGAAGCACGCGTCGAACGTGCCCGGCTGCGCGGCGGCGCTGGAGGAAGTGTTCAACGAGGCCGGGTTCCCCGAGGGTGTGTTCCGGAACCTCGCCATCGGCTCCGACGCCGTCGAAGGGGTGATCGCCGATCCGCGGGTGCGGGGCGTCAGCCTGACCGGTTCCGAGGGCGCCGGGCGCGCGGTCGCCGCGGCGGCCGGCAAGTCCCTGAAGAAGACGGTGCTGGAACTGGGCGGATCGGATGCATTCATCGTGCTCGCCGATGCCGACCTGGACCATGTCGCGGAGCAGGCGGTCAAGGCGCGTTTCCAGAACAACGGCGAGACCTGCATCGCGGCGAAGCGCTTCATCGTCGAGGCGTCGGTCGCCGATGCCTTCGTGGCCCGGTTTCGGGACGGTGTCGAGCGGATCAGGGTCGGAGACCCGATGGCCGAGGACACGGATCTCGGTCCGCTGGCGCGCGCCGATCTTCGCGATGATCTGCACGACCAGGTGCAGCGCAGCGTGGACGTCGGTGCCACTTGCCTGGCGGGCGGAGAAGTGCTGGATCGCGACGGCTACTTCTATGCGCCGACGCTGCTGGACGGGGTGCGGCCCGGTATGGCGGCCTTCGACGAGGAGACCTTCGGGCCGGTGGCGGCGGTGACGCGGGCCGCGGATGTCGAGGAGGCGGTCGCGCTGGCCAACGCCTCGCGCTATGGGCTCGGCGGCAGCGTCTGGACCCGCGACCGGGCTCGTGGCGAGGAGGTCGCGCGCCGGCTGGAGTGCGGCTGTGCCTTCGTGAACGGGATCGTGAAGAGCGATCCGCGGCTGCCGTTCGGCGGTGTGAAGGACTCGGGTTACGGGCGCGAGCTCGCCGCTCTCGGTATACGCGAGTTCGTCAACGCGAAGACGGTCTGGGTGGATTAGCCGGCCACGCTGCTGAACGGCGATGAATGAGCGCGGGGCGAACCGTTACCGACAGAGCTCTCGTTCTCATGGCTTCGGAGCGTGCCACTCCGAATGATGAAAGCGGCCGCCTATGGAATACGGCGGCTTGCCGCCGCTGTGGGGAGCAGGGTCATCCCCGGCGCCGAATAGCGGGAACAAGCTCCCGCACTCCATAAGTGGTCCCCGGCACGTCGGGTTACGCTACGCTAACCCGACCTACAGAATTGGACCGTGACTTTCACGCTAGCCGCCGGTCATGGACATGAAGCGCAGGATCTTGTCCGGATTTTCCTTGAACTCGTGGCGCTCGGGCTTCAGTGCGATCGCTTCGTGGATCGCCTCCTCGATCTCGGTGTCCGAGCAGCCTGCGCGCAGCCTGGGCCGCAGTTCCAGCTTGTGTTCGTTGCCGAGGCAGGTATAAATGGTGCCATCGACGGACAGGCGGACACGGTTGCAGGTCGCGCAGAAATGCTGTGAGATCGGCGTGATGAAGCCGATGTGCAGATCGCTTCCGGCCACTTGCACGTAGCGGGCGGGGCCGCCGCCCGGCATCACCCCGGGAAGCAGTTCGAACCGCCGCGCCAGGCGGGCCTTGACCTGCTGCAGGTCGACATAGTGACCGACCCCCTGTCGTCCGGTATCGCCCATCGGCATGGTTTCGATGAAACGCAGGGTGAAGCCGTGTTCGAGGCAGAACTCGACGATGTCCTCGACCTCGCCCTCATTGATTCCGCCCAGCACGACCATGTTGATCTTGATGGGCCGGAAACCCGCGGCCTTCGCGGCCATCAAGCCGTCCAGGACCTTCTCCAGCTTGCCCCCGGTGATCTCTTTGAAGACCTCCGGGTTCAGCGAGTCCAGGCTGACATTGACGCGGCGCACGCCGGCGGCGAAGAGTTCATCCGCGGAGCGGGCCAGGCGAGTCGCGTTGGTCGACATCGAGATGTCGTCGACGCCTGGCAAAGCCGAGAGGCGTCGGGCCAGCGTCGGCAGGTCCTTGCGCACCAGGGGTTCACCCCCGGTCAGGCGGATCCGCCGCGTGCCCAGCCGCGCGAAGGCCGCCATCACGCGCTCGATCTCTTCGAAGGTCAGCCAGCCCTCGGGTTCCTCGAAATCACGGAAGCCGCGCGGCATGCAGTAGAAACAGCGCAGGTCGCAGCGGTCGGTAACCGATACCCGGACATACTCGATCCGGCGGCCGAAAGGATCGGTGAGGGCACTCTCAGTCATAGCCCCCATCATAGTCGAAAAACGACCATCCGCCAGATCCCCGAGTAGGTACCCTTCAATTTCGGCGCCTCAATTCCAGCACTTCCGGCACGGTTGCAGATCGCGTATAGTCGCGAGCGCTTCTGAGCATCACCTGGTGGAGAGAGAATTTCCACGTATTTCAAGATCAAACAAAAGATGAGGAGGAAGGAATGGCGAAGGTCCTGATAGCCCAGGGTGGCGGCCCTACCGCGGTCATCAACCAATCGATGGTCGGCGCGGTGCTGGAATCGCGCAAGTTCAACAATGTGGAACTGGTCTACGGGGCCTTCCATGGCGTGCGCGGCATCGTCGACGAGGAGTTCCTCGATCTCACCCAGGAGACCACGCACAACCTGGAGATGGTGGCGGAGACGCCATCGTCCGCGTTGGGCTCGACCCGGGACAAGCCGGACCTCAAGTATTGCCAGGAGATCTTCAAGGTCCTGAAGGCGCACGAGATCAGCTACTTCTTCTACATCGGCGGCAACGACTCCTCCGATACGGTGCGCATCGTCAGCGAGGAAGCCCACAAGGCCGGCTACCCGATGCGCAGCATCCACATCCCGAAGACCATCGACAACGACCTCGTCGAGAACGACCACACGCCGGGATTTCCGTCCGCCGCGCGTTTCGTGGCCCAGGCCTTCATCGGCGCCAACCTCGACAACTACGCGCTCCCCGGCATTTACATCGCCGTGGTGATGGGTCGTCACGCCGGCTTCCTGACCGCCGCATCCGCGCTGGGCAAGAAGTTCCCCGACGACGGCCCGCACCTGATCTACCTGCCGGAGCGGGTCTTCGACGTGGAAAAGTTCCTGGCGGACGTCAAGGCGACCATGGATCGTTACGGCCGCTGCGTCGTGGCGGTCAGCGAGGGGATCCACGATGCCGAGGGCGTGCCCATCGCGCTCAAGCTGGCGAAAAACGTCGAGAAGGATGACCATGGCAACGTGCAACTGTCGGGCACCGGTGCCCTGGCCGACATGCTCTGCGACGAGATCCGGACCAAGCTCGGCGTGAAGCGCGTGCGCGGCGACACCTTCGGTTACGTGCAGCGCTCGTTCATCGGCTGCGTGTCCGACGTGGACCAGCGCGAGGCGCGGGAGGTCGGCGAGAAGGCGGTGCAGTTCGCGATGTGGGGAGACATGGACGGGTCGGTCGTGATCGATCGTACGGGCTTCTACTCTTCCGACTATCGCCTGGTGCCGCTGGAAGTGGTCGCGGGCAAGACCAAGGTCATGCCCGACGAGTTCATCGCCCCTTCCGGGACGGATGTGACCGATGCCTTCCGCATGTACCTGCGTCCGCTGCTCGGCTCGGGCATGCCCGACGCCTACCGGCTGCGCCAGAACCTGGTGTCCAAGGTGCTGGCAAAGTAGGGCAGGACCGCTTCGGCCCCGTGTTCAGGGGGGGCGAAGTCCCTGATCCCGATGCAGTGTGACGAAAAGGGCCCGCTCCGGATCTTCTCCGGGCGGGCCCTTTCCCGTTTGCCTGTTTACCGCCAGCCTGGCCCTGCGCCCTGCTGGCCGTATCCTCAGTTGCCCAGAGCCTTGAAAATCTGGTCGCGGATATCGGTGACCGATCCAACGCCGGGGATCCGGACATACTTGGGTGCGTTCGCGGCGCCGCTCTCGGCCCACTTCGAGTAGAACTCCACCAGCGGCTTGGTCTGGCTGTGATACACCTCGAGGCGCTTGCGCACGGTCTCCGCGTTGTCGTCCTCGCGCTGGATCAGGTCCTCGCCGGTGACGTCGTCCTTGCCTTCCACCTTGGGCGGATTGAAGTGGACGTGGTAGGTGCGGCCGGAGGCGGGATGGACCCGGCGTCCGCTCATGCGCTTGATGATCTCCTCGTCCTCCACGTCGACCTCGACCACGTAGTCCAGGTTCACGCCCTGTTCCTTCAGGGCCTCGGCCTGGGGAATGGTGCGGGGGAAGCCGTCGAACAGGAAGCCGTTCGCGCAGTCGGGCTGCTGCAGTCGCTCCTTGATCAGGCCGAGGATGATGTCGTCGGACACCAGACCGCCGGCGTCCATCACTTTCTTGGCTTCGATACCGAGCGGGGTGCCGGCCTTCACCGCAGCGCGCAGCATGTCGCCGGTGGAGATCTGCGGGATGTTGTATTTCTCGGTGATGTACTGGGCCTGTGTGCCCTTGCCGGCGCCGGGGGCGCCCAACAGAATCAGTCGCATGTGTTCTCTCCTTTTGGGGGGTGCCAGGTATGTTATGTTTCCGGGCCGGACGGCCCGTGCACTTCGGGGCGGTACAGTACAGGGTCTGCAGCGGCAGGCCAAGACTCAGGGCGAATAAGGGCGGTCCCGGGGCCGGCCTCCGCCGTATCCAGGAAGATGAAATCAATGGCAACCGGTCCACGCGAAATCACTACACCCTTCCGCCCGATACCGTTGGACATCCCGGAGGGAATGAAGCCCAACGAGTTCTTCAACAGCACCGAAAACCTCGCGGATCTGGTGCACAACAACGGCCTTCTTCTGAACCCCGAGAACCTGCTGCTTTATCGCAAGGCCCTGGGGCACAGCAACGAGTTCGACTGCTCGATCATCTACAACACCTCCAAGGTGATCCTGGACCCGTTGGGGCGCCCGGTGCGCCGCACCCAGGTGCCGGAACGGGTGCTGCATGTCTGGAATCGCATGAACGGCATCATCATCGAGTACATGATGGAGCGTTACCCGGACCCGGCCGAGACGTTGATCCTGGCCGGGGAGGCCAGTCTCGACGCGACCTGGCCGCTGACCGCTCCGGGCGTGCCGAGCATCCGCATGCTGCACAACCACTTCATGGTGTTCCCTATGAAGGATCTGATTGCCGCGCCGCACGCCGATCCCGGGAATCCCAACCTGACCGACGGGGGGCAGCACAGCCTGTTCCAGGCGTACATGCGTGATGTCTACCGTGAGTTCTTCACTCGCGCCCTGGAGCTTCGGATGCTGCGTCCGGTGGCCGACGGCGATGCCCGGCTGAACCTGACGGGCTACCCGCACGGCCTGCCCAGCTGGGAGATCCTGGGCGGTGTGGACGCGCTGAAGGACATCCGTTTCTGGCGCGAGTACGACGAGGTGCTCAAGGGCTTCCTGGACTTCTACCGAAGCTTCTTCACCCAGGTGTCGACGCGCAACGCCGCCATGCCCGACGGGGTCTATTTCCCACGCCACGTGGAAGAGGTCCTGCTGTTCGACAACGATTTCCTGAAGACGGCCAGGAAGGTCCGCGACCGCTGCATGACCGACGCCAAGTACGCCAATGCGATCCGCTGGCAGCCGGCGTTCAAGCAGCTGATCTACCGCAACGACGAAGGCCGCCTGATCGTGACCATCAGCCAGAATTCGATCGGCAACGCGATCACGGAGCTGCTTGGAGTGGTGGTGAACCGTGTGCCCGACGCCGAGGCGTACGCGGCACGCGAGCCGGCCCTGATCGAAAAGCTCCTGGAGGTGCGTCGCCGTCTGATCGAGGCAGACCTCGGCGACGGCATCGCCACCGACTACTGGCCGGCGGAGTGATTCGGCCCCACGTCCCCCCCATGCGATGTGCTGTAGGAGCGGCCTCTGGCCGCGATGCGGAGTCGGCTTGGGTCATCGCGGCTGGAAGCCGCTCCCGGCTGTGATGGAGAACCTCTCAGGACACCGACTGGTAGTACAGGTTCTGCGGGTGGTTCGCCTGCGCAAAGAAGAACCAACGCTCGGCCAGAAGGCCCAGGTACTGGATCGCGAAGGCGGCGATCAGCACGTTGGTCGGATCCACCGTCATGGCCATGGCCAGAGCGAGCAGCAGAACCGGGATCGCGAAAGCGCTGATCAGGAAGATCCACTTGGTCGCCCGCATGAACCCCGGGGAGCGGTGGTGGAAGAACTCGCGCGTGTTGAACGAGCCCCCCATGAATCCCTGGGACTTCTGCTGGATCACCGGGTGTTTGACCCCGATCGCCGTCTGCAGCGTCGATTTGGGCTCGATGTGCGCATTGCGAATCAGCGATGCCACGCGGGTGATCAGCCCCAGCAGCGTCAGGATGATCGCCCAGCCGGCCAGGAACGGAACCAGGCCGGTACCGGCCCAGGCGGCGAGGGCCGTGGCGAGGGTGAATCCGGATGCCGCCCCGAGCAGCGTGTAATTCACTACCGTCAGCGGTGAATGCCATTCCTGCAGGAACTTCACCGCTGCGTAGATCATCGCCGTGCTCACGAACAGCGCGAAGGCAAGCAGGGTGCCCACAATGCCAAGCACCACCGTCAGCAGCAGGAAGTTGTCGCCCGGAAGCACGCCCAGCGGCGGGTTGAACTGTAGCCAGTGCGCCAGGCCGTAAAGGAACACCATGCCCATGAAGGCGGGCAGGACGATCACCTCGCGGGACAACCAGGACGTGCGCCACTTGGTCGCGGTGCGCCAGGCCCGTTCCGGTCGGCCCAGGTGGAAGAACGAGGCAAACAGACCGAGGCCCAGCAGGGCCAGCGAGAGCAGGCTGCCGATGGCGAAGAAATCGGAGCCTGGGGCGGGCACGAGACCGATCTCGCTATAGACTTCCACCGAGAACAGGGCGAGGAACAGACCCTGTCCGGCGCCGATCAGGGTGGTCAGGAAAAGTACGGAAAAGGCAGGATGCATGATGAGTTCGTCCGTGGTTACCAGCTGGTGACGTCGTCGAGCGAGGGCTCGTCCCGGCCGGGCTTGGGCAGCTTGCTATCGATCTTGAGCGGGTTGTCGGCGCGTTCCAGTTCGTCCTCGCGGACGGTGATCCGGGTCTTGCGCCTCGGCAGGTAGTGGTTCGCCGGCTTGGTGCCCCACTCGGGCATCAGCTGGTAGCCGCCATTCTCGCGGATCGCCTGCGAGACCACCGAGTTCGGGTCGTGGATGTCGCCGTAGAGTCGCGCGTTGGTGGGACAGGCGCGCACGCAGGCCGGCTTGCGGTCCCATTCCGGCAGGTTCTGGTCGTAGATGCGGTCCACGCACAGCGTGCACTTGGTCATCACCCGGCGCTGCGCATCGACCTCGCGTACCCCGTAGGGGCAGGCCCAGGAGCAGTACTTGCAGCCGATGCACTTGTCGTAGTCGACCAGCACGATGCCGTCTTCCTTGCGCTTGTACGAGGCCCCGGTGGGGCACACGGGCACGCAGGGCGGCTCCTCGCAGTGCAGGCAGGATTTCGGGAAATGCACCGTCTCCGTGTTCGGAAACTCGCCGACCTCGAAGGTTTGCACCCGGTTGAAGAAGGTGCCCGTGGGGTCCGCGCCGTAGGGGTTCATGTCGACCAGCGGACCGGCATCCCCGGAAGTGTTCCACTCCTTGCAGCTGGTGACGCAGGCCTGGCAGCCCACGCAGACGTTCAGGTCGATGACCAGGGCGAGCTGGGTCATTTCTTGCCTCCTTTGGCAGCGAAGAAGTTCCAGATCCGCGGCCGCTTGGCTTGTCCGGGATACGGCTTCATGGTGTCGAACTGGGGTGAGGTCACCTCGGGTTCGTCGGCGCCGGCCTTGTAGATGCGTACCCTGACGTCATACCAGGCCGCCTGGCCCGTCACCGGGTCGGAGTTCGAAATGGGGCCTTCTGCTCCTCCGGGTAGTTCCTCGGAGATCAGGTGGTTCAGCAGGAAGCCCTTGCGCGCCTCGTTGGCCTGCGGGGTCAGGTTCCAGGCGCCTGCGGCCTTGCCGATCGCGTTCCAGGTCCAGACGGTGCCGGGCTCGACGGCTTCCGAGTACTTGGCCATGCAGCGGACCTTGCCCCATTGGCTCTCGACCCAGATCCAGTCTTCGTCTGCGATACCCTCTGCCTTTGCCGTGCGCGGGCTCACGAACAGCAGGTTGTGGGCGTGGATCTGCCGCAGCCAGGCGTTCTGCGAATCCCAGGAGTGGTACATCGCCATTGGCCGCTGGGTGACGGCCGCCAGCGGGTAGGTGTGCTTGTCGGTGGCCTGACACTCGAGCGGGTCGTAGTAGAACGGCAGCGGGTCGAAGTACGTCTCGACGCGTTGCGCTAGGTGCGCAGGCGGCCGGCGAGACGACCCTTTCCCTTGCGCAGCGGCGCGGAACTTCATCAGCACCTCGGAATAGAGGTGGATCAGGATCGGCTCCGCGAAGCGGGTGATGCGGTTGCGCTGGGACCACTCGAGGTAGCCCTTGTTCCAGTTGCGCATGTACTGGTAACTCTTGGGCAGCTCGTAGTGGAAGACGCAGTTGTTCTTCGCGTACATTTCCCACTGGTTCGGGTTGGGTTCGCCGCGCAGCGACTTCTCGCCACCCTTGCCGCGCCAGCCCGCGAGGAAGCCGATACCGGAGCCCGGCTCGGTCTCGTAATTGACCACGAAGTCCGGGTAGTCACGGAACTTGCGCTTTCCTTCCGGAGTGGTGAACGCGGGCAGCTTCAGCCGCGAGCCGAGTTCGATCAGTACTTCCTGGAAGGGCTTGCACTCGCCCTTCGGCGGCACCACGGGAATGCGTACCGAGTCGATCGGGCCGTCGTATTCGGAAATCGGGCGGTCGAGCATCGACATCACGTCGTGGCGTTCGAGATAGGTCGTGTCGGGCAGGATCAGGTCGGCGAAGGCCGTCATTTCGGACTGGAAGGCATCGGCGACGACCAGGAACGGAATCTTGTATTCGCCGTTCTCGTCCTTGTCGTTCAGCATCTTGCGCACATCGACCGTGTTCATGGTCGAGTTCCAGGCCATGTTGGCCATGAAGATCATCAGGGTATCGATCTTGTAGGGGTCGCCGCGCCAGGCGTTGGTGATCACGTTGTGCATCATGCCGTGCACCGCCAGCGGGTACTCCCACGAAAAGGCCTTGTCGATGCGCACCGGACCACCCTGCTCATCGACGAACAGGTCGTCGGGGTTGGCCGGCCAGCCCAGGACCATGCCGTCCAGCGGCTGGCCGGGTTGCACGGCCTCGGGGCCTTTTGGCGGGCGGGCACAGGGCGGGATCGGCCGCGGGAACGGCGCCTTGTGGCGGAAGCCGCCAGGACGGTCGATGGTCCCCAGCAGCGACATCAGGATGGCCAGTGCACGGATGGTGTGGAAGCCGTTGGAGTGCGCGGCGAGGCCGCGCATGGCATGGAACGACACCGGGTTGCCGGTCACGCTGTCGTGCTCCACACCCCAGGAATCGGTCCAGGCGATCGGCAGCTCAATGCGCTGGTCGCGGGCGGTCACGCCCATTTCGTGTGCCAGGCGCCGGATCGTATCCGCCGGGATGCCGGTGATGCGGGCCGCCCACTCGGGGGTGTACTCCTGTACCCGGTCCTGCAGCAGCTGGAAGGCGGGCTTGGCCGCGGTACCGTCCTGCAGCTGGAATTCTCCGAGCAGGTACGGGTCGGCGTCCGGGGTGTGGGTGACGACGGGGCGGTCCGACTTGCGGTCCCACCAGAGCTTGTCCTGCGGGTCGTAGCACCCCTCTTCCACATCCCCGGCGACCTCGGAGTGCAGGAACATGCCGAACTCGTCGTTCGCCTCGTCCACGTTCACGAGTTGGCCGGCGTTGCTGTACCGCACCAGGAAGTCGCGGTCGTACAGGCCCTTGGCCATGATCTCGTGGATGATGGCCAGCAGCAGGGCGCCGTCGGTGCCCGGGCGGATGGGTACCCACTCGTCGGCGATGGCCGAGTAGCCGGTACGCACCGGGTTGATGGAGATGAAGCGGCCGCCGTCGCGCTTGAACTTGGAGATCGCGATCTTCAGCGGGTTGGAGTGGTGGTCTTCCGCGGTGCCGATCATCACGAAGAGCTTCGAGCGCTCGAGGTCGGGGCCCCCGAACTCCCAGAACGAGCCGCCGATGGTGTAGATCATGCCTGCCGCCATGTTCACCGAGCAGAAGCCGCCGTGCGCCGCATAGTTCGGGGTGCCGTACTGCTTGGCGAACAGGCCGGTCAGGGCCTGCATCTGGTCGCGGCCGGTGAACAGCGCGAACTGTTTCGGGTCGGTCTCGCGTATCCTGCCCAGGCGCTCGGCGAGGGTGTCGAAGGCCTCGTCCCAGGAGATGGGCTCGAACTCGCCGGCACCACGCTCGGCACCCTGCTTGCGTCGCAGCGGCTGGGTCAGTCGAGCCGGTGAATACTGCTTCATGATTCCGGAGGAACCCTTCGCGCAGATGACCCCCTTGTTGATCGGGTGATCGGGGTTGCCGTCGATGTAGCGCACCTCGCCGTCCCGCAGATGCACGCGGATGCCGCATCGGCACGCACACATATAACAAGTGGTATTTTTGATTTCCTGCGAGGGGGTCTGTGCCATCATGAATAGCGCCTTGAATGATAAGTAAATTACGATATACTCCGTGCAGTATGCCGGTGCGGCGAGGGCCCGACAAGGCAAATTTTTTTATCCATCCATAAGCACCCAAGGAACGTGGACATGGCCGAGCCGATCCCCGACTTCATCCAAGACGAGCATCACGCCGTGACCCGGACCTTGCTGGAGCGCTGCCTGTACTGGCCTCTCGCTCACGCGAACGGTTTCCAGGGCCTTCCACGTGGCTTGTCCGCGGTCACGCACGGTGGCAAGCGGGTGGTCAACCCATGAAGGTCTGCATCGTATCGGACAGCCACGACCGCGGCCCGATGCTGGCGCGGGCGATCGAGGCTGGCGCCGCCGAGGGCGCCGAGGCAGTGATCCACTGCGGCGATTTGATCGGCGGGAACACCCTCAAGGCCTCGCTGAAGCTGGGTCTGCCGATCCACGCGGTGCATGGGAACAACCTCGGTGACCCGGTGGCGATCTCGCGCATTGCCCACCAGTCCAACGGCCTGCTGACGTATTACGGACACGATGGGATCATCACCCTGGGCGGCCGGCGCATCTTCGTGACCCACTATCCCCACTACGCGCACGCGATGGCCTGCACGGGCGACTATGACCTCGTCTGTTGCGGGCACAGCCACGAACCCGAGATACGTCAGCAGCCCCACGTGCAGAACGGTTCGACCTGGGTCGTGAACCCCGGTACCGTCGCCGGTCTCGGTGCTCCCGAGGCCACCTGGGCCATCGGTGACCTGGGCAGCATGACTTTCGAGATCCGCATCACGCCGGAAGAGGTCACGGTCTAGGTCTAGGTCTAGGTCTAGGTCTAGGTCTAGGTCTAGGTCTAGGTCTAGGTCTAGGTCTAGGTCTAGGTCTAG
>Ga0207421_10001673_pt1 | contig 28181 bp, 26 predicted proteins | sample SodLakKL_010_SED_4_FD_187542 | JGI IMG/M metagenome (GOLD analysis project Ga0207421, IMG submission 187542) | Alkaline sediment microbial communities from Lake Tanatar, Kulunda Steppe, Russia - 8KL_010_SED (SPAdes) (version 2) | ecosystem: Environmental > Aquatic > Non-marine Saline and...
GCGGGGTGGTCAGCCGGACACCGCTGACCGGTTCTCTCCCCCGGATCAGGTGCCGGCCCTGCCAGGCCGGTCACCAGATGCCGGCGCGATCGATCGCGACGATGCCGATGATGGTCAGCACGACGCCGACCACGACCCGGAACCACAGCGCCGCGATGCGCCGCTCGGGCACCGCCTCCTGGTCCTCGGCACCGGGGAACACGCCCGTGCGGTGGTAGCGGACCAACGCGGCGAGGGTGCCGACGGCCATCGCCGCGCCGACGGCGGCGAAGCTGCCGACCAGCAGGAAGGCCCAGGAGGTCTCGCCCACGCCACACTCCCGCTCGGATCCCGCTCGGCCGGGGTCGAGTGTACGGAGCACCGAGGCGTCCACCGTCGCCCTGGGAGCGAAGATGAGACGTAGCTGCCCCCGACCACCTGACGTCGCCGAGGACCCCATGGCCCGCATCTCCGAACCGCTGACCCTCGACATCCCCCAGGAGCTGGCCTTCGACCAGGTGGCGGATTTCACGACCACGGCCACCTGGGACCCCGGCATCACCGCTGCCCGGCGGCTCGACGACGGCCCGCTCGGGGTCGGTTCCCGCTTCGAGGTCCAGCTGCGGCAGGGTCCGGTCAGCCTGCCCCTGGTCTACGAGATCACCACCTACGACCGCCCGCACCGCGTCGTGCTCGAGACCAAGGGCCTGGCCTACCAGGGCGTGGACGACGTCACCTTCGAGCCGGTCGACGGCGGCACCCTGGTGACCTGGAACGCGATGTTCCGGTTGCGCGGGCCAGGTCGACTGGTCGACCCCCCGCTGGCCGTCGGCTTCCGGCGGACCGCCACCAAGGCCGTCGCAGGGCTCGAGCGCTTCCTGCGCGCCCAGGCCACCAGCTGAGACCTCACCGGTCGGAGCCGGGGGGAACCTGCGGCGTGCCGCGAGCGTCAGACAGGACACGGCCCGCAGCCGACCCGTCCGGGCCGCGGCTCGTCGACCGCGAGCAGAGGTCCTGCGATGCGTCCCCTGATCCTCCGACTCGCCGCCACCGTGGCCATGGTCTCGCTCGTGCTCGCCTGTGGTGCCGACCCGAACGACCACGAGGCCACACCCCCAGAGGAGGCCCCCGTGCCCAGCGACCCGGACACCGACGGACCCGACGCCACCGAGCCCGGTGACGAGGCCGCCGAGGCGCCGCGCGAGGAGGACGAGGCGGACGGACCCGGCGACGACGACGCGACCGCCCGTGACCGCCGTGAAGTGACGTTGGCCATCGCCGATGCCGCCGAGCGCACCAGCGTCCCGGCCAGCGATATCGAGGTGGTCGAGTTCGCCATGGTCACCTGGCCCGACGGCGCGATCGGCTGCCCCGAACCGGGAGTGGTCTACACCCAGGCGCTGGTCGACGGCTACCGCATCGTGCTCGACGCCGACGGCACGCTGCTCACCTACCACGGCGCGACCGGCGCAGACCCGTTCCTGTGCCGGTCACCGGCCGATCCGGTGCAGCCGTCGCAGTGACCGGTGCGCCGGGCCGGACGATGCCACCGGCAGTGGGTCAGTTCAGCGACGGGTCCTCGGGGTAGGTCGCCAGCAACCGGAGCCCGTCGGGCTGCCGGCGCAGCACCGCGTGCCACAGGCCACCCGGCTCACCGGTGAAGACATCCCGGGGGTCGGCGTCGACCACGAACCAGGCACCCTGGTCGATCTCGTCCTCCAGCTGGTCCGGCGCCCACCCGGCGTAGCCCGCGAAGATCCGCACGTGTTCGAGATCAGCGGCCGCCAGCGTCGGGTCGTCGTCCAGATCGACGAGCCGGATGCGATCCAGGATCGGAGGTCCCGCGTCGGGGGTGACGACCGAGGCCGTGGCCCCCAGCGCGACCACCGCCGTCGGCTCCACCGGCCCCCCGCCGAACACCACCGGAGGACTGGCGGCAAGCTCCGACCAGCCGCCCAGGGTCTCCGCCACCAGCACCGAGGACGGCCGGTTCAGGACGACCCCGAGCGCCCCGTCCTCATCGTGATCCAGCACCAGCAGAACCCCCCGATCGAAGTTGGGGTCCTCCAGAGCCGGTGCCGCGACCAGCAGACGGCCGGTATGCCAGGTGACCATCGCGCCCCTCCTCACGACCGACCGTACCTGCTGGGGGCGCCGGTCAGACAGGGGTCGCCGGACCAGGCTGCGCACCGGCGCTGACGCTGCTCCCGCTGGGTCCTCGGGCCAGGTTCGCGAACTTGGTGAGGTGCCCGAGGAAGGCCAGCTTCACCACACCCGTGGCGCCGTTGCGGTGCTTGGCGATGATCAGCTCCGCGATGCCCTTGTCCGGGCTGTCCTCGTCGTAGACCTCATCGCGGTAGATGAACCCCACGATGTCCGCGTCCTGCTCGATGCTGCCGCTCTCACGTAGGTCAGCGAGCTGCGGCCGCTTGTCGGTACGGGATTCGGGTTGACGCGACAGCTGGGACAGCGCGATGACGGGAACATCGAGCTCCTTGGCCAGCATCTTCAGGCCCCGGGAGATCTCCGCGACCTCCTGCTGGCGGGAGTCGACCCGGCGGTGGGACTGCATCAGCTGCAGGTAGTCGACGACGATCAGCGACAGTCCCTGCTTCTGCTTCAGCCGCCGGGACTTGGCCCTGATCTCCATCAGGGAGATCGACGGGGTGTCGTCGATGAAGAAGGGCGCGTCGGCCAGGGTGCCCAGGGCATCACCGAGCTTGCGCCAGTCGGTGTCCTCGAGCCGTCCGGTCCGCAGCCGCGACGAATCGATCCGCGCCTCGGATGACAGGAGCCGGTTGACGATCTCCAGCTTGGACATCTCCAGACTGAACAGGATCGCCGGCTCTCCGAGCCGGGCACTGGCGAAGTGGCAGACGGCCAGCGCCAGGCTGCTCTTGCCCATCGCGGGCCGGGCCGCCAGCACGATCAGGTTCTGGGGCTGCAACCCGGCGGTGAGCCGGTCGAGGTCGTCGAAGCCGGTGGCCAGTCCCGTCACCTCCGAGCTGCGCTCGGCGAGGGTCTCGATCTGCTCGAAGGACTGGTTGAGCAGCTCACCCAGCCGCTGGTACTCCGACACCGAGGTGGTCTGGGCGACCTCGAAGACCAGCGACTCCGCCCGGTCGACGATCGCCCGAGCGTCGTCGGTGGCCTCGTACCCGAGCTTGGTGACCGCGGTGCCAGCGTCGATGAGCCGCCGCAGCAGTGCTTTGTCCCGGACGATCCGGGCGTAGTAGGCGGCGTTGGCCGCGGTCGGCACCGCCACCGTCAGGTCGTGGAGGGCCGCGGCGCCGCCGACCTCGTCCAGCCGGTCCCGACGGGCGAGCCAGTCGGTGATGGTGACCGTGTCGACCGGTTCACCCTGGCCGGTCAGCTCCCGGACCGCCTCGAAGACGACCCGGTGGGCGTTACGGTAGAAGTCCTCGGGGCGCAGCGCCTCGACGGCGTCCGAAGCCGCTGCCCGCGACAGCAGGGCGGAGCCGAGGACCGACACCTCGGCATCGAGCGAGTGCGGTGGAACGCGGTCGTAGCTGCGTCCCACCGCCCCGTTCGAGCTCGGTGATGTCTGCGGTGCTGGCGGCTCGCCTGGCGGCGGGGGGAAGGTGCCGCTCATGGTGCGTCGACCTCAGGGGTGACGACGGCCATGATCGCTGCCTCCCTCAGCCCGTTGCGGGCTCCTCGTCGCTGGCCGGTACCGACTCGGCCTCGGTTTCCGCAGCCGCGAGCTCCGCCTGCTGCTGCTCGTAGTCCTCAGCCGCCTCCAGCGCCTGTTCCTTCAGCGCCTCGGTGTCGGTGTCGCTGCCCTCGGCCACCTGCTCGGCAGCGGCGGCCACCGCCTCGGCATCGACCAGACCACCACCGGCGTCGCGGGACAGTCGACCCTCCTGGTCGACGACGTCCACGACCAGGGTGGCCGCGACCTGCGGGTGCACGTGGACCGGCACCTCGTAGGTCCCGATCTCCTTGATCGAGCCCTTGAGTTCGATCCGCTTGCGCGGGATGTCGTGGCCGCGCTCCTTGAGCACGCGTTGCACGTCGTTGGCGGTGACCGACCCGTACAGCCCACCCCGCTCGTCCACGCGGACGGGGATGCGCAGGCTGCGGGCTTCCAGCGCGGCCTTCGAGGCCTGAGCGCTGTCGAGGGTCTTGGCCTCCCGAGCCTTGCGGGCCCTGGTGAGCGACTCGGCCTGCTTCATGGCACCGGGAGTGGCCAGCATGGCGAGTCCACGGGGCAGCAGGAAGTTGCGGCCGTAGCCGTCAGCGACGTCGACGACGTCACCCGGCAGACCCAGGTTGTCGACCTCGTTGGTGAGGATGACCTTCATCGTCGGGACCTCCTCAGCGCGTCGTGTAGGGGATCAACGCCATCTCGCGGGCGTTCTTGACCGCTGCCGCCAGCATCTTCTGATCCTTGGCGCACACGCCCGTGGTCCGGCGGGCCTTGATCTTCGCGCGCTCGTTCAGGAAGGGCTTCAGCGTGGAGAGGTCCTTGTAGTCGATGTACTCGACGCCCTGGGTGCAGAAGGGGCAGGGCTTCGGCTTGCGGGGTCGGTTGCGGTCCTTGGGCTTGGCAGCGCTGCGGGGCGGCATGGGCGTGCTCCTTGGGAGGGCGCGGCCGGTAGGGAGCTACCGGCGCCGTGTGCTGGTCGTGGTCGTGAGGGTCCGGGGCGATGGCGTCCCGGCCCGGTGGAGCTGGATCAGAAGGGGACGTCGTCGTCGGAGGGCGGTGGCGGTGTCCCCGACCCTCCGGCAGCAGCACCGCCGCTCGAGCCACCGGAGGTGCGGTGCACCTCGGCGCGGGCCCACCGCAGGCTCGGGGCGATCTCGTCCGCCTCGATCTCCGTGGTCCAGACCGTCTGGCCCTCCCGGTTCTCGTAGCTGCGGACGCGAACCCGGCCGATCACGATGACGCGGTCACCCTTCTTGAGCGACTCCGCGGCGTTCTCCGCCAGGTCACGCCAGCAGTTGACGTTGAGGAACGTGGTCTCCTCCTGCTGGTTGCCCGCTCGGTCCGTGAACCGGCGGTTGGAGGCGACGCGCAACGACGCGACCGGGGCACCACCTTGGGTGAACCGCAGGTCGGGGTCGTCGGTCAGGTTGCCGATGAAGGTGATGAAGTTGGATTCGAACGCCATGGTCCAGGCCTTCCTGGTCGTCGGTGTCGCGCGTACGGGCCGTCGTGGGAGGACGGAGCCGCGGGACGGCGACCTAGGCCGTGCGGACCCGGATCTCCGGGCGGACGGTCTTGAAGCGGGTGACGTCGTCGGAGATCTTCATCTGCCGCTCGAGCTCGTTGACGGCGTCTGAGGTCGCCTCGAAATCGAGGACGCCGTAGAAGCCGTGATCACGCTTGTCGATCTCGTAGCCGAGCTTGCGCTTGCCCCACCAGGCCTCCTCGAGCAGGTTGCCACCCTGGTCGGCCAGGATCTTCTTCGCCTTCTCGAAGGCGGCGATGGCCGACTCCTCATCGAGGCGGTCGGTCATCAGGACCATCATCTCGTAGCGGCGCATGGGCACCTCCTCTGGTCGCGCCGCTCCGCGCAGCTGCGCGGTGCGGACCGGCTTCGACGCTGTCGTGTCGGGGGCCGGTGTTGTGGCCCCTGCGGTCGCGGGCGGCTCACGTCCTGCGGGCCGTCCGCCGTCAGGGGCAGGGGTGCGTCCTGCGGACCGATCGTCGAGGTACCACGTCGAGCGCCGACCCCGGCATCTCGCACCGGGCCGAACGAGTGATCGTGGACCGCGTCTCGGGTCCGTCGTCGTTCGATGGTCGCTGGACCAGGTGGTCCGGCGGTGACGAACGGCGCGCGGAGCCGTGAAGGCCCCGCGCGGACCCTCGAACCGTACAGCAGGCCCCTTCCTCCCACAACACGACCCTACGTGCCGGGGGTGACACCGCGCGGATGGATCCCCGGGGGCTGTGGACAACCAGCCCCCGGGTCACGGGCCATCAGCCCCGCAGCGGGTCCCTGAGCCCGGCAGCCAGCGTCCGCGCCGCCTCGCCCGGGGTCGGCCCGAGCCGCTCGATCGAGGCGGCGGCCAGCAGCAGGACGATGCCGCCGACGGTGAGCCAGGCCCAGGTGGGCAGGCTCACGACCACGGTCAGCGTCTCCACCCCGACCACGACCACCACGAGCACCGCACCGACGACCAGGGGACCCCGCAGCCCGAGACGGCCCCCCGCGACCACCGCGCCGACACCGAGGACCCCGGCCAAGAGACCGTGCCACCCGGGCCCACCCGCCACCCGCTCGAGGATGGCGGGCACCCCGACGAGCAGGATCGGTGGCACGTAGGCGAACCAGGACGACAGCTCACCGTGGCGGCGGGCCGCAGCGCCGGCGAGCGCCAACTGCACGGCCACGGGGAGCAGCCACAGGTCGAGCGCCGTGCTGTCGACCTCGGACAGCAACGACCAGGCTCCGAGGGTGGCCAGCGCCGCACCCGTGTGGGCCAGAGCCTGACGGCGGGACAGGAGCCCGACGGCCACCGCGACGGCACCGGCGGCCAGCAGTGCGGCCGAGCGCAGGACCGCGGCGTCACCGAGCAGGACCCACCCGACCGGGATGGCCACACCCGCGACGAGACCACCTGGAAGGGTGATCGCCCGGGACACCGACCGTGCCCCGACGGCCACCGTCAGCGCCGCCGCCGTTCCCAGGGTCAGCAGCGCCGCACCCACCACCTCGACGTCGACACCGGCCATCAGCGTGCCGACCGTCACGGCCCGCAGCAGCACGAGCACCGCCCCGGTCCGGGCGACGGCACCACGGTCGACGAGCGCGTCGAGCAGGAGCAGGATCCCGAGGAACGTGGCCGGCAGGAGCGCACCGGCGCCGAGCCCGAGCGCGGCCACGTGCCCGTGATCACCTGCCGTCGAGGTGGCGGCCATCGGGAGGAGCCAGCCCGCGGGCATGACCGTCACCAGGCCCGCCACCGCGGTCACTGCCCGTGCCACCTCGGCGACCGGCCGGACGCCTGACGTGGCCGTGGCGGCCGCGAGAGCCGTGACCCCGACCACGAGCCCCGCGACGCCGCGGGGCAGACCCGCCGGCCCGACGCCGGCCACCGCCAGCACCCCCACGCCGCCGACGAGTAGCGCCGCGCTGACGGCGGTGCTGCCGCCGGCGGCGGACAGCCCACGGTCGGCGACGGGCTTCAGCAACGGCAGCACCGCCAGCGGGGCGACGACCGCGACGAGCAACGCGTGCGGGGTCTGGTCAGCGAGGCCGCCGGCCGCCACCAGCAGCAGGAGCGTCGCGGAGAGGTCCAGGGTCATCGTCGCGGTCGAGGCGTCCCGACGACGACCGAGCACCCGCGGCAGGAGGGGGAGGAAGGCCAGCAGCAGCGCGCCCACGGCGGCGATCTCACGGCCCGCGCCGAGCAGCCCGGCGGCGGCCAGCGCGTGCCACAGCGCCAGGACCAGCAGGAGGACCACTGGCACGCGTGCGCCGTCACGGTGCCAGCGCACGGCGGCCACGGTCCAGGCCCCGGCAGCCAGCAGAACGAGCCCCGCCAGCACCCCGTCGGTCCCGACCAGCATGACCGGATCGAGCAGCAGCGCCAGGACGAGGACCGCCACGGGCGTCGCGATGACCTCACCCACGGCTGCGGTGGCCCGCAGGCGGCGCCCGACGACGGTCCCATGGGCCGTAGCGAGTGCCACCACCTCGACGGCGAGCCACAGGATCGCCGGCGTCCACAGCTGCACGGCCCGGGGGGTGGCCTCGGGCAGCACGAGGTGGAGCAGGGCGAGCAGGCTGGCCCCGATCGCGAGCGCCACCAGACGGGGCTCACCGTGGCGGGCGCGCAGCGCCAGGGTCACAGCGACGATGGCGGCGACCGCGCCCCGGACCGGCCAGGCGGCGAGCCACCCTGCGGCAGCAGCCGTGGCGGTGACCCCGCCGGTCGGCAGGACCGACAGCAGTTCGACGGCCACACCCGCGACCACCGCGGAGACGGGGAGCAGGATGCTGCCGGTGCGTAGCATCGGTCCCAGACCCAGCGGTGCGGTGCGGTCGGCGAGCGGGAGCAGCGCCAGGCCCGCCCCGGCGACCAGCAGGGCCGGAGCCGGCCACCCGACCATGGCCAGCCCGGTTGCAGCGACCGGCACGCCGGCCAGAGCAGCCAGCCCCAGCAGCGGCGCGCGGCCCGCGACGGCCAGCGGTGGCAGAGCGACCACCGCCGTCAGCCCGACGGCGGTCCACCGGACCCAGCCCGGTGCCCCGAGCTGGATGGCCAGTCCGAGGGCGTCGATCGGCAGCAGGAGAACGCCGAGGTGGAAGACGACCGAGCCCACCACCGGCAGCGGCCGCCGCAGGCGGGCACCACCGACGATCGCGGCGGCGGTGAGGCCACCGACCACGGCGATCCGTGCGGTCGCACCCATCACGTCCCACTGCATCGCCAGGAAGGTGGCGGCCGCCGCCAACAGCAGCAGCGCACCGAGTCCGGCCACCCAGGCTGCCACCGGGACCGGAGGACGCGGGCGCCGCGGTAGCCGGGACACCGGGGGCTGGAGGGGCGGGCCGTGGGCACCCGACGTCCCCCGCCGCGCCGGGGCGTCGGACGGCGGAGGCGGCGTGCCCTCGGCGGGGACGGGTGGGGGCGGCGGTGGCGGGCTGGCGAGGGTGGCCTGCTCGGCTTCGGCGCGGGGGGCGGTCGGCACGGTGACGTCCTCCGGATCGGGGTACGTCACCAGCATCGATCCAGCGCGAGGCGCACGGCACCGGCGGATCCCCCCATCGCCGCCTGGGGACCCCCTACGTGTGGTCGGGCACCGAGGTGGTGGCCGTCACTCGATGCCGTGCTCGACGGCGTAGCGGATCAGCTCCTGACGGCGACTGAGCTGCAGCTTGTCGAGGATGTTGCGCACGTGGTTCTCGACGGTCTTGGGCGCGATGTGGAGCTGCTCGCCCACCTCGCGGTAGGTGTAGCCACGTGCCACGTGCTGGAGGACCTCCCGCTCCCGATCGGTCAGGGGCTGGGTCCCGGTGGCCTCCCGGGCCATGCGACGGAACTCGCCCAGGACCAGCATCGCCAGGGACGGCGAGAACACCGGCTCACCGGTTGCGGCGCGCAGGAGCTGGGCCCGCAGTTCCGGGCCGGGGGTGGACTTCGTGAGGTAGCCAACCGCGCCCGCAGCGACCGCGTCGAGCAGGTCGCGCTCCTGCTCGCTCACGCTGAGGACGACGACCCGGGTCCGCTCGCCGCAGGCCTCAGCGACGGCCAGGCCACCCCCACCGGGCATCTGCAGGTCACAGACCACCAGGTCGGGGGCGTGGGCCTCGATCGCCGCGATGGCCTCCACCGCGCTGCCCGCCTCCGCCACCACCTCGAATCCACTGCCAAGGTCCGCACGGACGCCGTCGCGCCAGATGGGGTGGTCGTCGGCGAGCACGACGCGGATCGGAGGCCGCCGCGGACTCGCCCGCCCAGTGGAGCTGACCACGCCGCCCTCCCCCTCACCTCACCGTCCGTCACAGCCTAGGTCGCCACCCCGCCAGTGGCAGCGGGACCCACTAGCGTGCCGCCCATGCCTGGCACGGTGCAGTCCATCGAGCGGGCGGCCGCGGTGCTGCGGCTGCTCGCTGAGAGCACGCGCCCGCTGGGGGTGGTCGAGATCGCCCACGCGCTGTCGCTGCCGAAGGGCACGGCCCACGGCATCATCCGCACCCTCCATACCGTCGGCTTCGTCGACCAGGACGACCGCTCCGGCCGTTACCAGCTGGGCAGCCAGCTCGTCCGGCTCGGTGGCCACCAGTTGGACCGCAACGAGCTGCGCTCCTGCGCGATGAACTGGGCCGACACCCTGGCGTCGCGGACCGGGGAGTCCGTGCGCATCGGGGTGCTGGACCAGCCGTCACAGGTCACGATCGTGCACCACGTCTTCCGCCCCGACGACAGCGTCCAGGTGATGGAGATCGGGCGGGTGCTGCCGGCCCACGCCTGCGCCCTGGGGAAGGCGATCCTGGCCCACACGCCGGGCAACGGTGGCTGGCTCAAGGGCAGCACCCTGGAGGGCTTGACCGCGCGGACCGTGACCGACGGCCGCGCCCTGCTCGGCCAGCTGAGCACGGTCCGTGAACGCGGCTGGGCGTCGGACGTGGAGGAGCTCGACAGCCGGGAGGCGAGCATCGCCGCACCGATCCGCGACCACGGCGGCGTGGTCGTCGGCGCCGTCGCGATCACGGGGTCGACCAAGGCCCTGTGCGACACGGGCCGCAACCCCCGGCCACGGCTGGCCGCCCGGGTGGTGGACACGGCGCGAGCGATCACCGGCGAACTCGCCACACGACGGGAGTGACGAGGTGAAGCGCGAGTTCATCGCCGCGATCGACCAGGGCACCACGTCGACGCGTTGCATCCTGTTCGACCACGCCGGTCGCCTGGTGTCGGTCGCCCAGCGCGAGCATCGCCAGATCTTCCCCCGTCCCGGCTGGGTCGAGCACGACCCGGTCGAGATCTGGCGCAACGTGGAGCGGGTGGTCCCGCGGGCCGTGGCGCAGGCGCGTGCCGAGCCCGACCAGATCGCCGCGCTCGGGATCGCGAACCAGCGCGAGACCGTCGTGCTGTGGGAGCGGCGCTCGGGACGCCCGGTCGGCAACGCCATCACCTGGCAGGACACGCGGACCGCCAACCTGGTCGACCAGCTCGCCGCCGACGGCGGCGTCGATCGCTTCCGGGAGCGGTGCGGGCTGCCGCTGATGACCTACTTCTCCGGCCCCACGCTCAAGTGGATGCTGCGCCAGGACCCCATCCTGCGGGAGCAGGCCGAACGCGGCGAGCTGCTGTTCGGGACGATGGAGACCTGGCTGATCTGGAACCTCACCGGCGGCCCGGACGGTGGCCTCCACCTCACCGACGTGACGAACGCCTCCCGCACGATGCTGATGGACCTCAGCACCCTGCAGTGGGACGAGGAACTGCTCGACGCCTTCGGCGTGCCGGCCGCGATGCTGCCGCACATCCGCTCCAACGTCGAGGTGTACGGGGCCGCCACCACCGTGCTCCCGGGGACCTCGATCGCCGCCGCGCTCGGCGACCAGCAGGCGGCACTGTTCGGCCAGACCTGCTTCTCACCGGGGGAGGCCAAGTGCACCTACGGGACCGGGGCGTTCCTGCTGCTCAACACCGGACCGGACCCGGTGCGGTCCAGCCACGGCCTCCTCAGCACGGTGGGGTACCAGGTCGGTGATGGGGCCCCCACCTACGCGTTGGAGGGTTCCATCGCCGTCACCGGATCCCTCGTGCAGTGGCTCAGGGACCGCCTCGGGCTGATCGACTCCGCTCCGGAGATCGAGACCCTGGCACGGACGGTGGAGGACAACGGTGGCTGCTACATCGTCCCGGCGTTCTCCGGGCTGTTCGCCCCCCACTGGCGCAGCGAGGCGCGTGGGCTGATCATCGGGCTGACCTCCTACATCACCAAGGGGCACCTCGCCCGGGCCATCCTCGAGGCCACCGCCTGGCAGACCCGGGAGGTCGTGGACGCGATGAACGCGGACTCCGGCCTCGCGCTGACCGGGCTGAAGGTCGACGGTGGGATGACCTCCGACCACCTGCTGATGCAGACGATCGCCGACGTGCTCGACGTCCCCGTCGAGCGGCCCCTGGTCTCCGAGACGGTCTCGCTGGGTGCGGCCTACGCCGCCGGGCTGGCCGTCGGTTTCTGGCCTGAGCTCAAGGGGTTACGTCATCACTGGCACCGGGCAGCGAGGTGGCTGCCGGAGATGTCGGCCCCGCGGCGGGCGAAGGAGTACGACAACTGGCAGCGTGCCGTGGCGAGGACCTACGACTGGATCCGCAACGAGGACGAGGACGGCCCCGGGGCGTGAACCGCTCCCGGGGCCGTGGGGGGTGCGTGGGGCTCAGGCGAGCGCGACCACGTCCGGCGCCTCGCGGCGGGCCTGCTGCGCCTCCTCGTCGGAAGGTGCGGCGTTGGCCTTCAGCTCCGCATCGATGCGCTTGAGGTAGGCCTCCAACTCCGCGTCGCGCTGCTCGTCGGACCAGCCGAGCTCCTTGCCCATCAGGTCCGCGACCACCGGTGCGGCCTCCCGCCCGCGGTCCTGGACCTCCATGTTGATGTGGCTCCGCCGGACGAGCACGTCCTCGAGGTGCAGCGCACCCTCCTCGCGGGTCGCGTACACGACCTCGGCCTTGAGGTAGGAGTCGGCACCCGGCAGCGGCTCGAGCAGGCTGGCGTCCTCCTCACCGAGTGCCAGCACGTCCTCGCTGAGGGAGCCGTAGCGCTTGAGCAGGTGCTCGATCCGCCCCACGTGCAGGCCGGTCTTCTCGCCCATCAGCTCACGACGGTTCCACGCCGCGTGGTAGCCGTCCACCCCGACGATCGGCACGTCCTTGGTGATGCAGGGCCCCGCCTGCTTGCCCATGGTCTCCAGCGCCGCGTCGACGGTGTCGTAGGCCATCACCCGGTAGGTGGTGTACTTCCCGCCGGCGACCACGATCATGCCAGGGGTCGTCTCGATGACGAGGTGCTCCCGGGACAGCTTCGCGGTGGTGTTGGCCTGGCCGGCGACCAGCGGACGTAGCCCCGCGTAGGTGCCGACGATGTCGTCCTTGGTGAGCTTCTGCTTCAGCACCCGGTTCGCCTGACCGAGCACGTACTCGATGTCCTCCGCTGACGCGGTGGGATCGGCCTTGTCGAGGTCGTACTCGGTGTCGGTGGTCCCGATGATCCAGTGGTCGTGCCACGGGATCGTGAACAGCACGCTGGTCGGGGTGCGCAGGATCATGCCGACCTTGGCCTTGATCCGGTCGCGGGGCACCAGGATGTGGATGCCCTTGGAGGCCTTGACGGTGAACTCCCCCTCCTCGCCGAGGAGTTCCTGCATCTCGTCGGTCCAGACCCCCGTGGCGTTGATCACCGCGCGCGCCTTGACGGTGTAGTCCTTGCCGGTCTCGAGGTCTCGCACGACCGCACCGATCACCCGGCCAGCGTCGCGAACCAGCTCCGTGACCTGGGCGCGGGAGGCGACGTGGGCGCCGTGGGACGCAGCGGTGCGAGCCAGCAACATGGTGTGGCGGGCGTCGTCGACCTGTCCGTCGTAGTAGCGGATCGCGCCGACACAGACGTCCGGGTCCAGTCCGGGGAACAGCTTCATGATGGTGGACTTGGACAGGTGCTTGTGGTTCGGCACCCCCTTGGACGCACCCTTCTCCCTGGCCATGACGTCGTAGAGGAGGATGCCGGAGCCGACGTACAGCCGCTCCCAGCCCTTGTGCGTCAGTGGGTAGATGAAGGGGATCGGGCGGGTCAGGTACGGCGCCAGCTTCTGCATGACCAGGCCGCGCTCACGCAGGGCCTCACGCACCAGCCCGAAGTCCAGCATCTCGAGGTAGCGCAGGCCGCCGTGCAACAGCTTCGTCGAACGCGAGGAGGTCCCACTCGCCCAGTCACGCATCTCGACGAGGCCGGTGTTGAGGCCACGCGTCACTGCGTCGAGCGCGGCCCCCGTCCCGGTCACGCCGCCGCCGATGACGAGGATGTCGAGCTCCTCGCTCTCCATGGCCTCGAGCGCTGCCGTCCGTGTGTCGGTGGACATGGGTGTGATCGCCACGTTCTACTCCGTCGGTCGTGCCCGGCACCTGGATGGCGGCTCGGGCTTGGTCGCGACGCTGCCGGCGGGGAGGCGGTGATGGCGCCAGGTCGGCGCCCGTCTGCGGCAGCCGGTTCGCGCCGCCTGTCTGCGAGTGAGGGTGCTGCGAGTGATGATGCCCGACCCTGCGCGGACCGCAAGGCCGAACGGACGGGCTCTCCAGCCCGGATACTCGGGAACCTCCGTGCCTGCCGTTCGTACCCGGGGCGAACCGCGGGTGGGGCCCCGTCACCCGGGGCCCCACCGTCGGTGCAGGGACGAACGGCGCTCAGTCGACGTCGACCCACCCGAAGGTGCGCTCGACGGCCTTGTGCCACTGCTCGAGCCCGGCCTCACGCTGGTCGTCCGACCACTGCGGCTCCCAGCGCTTGTCCTCCAGCCAGTTCTCGCGCATCTCTTCCTGGCTGTTCCAGAACCCGACCGCGTAGCCGGCCGCGTAGGCCGCTCCCAGCGCCGTGGTCTCGGCGACGACCGGCTTGTACACCGGGACGCCCAGCACGTCGGCCTGGATCTGCATCGCGAGGTCGTTGTTGGTGACCCCGCCGTCCACCCGGAGCGCTTCGACCGGAACGCCGGAGTCCTTCTCCATGGCGTCCGCGACGTCCTTGGTCTGCCAGCACATCGACTCGAGCGTCGCCCGAGCGAGGTGGGCGTTGGTGTTGAAGCGGCTGATCCCGACGATCGCGCCACGGGCGTCGGAGCGCCAGTACGGCGAGAACAGACCGGAGAACGCCGGGACGAACACCATGCCACCGGAGTCCGGGACCTGGCGGGCCAGGGTCTCGGTCTCCGCGGCACCACTGATGATCCCCAGCTGGTCGCGCAGCCACTGCACGGCGGAGCCCGTCACCGGGATCGCGCCCTCCAGGGCGAACACGGCTGGGTCGTCACCGAACTTGTACGCCGGGGTGGTGAGCAGACCGTGCTGCGAGTGGACGATCTCCGTGCCGGTGTTCAGCAGCATGAAGTTGCCGGTGCCGTAGGTGTTCTTCGCCTCACCCGGCGCGAAGCACACCTGCCCGACGGTCGCCGCCTGCTGGTCACCGAGGTCACCACAGACGGGGATCTCGCCGCTCAGCGGCCCGGTCTCGGTCGTCATGCCGTAGAGGTCGGGATCGGAGGACGGCCGGATCTCCGGCAGCATCGCCCGCGGGATGTCGAAGAAACCGAGCAGCTCCTCGTCCCAGTCGAGCGTCTCCAGGTTCATCAGCATGGTCCGCGAGGCGTTGGTCACATCGGTGATGTGCTTGCCGCCCCGGGTCCCGCCGGTGAGGTTCCAGAGCACCCAGGTGTCCATGTTGCCGAAGATCGCGTCACCACGCTCGGCTGCCTCACGGACGCCGTCGACGTTCTCCAGGATCCACTGGACCTTCCCGCCGGAGAAGTAGGTCGCGGGTGGCAGCCCGGCCTTCTGACGGATGACGTCGCCCTTGCCCTCGCGCTCCAGCTTGCTCGCGATCCGGTCGGTCCGGGTGTCCTGCCAGACGATCGCGTTGTAGTAGGGCCGGCCGGTGTTCTTGTCCCAGACCACCGTGGTCTCACGCTGGTTGGTGATGCCCAGCGCCGCGAGGTCCGAAGCGCTGAGCTTGGACTGACCCAGTGCGGTCATGATCACCGCTGAGGTCCGCTCCCAGACCTCGACGGGGTTGTGCTCGACCCACCCGGCCTGTGGGAGGATCTGCTCGTGCTCGAGTTGGTGCTTGGCGATCTCGTTGCCGCCGTGATCGAAGATCATGAAACGGGTCGAGGTCGTGCCTTGGTCGACTGAGCCGACGAAGTCTGCCATGGAACATCTCTCCCTTGTCGCTTGCGAGCGGTGCTCCTGTCACGCAGGAGCGGCGGACGGGGATGCGCTCCCCGTCGAGCGCATCGGATACGACCCGGGGAGACGCACCGCCGGTGGTGGCACGCCCCCCGAACCGACCCGGAGCATCAGAAGGGGATGTAGCCGGAGAAGCCCTGATCGACGAGACCGGCGAGGACGCCGCCGATGAGCGGGCCGACCACCGGGACCCAGGCATAGCCCCAGTCGCTGTCGCCCTTGCCCTTGATCGGGAGGACGGCGTGGGCGATACGTGGACCGAGGTCACGAGCAGGGTTGATGGCGTAGCCGGTGGGACCACCGAGGCTGGCGCCGATGCCGAGGACCAGGAGGGCGACGGCGACGGGGCCGAGCTCGTTGGGCGAGCGGCCGAAGGAGAGGATCACGAACACGAGGACGAAGGTGCCGATGATCTCGGTGACCATGTTCATCGCCGGGTTCCGGATCTCCGGACCGGTGGAGAACACCGCCAGCTTCAGGCCGGGGTCATCGGTGGCGTCGAAGTGGTCCTTGTAGGCCAGCCACGCGACAGCGGCGCCGAGGAACGCACCGACCATCTCGCCACCGAGGTAGGCGAAGAACTCCGCTGGCGTGAACTCGACCCCAGCGGCCAGGAGGCCGAAGGTCACCGCAGGGTTGATGTGGGCGCCACTCGACGCACCGACGAACACACCGGACATGACCGCCAGGCCCCACCCGAAGTTGATGAGGAGCCAGGCTCCACCACCGCCGCCACCGTTGCCCTTGGTCTTCGCGAGCACCACGTTGGCGACGACGCCACAGCCGAGCAGCAGCAGCATGAAGGTCCCGGCGACCTCCGATATGAAGATCTGACCAACTGATAGGTCCATGTCTCACTCCCTCGTCCGGCGCTCCAGGTCGGTGGGCTCCCGATGCTGGCGTCGGCCGCCAGCCCCTCCAGGTCGCACCGGTGCCGGACCGACCGGTGACATCTGGATGCAAGACGCTGGAAACACCGACGACAACAGCACTCGTTCGGCATAGCCGAACGGCTACCGACCATGCGCGGTGGCCGACCACCCCACGCGCGCCCCGATCATCTCGTGAAAGGGCGCACGATCCCGCCAGGACCCCTGTGACCTCCCACCTAGGCCCCCCGGACCTCACCATCACCGATGACAGCAGTTCTACGACCGGCTCCGTAGTCGGTCGACATCGCCGAACGCGACTGACTGAGTGGGTGCCCGATCGACGGTCACGGAGCGTCCACCGGGGCCCACAGACGGACCTCGACGCCGCGAGCAGGCGCCGCAGCCACCTCGACCCGACCTCCGACCCGGGCCAACCGACCCCGCACCGACCGGGTCAGTCCCAGGCCCTCTACGACCTCCGCGGGATCGAACCCGACGCCATCGTCACGGACCGAGACGAACACCCGTGCGTCCTGTGGCTCGGCGTAGACCACGACCTGGCTCGCCCGGGCGTGCTTGCCGACGTTGGTCAAGACCTCACCGACCGCCTCCGTCACGGCCTCGACGACCACCTGGGGCAGGTCCGGGAGATCGTCGGGGACGAGCACCTCGGTCCGCACGCCATCACGGCGCTCGAACCGATCCGACACCCCCCGCAGGGCGGCACCGAGGGTGAGCTTCGGCGCGCCGGCTCCACCCGTGCCGTCGGGTGGCACCGGATCGAGCAGGTAGCGGCGCAGCTCCCGTTCCTGGTCCCTGGCGAGGCGGGCCAGGTCCGGGTCCTCGGCCCGTCGTTCGACGATGGCCAGGGTCTGCAGGACCCCATCGTGGAGGCGGCGTGCGACCTCGTCACGTGCCTCGAGCGCCGCGACGGTGCGCTCTGCTCGGCTCAGCCGCTCCTCCGCTCGCGCCAGCAACCGGGTGGCGTGGCCGGCGACGCCGCCGGCCACCGCGTAGAGCACGGCGGTCGTGACCAGCGAGAGCCCCTGTTCCGGCGTCAGCGGGCCGATCCAGGGTTCGGTGGCCGGTGCCACGTGCAGGATCGACGAGGCGGCGCGAGCAGCGCCCAGCAGGAACCCCGTCAGCGCGCCGACGGTCGGCCCGAGGGCGACGCCGGCGGCCAGCACGCCAGCGATCGGCCAGGCCACACCGAGGGGCTGCTGGGACGTGAAGACGTGGGGACCCGCGTAGACGAACCCGTCGGCCAACTGCAGGGCGACGCCGACGCCGACCTCGACGCCGACGGCGGGTCCCCGGACCAACCGCTGTGGTGCCGTGGCCAGTAGCCACGTCAACCACAGGGTGACCAGTCCGGCCACACCCACCAAGAGGCCGGCCGTCGCGGGCGCCACGAGGTTGCCCCGGGCCAGCACGAGGACCGCAGCCATCCACAGCCAGGCGAGCCACCGGAAGGCCGCCAGCCCGCGCAGGATCGTCCGTCGCATCTGCTCCACGCGGTGCACGGTAGGCCGTGGAGTCGGCCGGAGGCGGCGGGAGGAGGTCGAGGAGACAGAGACCGGCCGCGGAGCTGCTCGCCGAGATGGCGGCGCTCCGCGGCCGGAGGCGCGGGGCCGCACCCCCCACGCCGGTCGTGCCGACCACCGGTCACCGTCACCGCGTCCCTGGGGATGCGCCCCGGCGACCGTGGTCGTGTCTCAGGTCAGGCGGTGCTCGCCGGACCGCTCACCTCCATCGCCGCGTGGGCCGCGGCCAGTCGGGCCACCTCGATGCGCGAGGCCGAGCAGGACACGTGGTTCATCCCGACCTTGTGGCAGAGGTGGATCGAGTCCGGGTCGCCGCCGTGCTCACCGCAGATCCCTGTGACCAGGTCGGGCTTGGCCTCGCGGCCCTCGGTGACCGCCATGTCGACCAGCCGGCCGACGCCGGCGGGGTCCAGGGAACGGAACGGATCGACGGGCAGCAGCTCCTGCTCGAGCGCGGCTGGGATGTAGCTGGCCTCGACGTCGTCGCGGGAGAACCCGAAGGTCAGCTGCGTGAGGTCGTTCGTGCCGAAGGAGAACGCGTCGACGTGCGGCGCCAGCTCCTTGGCCCGCAGCGCGGCGCGTGGCGTCTCGATCATGGTCGCCGTGGTGTAGTGCACGTCCACGCCGGACTCGTCGATGACCTCCTTGGCGGTGGCGTGGATCAGATCGATCCCCCACTTCAGCTCCTGGGAGGTCGCCGTCAGCGGCAGCATGATCTCCGGCCGGGGGTCCCCGCCAGCCTGCTTGCGGGCCACCGCGGCGCCGATGATCGCACGGACCTGCGCCGCGTACACGTTCGGACGCAGGATGCCCAGCCGGATCCCGCGGACCCCGAGCATCGGGTTGTGCTCGTGGTGGAACTCCGCGGCCTCGAGCAGCTTCTGCTCATCGGCGTCGAGCCCTTCCGACGCCTCCTTGAGCCGGAGCTCGAGCGGATCGGGCAGGAACTCGTGCAGCGGCGGGTCGAGCAGGCGGATCACGACCGTCTTGCCGTCCATGACCTCGAGCACCCCCTCGAAGTCCTCCTTCTGCTGGGCCTCGAGCGGCTCGAGGGCGGCGAGTTCCTCCTCCTCGGTCTTGGACAGGATCATCTGACGGATCAGCGGCAGCCGGTCACCCAGGAACTGGTGCTCGGTCCGGCACAGCCCGATGCCCTCGGCACCCGCTTCGAGCGCCCGACGGGCGTCCTCGGGCGTGTCGGCGTTGGCCCAGACGTGCAGCGTCCGCTGCTTGTCGGCGTAGATCAGCAACTTGGCGACGTTGGGGTCGTCCTCGGGGATCTCGAGCTCCACCTCGCCGATCACGACCTGACCGGTCGTGCCGTCGATCGAGATGACGTCGTCGGCGTTGATCACGGTGCCGTTGACGGTGACGGTGCCGGCCTTGGCGTCGATCTTCAGCTCGTTGGCGCCGCAGACCGCGGGCTTGCCGAGACCACGGGCGACCACGGCGGCGTGGCTGACCAGCCCGCCGCGGGCGGTGAGCATCCCGGCCGAAGCGACCATGCCCTCGAGATCCTCCGGGGAGGTCTCGGGACGGACCAGGACCACTGACTCACCGGCCTCGCCGCGCTCCTTGGCCTCCTTCGAGGTGAGCACGACCTTGCCGACGGCGGCACCGGGCGAGGCGGCCAGGCCGGTGGTGATCGGCTCCGGGGCGTCCGGGCCGAAGCGCGGGTGGAGCATCGCCTCGAGCTGTTTGGTGGTGACGCGCTTGAGCGCTTCCACCTCGTCGATCAGGCCCTCGTCGACCATCTCGACCGCCATGCGCAGCGCCGCGGCGGCGGAGCGCTTCCCGATGCGCGTCTGGAGCATCCAGAGCTTGTCGTTCTCGATCGTGAACTCGACGTCGCACATGTCGCGGTAGTGCTGCTCGAGGGTGTTGAGGGTCTCCTCGAGCTCTTCCTGAGCGTTCGGGAAGCTGTCCCCGAGCGCCGACAGCGGCTCGACGGCCCGGGTGCCGGCGACCACGTCCTCACCCTGGGCGCCGATCAGGAAGTCGCCGTAGTGGACGTTCTCACCGGTCGCGGGGTCGCGCGTGAACGCGACGCCGGTGGCCGAGCGGTCACCGAGGTTGCCGAACACCATCATCTGCACGTTGACCGCGGTGCCGAGGTCGTCCGGGATGCCCTCGATGCGGCGGTAGGCCTTGGCGCGGTCGCCGTCCCAGGAGCGGAACACCGCTTCGATGCCCAGGCGCAGCTGGTCGCGGGGGTCCTCCGGGAGTTCCTTGCCCGCGTCGGCGATCGCCTGGCGGTGCTTGGCGACCACCTCGGCGAGCTGTTCCACGGTCAGGTCCCGCTCGCTGGCCACGCCAGCGGCCTCGTTGGCCTGCTCGACGTTGTCGTCGAACAGTTCGCCGTCGACGCCGAGCACCACCTTCCCGAACATCTCCAGGAACCGTCGGGCGGCGTCCTGCGCGAACCACTCGTCGCCCATGGCCGCCAGACCAGGAGCGGTCTCGGGCATGGCGCCGAGGTTGAGGACGGTGTCCATCATGCCGGGCATGGAGAACACCGCACCGGACCGCACGGACAGCAGCAACGGCGACTCCGGGTCACCGAGCTTGCGGCCGACCTGGGCCTCGAGGTCGGCGAGCGCCTCGTCCACCTGATCGAACAGGCCCTCGGGTGAGCCACCCTCGGCCATGTAGCGACGACAGGCGTCGGTCGTGACGATGAACCCGGGGGGCACGGGGAGCCCGATACGGGTCATCTCGGCGAGGTTCGCGCCCTTGCCCCCCAGCAGGGACTTCTGGTCGGCGCTGCCCTCGCTGAAGGGCACAACGAAACTCTCAGTGGTCATCATCGTCCTCGGGTGCGGTGTGCGGTCGGAGGTCAGGTCACGGCTGGACCCGTCCGGCCTACGGCTGGACCGGGCCACAGTCGACACCACCTAGCCAAGCGCAGGCAGGGCACCACGTCCACGGCGGTTGGGACCATCGGCACGGTCGAGGACGATCTCGCGGCCGGCCGATGGCGGGGGACCCACCCCACCGCGGACCCGGATCAGGCGAACCGCACCAGCCCGTAGCGCTTCTTGCCCGCGCGGAGCACAGCGGTGGACTCGCTGGCCAGATCGGCCGGTCCCAGCCGGTACTGGGGGTCGTCGATCCGGGCGTTGTTCAGCCGTACCGCCCCCTGCTGCACCAACCTGCGGGCTTCGGCGTTGCCCTTGGTCAGGCCCACCGCGGTCATCGCCTCGAGGAGGCCCACCCCCTCGCCGTCGAGCCGGACACGTTCCAGGGTGACGCTGGGGGCCTCCTCGAACGCGGCGGTCAGCACCTCGTCGCTGAGGTCCGAGAAGGGCGCGTCGCCGAACAGCACCGCCGTGGCGCCCTCAGCCGCGAGGACCCCGGCGTCGCCGTGGATGATCCGGGTGGCCTCCCGAGCGAGCTCACGGTGCGCCACGCGCGCACTCGGGTCGCGCTCGAGCTCACGGCCGAGCTCATCGATGGTGTCGAGCTCGAGGAAGGTGAACAGCTTCAGGAAGCGCACGACGTCCGCATCGGCGGCGTTGACCCAGTACTGGTAGTAGGCGTAGGGGCTCGTGAGCTCCGCGTCCAGCCAGATCGCGTTGCCCGCGGACTTGCCGAACTTGGACCCGTCGGCGGTGGTGAGCAGCGGCCACACCAGGCCGTAGGCCTGACCGCCACCTCGCCGGCGGATCAGGTCGATCCCGGCGACGATGTTGCCCCACTGGTCCGAGCCACCACCCTGCAGCACGCAGCCGTAGTGTTCGTGGAGGTGGGCGAAGTCGAAGGCCTGCAGGAGCTGGTAGCTGAACTCAGCGTAGGTGAGGCCCTGCTCACGTTCGTCCAGGCGGCGGCGCACCGACTCCCGCGCGATCATCTGGTTCACCGAGGCGTACACGCCCACCTCCCGCAGGAAGTCGAGCACCCCGACCGGTGCCGTCCAGTCGTGGTTGTCGACCAGCAGGCCACCGGAGCCCGCCTCGGAGCCCTCGGGGTCGCCTGACAGGTCGAGGACCAGTCCCAGCTGGTGCCGGATACCGGCGAGGTGACGGTCGATCGTGGCCTCGTCGAAGACCTCACGCTCGGTGTCGCGACCGGACGGATCCCCGATCCGCCCGGTGGCCCCACCGGCCAGCGCGATCGGCCGATGTCCGTGACGTTGGAGCCAGGCCATGGCCATCATCCCGACGAGGTTGCCGGCGTGCAGCGACGGCGCGGTCGGGTCGAAGCCGACGTAGTAGGTGACCGGCCCCGCAGCCAGCGCGGCGGCCAGGCCCGCCTCGTCCGTCACGTCCTGGACGAACCCGCGGGCACGCAGCACGTCCAACGCACCGGTGGTGACGGGTGCGGGGTGCTGTGGGGTCGACGGCGAGGTGGTCATGGGGCTGACGCTACCTCGACGTCGCGGTCAGCCCCAGGCGGGAAGGGTGGCGCGGGTCTCCGCCGGAGGGGTCACCGCCGGGACCTGGCGGGCGGGCATCCACTCGGGCATGCCGTCCGCCCACACGTAGGTGTCGGGCCCGACGGTCCCGTCGAGCACCCGAGCACGGATGTCGGCCAAAGGCAGCGGCCCGCGCTGCTCCGCACCCTCGAGGTGGTACCAGCGGGCGGGTTCGGGCTGGGATGTGCCGTGGTCGTCCACGTGGCTCTCCACTGTTCACGGGGAACGTTGCCCGCACGGTAGCGCTCCCCGCGTCGTGCCGGGAGCTCCCACCACCGATCGATGGTCGCGCCCGCGCCGGTCGGACCGCCGGGGGGTACGGTCGAGGGGTCGCCGATGTGGCCGGGGGTGTGATGTCCGAGTCCGACCGCACGAGGTGCCGCTGTGCCGTGCTCAACGTGATGAGCGGCGAGGTGGCCAGCGAGTACCTGCGCTACCACCTCGAGGTCGAGCGCACCGACGGCATGGGCCGCAAGGTCCACCGGTGCGAGGAGAGCGGCATCAGCTGGGTCGAGGAGCGCCGATCGTCGGGCTATGGCGGCGACGTCACCGTGCTCCGCCGGCTCGTCGACTGACGGACGGCGACACCGACCGGCGGCGGGTCAGCGGTCGTCCTCCAGTGCCAGGCGGATCCTCCGGAAGCCTCTGCCCTTGGACTCGACCTTGGCGATGCGCACCCGGCCGACCTCCAGCGTCGAGGCCACGTGGGTCCCCCCGTCGGCCTGGCGGTCCAGCCCGACGATGTCGACGACGCGCACCTCGGTCAGCGACGCCGGCAGCAGCGAGATCTTCGTGCGGATCAGGGAGGGATCCTCGTCCGCCACCTCACGGGGCAGGAAGGCGATCTCCACGGGCCGCGCCGCCGCCAACTGGGCGTTGAGCTCGGTCTCCAACGGCTCCTTGTCCTCCGGGTCCCAGTCGGGGAGCTCGAAGTCCAGCCGCCCGACACCCGGCTCCATGTTCCCACCGGTGACCGGGCTCGCGAACCGCTCCCACACCACGCCGCAGAGCGCGTGCATCGCGGTGTGGGTCCGCATCAGGCGGTACCGCCGCTCCCAGTCCACCTCTGCGCGCACGGGCGTGCCGGTCCCGGGGAGCCCACCCTCGAGCCAGTGCCACACACCCCGCCCGTCGGCAGCGACCCGGGTCACGGCGAGACGGTCCTCGCCGAGCAGCAGCTCGCCGATGTCGTGGGGTTGGCCACCCCCGCCGGGGTAGAACACGGTCCGGTCGAGCAGGACCCGGCCGTCGTCGGGATCGATGTCCACGACGGTCGCATCGACGGCCTGGGCGTACTGGTCCGTTGAGTAGAGACGGTCGGTCACGGCGAGCTCCGATCGGTGCCGGGACCCACCCTACGTCCCCGGGCCGTGGGAGCGCGTAGCCTGGCGACCATGCGCTGCCCCCGCTGCTTCGACGACTACGAGCCCGGCGTGACCGTGTGCGCCTCCTGCCGGCTGGAACTGGTCCCCGCCGACCAGCTGGAGACCGAGGACGGCGCTCCCCCCACGCCCGCCCCGGCCCGTCCCGATCCCGAGGCCATGACGACCCAGCACCTCGGGCGCTTCCATCCGACGATGGCCGCTGCGGTGCTGGATCTGCTCGAGGGACGCGGCATCGAGGCCGAGGTCACCACCCACGACGACCACACCGGGCTGGCGGTCGCCGGGAGGTGGCGTGACGACGTCCGCGCCGAGCTGGTGCTGCGCTGGGACGAGCTGCTCGAGTCGCTCGACCCCGACGAGGCCCCCGGGGTCCTCGCGACCGGCGGGCACGCCGCCGGCTGGTTCGACGCCCCACTCGGGGGCTACATCGACCGCGACGGCAAGCTGGTCGTCGACGGTCCGAGCGAGGACGACGCCGACGGCAACCGCACCCTGGGGCCCGCCATGATCGCCGGTGGTGCGATCCTTGCCGTCAGCGGGTGGCAGGTCGTCGAGCTGCCGGCGCTGGTGCTCGTGGGCATCGGGTTGATCGTGCTGGGGCTGTTCCTGCCCCGCTGACCGGTTCAGCCGACCGCGGTCCCCCGGGCGAGCTGCCGGTAGGACTCCAGCAGGTGGTGCCAGTGGCAAGCGGTGCAGACCTCGACGACGTAGACGGTCAGGTCACCGTGCCGCTCGGCGTGCTGCGCCAGCGCCTCCCGCGGCACCGCCCGACCGGAGCTGGTCCGGGCTCCCTTCCCCTCGAAGACGTACACGACGTGCCGGAGCTCGGGGCGGCGGCACAGCGGGCAGGGCTCGCCGGCCTGGCTGCCGATGTGCACGCCGGCCCGGACCAGGTCGGGGTGGGCGTCGCGCACGTCGCCGAGCCCGCGGGTGCCCTCGGTGACCTCCCGCAGCAACGCACGGCGCTGCAGGCGGTAGTCCATCCGACGTTCGCGCATGGCGACGGTGCCTCCGGGACCGGGCGATCGGCTCGCCATCCCCACCACGGGGACCTGCACAGGCTACGGACCCCCGTCGTGAAGCGCAGCCCCCGCGTCGCACCCCGTCGGCGTCCGGAGGTGGTCGGTGAGTACGGTCACCCGGCCCGCGCCATCGTCCACGACCACCGGAGCCGAGCATGAGCGACGCCAGCCACCGTCCACCGGCGACCGAACGGGAGGAACTGGTGGAGCTGCTGCACGGTCACGAGGTCGCCGACCCCTACCGGTGGCTGGAGGCACCGGCCCACGACGAACGGGTGGCCGCCTTCATCGACGCCCAGGACACGGTGACGCGGGCCGAGTTGGCGTCGCTGCCCACCCGGGACGCCTTCGCCGACCGGCTGCACGAGCTGTGGAACCACCCCCGACGCTCGACCCCGTGGCGGCGGGGTCAGTGGTGGTTCCAGCTCCGCAACGACGGCCTGCAGGACCAGGACGTGCTGTGGGCCGCTCCCGGTGCCCAGGACGCCGAGCGAGGCGACGTCCAGGACGTCGCGACCGGTCGCTCGACCGCACGGGTGCTGCCGGACGAGGACCGCTGGTGGGTCCTGGTCGACCCGAACACCTGGTCCGGCGACGGCACCGCCTCCCTGTCCGGGCTGGCGGTGAGCGACGACGGTGCCCGCGTGGCCGTCGGCCGGGCCGAGGCGGGTTCGGACTGGACCACCTGGCAGGTCGTCGAGGTGGCCGACGCCCGGACCCTGGCGGATGAGGTGCCCTGGTCGAAGTTCGCCAACGCCGCCTGGCTCCCTGACGGCAGCGGGTTCGTCTACACCGCCTACGACCCTCCGGCGCCGGGCGACGAGCACGCCGCCACCAACCATGACCAGCGCCTCCAGCTCCACCGCGTCGGGACGCCGACAGCCGAGGACGAGGTCGTCCTCGCCCGGCCCGACCAGCCCGAGTGGGGGTTCCACCCCGAGGTCAGCCACGACGGACGCTGGTTGGTGGTGGTCGTCACCCGCGGCACCGACCCGGAGACGGGCGTCCTGGTCGCGCCCATCACGCCCGACGGCGGGATCGGTGCCCCCCGGACATTGCTGGCGGAGGGCCGAGCCCAGCACCACCCGATCGGCGTGCTGGGCGAGGAGCTGCTGGTCGTCACCGACCTCGACGCGCCGCTCGGCCGCATCATCGGCGCCCCGCTGACCGGCGGCACGCCCCGTGAGGTGGTCGCCGAGGGCAGCGAACGCCTCCTCGACGCCCGGCTGGTCGGTGCCGCCGCCCCCGGGCTACCGGGCTGGCTGGTCGGTCACCGCCTGTATCACGCGACCTCGCGGTTGGACGTGATCGCCCCGGAGGACGGCACACCGCTGGGGACGGTCCCCCTGCCCTGGCCGGTCACCGTCAACAGCACCTCCGGCGGGCGCCGCGACACCACGCTCCACCTCGCCGTCGGCTCCTTCACCGCCCCCGATCGGCTGCTGGCCTGCCATCTCGACGACCTGACGGTCGCGGAGGTCTGGCGCGCCGACGACAGCCCGCCCGGCGACGGGCCGGACGTCGAGGTGGTCGTGGAGCAGGTGGCGGTCCAGCACGACGACGTCGCCGTGCCGCTGTTCGTGCTCCACCGCGCCGACGTGACCCCCGACGGTCGACGACCCACGGTGCTGTGGGGCTACGGCGGGTTCGACATCCCCGTCACACCGATGCACCGGCCCGGCTGGCGGGCCTGGGTGGACGCCGGCGGGGTGCTGGCGGTGGCCTGCCTGCGGGGTGGTGGCGAGTACGGCGTCGCCTGGCGCGACGACGGCCGTCGGGAGCGCAAAGAGCACGTCTTCGACGACGCCCTGGCCTGCGCCGCCTGGCTGTCCGGCCGTCGCCGCGACGAGGTGCGCGGGATCCAGCTCGGTCCGGTCGGCGACGCCGCCGCGGTCTGGACCCGCCCCGAGCAGCTCGGGATCGAGGGCCGCTCCAACGGGGGGCTGCTCGTCGGTGCCTGCCTGACCCGGGATCCGGGGGCCTTCGGCAGTGCCGTCCCGGAGGTGGGCGTGCTGGACCTGGTCCGGTTCCACCGCTTCACGATCGGGTGGGCCTGGACCTCTGACTACGGCTCACCCGAGGATCCCGACGACCTGGCCGTCCTCCTGCGCTACTCCCCCTACCACCGTCTGGAGGTCGGTCGCGTGTACCCGCCGACCCTGCTCACCACCGGCGACACCGACGACCGGGTGGTGCCGGCGCACTCCTTCAAGTTCGCGGCGGCCCTCCAGCACGCCCAGGGTGGGGACGCGCCCGTGCTGCTGCGCATCGACCGCTCCGCCGGCCACGGTGCCGGCAAGCCGGTGACCAAGCTGCTCGAGGAGCGGGCCGACGTGCTGGCGTTCCACGCCGCCCACCTCGGGCTGACGGACGACCGCGGGGACGCTGCGGTCCCCGGATGACGTCGTGCCCCCGCCGAAGCGGGGGCACGACGTCGTCGACGAGCGCGACCGGTGCGGGGCCGCGGCTCGCGACGCTCAGCTGGTGAGCCACTCGGGCTTGCCGCCCTTGGTCTTGTAGAAGATCTCCGAGATCGCGTCGATCTTGGCGATCAGGTCCTCTGCGACGGCGACGTCCATGGTCTTCTTCGCCTCGCCCGCCGCCTTGATGGCGTGCCAGAACATCTCGTGGAGCTCGGGGTACTCCTCGAGGTGGGGCGGCTTGAAGTAGTCGGTCCACAGCACCGAGAGGTGGTGCTTGACCAGCTCCGCGCGCTCCTCCTTGATCGTGATCGCGCGCTGCCGGAACACCTCGTCGTCGGAGTCGTGGTACTTCTTCGCCGACATCAGCACGGACTCCGCCTCGATCCGCGCCTGCTCCGGGTAGTACACCCCGCACATCAGGTCACAGTGGGCGTCGGCGACACGCGCGCCGCGCACCGGGCGCAGGGCATGTAGCAGTGAGGTCAGTCGCATCAGGTGCTCCTTGGGGTCGAGCGGGTCGTGTGCCATCCAGCGTAGGGCACCTCGCCCCTGGCGCGCCCGTCCCAAGGTGGGTGACCGGTACGTTCGGTCGTCGGTGGTCGGACCACGGCCGGACGGGACCGCGACGGCACGGACGCCGTTGCAGGAGGCAGCCGCGGTGACGGGACGCACGCAGGCACGGGCTCGGATGACGACCCTGCTCGCCGTGGTGGTCGGCGGCTACCTCGGTGTCCTGGCCGCGGACCGGTCCCGGATGGTGGTCGCCGGGCCGTCGATGGCACCGACGCTGCTGCCGGGCGAGGTGGTGCTGACCGTCCCGGCCGTCGGTCGGTGGCTGCAGCCCGGACGGCTCGTCGTGCTCCGGGATCCGGGCGACCCCGACCACCTCGTCATCAAGCGGGTCGGAGACCTCGCCGACGGGCATCTGTGGGCCGTGGGTGATGATCCCCACCGCTCGACCGACAGTCGCGTATGGGGTTGGCTCCCGGTCGCCGCTATCCGCCGGATCGTGATCGTGCGGTGGCCCGATGTGCGCAGCCCCCTGCGCCGGGTGGTCATCGCCCAGCCGCCCGCGCAGGACACGGCGCAGGACACGGCGCAGGA
>Ga0207421_10001674_pt1 | contig 28175 bp, 22 predicted proteins | sample SodLakKL_010_SED_4_FD_187542 | JGI IMG/M metagenome (GOLD analysis project Ga0207421, IMG submission 187542) | Alkaline sediment microbial communities from Lake Tanatar, Kulunda Steppe, Russia - 8KL_010_SED (SPAdes) (version 2) | ecosystem: Environmental > Aquatic > Non-marine Saline and...
TCGTCACCCTCCATCGTGTCACGCACCGTCGCCGGGACCGCATCGCACCCCTGCGCGAACCGCTGGATCTCGGCCAGGACGGTCGTGGCCTTGGTCTCGCCGGCTTCCGGCAGGCTCATGGCCATGGCCGTTGCCGCCTCGTCGTCACTGATCTCACGGCCGGCGCCGCCGTCACCGGAACCGCCGCGGGCCTCATCGGTGTCCCCCGCCTCAGCCGCCCCACGGGCGCCATCGGAATCACCGGCCTCGTCACGATCCACGAGCTTGAAGAAGGTGGACGGCTCGCCGTCGGCCTTGCGCTCCTGGTAGAGCAACGCCAGCTTGGCCGCGTTGAACTTCTCGTACCACGCGTCCCAGCCGATGTGCTCCAACGACTCCTCGCCCGCCCCGTACCCGAGGAAGTCGAGGCTCAACACCCCCGGCTCATCACCCTCCATCGTGTCACGCACCGTCGCCGGCACCGCATCACGATCGTCCGCGAACCGCTGGATCTCCTCCAGGTCGGTGGTCACCTTCGTCTCGTTCGACACGGGGGTCTCCTCGTCGAGGCCAGGGTCGCTCCGGGTTCATGACCGTGGCTCCGGGCGGCGCCGGCGCCTCGGTTCATCTGACTTCCGACCCTACGGAGCGGTCATCCGGGGGCCCGGGAAACCCTCGTCCGACCGGCCCTCGTCGGTGCCGCACCCACCCGGAGTCCCCGGCCGATGGATCATCGGGGGTTCGGCGGTTCACGGTCAGCCGCAGTTCGGTCACAGCTCCGGCGTATCGATGTATCGATGTATCGATCCAGGAGGATGCCGTGCCCCAGCCACCACAGCAGCAGGACCACCCCGGGACCTACGGGGCGCTGCAACCGCCGGCCGATCACGGCGAGGAGACCTATCGCGGCTCCGGACGCCTGAGTGGCAAGAGCGCGGTGATCACCGGTGGCGACAGCGGTATCGGGCGGGCGGTGGCCATCGCCTTCGCCCGTGAGGGTGCGGACGTGCTGATCGCCTACCTCGAAGAGCACGACGACGCGAAGCAGACCGCCCGGCTGGTGGAGGAGTCGGGCCAGAGGGCGATGCTGGTGGCCGGGGACCTCACCGATCCCGGGCACTGCCGCGCCATCATCTCCCAGGCCGCGGAGGCGTTCGGGCGGATCGACGTGCTGGTCAACAACGCGGCGTTCCAGATGGCGCGTCAGTCCCTGGAGGAGATCCCCGACGAGGAATGGGACCACACCTTCGCGACCAACATCACGGCGATCTTCCACCTCTGCAAGGCCGCGCTGCCCCATATGGGCGAGGGGGCCTCGATCATCAACACCACCTCCATCCAGGAGGACCAGCCGACCCCCATGCTGCTGCCCTATGCCGCGACCAAGGCGGCCATCACCAACCTCACCGCCAATCTCGCGCAACTGCTCGGGCCCAAGGGCATCCGGGTCAACAGTGTCGCCCCGGGTCCGATCTGGACCCCGCTGATCCCCTCGACGCTGCCGGCCGAGGCGGTCGAGGGCTTCGGCGACAACACCCCGCTCGGGCGCGTGGGCCAGCCCGCCGAAGTGGCACCCGCCTACGTGCTGCTCGCCTCCGACGAGGGCAGCTACATGTCCGGCTCGCACGTCGCGGTGACCGGTGGGAAGCCGATCTTCTGAACCCACGTCGCGGCGCCGTCGCCGTCTGCCGCGGCCATCATCCCCGGCCGCGACCGCTCACCTGGGCAACCGTGATCGCGCCAACGCGTAGGACGCCGCGCTCCACCCCGGGACACCGTGGACGGCCCCGCCGGGGAACGTCGATGCGCTACCGAGCCAGAGACCGGTGATGGGGGTCGCGTAGGGCACCAACGACGGCAGGGGGCGGAACACGGTCTGGTCCAGCCGGTAGGTGCCGCCACCGACGTCGCCGCCGACGAGGTTGGCATTGGCGGCCTCGAGCGTGTCGGGCCCCTGGACGAACCGATCGATGACGAGGTCGCGGAAGCCGGGGGCGAAGCGCTCGATCTGGTCGGTCATCCGCTCCGCATGGGCGGTGACCGCCTCCTGGCCGGCCACCGCGTCCGGCACGCGGGTGTAGGCCCACGCGGTGTGCTTGCCCGCCGGGGCACGCGACGCATCGGCGATGCTCTGCTGGCCGAACAGCAGGAACGGCCGCTCCGGGATCTCCCCGCGCCGGACCGCGGTCGTCTGGGCCGTGACGGCCTCGGACTCGCCGCCGACGTGCACGGTGCCGGCGAGCCTCGCCTCCGGGGCGGTCCAGGGGGCCGGTCCATCCAACGCCCAGTCGACCTTCACGGTGCGGGGGCCGTAGCTGAAGCGAGACAGCCGCCGCGTGTAGTCGGCGGGCATGGCGTCGCCCACCAGCCTCAGCAGGGCGTGCGGCGAGGTGTCGGCGATCACGATGGGTGCACGCCACCGGGTGCCGTCGGCGACCACGACCCCGGCGACCCGCCCACCCGCGGTGGCGATCCGCTCGACACGGGCGTTGAGTTCGATCACGCCACCGAGCGAGCGCAGGTAGCCGGCCAGGGCCTGGGTGAGTTGGCCGGCACCGCCACGCGGACTCGGCCAGCCGGCGGCGTGGCCGAGCAACTGCAGATAGGCGCCGGCGATCGCGGAACCCGATTCCTCGGCGCCCACGTCCCCGTGCAGTACCGACCCGAACAGCCAGGCGCGTGCGTGCTCGCCGGTGAACAGGTCGGACGCCAACTGATCGGCGGAGGTCAGCAGCAGGCGCGCGAACTCGAGCGTGCCCTGCAGGCCGTAGGCGGTCACCAGCCTGGCACCACCCACGACGGGCGGGAATCCACCGAGCACCGTCGCGCGTAGCGCCTCGAAGCGTTCGAGGTGGTAGCCGGCCCACGAGGCCCACGCGCTGCCGTCGCCCGGATGCAGCTCATCGAGGTGTTCGGCGGTTCTGCGCAGGTCGCGGTAGAGCGCACCGGCCCGACCGTCGGGCATCGGATGGGCCATCGCGATCTCCGGATGCACCCAATCGAGCCCGTGATCCTGCAACGGCATGCGCGAGAACACCGGTGACGCCGCCGCGGCGGGATACACCGCGCTGAAGGTGTCGGACACGAACCCCGGTCGGGTCAACTCCTGACTGACCACCGCGCCGCCGAGACGTGGCTGGGCCTCCAGCACCACCACGGCACGACCCGCCCGGGCGAGACGGATCGCGGCCGCCAGCCCGTTGGGCCCCGAACCGACGACGATGGCATCGGCCTGTTGCGCCCGCCTCACGAGTCCCGCCCGACCTCGAGGCCCTGATGACGTGCGACCTGCGCGGCGATCTGGTGCAGCATCGACTGTTCCGGACTCTCCATGCCCCAGAAGGCATGCTGCGACCACCGTCCCACACGGTCGTACAGCTCGGCCAGGTGCCAGGTCATCGGGTCCCAGGTACCGGCCGCGCGCAGGTAGCTCCGACCCTCCAGCGAGTAGATCACCAACCGGTTCTTGGCGTCGCCCATGAAGTGCCCTTCATGACAGACCAGGTCGAACCCGGCGTGCACCTCGGCGTCGTCGGGCACCGGTGATGACTCGTCGGGACGGTCGGCGAAGCCACGGCGCAGCGACGAGACCCACTCGTGCAGGGCCTGCGGATCATCGGCGGTGACCAGATCCTGCACCGTGACGTAGGCGCGGGTGAACACCGGGGTCCGCGAGCTCGGGAAGCCCACGACCTCGATCTCGAAGGTCTGCCCGTCGAGGCCCCCCGCCCGCAGCGGGGTGAATCGTCCGAGCTCACTGGCGTAGTCCGGCCAGTGCTCCACGGCCAACACGGCGGCAGCCGTCGCCGCGGCGTCGGGGACCTCGACCGGCGGGTAGGTGTGCCAGATCTGTTCACGCTCGGGGCGCCTGGGTGGGGTCAGCGGCCCGAGCTGCGCCTGGTCGAGTCGCAGTTCCGGGTCATGGGCCCGTTTCGCGGCCACGGTGGGGAACGCGATGCCCCAACCGCAGCGGTCCCAGTCCTGCGCCGCATCCGGGAACCAGTCCCCGAGCAGCTTCCCCCCGCCCTGCAGCAGGGCGTCGTAGGACAACGTGCCCGTCTTGCCGCCCGTGCCACGGAACCGGGCCGTACCGAACGCCTGATGGAAGCGGAGCACGTCCAACGCGCCCAGTCGGCGCGTGCCCTGCTGGTCCCAGTAGGTGGTCACGATCGTGAAGGCCAAGCGGAGGTCGTCGAGGTGGCGGACCGACCGGTCCTTGGCGTAGTAGGCGGCATTGAGGAAGTCGGTCACCCAGGCGGCGGCCGTGGGCGCCGCCAGGGTCGATCCGGCCATCGTGGCCGTGCGCGTCACCCCGGTACGACGCAACCGGTCGGCGGCCAGCGCGGCACCGGCACCGGCGGCAGCAGCGATCAAGTGCGAAGCGGCCATGCGGAGATCCTTGGTCGTCACGAAGGCGTGAGGGGTTACGGGCAAGCGGTTACGGGCAAGCGGCCATCAACGGCGGGTCCGGTGGCCAACGGCGGGTCCGGTGGCCGTCGGCCGTTGGCCGCTTCCGTCACCACCGACGCTAGGCAGCGATCCTGTGACACGCCAGTGCCCTCCGGATCGGACCGCCCGTGTGGATGTGCCCTCACCGTGGAGCCTCTTCGAGGCCCGTGACCTCCGCCGCCCTTCCCGGGACCACGACGGCCGCGGACCTCGGTACCGCAACCCGGCAACGCCGTCGTCCGGTCGTGGCGAACCGTGGACCCGGCTCGGATGCTCGCGAGATGCCCACCGAGCCCTCGCCCCCGACGAGCCACGACGTCCCCGTGGTGATCGTCGGCGCCGGTCCGGTGGGCCTCGCGCTCGCGATCGGTCTACGCCGTCACGGGGTGGCGAGCCTGGTCCTGGAGCGTTCGCGGACGACCAGTCGTCATTCGAAGGCCGCGGTCATCCACGTGCGCACCCGGGAGGTGTTGCGCCAGTGGGGTATCGAGCAACCCTTCCTCGAAGCGGGAACCCTGCGTTCCTCGATCACCTTGCACGCCGCCGCTGACGACCGGCCACGAGCGACCCTCGATCTCGCGGAACTGGGCACCGAGGTCGAGCTCCCGGGTCTGCTGCTGCTCGAACAGTCGGTCACCGAACGCCTCCTGCTCGACGAGCTCCGGCGTGACGCGCTCGGCGAGGTCCGGTTCGGCGCGGAGGTGGTCGCGCTCCACCGGCACGCGGACGGTGTCAGCGTGACCGCCCGGACCGACCGTGGCGAGGAGCGCCTCGACGCCGCGTTCGTCATCGGATGTGACGGTGCCTCCAGTTCGGTGCGTCGCCTGGTCGGGCTGCCCTTCCGCGGCCTGACCTACCGGACACGTCCGATGCTGGCCGACATCCGGGTCGATGACGCACGCGACGCCCTGCCATGGCCGCGCCAGCACCAGGGCGCGACCGGGGTGACCAACGCGGTCCGACTGCGGCCCGGCCTGTGGCGCATCATCCGACTCGACGACCGAGCCCCGTCCGTGGGTGACGGGCAGGCCGAGGCCCCGGTCGGCGACACCGAGGTGGCCCACCGGGTCGCGGAGGTGCTGGGGCCAGGGCCCTTCGAGGTGGTCTGGGCGGAGCGCTTCCGCATCCACCGACGCTCGAGCCCCCGGTTCCGGCTGGGACGGATCGTGTTGGCCGGTGACGCCGCGCACATCCACAGCCCCCTCGGTGGGCTCGGCATGAACGCCGGCGTTCAGGACAGTCACAACCTGGCGTGGAAGTTGGCCGCGACGCTGGCCGGCGGCGACGGCGAGCGCTTGCTCGGGTCCTACGACGTGGAACGTCGCGCCGTGGTCGTCGAACAGGTCTCACGCACCACCGATATCGCCACCCGGATGTTCCTGCAGTCGCCCCCGACGATCCGCGAGCACAGCCTCGGCGCGGTCGCCGCGGCGTTGCAGATCGGACCTCTCCGGCTCCGCAGCCTGCGGGCGCTGAGCATGATCGACCTGTCGTATCCGGCCTCGCCGCTGCTGGACGCGACCCATCGCTCGGCCGGCGTGCGGCTGCCGGACCCGGTGCTGCTCGCACCGGACGGACAGGAGGTCCGGTTGCACCGTCTGCTCCCGGCGGCCGCGGCGATGTTGATCCAGGTCGTCTCCACGCCCGTGTCGCCGTCGGAGCGTGACCGGGATCCGCCGGGCTCGTCGACGAGGCCCGTCCCGGCGCCCGGCACCGCCGGCCCACCCGGCGTGCACCACCTGTGTGTCGGACCGGGGCACCACCGGGATCCACGAGGTCGGCTCCGCCGGCTCCTCGGTGGCGACGACGGCTGGATCCTCGTGCGACCCGACGCTCACGTGGCCTGGTCCCATGCCAGCCCGGAGCCCCCCGACGATGCGTGGGTCGCCTGGTCCCTGGGCGCAGACGCCGGAGCCCGCCATCCCCGACCGAGCGGGCGGGCGTCACGCACGCCGATCGCGCTCGCCCGGCGCCTACGCGCCCGCACCGAGCTCGACCTGCCCCACAAGCGCTGATGCCCGTTTCCGGGCGAGCACGACCCGCCCAGCACCACCCTTCCCCGCCAGGACCTACACGACGAGGTGACCATGGAACCCCGTGACCTGCTCGACGATGCCTTCGACCGGATCAACGACGACGTGCGGCGCGTCGCCGACGGCACCGATGCGACCACACTCGCCCACCGTCCCGACCCGGGGGCGAACAGCATCGCGTGGCTGCTGTGGCACACGACCCGCATCCAGGACGACCACGTGGCCGAGCTCGCCGGCCACCAACAGGTGTGGACGGCCGCCGGCTGGGCGGAGCGTTTCGGGTTGGACCTGCCGACCGGGGACACCGGCTTTGGCCACGGTCCGGACCAGGTCGCCGCGGTCCGTCCCGACGGACCGGAACCGCTCGTGGCCTACCACGCCGAGGTCACCGCGCACACGAAGGCCTACCTGCAGAGGCTCGACGCCGACGAGCTGGAGCGTGTCATCGATGAGCACTACGACCCACCCGTGACCGTCGGCGTACGTCTGGTGAGTGTCGTGCACGACGGCATGCAACACCTCGGGCAGGCCGCCTACCTGCGCGGGATGATCGACCGTGGGAGGGCCGACCGCGCGGCGGACTGAGCCGGCCGGGGGCCTACGGTCCGGCACGGTCGGTGACCGATGCGAGCCCGTCTCAGGCGCGCAGGAGCTGCGCCGCCCGTTCGCCGATGGCCATGCACGTCAGGTTGGGATTGACCGTGGTCATGGTCGGGAAGATCGACGCGTCCGCGACCCGGAGGCGTTCGATGCCGCGCACCCGCAGCTGGGGGTCCACGACGGCGACCGGATCGTCGGCGGCGCCCATGCGGCAGGTCCCCGCGGGGTGGTAGACGGTGTTGGCGGTGCGTCGCACGTACTCCGACAGCGCCGCGCGGTCCGTCACGGTCGATCCCGGGGACAGTTCCCGATCCCCCCAGTTGCGGAGCGGGGCCTGTGCGGCGATCTCGCGCGCGAGCTCGACACCGTCGACCATCACCCGTTCGTCGTAGCCGTCGGGGTCGGTGAAGTAGGCGAAGTCGATCGACGGTCGCACGCCGGGGTCCGAGGAACGGAGCCGCACCGTGCCTTCGCTGCGCGCGTGGGGGACGTTGGGTGTGAACGCGAACCCGTGTTCCGCGCCCGGGTAGCCGTGGTCGGCGGTGTGCAGGTCGAACACCTCGGAGCCCACGTGCAGCATCAGATCCGGGGCCCCGAGCCCGGAGGTGTCGGCGAACACGCCGACCTCCCAGTTCTGCAGACTCGCCGGCATCGCCCGGGTCGCGGCGTAGTTGACCACGCCCTCCGGGTGGTCGAGCAGGTGGGCACCCACGCCCGACAGCGCGTGGACGAGCTCGACCCCGACCGAGCGCAGGTGGTCGGCGGGGCCGATGCCCGACAGCAGCAGCAACCGCGGCGAATCGATCGCGCCGGCGCACAGCACGACCTCGCGTTCGGCTCGCAGGAGCCCGTCGGCGGTCTGGATGCCGACCGCCACACCGTCCTCGACGACCACGCGCGAGACCGGGGTGTCGAGCAACAGATGCAGGTTCGCAGGCAGGTCCTCGAGCGGGTGGAGATAGGCCACCGAACTGGACTGTCGGATGCCATCGGCCACGTTCAGCCGGAACCGTCCGGCACCGGGCGTCAGGTCCCAACTCGCGAAGTCGACCGTCGGCAGACCGGCGTCAGCACAGGCTTCCAGCACCGCCTCCACGAACGGGTTCGGATCCGGCGGGACCTCGAGGTGCACGGTGTCGAGGACCCCCTGCACGGCCGGACCCAACGTGACATGGTCCCATCCCGTCGCGCCCAGCGCCTCCCATGAGGCCAGGTCCTGCGGCGGTGGTGGGAACGCGATGCACGAGTTGTGGCTGGAACACCCGCCGAGCACCCGCGCCCGACTGTGACGGATGGCACCGTTGCCGCGGGCCTGTGGCTCGATCGCGTAGTCGTAGTCGAGGTCGCTGCCGAGCAGATCCCACCACCGCCGGATGTCGAGCACCCGGTCCTGGGTGTCCGCAGGTCCGGCCTCGATCAGCGCGACCTGCAGCTCGGGATCCGCGGCCAGCCGGGCGGCGAGCGCCGCACCGGAGCTTCCCCCACCGATGACGATCACGTCGTAGCTCGTCGGGTGCGGGTGCCCCGTCGCCGGAACCGTCATGGTGCCACCTCGTCGTCGAACCAACCGGTCGGTGATGGCGCGGTGTTGTGGGCGATGTGCTTGAGCTCGGTGTACTCGTCGTAGCCGGCCGGCCCCAGCTCGCGACCGATACCCGAACTCTTGAACCCGCCCCAGGGAGCCTGGGGGAAGTAGGGGTGGAAGTCGTTGATCCACACCGTTCCGAAGCGCAGCGCCCGGGCGCACCGCTCCGCACGCCCGAGGTCGGAGGTGAACACCCCGGCAGCCAGACCCGTCGGCGTGTCGTTGGCGAGTGCCAACGCCCGGGCCTCGTCGTCGAAGGCCTCCACGGTCAACACCGGACCGAAGACCTCGTCGCGGACCACCTGCATGCCCGCATGGCAGCCGGTCAGGATCGTGGGCTCGTAGAAGAAACCCTCGGCCAGGGACGGGTCCTCGGGACGCTTCCCACCGCACCGCAGCTGGGCACCCTCGTCGAGCGCGCCGGCGACGTAACCCGCCACCTTGTCACGATGAGCCGCCGAGATCAGGGGCCCGCTCTGCGAGCGATCGTCGCGCCCGTCGCCCAGGCGGATGCGACCGGCGCGGACCACGAGTTCGTCGACGAACGCGTCGTGGATCGACGCGTCGACCAGCAGCCGAGCGCCCGCGGAGCAGACCTGCCCGGCATGCAGGAAGACCGCCAGCAAGGCATGGTCCAGCGCCAGTTCCCGGTCCGCATCGGCGAACACGAGGTTCGGGTTCTTGCCGCCGAGCTCCAGTGCGAGCTTCTTGACGTTGCCCGAGGCCGCCTGCATCACCGCCCGACCGGTCACGATCCCCCCCGTGAACGATACGAGGTCGACGTCGTGGTTGGCGGCGAGCTCCGCACCGACGGTCGGTCCGGCCCCGAGCACCAGGTTCACGACCCCCGCCGGCAGGTCCAACTCCGACATCAACTCGAAGATGCGCACCGTGGTGAGCGGGGTGAGCTCCGAGGGCTTGACCACGATGGTGTTGCCGGCAGCCAGCGCAGGAGCGAACTTCCAGGAGGCCTGCAACAGGGGGTAGTTCCACGGTGAGATCTGCCCGCAGACCCCCACCGGTTCCCGGACCACGATGGACCGCACCCGGGGGTCCGGCGCCGCAATCACCTCGCCGGCGTCCTTGTCGGCCATCCCCGCGTAGTAACGCACGACCCCCGCGATGTCCGCCATGTCCTGACGGCTCTCCCGCAGCGTCTTGCCGGTGTCGTCGGTCTCCAGGGCCGCGAGGTGTCCCGCGTCCGCCTCGATCAGCTCGGCCAGGCGCGACAGGACGCGCCCGCGCTCGGCGCCCGGACGATGTGGCCAGTCGCTCTCGTCGAAGGCACGACGGGCCGCAGCGATCGCGTCGCGCGCGTCGACGACATCGCCCTCCGAGACCTCACGGACCACCTGCGCGTCGAACGGATCGATGATCTCGCGTGTCGCACCCGATCGCGCATCACGCCACTGGGCGTCGATGTAGAGCTCGGCCACGTCGTACCTCCTGGGTGGGAAGCGGCGCTCAGGGGCAGGGGTGAAGGTGGCTCGAACCTACCGAGCCGGGGGGTGGCCGACCACCGCGCCGAGCCGGTCCCGGCCGGGACCCGCACAACGTCGCCGCGATGTCCACCACCGGCGGCGGGTTCCCGCGAACTCAGGGCCCCGTCGGCTGACGCCGCACGGGACCCCCGAACCGGGTACCGCGGCAGCCCGTCACCTCAATAGGCCCCGGGGTCCCTGCTGCGGTTGCGGGTCACCAAGCCGAAGACGAGCCCGACCGCCCCGCCCGCCATCAAGATGTAGCCCACGACCGTCAGGTCGACCCCGGCGACATCGGCGGTGACCGCGAAGGCCAGGATGGCGCCGAGGATGATCAGACCGATACTTCCACCGATGGTCACGGTTGCTCCTCAGCTCCAGGTCGCGCTCTTCTTGGTCGCCTTCTTCCCACCGGTCTTCTTGGCCGAGGTCGTCTTGGCCGAGGTCTTCTTCGCCCCGGTCTTCTTGGTGGCCTTCTTCGCCGGCTGACGCTCCTTGACCGGCTCGCCGTGGTCGTGGTCATGGGCCTCGCCGAGGTGCTCCTCGTCGAAGTCCTCGTGGGGGACGTGCGCATGCGTCAGCTCGGCGTGATCGTGCTCGTGCGCGTGCTTCCAGCTGAGGTGTTCGAACCCGCCCGTCATCGCACGGTGGTTATGGGTCACGTGCCAGTGCTCGTGGTCGTGGACCATCGCATCGTGATGGTGTTGCTCGAACTGCGGTTCCTGCGCCATCGAACGATCTCCTCGGGTCGCGGTCCTGGTTCGCCAGAACCTTCGTGGTCCACCCCACTACAAGCGACCACCTCCCCGCACCCCCGAGGCACCGACGGACGGAGGCGGTCCCGCCCAGTTCGACCGTGGGCGGCCGCGACGCACGGCCCGCGTCGCGATCACGAGACGTGCGTGGTGGCCACGCCCGCGCGCTCAGCTCGCCGCCCGCACGACGACCTCCTGCATCGCCTCGCACGCGGCCAAGAAGCCCGCGACGGGGATCCGCTCGTCGGTGCCGTGGAAGGTCGCGAGCAGCTCCGGGCCGAGCACCAGCGGCGCCCATCCGTAGGCGGTGGCCCCCCGGGCGCGGAAGAAACGCAGGTCGGTCACTCCCGGCGTGAGCGACGCCGTGGGCAGGGGCGCCTCGGCGAGCTTGCCCGAGACCTCCTCCAGCAGCCCGAACAGGGCTCCCCGTCCGCTCGTGGGTCCCCCGGCCCGAGCGGTCTCCTCGACCTCGATCCCATGTCTTCGCCCGATCCGGCGGACGAACCCGAGGACCTCGTCGGCGTCGCTGTCGGGCAGGAGACGTGCGTCGAAACTGGCCTCGGCCAGACCCGGGACCACGTTGTTCTTGTAACCGGCGTGCAGCTCGGTCGGCGTGATCGTGTCCGCCAGCAGATGACCGATGACGCCGGCCCGAGCGCGGAGTCGGTGCGCGACCGCGTGGACGGCGAGGTCGCCCGCGGGACCCGCCAACAGCCGGAACAGTTGCGCCTGTCCGCCTTCCGCCGCCTCGGCCAGGACCGCGAACTGTGCGCGCATGACCGGGTGGAGCCGTGCACGACCGGGACCGGAGACGGACTCGACGAAGCGCCCCAGACGACGGATGGCCTGGTCGTCGGGGGGCATGGACCCATGGCCCGACGTGCCCGTCGCGCGGGCCCGGAAACGCAGGGGCGCCTTCTCGCCGGTGATGATCGGCATGATCGCGCGGGGCAGGATGCCCGACAGTCCGAACCCGCCCTCGCCGAGCACCTCGGGCGCGGGCCGGCCGTCGCGGAACCCCACCCGGTCGGGGTGTTCTCGCACGAGCCACCCGGCGCCCTCGTCACCGCCCGCTTCCTCATCGGCGACGGCCACGACGATGACCTCACGGGTCGGCTCACGCTCCCCGGCGGCCAGAGCGAGCGCGCCGGCCGCGTGCATCACCGCGATGCCCTTCATGTCGAGGGTGCCACGCCCCCACACCTCACCGTCGAGGCGTTCACCACCGAACGGGTCGTGACGCCATCGGTCGGGCTCGACCGGGACGACGTCGGTGTGCGAGAGCAACACCAGCGGGGGTCGGTCATCGGGACCCGGCACCCGCGCGATCAGCGACGGACGTCCGGCCGGGCTGGTGACGATCTCGGCGCTCAGGCCGCCCGCGACGAGTTCGTCCCGCAGACGTTCGGCGACCCGACCCTCGCCATCGCCGGGTGGGTTGACCGAGGGCACGCGGACCAGATCCTGCAACAGCTCGACCGTGTCCATGTCGCTCCTCTGGACGACCCACTGGGCCCGCTCGGTCGCACACCGGTCGCTCGGCCCCCCGGAGGGTGACATGGCGGCCGGGGCTGTGTCACGCTCACGACCGTGATGACGACCTCGGACGCTCCGCTCGCATGGGTCGAGGTCCGCTTGTACGCCGAGCTCGAGGAACTCGCGGGCGAGACCGAACGCGCGGTCCCCGTCGGCGCCCCACGGTCGGTCAAGGACGTGATCGAGTCCTGCGGCGTCCCCCACACCGAACTCGGGCTCGTGTCGGTCGACACGCACCCGGTCGGGCTCGACCACCTGGTCACCGGCGGCGAACGGATCGCCGCCTACCCCCCGTTCCGTGGGCTCGATCTGGGCGATACGACCACCGTGGTCCCCCCTCCGATCCCACCGCGTTTCGTCCTGGACGTCCACCTGGGGACCCTGGCACGGCGCCTGCGTCTGCTGGGCCTCGACGCGTGGTACCGGACCGGGGCCGACGACCGGGAACTCGCCGACGTCGCCGTCGAACAGCAGCGCATCCTGCTGACCCGCGACCGGGGGCTGCTGATGCGACGCCAGATCACCCACGGGTACTGCCCCCGCTCCGATGATCCCGAGGAGCAGGCTCTCGAGGTGATCGAGCGGTACGGGCTCCAGGAGTCGATCGCTCCGCTCACCCGCTGCGTGCGGTGCAACGGTGCGCTCCAGCCCGTCGACCGCGAGGAGGTCCTCGACCGGATCCCACCGCGAACCCGCGCGAGCTTCGACACCTTCGCGCGATGCACCGCCTGCGGTCAGCTCTATTGGCCCGGCTCGCACATCGATGCGGTCACGGGGTTCCTCGAGCGGGCGGCCGCCGATCCTCCCGCGCGCCGATCGTGACCCATCCCGGGCAGCCACCACGTGCCACCCACCGCGTTCCACCGACCCGACAGGTTCCGCCCCCGTGCTCACCGACCCCAGGAAGCTCGCCATCCCGGATCCCGGCATCGTGGTCCTCGTCGGCCCGTCGGGCTGTGGCAAGTCCTCCTTCGCCGCACAGCACCTGGACCCGCACGACGTGCTGTCATCCGACACCTTCCGCGGTCTGGTGGCCGGCGATCCCGGCGACCAGAGCGCCACGGCCGCCGCGTTCTCCTTGCTCGGCCATGCCCTGTCCGAACGCGCCCGACGGCGACGTCTGACGGTGATCGACGCGACCAACCTCACGCCACGCGAGCGTCGACGCTTCCTCGGCGTGGCCCGTGCCCACGACCTGCCGAGCCTCGCGGTCGTCTTCGGGCTCCCCCTGGAAGCCTGCCAGCAGCAGGCGGGTGCACGCGAGGATCGCACGGTCCCACCCGAGGTGATCGACGAGCAGTACGCGACCTTCCGCCGCCATCTCCCCGCACTGGCGGACGAAGCGTTCGACGACGTCGTCGTGTTCACCTCGATCGAGGCGCTCCGCGACGTCGAGGTGAGCCGGGAGACCGAGGTCCGACGCACGACGGATCGGACCCGAGCCCCCGACGAGCCGCGCCTGCCCCCGGCGGTGGTGATCGACCTCGACGGGACGCTGACCTCGGCGGCCTGGCGGGTAGGCCACCTGGAGGGGCGGCGCAAGGATTGGACCCGGTTCTTCGCCGGTATGGGACGCGACGCGCCGGTCCGGCCCCTGGTGGAGCTGACCGGATGGATCGCCGATCGAGCGACCGTGGTGCTGCTGACGGGGCGCCCGGACGACCACGAACCCGTCATCCGGCGTTGGCTCGCCGACCACGGGGTGCCCTACGAACGGTTGCTGATGCGTTCGAGCGGCGATCGACGACCCGACACCGTCGTCAAGCGGGAACGCTACCGACGCGACATCGACCCGCACTACGACGTCCGTCTGGTGATCGACGACCGGCCGGGGGTCATCGAGATGTGGCGGGAGGAGGGCTTGTACGTGTTGACCGCCGTCGACCCCCACCTCGCCCCGCTGGGGCCGCCCGGCGAGCCGGACGACCGGTGAGCGGATCGGCGCCCGAGACCCACGCGCTCACATCCGGCGGATGGCCTCGACGGGCACGTCGTAGGCGATCCGGATCGCCTCGAGGTTGCCGTGGCGCGCTCCCGAGCACTCGCGCTGCAGGACCAGGCGGTAGAGCTGCGCCGCGATGTCGGCGAGCAACGCCTCCTGCTCCGCGGTGGGCAGGGCGCCGCGGTCGTCCGCCAGTGCCGCCCGGTAGGCGATGACCGCGTCCTCGAGCTTGCGCCCCGCTCGACCGAGGGCCTGCGCCCGTTCCTTGACGAGCTCGACCTCGACCTCGAGCGGTTGCTCGGCACGACGATCCGTGCGCCCGTGGCGGTCGGTCATGTTCGCTCCTCGCCGAGGACGTCCGCGTCCGGAAACCGGCCGGGCATCCGCGCCGGGCATCCGCGCCGGGCGGGGGCCGGCAACCGGGGCCGTTGCTCGGAGGGTACGAGCGGGTCCGACCGCGCGGGATCACACCGATGGCCCGGTTGACGGGGTCGGGCACCGACCCCTGCCCACCCCATGGGCCTGTTCGCCCTTCGACGGATGACGTTCGGCACCTTCGATGCTGTCGTTCCTCGGGCATCATCGGCAGTGGACCACGTCACGTCCGCCGGCCCGCCGGCCCGACCGGCGGCCGAGCGAGATGCCGACCGGCAGCCCACGGGAGGGTGTCATGGAGTCGCACGGTGCCGGCCCGACCACCTCGACCACCCCTGCACCCACGACGCCACCGCCGGGTGGATCCAGCCCCGCCCGGGGTGCCCCCGGAGACCGCGACCCGGTGTCCGACCGTCGTTCGGGCCTCGCCTGGGGGTTGGTCCTGATCACCGCCGGGGTCCTCTGGCTGCTGTGGTTGTCCGGCGTGGCCATCCCGTGGGCCTTGGTGCTCCCCATCACCCTGATCGCGGTCGGAGCGCTGGTCCTCGCGCGGCCACGGGCCGAGGGCGGGGGCCTGATCGGGTTGGGCATCGTGGTCATGATCCTCGGGCTCGCACAACCGGGGCTTCCCGTCGCCAGCTCGTTCACCGCCGGCGAACGAAGCCACACGATCACCGACGTCACCGACCTCGACGACCCCTACGCACTCGGGGCCGGATCGCTCGTGCTCGATCTGCGTGACCTCGACTTCGGCCCCGAGCCGGCCGATGGCCCGGTAGAGCTCTCCGCGCAGGTGACCTTCGGCGAGCTGATCGTCCGGGTGCCCGACCATGTCCGGGTGCGCGGAGATGCCAGGGTCGCGTTCGGCGAGGTGGCCCACTTCGGCCGAACGGACGGCGGTGTCAATCCGCGCGCAGTGTTCGACGAAGCCGCCACCACCGGGGATGTCGGCGACGGCGACGTGCTCGAACTCGACCTCCGGGTGGCGTTCGGCCAGATCGAGGTACGGCGATGAACCGCTCACGACTCGTGTTCGGACCCGTCTTCATCGTGGTCGGAGGGTTGCTCCTGGCCGAGCAGGCCGGTCTGGTCGACACGTGGTCGGTGGTGTCCTCCTGGTGGCCGACCGTGCTGCTGCTCTCCGGGTCGGTCCAGCTCTCGACCCGTCCGCGCAACGTCGTCGGCGGCGTGACGACCTCGCTGATCGGCGGTGCGCTCCTGCTGTTCACCTTGGGAGCGGTCGACACGTTGGCGCTCGTGTGGCCGGTGCTGTTGATCGGTCTGGGAGCCTGGCTGGTGCTCGGTCGCCTCGCCACGACCGACACCACGATCGACGGGGGCGAGCTCACCGACCTCGTCGCGGTGTTCGACGACCGGCACGTGCGCGCGGCTTCGGGCCCCTGGAAGGGCGGCTCGATCATCACCGTGTTCGGTGACGTCCACCTGGATGTGTCGGTGACGACCGCCTCGGAGCAACCGGCCGTCCTGCACGTCACCACCCTGTTCGGCGACCTCGAGGTGGTCACGCCACCCGGCTGGGAGGTGGAGGCCAGCGGTCCCGAGGTCTTCGGCGACGTCCACGTACCCGAGCCCCCGCACCCGTACCCCGACCGTGGGACCGAGAACGACCGGCGGCCGGTGCTACGCCTGCGGACCATGCTGTTCGCGGGGGACGTGACCGTGCGTTCATCACGCCAGGAGGTGGCGGTAGCGTCGGACGTGTGACGTCCACCGCACCCACGCCGCCCAACGCCGACCGCCCGCGCACCAACCGGGCGCTGCTGGTCGACCGCACCTTCGGGCCGTGGTTCTGGGGGCTGCTGGTATCCAACAGCGGCAACTGGCTGTTCAACGTCACGGCGGCGGTCGTGGTGTTCCAGCTGACCGGCTCGGCACTGCTGGTGGGCCTCGTGTCCGTTGGCCAGTTCGCCCCTCTGGCGCTGCTCTCCCCGTTCGCGGGAGCCGTGTCGGACCGCGTCGATCGTCGACGACTGCTGTTGGGATCCCAAGCGTGGTCGGCCGCGGCGGCGACCGCCCTGGCCGTGCCGGCGCTGGCGTTCGGCATCGATGCCCTGCCGGGCGCCTGGCCCGTCATCGGCGCGGCGTTCGGGATCGGTCTGGGGCAGGCCATCGCGGCGCCCACCCTCAACGCGCTGGTCCCGGCGCTGGTCGACGACGTCGATCTCGAGAACGCCGTCGCCCTGACCTCCTTGACGTTCAACACCGGTCGCGCGTTCGGGCCGGCCGTCTCCGGGATCCTGCTCGCGACGCTCGGTGCGGAGACCGCCTTCGCGCTCAACGCCGCCAGCTTCGTGGTGCTGATCGCGGCATTGCTGGTGATCCGGGAACAGCGGCCCCGGGCACCGCGTGACGCGGACGGCTCGGTGCGCGCGGGACTCCGCTTCGTCCGCGAGCACCGTCCGGTGCTGCTCCTGCTGGTCGGTGTCGGCACCGCCGGGTTCGCCGCCGACCCGATCATCACGCTGTCACCGGCCCTGGCCGGGACCCTCGGCGGTGGCGACACGCTGGTGGCCGTGCTGGTGAGCGCGTTCGGGATCGCCGCCGCCCCGGCGGCACTGGCGTCCGGTCCGCTCCAACGGCGATTCGGCGCGGAGCACGTGGCCGCCGCCGGGCTGATGGCGATGGCCGCAGGGCTGTCGATCGCGGCCGCCGCGCCGGGCCCATGGATCGCGGTGGGCGGGTTCGCGGTCACCGGCGTCGGTTCCGTGTTGGCCGTCACCGGCTTCACCACCGCACTCCAGCGGCAACTCCCCGATGGGCTCCGCGGGCGGGTCATGGCGTTGTGGAGCGTGGCCTTCCTCGGCAACCGGCCGATCGCCGCGGTGCTCGACGGGGCCGCAGCCGACCTGTTCGGCCCCCGGATCGCGATGGGCCTGGCCATCGGGGTGGCGCTGCTCGGCGTGGTCCTGACCCGCAGGCTCCGGCGGGGGGGACCCGGCGGAGCCCGGACATCGAGCGTGGCGGCGCCCACCTCGTAGAGTTGTCACTCGAAGCACCTCTTGACCGCATCGACCCACACCGGGCGGTTCGACGACCGGAAGGAACCGAGGTGACCGTCCACGCACCACACGGCTCGCTGCCCGCCCTGGTCACACCCTTGACGCCCCAGGGCGAGATCCACGACGACGACCTGGCCCGACTGATCGATCGGGCGATCGACGACGGGGCGAGCGGCGTGTTGGTGGCCGGGTCGACCGGCGAGGGGGCACTGCTCGAACCCGAGCAGCGGGTCCGGGTCACACGCATCGCCCGGACCGTGCTCGACGCCCTGGCGGCCACCGGCGGGCAGGGCAGCGGCGCCCCCAGGCCGCTGTTACTGGCCGGTGCGTCGGGTGCGAGCGTCCGCGCGCTCGAGGCCGACATCGCGCGCCTCGCCGACGCGGGCGCCGACCTGGTGCTGGTGCTGGCCCCGAGCACCTACCCGCTCGCGACCCATGAGCTGGTCGCGTTGCACCTCGACGTCGCCGAGCGCGCCCCGGTCGACACGCTCGTCTACCACATCCCCCAGCTGACCGGCTCGTCACTGGATCCCGACGGCCTCCGGGCGCTGGCCTCGCATCCGCGCATCGTCGGGATGAAGGACTCGTCGCCCGATGCCGAACGGCGATCTCGCTTCCTGGAGGTGGTGCGACCCCTGGACGGGTTCGAACTGCTCAGTGGTCACGCGCCGTCGCTGACCGCCGCGTTGACGGCGGGTGCCAGCGGTTCGATCACCGCGATCGCGAACGTCCGCCAACGCCAGGTCGTCGCGCTGCACGCCGCGATCGCGAAGGGTGACCACGACGATGCAGCGAACCGCCAGAGAGCCCTGACGGCGACCTCGGACAAACTCGCCGGGGTCGGTTCGTCGCTGCCGGCCACACTCAAGGCCGCACTGCAACTCGAGGGCCTCATCACCGAGCGCTGGTGCGCGCCACCCCTGCGCTCGGTGGGTCCGAACCGGCTCGATCACGTCCGGACCGCGCTGCTCCGCTGAGTCGAGCACGGTGCCCCGCGCGACCTCGGCCGGCCGGATCCCCTGCCGATGCGCTCGGCGTCGGACACCCTCGCCGCCCACTCGGCGACCGCCGCGATCGTCGGCGACCGGAGGCAGACCGACACCGTGGCCGGCCTCGAAGCCGGGACGCACGCCGTGCCGGTGCTCAGCGGCCTGACCGAACGCGCCGTTGCGGACCGCTTCCCCTACCGTCCGTCACGGATCGTCGACCCGGTCGCCGAACTGGTCGACGAGGTGGGCTGATCGCCGGCGTGGGCGTCGGTGGGCTCGTCCGAGCTCGCGGCCCGGCGCCGATGATGGCGCTCCCACAGCAGCAGGCAGCTCGACTGGGCCAGGACCGTGGTCACCAACGCGGCCAGCATCGTCATCGCCGTGATCGCCCCGAACTGTGCCACGGGCGTGAGGTCGGAGAGCATCAGCACGCCGAACGCCGCGATGGTGGTCGCCGCGGACCCGGCCAGGGCGGCGCCGGTGTGGGCGACCGTCTCACGGACCGCGTCCTGCGGGGTCGCGGCCAGCTCGCGTTCCTCGCGGAAGCGGTTGCTGAGGTGGATCCCGTAATCGACCCCGAACCCGATCGCCACGGAGGCGATCGTCGCGGTCAGCGCGTTGAAGGGCAGCCCGAGGACCCACATGCTGCCCAGCACGATCGGCACGGCGAGCAGGGTGGGCACCATCGTGATCACGCCGAGCACCGGCCGGCGCTGGCTGATCAGGTAGAAAACGACCAACAGCGCCAACGCCGCGCCCAGGCTGAACAGGATCTTCTCGACCTGCGCGTCGACCAGCAGATCGAGGGTTTCCTCGACCACCAGCTGCTCGCTGACCGCCATCACCTCGGCCCCCGCCTGCACGAGGGGCTCCGCGGCGTCGAGCAGGCCCTCGGCCAGCGCCTCCGCGCCCTCCTCGCCGGCCCGGGTGGGCACGATCGCCAGCGCCAGCTCACGATCGCCGGTCAGCACCAGCGCCAGGTCGTCGCCCGCTTCCTGCTCGACCCGGTCGAAGACCGCGTCCGGATCGGCATCGGGACCGAGGCTCCCCTCCTGCCAACCGAGCTCGCGCAGGTCACCGACCAACGCCACGAGATCGAGTGCCACGGCGTCCAACTCGTCGACGGGGTAGCCGACGTCAGCGAGGAGCTCCGGGTCCACGAGCTCCGGGTCGACCGCCGCGAGCCGGCGCGCGGTGTCCGGGCCGAGCATCGCCGCCAGTTCGTCGCGCAGCTCCTCCCCCGCCCGTTCCTCCAGGAGATCCGCGAGCTGCTGTTCGCCGAGCAGCTCTGCGAGCGCGTCCTCGGCCGAGACCCCCGGCGGCAGCCGGTCCTCGAGCCGCTGGTCGAACTCATCGTCCAGAGGCGAGACACCCTCGCCGAACCCGTTGTCCAGCTCCCCGAACCCGTTCGGCGCGTCGGGTACGTCCCCCGGATCGAGGTCGCCGGCCTCGGCCAGCCCCCCATCCACCTCGTCGAACTCCTCGTCGAACTCCTCGGGGAGATCCTCGACCTCCACCTCGTCGGGGAGCGGCACCAGCCGGGTGGCGGGCAGCTCGCCGATCGCGACCCGGGCCTGGTCGACCAGCTGCTCCTGCAACTGGCGTCCCGCCGCCTCGAGCTGTGCCACGATGCTGCGCGGCGTGACGATCTCCGCGGCTCCCTCGATGGTCTGGACGCCGTCGACCTCCAGCACCCGGTCCTCGACCCGCTCGAAGGCCTCCACCACGTCCGGGTCGGTGAGCGCGCCCTCGACGAGCAGGAAGGTCTCCTCGGTGACGTCTCCGCCGAACAGTTCCTCCATGGTGGTGAGCACCCGATCGGCGCGGGTGCCCTCCGGGATGAAGTCCTCCTGGGCGAACTCCGTGTCGAGGTCGAGCGCCGCCACCGTCCCGAGCACACCGAGCACCACGCCCACCACGATCACCCCGACCGGGAACCGACACGCGAGCGCGGCTGCGGTGCGCAGGATCCGGTCGGAGATGCCGCCCTCGCCTCCCCCGGGTTCACGGGTCGGCAGCGCTCGGCGCCGGTCGACCAGCTGCCGCGCGGAGGGAACGAGCAGGCCCATGACCACGAACGCCGCCAGCATCCCGGCGGCGACGATCACCCCGAAATCCGCGATCGGCGGCAGCGGGCTCTGCACGTTGGACAGGAAGCCGACCATCGTGGTCAACGTCACCAGCAGCAGCGCCACGCCCACGGTCCGCACGGCTCGCCCGGCCGCCACCTCGGCGGAGGCGCCGCCCACCCGCTCCTCCCGGGTCCGAGCGGTCAGGTGGACCGAGTAATCGACCCCCAGACCGATCAGCATCACGGGCACGGCCACCGCGATCTGGTTGAAGGGCCCGATGATCCCGAGCACCCCGGGGCCCAACAGTGCCGCCAGTCCGGCCAGCCACACCTGGACCATCAGCAGGCCGACCAGCGCGATCGCCACGTCGACCACCGAGCGGAACAGCACCCACAGCAGCACGACGATCAGCAGGAACGAGACCCCCAACAGCAGGGGGAGCTCGACGAACAGCCCCTGTTCGAGCTCGTCCTCCAACAGCTCGACGCTGAACGGTTCCACGCTGAAGAACCCGTGTCGCTCCTCGTCGAGGCGATCGCGCAACATCGTCCCGGCGTCGCGACGCTGTTGTTGGTCGAGGCCCGGGGCGAGCTGGATCGACACCAGTCCCCCACGCGCCCGGGCCGCGTCGACATCGAGATCGTCGGACAGCAGCGAGCGCACCTCGTCGCCCTGCTGGTCGAGCGCCCGATCGAGCAGCGCGGCGACGAACGGCGGTGAGAGCTCGTCGGCGTCGAGGTCGAGCTCGGCGACCCCGGCCAGCACCGGGCTCGCGTAGGAGATGACCGCCGGCCGGCCGGGGGTGTCGTCGGGCAGCGCGGCCGGGATGGCTCGCTCCGCGGTCGTCTCGATGTCCCGGGCCACCTCCAGGCCCTCCGGGGAGAGCACGTTGCCGCCGCGTCCGGCATCGACGATCACCTGCAGACCGCCACCGCGGAGCCCGAACTCCTCATCGATCCGTTCGAAGGCGGTCGCGAGCGGGGCCTCACCGGCGAACTCGGTGATGTCGGTCTCGACCTGCAGCTGGGTCGTGAGTCCCGCGAACCCGACGGTCAGCAGGGCGAGGACCGACAGCACCGCGCCGGCCCGCCGCTGGACCATCGCCCCCATCACGTCCACGATCCACTGCACGCGTAGCGGCTCCTCGACAGACCTCGTCGGGCTGAGCTGGACCCCGGGGCCGCAAGCTGGCGGACCGGACGTGCTGGTGGTCGACCGACGACCGATCCGCCTGGCACTCTCGCCAGGTGACCACCGCGCGCGCCTCCGAGCCGCCCCCGACCCCCGGCATCCGGCCGTGGGTCGCGTCCTGGCACGCCAGATGGCTCGTCGCCGCGCTGGTGGGCGTGCTGCTGCTCGGCCCGCCCGCCGACCGGGTCACGGCAGATGCCGACAGCGAACGCGAGCCCACCACCGGGGGTTCCGCCCGCATCCTTCGCGCGGTCGAGGTCGATCTCGCCCCGGACGGCACGGTCGAGCAGGCACGCCGCCTCACCCGTACCGAAGGGACCCCGGACGCACCGACGACCGACGAGGAGGTGATCGCCGAGGACGAGGTGCCACTCGTGGCGCGCATCCGGTACGGCGCCGATGGCCGGGCGCTCGCACCCGACGACCTCGAGGACCACACCGGTGACGTGGTCCTCGAGGTCGAGATCCGCAACCTCGACACCCAACCGCGGGCCATCACCTACGGCACCCCCGATGGCCTGATCGACGAGACCGTCGAGGTCGCCGCCCCGCTCATGGCCCAGGTGATCGTCGAGCTCGACGGGAACTGGTCGCTCGCCGCGACCCGGGACGGCATGGTGAGCGTCGGGCACGACGGTGGGACCCAGATCCGCTGGGAGGCGGCGCTGTTCCCACCCGTGGCCTCGACCACCGCCCGCTTCGAGCTGCAGGCCGTGGCGGACGGTGGAGCAGCTCCGCGGATCACCATCGAGGGCTGGCCGGTCACGACCGCTTCCTCACCTGCCGCGGCCATCGCCGACGACCTGCTCACCGCGCAGGCCACCTCGGACGCCCTGGCCGCCGTGGTGGCCGCGGGGTTGCAGGAGGTGGTCGGTGCCGCCGCCGCCGGGGCCGACGGCCTCACCGACGGCCTCGAACAGCTCCAGGTCGGCATCGCCGATGCGCTCGACGAGGTCGACGAGTTCGATCCGGACGCGCTGATCGGGGACGCGCTCGACGGCATCGGCGATCAGCTGGACACCGGCCAACTGTTGGACGAACTGCTCGCCACGGCCCTTCCGGACCTGCCCGATGCGCAGCAGCTCGCCGAGCGGTTCGAGGATCAGCTCGAGGTCGGGGCGCTGCTCGACGACGCCGGGCTGGGCGACCTGTTCGAGGACGTGCTCGCCCAGGCCGTGCCGGCTCCGCAGGACCTCGATCTCGACACCGATGTCCTGCTGGAGGGGATCGAGGTCGACGAGGTGCTGGACGACGTGCTCGGCGACGTGCTGGACGACGTGCTCGGCGAGCTCGATCTCACCACGCTGTTCGACGCCCTCCTCGAACAGATCGAGGTCGAGCAGCTGGTGGCCGACCAGCTCGCCGACCTCGACCTGACCGCGGCACTGGACGCGGCGTTCGCGGACCTCGACCCGGCGGATCTGCTCGCAGCGGTGGACCTCGACGCCGTGCTCGCCCCGGTCCTCGACGAGCTCGCCGACGATCTGACCGGTCAGCTCGCGGAGCTGACCGACCCGGAGGTCCTGCTCGAGCGGCTCCAGCAGGCCATCGGCCCTCGCTCGTTGGGCGAGCTGATCGGGGCGGCCGAGCTCGGACCGCTGGTGGCCACGCTGCTCGGGACCGACGACCTCGAGGTGGAGGTCGCGGCGCTGCTCAGCGTGCTGCTCGACGACATCGGCCTGCCCGTGCCCGCCACGATCGCCCCGCGACTCGATGACATCCTGGGTCTCGTGGCCGCGGAACTCGAACTCGCCGACGGGCTGATCGAAGCGCTGGGCACGGTCACCGACAAGCTCGACCGGGCGGACCTCGACACCGACCCCGGGGTGCCTCGGGCCCCGATCGCCCTCGCGGCGTCGCTCGCCGAGCGGTTGCGGGCGACCTCCGAGGTGATACCTGCGGCCGACGATGCCGTGTTCGACGACCTCGACCGCGCATTGCGCACGAGCGTGGATCGGCTCGCAGAGGCGGTACAGGCACTCGCCGACGCGAAGCTCGAACTCGCAGCAGATGCCGCGCCGCTGGAGCCGGTCGCGGACGCGCTCGGCGCGGCGGAGCTGGCCATCGGCGAGCTCGGGAACGGCGTCGCCGACGCCCGCGAGCGATCGGACGCGGCGTTCGCGACCCTCGCCGGCGAGCTGCCCCGGCTGGCCGACGAGCTGGACGAGCTCGCGGCGACGCTCGCGACCAGCCGCCCCGGCGCCGGGGATCTCCTGGTGGAGACGACCCGGAAGGACCTCGACGAGCTCGGCCACGGTCTCGCGACGTTGCGCGCCGGCGTCGGTCGTGTGAGCGACCCGGTCGAGGAACTGCTCCGGGAACTCCGCACCGCCCCGGACCCGCTGGCGGGGATCGATCGGCTCCTCGACGACGCCACGCTCGACCTGGCCCCGACCGTGGCCAGCTTCCAGGAGCGCGCTGCCGAACGTCTCGCCGGGGTCCGATTCGAAGACCTCCCGCTCGAGGATCTGGCGACCGCCTTCGACCTCGACGTCCGAGCGCTGACGAGCGAGCTCGTGGGCGCGTTCGAACCGCCGGAGCTGACCGACCTGTTGGGCGCGGCGCTCGCCGAGCTCGACCTCGACGCCGCGGCGCTCCTCGAGGTGCTGGACCTCGACACCGGAGCCCTGCTGGCGCCCTTGGTCGACGAGTTGCCCGACCTCACGGAACTGTTCGGAGAAGTCGATCCCGCGCCACTGCTGGAGACCGTCGACGTGAGCGAGTTGCTCGGTCCCGACGCGGCCGAGCGGTTGGTTGCGGGTCTCGCGCCGGAGCCGGAGGACCTCGCCGCGCTGTTGGCCGGCGCGTTCGACGACCTCGAGCCGCCGGAGTTCGAGGATCTGCTGGAGGACCTCGACCTGGACCTCACCGAGGCGTTCGACACGGCGGCCCTGAGCCCGGAAGCCCTGCTCGAGGATCTGCAACCGCCGGACGGCGACGCGCTGATCGACGCGCTGGAGTTGCAACCGGACGAACTGATCGCCGAGCTCGGGATCGACACGTTGGGCGAGCTGGACGAGCTCGGAGGGGAGTTGCTCGCAGGTATCGACGGATTGGCGGGCGGAGCCGGGGCATTGACCGAGGGTCTCGAGTTGGTCGCCGATGACGGGCTCGCCGAACTGATCGGCCAGCTCGACGACGACAACCGCGAGGCACAACGCGATCTCGCGCTGCTGCGCGAACTCGACGAGCGCGCGACGGCCATCGGTACCGGCGTCGGGGCCGAGGTCCCGGCCGACGTGCGTTACCGCCTCGTGAGCGAGCCACGCGACGCGGTGTTCACACCTGCCCGGGTGACCGGTGTGGTGGCGGCCCTCGCGTTCGTGCTGGCCATGCTGCTGCGACGTCGTCGCGCGGCCGCAGGGGTCGCAGGGGTCGCGGGGGTCGCGGGCTGAGCTTCGGCCTCCCGGCGCGACCCCGCAGACCCTGCGGTCCCGTACGTTGACACCCATGGATCGCGACCGCCTCCGCCTGTTCGCCGGCATCGCGCTGGCGGTGGTCGTGGTGATCGCCTTCGGGTTGTCGCGCATCGGGGCTGTCGGTGGTGTCGGCGGCGGCCCGGCGCCCACCTGCCAGGATCCGGTGGCTTGGGACGACGTTTCGCTGCGCGCGGGACAGCGCACCGCCGTGACCGGTGTGGTGGCCCAGGTCGGGTCCGCGCCGGAGGCCGGCGGGGCGCCGAGCTTCCTGAACCTCGGCAATGCCCACCCCGATGACGAACGGTTCGACATCGTGATCTACGAGCAGGTGAGCGAGCGGTTCGACGTGCGCCCGGGACCCGCCTGGGAGGGCCGGAAGGTGTGTGTGCAGGGTCGGGTCCGTGACCGCGACGGGGTCCTGCAGATCATCCTCCAGGATCCGGCCTACCTCTCCACGCCGTGATGGCCTCCCCGAGCATCGGCTGATCGTGGGCTGCGGGCTCGCCGAGGTGATGCTGGCACGCCCCTCCGGCGCAACGACACCGGTGGCGACCGAGCCGCTCGCGGCATCCTGATGGAGCGCTACCACCTCGGCGGGGCCGCAGCGTCCGATCTGCTGCACACGACCTCGCAGGACCGCACGATCGAACTCAACCGGGTTGCGGCCTACGTCGCGGAGAGAGGTCGCTCGCCGAAGCACGCACCGATGGTCGCCCCGATGGCCGCATCGACGCTCAGGGGCACCAGCCGATCACCGCGGTCGTGAGTTCGGAGTGCCGCTCGGCCATCGCGGCGCGCTTGGTCGCGTCCAGGTCTGCGCGGCCCCGTGCGGCGGTGTTGGCCTCGAGTTCCTCACGGGCGCGGAGCAGGCACTCCCGAGAACACAGCGAGGTTGCGGTCGCGAGCGGGGAGGCGCAGATCACACAGGTCTGCCCCCGGTGGGTGGGGCGAGCGAGTCGGGTCCGGATCATGTGGCGTGCCTCCTGGGTGGCGACGCCAAGCACCCACTACTTGAACGCCTGACCGTGACAGGTTACCCCGCTCCCGGGGGCGTCGCGCGATCCCGATGAACGGCTCATCGCCGCGAGGGCGTACCGGGCGATCGCGGCCGCGAGCACCGTGGCGCCGTGGGTCGCGAACGCGGCCCGGAGAGCGAGGGCCGGATCCTCGAAGGCATCGACGCAGGTGCCCTAAAGGTTCGATGCGCCCAGTCGCGCGCCCCGTCACGCCGACGCGGTCAGCTTTCGGGGCGGCTGTGCCCGCTCGGACGGACTGGCGCATCCTTTGCCGTCAGTTTCTTGTAAGGGCCTGTGGACGGTTGTTTCGTCCGTTCGAGCGGTAAGGCTCCTGGTGCCGGCCCGGCGCCAGTGATGCTGGTCAGGCCGCCAGGGCGACCTTCGGCTTGTCCTTGAGCCCGCGCCGCATCCGCGGTTTGGGTCGTTCGAGCGACGGTCGTCCTGCCGCGTTCCACGCCCGTTCGGCCTGTGCTCCGAGCTGGGCGATGTTCATCGCAGCGTTGACGTCGGCGTTGTCCGCGTGTCCGCAGGCGACGCAGGCGAACGTGGCCTGGTCGGGCCGGTTCGCCGCGTCGGTGTGCTGGCAGGTTGAGCACCGTTGTGAGGTGTAGCGCGGATCGACCAGCCAGACCCGGCGTCCGGCGCTTTCAGCCTTGACGTGGATCCAATGGGCCAGCCGACCGAGCGCCGCGTCCTGCAACGACCGGTTCAGTCCTGCCTTCTGAGCCACGCCTCTGCCCGGCTCTTCGATTGCGCCTTTCGCGCTGCGGGTCATCGCGACCAGGTTGAGGTCCTCGAGCACGATCACGTCGTGTGCCGCGACGAGTGCGTTGGCGGTCTGGCGGGCCCAGTTGTCCGCACGCTCGGCGACCTTGCCGTGTGTCTTGGCGACCCGCCGGTTGGCGTGCCGCCAGGCCCGGCTGTACCTGGTCTTCGTGGCCCGGTGGCGTTGGAGCGCGACGATGTCGTCGCGCGCCTCCGCCATCCAGTGGGGCATCGCGACCATCGTGCCGTCCGACAACGCGAGGGTGACCTTGATGCCCCGGTCACAGCCGACCAGGCCGCCCTCACCGTTGGTGGGGATGGTCTTCTCGACCGCGACGTCTCGGAACCCGACCGTCGCGCGCCACACCCACCCGGTGCCGGCCTTGCGGCGGGTGACGGTCAGGGTGCGCATCTCACCGCCGCGTCCGACGAATCGCCCGACGAACCGCCCGAGTTGCCGCAACGCGGACTTCGGCTGGGTGATGTCGCCGACGCCTTGGATGTAGAGCACCCGCCGGTCGGGGTCGGCCTTCCAGCTCGAGGGTTCGTCCCACATGGCGGTGTTGAACCGTCGCCAGCCTTTGAACCGCGGGAAGCCGGGCGTCTCGCCGGCCTTGACCCGCCGGAAGAACGCCGCCATCGCCTCATCCAGACGACGCAGGCTGCCCCGCAGCGGCTGCAGGCCGAAGTCGAACACCTCCGGGCGCACCTCACGGGTGCCGGTCAACGCGTTGAACTGCTCGTGCAGGGTGACGGTCTTGCCGCCGATCCGGTAGGCGTCACGGCGTTCCTGCAGCCCCGCGTTGTAGACCTCGCAGCTCACCGACAGCAGCCGGTGCAGTTCGCGCTCCTGGCGCTTGGAGGGCTTGAACGCGAACGTGGTCTTGCGCAGCACGACGCCGTCACGACCATCGACCGTCAACCGGCCGGGGCCGTACTTCGGGGCCTTCTGCTTTGACGCGATCATG
>Ga0207421_10001675_pt1 | contig 28159 bp, 22 predicted proteins | sample SodLakKL_010_SED_4_FD_187542 | JGI IMG/M metagenome (GOLD analysis project Ga0207421, IMG submission 187542) | Alkaline sediment microbial communities from Lake Tanatar, Kulunda Steppe, Russia - 8KL_010_SED (SPAdes) (version 2) | ecosystem: Environmental > Aquatic > Non-marine Saline and...
GGCTCGCCGAGGACGGGTTCGAGGTGGATGCGACCCTCGCCGAGCGCCTGGAGGGCGCCGCCCACCGCCTGCCGATCAACCGGCTGCCGCGCATGTTCCCTGGCGGTGCGCCGCTCGACGAGGGCGAGGTGCTCGTGCAGCCCGAGCACGCCGAGGCGCTGCAGGCGGTCCAGCGCGAGGGGGCGCAGGCGGTGCACGGCGGCGAGATCGGCGAGGAGATCGCTGCTGCGGTCGACGAGATCACCCTGGACGACCTCGCCGACTACGCGGTCAGCGAGCCTGATCCGGCTGTGGGGCAGTTCGCCGGGTACGACGTGATCGGGTCGGGCGCGCCCACCTCGGGAGCGACGGTCGTCCAGCAGCTGCAGATCCTCGACGCCCTCGACATCGGCGCGCTGGAGCGTGACGGCGCCGAGCGTCATCACGCGCTGGCGCAGTCGTGGCGCCTGGCGCTCGCCGACCGGACCGAGCATCTGGCCGACCCCGGCTTCGTCGACGTCCCCCTGGACGGGCTGCTGGATCCCGCGCACTCCCAGGCGCAGGCGGAGCTGATCGACCAGGAGGGCCAGGTCACGCTGGGACCTGACGACGAGCCGCCCCTGGACCCCGAGCAGACCAGCACGACCCACGCCACCGTGGTGGACCGCGATGGGACGCTGGTGGCGGTCACCAACACGCTGAGCAACTTCTTCGGCTCGGGCCTGCCGGTGTCGGGCTTCTTCCTCAACGATCAGCTGAAGAACTTCTCCTCCGACCCCGAGTCGGTCAACCGCGCCGAGGCAGGCAAGCGGCCGCGCAGCTTCGTGGCGCCGATGATCCTCGCGCAGGACGGTCGCCCGGTGCTGGGGCTCGGGTCACCCGGCGGGCGGCGCATCCCGATGATGCTCACCCAGGTCCTGGTCGACTGGGCTGCCCGTGACGACGACCTCGCCGAGGCGGTCGCCGCCCCGCGGCTGCACCTGGAGGACGAGGAGCTGCAGTTCGAGTCCAACCCGCCGGGCGGGGTGCGATCGGCGCTGGAGGACCTCGGCTACGAGGCCACCGACGACATCCCCACCGAGGAGTACTTCGGCGCCATCCAGGCGCTGGGCATCGATCACGAGGACGCCTCGGTGTTCGGCGCTGCCGACGAGCGGCGCGAGGGGGTGTGGGAGCGCGGCTCCTAGCGGGCCGGGCTGGCCGCTACCGCCTCGCGAGCGGCGCCGCGCGCCGCCGCGGCGCCCAGCACCGGCAGGACGGCGACCACGAGCAGGGCGCCGGGCAGGCCGGTGAGCCCCGCGAGGCCGCCGGCCGCCGCGGAGCCGAACGCGCCACCGCTGAAGAACGCGAGGTGGAACACCCCGAGGGCCACGCCGGCGCGGTGCGGCGGCACCAGCGAGGGGATCAGGTCGAGCAGCACGACCTGTCCCGCCGCGAAGGCCACCGCCACGAGCCCGAAGCCGAGCACCACCGCTGCCGGGGCGGGGGCTGCGAGGCCGGCGAGCACCAGGCCGGCGACCGCCGAGCCCACCAGCACGCTCACCACGCGCCCCCGGTCGCGGCGGGTGCCGTCGCCGCGGCGCACCACGCGCGTGCTCACCACCCGCGAGGCGACCGCGCCGAGCGCAGCTCCGGGCAGCATGACCGCGCCGACCACCAGCGGCGACCAGCCGTGCGCGGAGGCGAGGATCTCGGGCACGGCCAGCAGCATCGCCAGCCATGACGCGAGCAGCGAGAAGCCCGCGGCGCACACGCGCAGCAACCTGCGGTCCGACACGATCGCCACCGGCAGGAAGCCATCACGGCGCCGGCGCAGGTGGACCACCGCCACCAGCGTGGCGACCGTGGTCACGGCGGCGGTGGTCATGACGGTCCCGGCAGTCAGGCCGCCGCCCGGGGCCTGCACCAGGACGGTGGCACCGGCCACGGCCAGGCCGACCGCGACCGCGCCGAGGGGATCGAGGCGCTGCCGAGGATCGCCGTGATCGGGAGCCAGCCGTGCCGCGACCGGGGCGAGCACCACCGCGAGCAGCGGGATCGCGACCACCACCCGCCAGGAGGTGAGCTCGGTGACCGCCCCGCCGATCAGCGGGCCGGAGCCGGAGACGACGCTGACGACCATGCCGATCGCGCCGAGCACGCGCGTGCGCGCCGCGCCCTGGAACCGCGCGTTGATGGTCCCGGTCACCAGCAGCGGCACGGCCCCCGTGCCCGCTCCCTGGAGCACCCGGCCCGCCACCAGGACCTCGAAGCTTGGCGCGGTGGCGGCGGTGAGCGAGCCGATCGCCAGCAGCGCCACGCCCAGCAGCAGCGGTCGCCGCATCCCCAGCACGTCGGCCAGGCGCCCGAAGAACGTGGTGGCCACGGCGAAGGCCAGACCGAACGCCGCCAGCACCCACGAGGTGCCCGCCACATCGAGGTCGAGGTCAGCGGCGAGCTCGGGCAGCGCCACCGCGACCGCCGACGATCCGATGATGGTCAGGGCCACGAGCGTGCCGAAGACCAGCGCGATGCGCAGCGTCGGTGGGGCGTCGTCGGCAGGGTCGGCAGATGGGGTGCGCACGCAGGTGACGCTACCCGCCCAAGGTGTCGGCGACGCCCCGCAACCGTGGCCGCCAGGCCACCTCACTCCTCCACGGGAGCGAAGCGCGCAGCGTGCTCCTGACCGGTCAGGGCCAGCACCGCCTCGGTCAGCGCCTGGGTGAAGCGGCGGCGCGCCGCCGGCACGTCGCGGGGCGGGGACAGCGGTGACCCGAAGCGCACGGTGATCGTCGCTGGCGCGGGTCGGGTCAGCGCCGGTCGCGCGCCGCGCGGCCACCAGGCGGGGGTGCCGGTGATGCCCACGGGGACCACCGGCGCGGCCGCGGCAGCGGCCATGCGCGCCACGCCGCTGCGGAAGGTGTGCAGCCGCCCATCGGGCGAGCGCGTGCCCTCGGGGAACACGGTGATGACCTCGCCGGCAGCCAGCAGCCCGCTGATCCGCGCCAGCGCAGCGGCGTCACCGCTGCCACGGGCGATCGGCACCATCCCGAAGGCGCGCAGGAACGCGCCCACGGGGCCACCGGCGAGCTCGTCCTTGCCGAGGTACCAGCTCGGGCGCGGGCTGGCCGAGCCCATGAGCGGGATGTCGGCCTGCGACAGGTGGTTGGGCGCGAGGATCACCGGTCCGGCGCCGGGCACCCGACCGCGGCCGCACAGGGTGACGCGCAGCCACCGCAGCACGGCCCGCCCGGCGGTGGCGTGCGCGAGGACCAGACGCGGCGGCGGCATCGGCGCTCCTGCCTGCGGCAGCCTTACGCGAACAGGCCGCCGTCGACCTGCAGGACGGCACCGTTGACGTAGCTGGCCTCCTGCGAGGCGAGGAAGGCGATGACGGCTGCGACCTCGTCGGGCTCGCCCACGCGACCGATGGGGATCTGGTCGCGCACCGCCTCGAGATCCACATGCGAGGTCATGGTCGTGGCCACGAAGCCCGGTGCCACCGCGTTGACGGTGATGCCGCGCTTGCCGACCTCGCGGGCCAGCGCCTTGGTCATGCCGAGCACGCCCGCCTTGCCGGCGGCGTAGGCGGTCTGCCCCGCGTTGCCGTGCAGGCCGATGACGCTGCTGACGTTGATGATGCGGCCGTGGCGCGCGCGCAGCATGCCGCGCAGCGCGGCTCGGGAGAGCTGGAACGCCGCGGTCACGTTCACGTCGAGGCTGGCGGCGAAGTCGTCGTCGTCCAGCGACAGGGCCAGGCCGTCGGGGCTGTGCCCCGCGTTGTTGACCAGCACCGCCAGCCCGCCGACCTCGTCGATGGCGGTGCGCAGCGGGGCCAGGTCGCCGCGGAGGTCCGCGCCGACCGGCCGGGCCTCGACCGCGTGCGCCCGGCACGCCTCGGCGGTGCGCTCGGCGCCCTCGGCGTCACCGCCGTAGCCGATCAGCACCGGGTGACCGGCCGCCGCCAGCCGCACCGCGGTGGCAGCGCCGATCCCCTTCGACGCACCGGTGACCAGTGCCCAGCGCGATCCTTGCTGTGCCATGGAGCCCTCCCTCGAGTCGGTTCGGCGACTCGGCGCGACGCGTCAGCCTGGCAGGTCCTGCGGAGCGGTCACGGCGACCCGCTCCAGCTCGGGACGGATCCGCTTGACCATCCCCGACAGCGGCGAGGAGGCGCCCAGCTCCACGACGCGGTCGATGCCCTCGGCAGCGAGCCGCTCGACGGTCTCGCGCCAGCGCACCGGCGCGGTGACCTGCCGGGCGAGCCGGTCGGGCCAGCCCTGCGCCTCGGCGTGCGGCGCGGCGTCCACGTTGGCCACCACCGGCGGTGCGGCCTCGGCGAAGGCGGTGGCCTCCAGCGCGGCGCGCAGCGGCGGCACGGCCGGCTCCATGTGGGGGCTGTGGTAGGCGGCACCCACGTCGAGGTCGCGCACCTTGGCCTGCCCGCCCAGCGTCGTGCGCAGCGCCTCCAGCGCGCCAGCGGAGCCAGCGACCACGACCTGGCCGGGCGCGTTGTCGTTGGCGATGTGCGCCCCTGCGGCCTCGGCCGCCTCACCGATGACGTCCAGGTCACCGCCCAGCACCGCCACCAGCGAGCCCGGCCGCTGCGCCGCGGCGGCCTCGGTGGCGCGGGCGCGCACGTCCACCAGCGTCAGCGCGTCGGCGAACGACAGCGCCCCGGCGACCACCAGGGCGACGTACTCGCCGAGCGAGTGGCCGGCCACCAGGGCCGGTCGCTGCCCGGTGGCCTCGGCCCACGCCTGCGCGAGCACCACCTCGTGCACGAACAGCGCCCGCTGGCAGGCGGCGGGTGCGCGCAGCTCGTCGGCGTCGGCCTCGAGGCCCAGGCGCGTCACGTCGGCGCCGAGGATGGCGTCGGCCTCGCCCCAGCACGCGAAGGCGGGGTGGTCGCGCCACGGCCGTGCCATGCCGGGACGCTGGCTGCCCTGTCCCGGGAACACCCATGCGCTGCCCATGGCGATCAGCTCCGGGCTCGGAAGGCGAGGACGCCGTTGTGCCCGCCGAAGCCGAACGACTCCGAGAGAGCGGCGCGCAGCTCGCGCCGCCGGGGGGCACCGGTGACCACGTCGACCGGGCAGTCGGGGTCCTGCTCGTCGAGGTTGAGGGTGGGCGGGATGAGCCCGTCGGTGAGCGCGCGCACGGTGGCCACGGCCTCGACGCCGCCGGCGGCGCCCAGCAGGTGGCCGATCGCCGACTTGGTGGACGACAGGGCGAGGTCGTCGGCGTGGTCGCCGAAGACCCGCCGCAGCGCCGCGGCCTCGGAGGGGTCGTTGGTCGGCGTGGACGTGCCGTGGGCGTTGACGTGGCCGATGTCGCCGGGGGACAGCTCGGCGTCGGCCAGGCACAGCTCCAGCGCCCGCGAGGCGCCATCGCCCTCGGGGTGCGGCGAGGTCGGGTGGTGCGCGTCGTTGGAGGCGCCGTAGCCCGACAGCAGGGCCAGCGGCTCGGCGCCGCGCGCTCGGGCGTGCTCGAGCGTCTCGAGCACCAGCATCCCGGCGCCCTCCCCGGCCACGAAGCCGTCACGACCCACGGCGAACGGGCGGCTGGCCGTCGCCGGATCGTCGTTGCGCTTGCTCATCGCACCGGCAGCGCCGAAGCCGGCCAGCGACAGCGGGTTGACCGCCGCCTCGGCCCCGCCGGCCACGACCACGTCGGCGCGGCCGGCGCGCAGCATGTCCAGCGCGGCCCCGATCCCGTCGGTGCCCGAGGCGCAGGCGCTGACCACCGACCACGACTGCGCCTGCAGGCCGTGGCGGATGGCGATCTGGCCGCCGGCCATGTTCAGGGGCAGGGCGATCGCCATGAACGGACGCACCTTCGAGGGGCCCTCGGCGAGCTGGCGCTCGTACTGGTCGGTCATCTCGTTGATGCCGCCGATGCCCGAGGCGCACAGCACCCCCACGCGGGTCGGATCGACGCCCTCGACCAGCGGCACCCTGACGCCGTCCCCCTCGACCACCAGACCGGCCTGCGCGAGCGCCTCGTGCGCGGCGATCAGCCCGTACTGCGCGAACGGGTCGAGCTGGCGCACGACCTTGCGCGGCAGGTGCGCCTGCGGGTCGAAGTCGCTGATCTCACAGGCGATCTGGCAGGGGTAGCCGGTCGGGTCGAACTTCGTGACCCGGCCTGCGGTCTGCCGACCGGCGCACCAGCCGTTCCAGAACGCCTCGACCCCCACCCCGTAGGGCGTGACCGCACCGATGCCGGTGACCGCTACATCGCGGTCCCGGCGCGACGACCCGCGCTCGACGTGCGCAGCCATGACCTATCCTCTCCCTCGGCCGAGCGCACAGCCTAGACGCGAGCACCAGACCCACAGGAGGACCCGCTGACTGCTCCGGGCATAGTCCTCGAGGAGCTGACCAAGCGCTACGCCGGCGTGCCGGTCGTCGATCGGGTGTCGCTGCGCGTGGACGCTGGCGAGATCGTGGCGCTGCTCGGGGTCAACGGCGCCGGCAAGACCACGCTGCTGGAGACCGCTGTGGGCCTGCGCTCGCCGGACGGCGGCGCGGTGCGGATCACCGGGCTCAACCCGCAGCGCCAGCCGCACCGGGTCGGCTCGGTGTGCGGCGTGGCACTGCAGGACGGTGGCGTGTGGCAGGCGACCACGCCGCGGGAGGCGCTGACGCTCCACGCCCAGCTCTACGACGATCCCTGGGAGGTGGAGGAGCTGCTGGCCGAGCTGGGGCTCACCGACGCCGCCGGCACCCGGGTGCGCCAGCTCTCGGGCGGGCAGCGTCGCCGTCTCGGAGTGGCGCTGGCGCTCGTCGGGCGCCCGTCGGTGCTGGTGCTCGACGAGCCCACGAGCTCGCTGGACCTCCCGGCCCGCGAGCGGCTGTGGGCGGTGCTGCGCCGCTGGCGCGCCGCGGGCGCGGCGGTGCTGCTGTCCACCCACCTGCGCGAGGAGGCCGAGCAGCTCGCCGACCGCGTCGCGCTGCTCCACCAGGGCCGCCTGGCCGCGTGCGACCGACCCGCCGCGCTGGCCGCCCAGGCCGGCCCACGCCTGGAGGTGCGCTACAGCGGCGAGGTGGACGCCTCCCCGCTCGGCGGGGACCTGGGGCTGCCCGTGGAGGTCCTCGAGGGGGGCTGGCTGCGCATCGCGGCCGGCGGTGAGGCGATCCCCTCGGTGACCGCCTGGCTCGACCGCCACGGAGCGGTGGTCGAGTCGGTGCGCACCAGCGGGCTCGCCGAGGTGATGAGCGAGCTCGATGCCGCGTCGGTGCGGGAGCAGGGGCGATGAGCACAGACCACGAAGCGCCGCCACCCGGTCCGCTGGCCGCGGATCCCGAGGCGCGCGCCGCGGCTGCGTCGCGGCGCGCCCGCGCGATCACCCGCGTGCAGCTGCGCCTGCTGATGCGCAACGGCGAGAACCTCCTCGTCGCCTTCGGCCTGCCGCTCGGGCTGCTGGTGCTGCTGGCCCTGACCGACACCGGGCTCGGGGTCGCTGACGGGCCCGCACCGGCCGTCGCGGCCGCGGCCACCGCGAGCGTGCTGGCCTCGGGGCTGGTGGCGCTGCCGATCGTGACCGCGTTCGAGCGCGACGCGCTGGCCCTGAAGCGGCTGGGCGCCTCGCCGCTGCGCGGCGGCGAGCTCGTGGCCGGCAAGCTCACCGCGTTCGCGGTGCTGCTGGCTGGGCAGCTCCTGGCCGTGGGGCTGGTGGGCCTGGCGGTGGGCTGGCGGCCCCCGGCCTCGCCGGTGGCGCTGACGCTCGCACTGGTCGTGATCGTGGCCGGAGCGGCAGCATGCAGCGGCGCCGGGCTGGCGCTGGCCGGGCGGTTGCCGGCGATGCGGACCCTGGCGGTCACCAACGCCACGTTCGCGCTGCTGCTGGCCACCAGCGGGCTCGTGGTGGCCCTCGAGGCGCTGCCGGGTGCGCTGGCCGCCCTCGTCGGGCTGCTGCCGGCGGCGCCGCTGCTGGCGGTCCTGTCGGCGCTGCTCGACCCCGCACAGGGCCTGGCGGCGGTCTCCCTTGGCAGCCTCGGCGTGCTGGCGGCGTGGGCGGTGGTGGCACCCGTGGTCGCGGTGCGCCTGTTCCGCTGGTGGGACGAGTAGCGCGCAGCGGTTGCGCTGGCGGCGCTAGACGAGCACCAGCGCGTCCACCGCGATCGCGACGAACAGCAGCGCGAGGTAGTGGATCGATCGCTTGAACACGAGCATGGCGCGGTCCACGTCCGGCGCCCGGAACAGCGACCACGCCGCGGCCAGGAACCACCAGCCGAGCAGCAGCGCGGCGACCAGGTAGATGAGCCCCATCTGCGCCACGGCGCCGAACATCAGCGTCACCGACACCAGCAGGACCCCGTAGAGGAGGATCTGGCGCGCGGTCTCGCGGGACCCCACCACCACCGGCAGCATCGGCACCCCGGCGCGCCGGTAGTCCTCCTCGTAGCGCAGCGCGAGGGCCCAGAAGTGCGGCGGCGTCCAGACGAACACGATCGCGAACAGCAGCAGGGCGGCCAGCCCGAGGTCTCCGGTGACCGCGGCCCAGCCGATGAGCACGGGCATGCACCCCGCGGCGCCGCCGATGACGATGTTCTGGGTGGTGCGCCGCTTCAGGCCCAGGGTGTAGACCACCACGTAGAAGAAGATCGCGAAGGCGGTGAGCCCGGCCGCGAGCGCGTTGACGAGCACCGCCATCCCCACCACCGAGACCACGGCCAGGATCGCGGCGAAGCGCACCGCCTGCGTGCGCGTCAACCGGCCGTCGGCCATCGGGCGCGAGCTCGTGCGCTCCATGATCGCGTCGATGTCGTGCTCGACCGCGCTGTTGAAGGCGTTGGCCGCCCCCGCCGCGAGCGCGCCGCCGACCACGGTGGCCGCCACCAGGCCCACGCCCGGCCACTGACGCTCGGCCACCACCATCGCCGGCACCGTGGTGATGAGCAGCAGCTCGATGATCCGCGGCTTGGTCAGCGCGACGTAGGCCGCAACGCGCTCGCGCACGGTCATGGGACTGGCGGCCACGGCTGTCATCCGAGCTCCTCGCGCATCACGGCGGGCACGCGTGCGCGTGGAGCAGTGTAGGCCCTCACAGCGTCGCGCCCACCGGTGTGGCGGCCTGCGTGCCCCTGCCGCGGCGCACGAGGTCGGGCGCACGGCGCCGCCCAGCCTCTACCATTGGCCCCGCCGCCCCGGCCGGCGTCGCGACCGCGGGTGCGGCATCGGAGCCGGCGCACCGCTCGCGGCCGGCGGCGCCGCGAGCCCGACGAGAAGGCGATCCCTGTGAGCCACGACCTCGACCAGCTGGCGGTCAACACGATCCGCACGCTGACGATGGACGCCGTCGAGGCCGCCAAGAGCGGCCATCCGGGCACGCCCATGGCGCTCGCGCCGCTGGGCTATGTGCTGTTCACGCGCCACCTCGTGCACGACCCGACCCGGCCCGACTGGGCCGACCGGGACCGCTTCATCCTCAGCGCGGGCCACGCGTCGATGCTGCAGTACGCGCTCGCCCATCTGACCGGCTACGACGTGCCACTGGAGGAGATCCGGCGGTTCCGCCAGCTCGGCTCGCGCACGCCCGGTCACCCCGAGTACCGCATGACCCCCGGGGTGGAGACCACCACGGGCCCGCTCGGCCAGGGCTTGGGCAACGGCGTGGGGATGGCGCTGGCCGAGCGCATGCTGGCAGCGCGCTTCAACCGCACGGGCCACGAGGTCATCAACCACCGCACCTGGGTGATCGCCAGCGACGGCGACATCATGGAGGGCATCTCGGCCGAGGCCTCCAGCCTCGCCGGCCACCTCGGCCTCGACAACCTCGTGGTGTGCTGGGACGACAACGGCATCACCATCGACGGGTCGACCGCGCTGGCCTTCACCGGCGAGGACGTGCTGGCCCGCTACGCCGCCTACGGGTGGCGCACCCTCGAGGTCGCCGACGCCAACGACCTCGAGGAGATCGACTCGGTGCTCAAGCGCGCCGCGGTCTCCGACGGGCGCCCCACGCTGGTGCGGGTTCCCACCACGATCGCCTACGGCGCGCCGACCAAGGCGGGAACCGCGTCGGCGCACGGGGCCCCGCTCGGCCCGGGCGAGGTGGAGGGCGCCAAGGCCTACTACGGCTGGGCCGACGACGAGCCGTTCACCGTGCCTGCCAGCGTGCGCGAGCACGCCGACCAGACCGAGCGCGGCCAGGCCCTGCGCGCCGACTGGGAGCGCCGCTGGGACGCCTACGAGGCGGCCCACCCCGAGCTGGCTGCGGAGCTGCGCCGACGCCTCGAGGGTCGCCTGCACCCGGAGTGGCGCGAGGCGCTGCCCGCGCCCGAGGGGCCGACTGCCACGCGCAAGGCCTCGGGCAAGGTCCTCAACGCGCTCGCCGACGTGATCCCCGAGCTGGTGGGCGGCTCGGCTGACCTGTCGGCGTCCAACGCGGTGCTGTTCGACCACCACGGGGCGGTGACCCGAGACGACGCCCGGGGGCGCACCATCTACTTCGGGGTGCGCGAGCACGCCAAGGGGGCGATCCTCAACGGGATGCGCCTGCACGGCGGCTTCCGGCCGTTCGGCGGGACGTTCCTGATCTTCAGCGACTACATGCGCCCGGCCATGCGCCTGGCCGCGATGATGAGCCTGCCGGTCGTCTACGTGTTCACCCACGACTCTATCGGCCTCGGTGAGGACGGCCCCACCCACCAGCCCTCCGAGCAGCTCGCCGGGCTGCGCAGCGTGCCGAACCTGCACGTGCTGCGCCCCGCCGACGCCCGCGAGACCGTCGGGGCGTGGCGCTGTGCCCTCGAGCGCACCGACGGCCCCACCGCGCTGGTGCTGACCCGGCAGACGGTGCCCGACGTCGACCACACCGACGCCGACGAGGTCGCGCGCGGCGGCTATGTGATCCGCCCGGCCAACGAGCCCGACGTGGTGCTCGTGGCAACCGGCAGCGAGCTCGCGATCGCCGACGAGGCCGCCAACCTGCTGGAAGCCGACGACATCGACGTGCGCCTGGTGTCGCTGCCCAGCTGGGAGCTCCTCGACCAGCAGCCCCGCGCCGACCGCGAGGAGCTGCTGCCCGACGACGTGCCCACCGTCTCGGTCGAGGCGGGGATCCGCTTCGGCTGGGAGCGCTGGGCCGACGCGCACGTGGGGATGACGGGCTACGGGGCCTCCGCCCCGTGGGAGGACCTCTACGAGCACTTCGGCATCACCCCCGAGGCCGTGGCCGATCAGGCCCGCCGGCTGCTGGCCCAGCAGCGGCGCTGACGCGCCACCGGACCGACAGCACAGCGCACCGAGCGCAAGGAGCCGCCATGACCGATCCCCTGTCCGCCCTCCAGGCCACCGGCCAGTCGGTGTGGCTCGATGCGATCCGCCGCTCGTGGCTGGCCCCAGGGGGGTACCTGCGCCGCCTCGTCGAGGCCGGCGACCTGAACGGCCTCACGTCAAACCCGACGATCTTCGAGGGGGCACTGCGCAGCGACCCCTCCTACGACGCCCAGATCGCCGAGCTGGCCGGATCCGACCCGCGGGAGGCCTTCTGGGCGATCGTCAAGGACGACGTGCGGGCTGCCTGCGACCTGTTCCTGCCCCACCACCGGGCCACCGACGGTCGCGACGGGTTCGTGTCGATCGAGGTGGACCCCCGCAAGGCCTTCGACACCGAGGAGACGGTGTCCGAGGGCCTGCTGCTGTTCCGCGAGCTGGACCGCCCCAACCTCATGGTCAAGGTGCCGGGCACCGAGCCGGGGCTCGCCGCGATCCGCCGGCTGCTGGCCGAGGGCGTCAACGTCAACGTGACGCTGCTGTTCAGCGTCGCCCGGTACGAGCAGGTCTGCCAGGCCCACCTCGACGGGCTCCGCCAGCTGGCCGAGCGTGGCGGGGACGTGTCGCAGGTGGCCAGCGTCGCCTCGTTCTTCGTCAGCCGCGTCGACGCCAAGGTCGACGCGCTGCTGCCCGCCGACCACCCGCTGCGCGGCGTGGCCGCGATCGCCAACGCCCGCAGCGCCTACGGGGTGTTCCGCGACGTGGTCGAGGGCGAGGCCTTCGCCGAGCTCGCCGCCCAGGGGGCGCGTCCGCAGCGGCCGCTGTGGGCCTCGACCTCGAGCAAGGATCCGGCGTACCGCGACGTGCGCTACGTCGAGGAGCTCGCCGGGCCCGACACGGTCAACACGATGCCGGAGTCGACGTTGGAGGCCTTCCGCGACCACGGGGTGGCCAGCGACCGGCTGAGCGGCTCGGTCGAGGCGGCGCACGAGCAGCTGGCCGCGCTGGCGGCCGATGGGATCGACCTCGCCCAGATCACCAAGGAGCTGGAGACCGAGGGCGTCGACAAGTTCGTCCACTCCTTCGACGCCGCGGTGGACGCGCTCGCCGAGCGGCTCGGCTGACTGGCGGCGCCGCGGCGCGGCGCCGCCCGGCCCCGCCACGGGTCCCGGCCCGCCGCCGGACTCGGGTCAGACGGTGTCGAAGACCTCGTGGGCCCACAGCAGCGCCGAGGAGTACATCTGGAAGAACGGCGCCTCGGGGCGCCCGAGGCGCTCGGCGATCAGGTCGACCTGGCGCCAGTCGCCACGCTCGTAGGCCACCACCAGCTCCAGCGGGTCGCTGAAGGCGGTCCGCTCGCCCAGCAGGGTGCGCCGGACCTCGTCGGTGATGGGCACCCCCCGCAGGGCCTTCTCCATGGGGCGGTCGAACATCGCGTCGGCCAGCGAGAACAGCCCGACGGTGAACAGCTCGAGGCTGCGGCTGCCCAGCCCGAGCTCGCGCCCGATCGTCTCGCAGAGCTGGGCGCGGATGGCGGCGTTGACGGTCAGCTCGGTCGGCTTGTGGGGCGTGAGGTGCTGCACCGCCGCGGCCTGCACCCAGCGGCGCACCCGCCGCTCCCCCAGCAGCACCAGGGCCTCCTCCAGCGACTCGATGCGTCGCCGCAGCCCCAGCGCTGCGCTGTTGAGGTAGGTGAGGAACTTGTAGGCCAGGTCGACGTCCTGCTTGACCAGGCGCGCCACCCGCGGGTAGTCGAGCTCCTCGCGCTGCATCTCGGCGAGCAGCTGGAGGTGGCTGCGCGCGTGCGCGGGCACCGTCGCCTCGCCGCGCCGCTGCGGCTGATGGAAGAAGAAGCCGTGGGCGAGGTCGCAGCCCAGGCCCTTGGCCTCGGCGAGCTCCTCGTGGGTGTCGACGTTGCGAGCCACGATCGTGGTGCTGTGGCGCCGCAGCCAGGCCACCAGGTCGGCGCGCTGCTGCGGCGTGGTGGCGGCGAAGTCGACCTCGGTGTACTCGGCCAGGTCGAGCAGTGCGGCGTCGGCGCCCTGCGCGCCGACGGTCAGGGCCAGGCGGTAGCCATCGGCCACGACCCGCCCGCACTCCTCCAGCAGGCCCGGCGCCACCGAGCCGCCGACGTCCAGCTGGAGCACCACCGTCTCTGCGGGGAGCTCGCGGAGCTCGTCGCTGGCGAGCGTGGCGGCGTCGACCCGCAGGAACACCGGACGGTCGTCGGCGAACGCCTCCAGCACGACCACCAGGTCGCCGCGGGCGATGAGCCCGCGCAGCGCGGCGGCGTCCTCGCCACCACCCTCGCCGCCGTCCTCGCCGCCGTCCTCGCCGCGCTGCCCGTCGTCGACGCCGACGAGCAGCTCGTAGCCCACCAGCTCTGATCGCAGCGTGAAGAGCGGCTGGCGCACGAGGTAGCCGCGCGTCCCCGAGGGCGGCTCGCGGTCGGGTTGGGGTTGGCCCGCGGCGTCAGCGCGGACGTGCGACATGGCGCTTCCTCTCGGAACGATCCGGGTCCACCCCTCCTCTCGGCAGGCACGACGTCGACTTTCGCGTCGCGACGCGATCGGACCCCAGATGGCCCGACCCCGCGGGACCTGCGGCCCACCGAGTCCCGCCCTGGGCGCTACCAGTGCTCCCAGCGCACCTGATCGCTCCAGTCGCGGCGCCCGCGCGCCAGCGAGCCCGACCGCCGGTCGGGTGCCGGATGCCCGAGCGTCACCAGTCCCAGCGGCGCGACATCATCGGGCAGCCCGACCACCGGGCGCACCGCGGCCGCCCGCACGGCGAGGAAGCCCGCGGCGAGCCCCTCGTCGACGGCGGCGAGCAGCAGCAGCATCAGCGACTGGCCCCCATCCACCCACCAGAAGGGGACCTCCCAGTCGTCGGGCGTCACCGAGCCGGCCTTGTCCGGCTCGGCGTAGCGGGCCCGGTAGCGGTCCGGCTCGACGCAGGGCAGCACATGCACCGGCGCCGACGACAGCCACCGCGGCAGCCCGCGGGCCACGTGCTCCTCCTCGTCGCAGGCGTGCGCCAGCGCGTGGCGGCGCCGCTCCTCGGTGACGACCACGAACGTCTGCCCCTGGCTGAACCCGGCGCTCGGCGCGCGCCGCGTGCGATCGAGGATGCGCGCCACCGCTGCGGGGTCGACGGGCTCGGCGGTGTAGCGGCGCACCATCCGCCGGCGCGCCACCACCTCGGACAGCTCCATCGTGCTAGCCCACCTCGGCCGCCACCGGCCCGGTCACCGGGTCCAGCACCGGGCTGGGCCGGCTGGTGCGCTTGCCCTGCGCGAGCTGGACCGGACGTACCAGCACCACGCCCTGCGCGGTGGGCACGTGCAGGTCGGTGGCCACCCCGTACCAGGCCAGCGCCGCCGACCCGATCTGCACGCCCTTGCCGCCGCGGCCCTGCACGGGATGCTGGGAGACCGGGCTGCGCTTGGCCGCCCCGTCGTAGCCCAGGGTGATCACCTCACGGTCGGCGTCGTCGCCACGGGGCAGCACCGTGGCCGACACGACCCGGCCGCCGTCGGGCACGGTGAGGCCTGCCACGCCGGTGGCGGTGCGCCCCATGAGGCGCGCCGCGCCGGCCGGGAAGCGGATCGCCTGCCCGGCGTCGTGGGCCACCAGCAGGTGGTCGTCGTCGGCGCAGGCGACCACCGCGGCGATCTCGTCGACGTCCTTGACCCCGGCGACGGTCAGCGCGCGCTGGCGACCGTCGACCTCGCTGCGCGCGGTCCGCTTGACGAGCCCGCGCCGGCTGACCGTGGCGATCGCCGCGACCTCCTCGCGCAGCAGCACCGCGCCGACGATCGGGGCGCGGGGACCCTCGCCGAAGAGCTGGCCGAGGCTGGTGCCCCGCTGGCGCATCGTGGTCACCGGCACGTCGGCGAGGTCGATGCGCCAGCCGCCACCGTCGGCGTCGATCGCGAGCAGCACGTCGGCGGTGGTGGCGCGCACCACCGCGCGCGCCGGGTCGCGCGCCCGCTCCAGCGTCGGGCTGCGGCGCCGTCGCGAGACGACCTTGACCAGGCCGCCCTCGGTGACGAAGGCGGTGATCTCCTGGGCCTCCAGACGCGGCTCGGCCGGTGTGGCCGCGTCGGTGGCCGTGGCGCTGGCCAGCCGGGTGCGCCGCGGGTCGGCGTGGGCCTCGCGCAGGGCGCGCAGCTCCTCGCCGAGCAGCGCGTCGAGCGCAGCGGGGTCGGCGAGGATCGCGTCGAGGGCGGCGATGCGCTCCATCAGCTCGGCGTGCTCGTCGGCCAGGCGCTGGCGCTCGAGCTGCGCGAGCCGGCGCAGGGGCATGTCGAGGATCGCGCGGGCCTGCTCGTCGGAGAGCCCGAAGCGCTCCATCAGGCCGGTGCGCGCCTCCTCGGGCGTGGCGCTGCCGCGGATCAGCGCGATCACGGCGTCCAGGTGCTCCAGGGCCAGCAGGAGGCCCTCGAGGATGTGAGCCCGCGCAGCGGCCTTGTCGCGGCGGTGCTGGCTGCGACGCGTGAGCACGCTGCGCTGGAAGTCGAGGTAGCGGGTGAGGGCCTCGCGCAGCGTGAGGGTGCGCGGCTGCGGCTGCCCGTCCCCCTCGGTGACCAGCGCCACCATGTTCACGTGGACGTTGGTGCGCAGGTCGGTCTGGCGCTGCAGCTCGGCGAGCACTGCGGCGGGGTCCTCTCCGCGCTTGAGCTCGATCACCACGCGCATGCCGTCGCGGCTGGACTCGTCGCGCAGGTCGCGGATGCCCTCGAGCTTGCGGTTCTTGGCCAGGTCGGCGATGCGCTCGAGCAGCGCGGCCTTGTTGACCTGATAGGGGATCTCGGTGACCACGATGCGCGGCAGACCGCCAGCGCGCGTCTCGGTGGCCGCGACCGCCTCCACGGTGACCGTCCCGCGGCCGGTGCGATAGGCCTCGGCGATGCCCTCGCCGGGCACGATCCGCCCGCCCGTCGGGAAGTCGGGGGCGGGCACGACCTCCATGAGCCGCTCGGTGTCGGCGTCGGGGTCGGTGAGCAGCATCAGGCAGGCGTCGATCACCTCGCCGAGGTTGTGCGGCGGGATCGTGGTGGCCATGCCCACCGCGATGCCGCTCGAGCCGTTGACCAGCAGGTTGGGCAGCCTGGCGGGCAGGACGACGGGCTCGGACTCGTAGCCGTCGTAGTTGGGCACGAAGTCGACGGTGTCCTCGTCGATGCTCTCCAGCATGGCCATGGCGGCCTCGGACAGGCGCGCCTCGGTGTAGCGCATCGCCGCGGCCGCGTCGCCGTCGACCGACCCGAAGTTGCCGCGCCCGTCGACCAGCGGCAGCCGGCTGGAGAACTCCTGGGCCATGCGCACCAGGGCGTCGTAGATCGCCGCGTCGCCATGGGGGTGGTACTTCTTCATGACGTCGCCCACGGCGCTGGCGCACTTGCGGTATGCGCGATCGGGCCGCAGCCCCGCCTCGCCCATGGCGTGGAGGATGCGCCGCTGCACCGGCTTGAGCCCGTCGCGCACGTCGGGCAGCGCGCGGCCCACGATGACCGACATGGAGTAGTCCAAGAAGGCCTGCTCCATGCGGTCGGCGATGTCGACGTCCTGCACGTGCTCGTCGAGCAGGGAGTCCTGTTGGCTCACCGGGTCGCTCCGTCCTCGGCTGCGGGGTGGGTCCCGAGTCTGCCGCGTCGTTGGCCGCGCACGCGGCAGGCCACGACACGCCGGCGCCCCGGCGCGCGCTGCGCCGGGGCGCCGGCGTGCTGACGGTCGGCTAGGGGTAGCTAGGCGAGCGCGGCGTCCAGGCTCACCGTGACGTTGCCGGCCACGAGCTTGGAGACCGGGCAGCCGTCCTTGGCCTGCTCGGCGAAGGACCGGAAGGTCTCGGCGTCGACCCCGGGGACCTGCCCGCGCACGCGCAGCACCACCTCCGAGATGTGGGGTCCGCCGTCCATGGAGAACGTGACGGTGGCCGACACGTCGAGGTGCTCGGGTGCCGTGCCGTTCGAGCCCAGCGCGCTGGACAGCGCCATCGAGAAGCACGAGGCGTGCGCGGCAGCGATGAGCTCCTCGGGGCTGGTCTGTCCCTCCGGCTCCCCGGCGCGGCTCGGGAAGGAGACGCCGTAGGGGCCAAACGCCCCCGACGACTCCATCGTCACGGTGCCCGAGCCGGTCTTGACCTCGCCTTGCCAGGCGACCGATGCGGTGCGCTCCACGCTCATCCGGGTTTTCCTCTCGTTCGCAGTGCTTTCGGGTGCCGCCCCGACCCTACCCGTGGCAGGCTGCGGTTCATGGGTCCGATCACGGTCGTCCTGCCGAGCCGGCCCCGACCCGACCACGGCATCACCGAGGACGACGTCGCCGACATCGCGGCGCTGCTGACCCGTGAGCACGGCTGGCTGGCCGCAGCGCTGGGATCTCCCGTGCGCTTCGCGCGCACTGACCCGGGCGTGGGCGCCCGGCTGCTGGTCGGGCCGCGCGCGGCCAACCCGTGCCTGGCGGCGCTGCCCGCCCCGGACGACGCGCGGCCCCAGGTGCGACGGCTGGGCGAGGACCTGCTGGTCGCCGAGGCGCCCGACCGCGGCGCGGTCTGGGCGAGCCTGTCGCTGCTTGCGACCCTGCGCCGCACCGGTGCCGCGCGGATCGTGGCCGCCCCGACCACCGATCCCCTCGTGGCCGCCGACCAGGTGGCCGAGGAGGTCGCCCTGGCCCCCGCGGTCACCGCGGGCTGGCGGGACTGGGACGCGCTGTCGCGCACCCACCGCCCCGCGCCCGCCGGAGCCGCGTCGGTCGCGGCGCTGCAGCGCTGGGTGGCAGCGCTCGACGACCTGCACACCAGCGTGACCCTGACCGCGGCCACGTGGCAGCCCCCCTACGAGGTGGCCGTCACCGCCGCGGGCACCGCTCACCTGCGCACCGTGCCGCGCACCTCCCACGGGTGGCAGGCCGGCGCCCGTCCCGGCGACCGGCTCCTGGATCCGCCTGCCGGCGACGTGCGCGAGCGGGTCGGAGCCGCGCCTCACGCACGCGGGCTCCACGCCGGGCGCCGCCTGCTGGCCACCCCGCGCGGAGCGCGCTGCACCCTCACCGTCGCCGACGCGGAGGGACGCACGCGGACCTGGTCGGAGGACGAGCCTCGGGCCGACGAGGCCCCACCGGTGCGGTGGGGCCGGCGCGCGGGGGTCGGGGTGCTCACGATCGCACGCTGGACCCGCGATGGTCGCAGCGACGACGACCTCGACCTCGCGCTGGGCGAGCTCGCCGACGCCGAGGGCCTCGTGGTGGATCTGCGCGGCAACACCGGCGGCGAGCTGCTGGCCGCCCAGGACGCCCGCGACCGGTTCCTCACCGCCCCGACGCGCTGCGGGACGCTGCGCTACGCCTCCGCCGAGCCCGCCGTGGGCCTGTGCGAGCCCGTCGCCCTCACCGCCGATCCGTCACCGCGGCGCCGCTGGAACGGGCCGGTGCGGGTGCTGACCGACGCGCTGACCGCCTCGGCCAGCGAGGACTTCCTGCTGGGCCTGCAGGGCCTGGCCCACATCGAGGTGGTCGGCGAGCCCTCGGCGGGCGCCCTGGGTCGCCCGCGCACGCTGCCGCTGCTGCCCACCGCCGCCCTGACCGTCAGCACCGCGGTGGCCCACGATCGCACCGGACGCCTCATCGAGGGCCGCGGCATCCCGGTCGACACGCCGTCGCCGACCACGGGGGGCGCGACGGCGCGGGCCGCCAGCGGGGTCGAGGCGCCCGCGGACCCGTTGCTCGAGGCCGCGCTGGCCGCGCCGTGGTGAGCGGCTAGTCGGCGAGCGCCTCGACCAGCTCGCCGGCGATGGGCGCGGCCGTCTCACCGCCGGCACCGCCCTCCTCGACCAGCACCGCGAAGGCCAGATCGCCGGACCAGCCGACGAACCAGGCGTGCTCGCCGTCGGCGACCTCGGCGGTGCCGGTCTTGCCGCGCACCTCCGCTCCGTCGACGTCGGCGGCGGTGCCGGTCCCCTCGGTCACGGCCTCGCGCAGCATCTCCTCGAGCCCCTCCACGACGGGCTCGGCCAGCTCGGGCCCCTGCTCGCCCTCGGCCTCGTCGACGCGCAGATGGGAGGCGTCCCAGCGGCCGCTGGCCACCCCGGCGATCACCGAGGCCATGTGCAGCGGCGCGACGCTGACCCGCCCCTGGCCGATGGCGGCGAGCGCCTCCTCGGCCGTGTCGGCCGGCTCGGGCACGTCAGCGGCGAGGGTCGACCCAGCCACCGTCACCTCGGCGCCGAACCCCAGCGCCGTGGCCGCCTCGGCGAGCGCCTCGTCGGGCAGCGCCAGCGCCTCGTCGACGAAGGCGGTGTTGCACGACTCGGCGACCGCTTCGGCGAAGGGCACCTCGCCCAGCTCCAGGTCGCCGGCGTTGCGGATCTCGCGACCTCCGGCGGTGGTCGTCTCGGGGCAGGTGACGGTGTCGCCCGGGTCCAGCCCGTGCTCCAGCAGCGCGGCGGCGGTGACGACCTTGAACGTCGACCCGGGTGGGTAGGCGCCGGCGCGCCCGCGCGGGAAGCCACCTTCGGGGGCGTCGACGAGCGCGCGCACGGCCGCGTCGTCGACGTCCACCACGGCCACGGCGGCCTCGGCGTCGGGCTCGCGGTCCGCCAGCGCCTGCGCGGCGGCGGCCTGGACGTCGGCGTCCAGGGTCACCGCGACCGGCTCCGGCTCGACCGGCTCGTCCTCGTGCAGGGTGGCCGCCACGGCGTCGTCCTCGTCGATGACCTCCACGGCGCCGCCGGGCTCACCGGCGAGCTCGCGCTCCCAGGCACGCTCCAGCCCACGGCGACCGGCCCGGTCGCCGGCCTCATAGGGCGCGCCGAGATCCTCGAGCTGCTCGGCGGTGGCCTCCTCGACGGTGCCCAGGACTCCCGCGAGCGCCGGGTCGGCCAGCTCGCGTCCCCCGGTCTCGCGGGCGATGGTGCCGGGCACGTCACCGATGTCCGCGCGCACCTCGTCGGCCTCGGCGTCGGTGAGCACCACCACCTCGTAGAACCAGTCCGGCTCGAGGTCGTCGCGCGCCAGCAGGTCGGCGACCTCGTCCTCCTCGGCGGGGGTGGCCTCGGCCAGGGCCTCGGCCACGGCGTCGGCGTCCTCGACCGCCCCGGGCTGGACACCGACCTCCACGACCTCGCCGGGGCCGGCGAGCGTGGCCCCCTCCGCGTCGGTGATGGCCGCGCGCTCGGGCCAGGAGCGCGTGCGGCGCAGCGTCTGCCCCTCGTCGAGGTCGGGGTGGAGGACCGTGGGGTCCCAGCTCACCCGCCACCCCTCGTCGGTGCGGTCCAGCGCCACCTCGACGTCGTAGTCCCACTCCCCCAGCGCGCCGAGGTCCCAGGCCACGGCCAGGCGCGCCGCCGCCTCGCCGTCGCGCGCGTCCTCGGTGTCCACCTCGGTCACCGCGACGGTGAGCGCCTCGGGGTCGAGCGCCCCCTCGGCCTGCGCGTGAGCGTCGCGGGCGGCGTCGGCGGCGGTGGCGGTCGCTGCCAGCGCGTCGTGCTCGCCGGCCTCCCAGGCCTCCGCGAAGCGCTCGGCGGTCAGCACGGCCGCGCGCTGCTCGCCCTGCCCGGCGCGCCACCACCAGAAGCCACCGGCGCCGGCGGCGATGACGACCACCAGGGCCGCCAGCAGGGTGAGGGTCGGGGATCGGCGCATGAGGCGCTCCTGTCGGGGAGGCGGTGGGAGCGAAGGCTAGGGGGTCGCTGGCCCGCCCTGGGTCAGCACGGCTCGTGCGTGCAGCAGGTCAGGCGGCAGCGGCTCGGTGATGGCCACGTGCTCACCGGTGACCGGGTGCTCGAAGGCGAGCTCGGCGGCGTGCAGCGCGGGCCGGTCCAGCCCGAGCTCGCCGCCCAGCGGTGAGGCGCCGTAGACGCGATCGCCGCACACCGGGTGGCCCACCGCCGACAGGTGCACCCGCACCTGATGGGTGCGCCCGGTCCCCAGCCGCACCGACAGCTCCGCAGCGCGGCCGAGGTCGGCGACCACCTCGTAGCGCGACACCGCCGGGCGCCCGTGCGCGGCGGTGGTGAACAGCACGCGCTTGCGGGGGTGGCGCGCGATGGGGGCGTCGATGGTGGCGGTCGCCTCGCGGGGCACGCCGTCCACCAGCGCCCAGTAGCGCCGGTGCACCCGGCGCCGGGCGAGCAGGCGCTGCAGCCCGGTGAGCGCCTCCGGCGTGCTGGCCACCACCAGCAGGCCCGAGGTGCCGCGGTCGAGCCGGTGGGCGATCCCCGGCCGGTCCGGGTCCTCGGCGGGGGCGAGCGCCACTCCCTGGGCGCGCAGGGCGTCCACGAGCGTGCCCTCCGCCACCCCAGCGCCGGGATGGGTCACCAGGCCGGCCGGCTTGGCGACCACCGCCAGGTGCGCGTCCTGCCAGCGCACCGGCACCGGCGCGGGCGGTGCGGGGGTCGGCGGTGGCGGGGGCGCAGCGACGACGATCCGCGCGCCGGCGGCCACCGCATGCGACTTGGCGGCCGCGGCGCCGTCGACGGTGACCTCGTCGGCAGCGAGGCGACGCTGGACCCGCGCCCTCGGCTCGTCAAGCCAGCGCGCGAGGAGCGCATCGACGCGCTGGCCCGCCTCCTCGGCGGTGACCACGCGGTCGAGCAGCGGCGGCGAGGGGCGGTCGCTCACCACGTCGGTGGGGAGGGCCCCGTCCCCTCCCCACGTGGCTGGGAAGCGGGCTCCGAGACCGGCTCGGCGGGCGCCTCGGAGGCCGGCTCCACCCGTCGGGCCGGGCCCTGCGGGGGTTGGGGCTCGGGGCGCACCGAAGCGTGGTCGGCCTCGGAGCCCTCGGGGTCGCGCAGGTCGCTGTCGTCACGCAGCACCAGCGCACCGATGAGGACCGCGCCGACCACGATGGCGCTGTCGGCGACGTTGAACACCGGCCACCAGCCGACGCTGATGAAGTCGACCACCCCACCGTCAGGGAAGCCGGGCTCGCGCACCATGCGGTCTATGCCGTTGCCGATCGCACCACCCGAGACCAGGCCGTAGGCCAGCGCGAGGCCCAGCCGCTGCGTGCGCCGCAGCGCCCTTCCCACCAGCACCAGCACCAGCGCGGTGACCAGCAGGAACATGCCGGTGAAGCCGGGGATGCCAAACGCCGCGTTCTCGTTGTACAGCAGCGTCCACTGCAGCAGCGGGACGGGGGTGTCGACGGGCTGGTGCTCGGTGAGCTCCTCGACGGCCACGACCTTGGTGGCCTGATCGACCAGCGTCACCACCGCCGCGACGCCGACGGTCACCGCGATGGCCAGCCGCCTGACGAGCGGGAGGCGCCCCGGGACCCGGTGCCGAGGCGCCCGGGGCTCCGGTACGGCAGCCGCCGCGTCGTTGGTGGTGACGGGGGTCGTCGACATGGCAACCCAGTGTAGGCGGTGGCAGGCGGGCCTCGGCTCGCGGTCGGCCTCGTTGCCAGGCGCGGCCGGCAGCCGGCGTCAGCGCCCGGCAGCCCCTGCAGCAGGCGTCAGCGCCGCGCCGCAGCCAGCGCGGCGGCGACCTCGTCGGGCGCCAGGCCGGCCACGTGCACGGTCTTGTCGCGCCCGCGCGCCCCGGCGGTCACCGCCACGTCGCTGGCGCGCACACCCAGCACCTCGGCGAGGTGTCCCACCAGCGCGGCGTTCGCCTTGCCCTCCACCGGAGGCGCGGCGACCCGGACCTTGAGGGCCTCGCCGTGGACGCCGACCACGCCGCTGCGCTTCGCGCGAGGCACGACCCGCACCGACACGGCGGTGCCCGCCTCCACGGCCCGGCATGCGCGCAGCACCTCGTCCACGCGGCCAGCCTAGGCTCGCAGCGGGCTACCATCCCCCGCGCCCCCTGGCCGTGACCGGACGCGAAAGGCGCCCCGTGCCCTTCGACCCCGTGGACCAGCAGCCGTCCTACCCCGCCCTCGAGCGCACCGTGCTGGAGCGCTGGCGCAGCCACGACACGTTCGCGCGCTCGGTCGCCCAGCGCGCCGGCGGGCCCCGATGGACCATCTACGAGGGCCCCCCGACCGGCAACGGGCGTCCTGGCGTGCACCACGTGCCCAGCCGCACGTTCAAGGACATCTTCCCGCGGCACCGGACCATGAAGGGCTACCACGTGCCGCGCCAGGCCGGCTGGGACTGTCACGGGATCCCGGTGGAGGTCGAGGTCGAGAAGGAGCTCGGCTTCACCAGCAAGGCCGACATCGAGGCGCACGGCGTCGCCGACTTCAACGCGCGCTGTCGCGAGAGCGTCCAGCGCTACGTGGCCGAGTGGGTCGACCTGACCGAGCGGGTCGGGTACTGGGTCGACTTCGACGCCGCGTACTGGACCATGAGCGACGCCTACGTCGAGAGCGTGTGGTGGTCGCTGAAGGAGCTCTACGAGCGCGGGCTCGTCGTCGAGGGCCACCGGGTGGTCCCCTACTGCCCCCGCTGCGGGACCGCCCTGTCCGATCATGAGGTCGCCCAGGGCTACGCCCAGACCGACGATCCCAGCGTGTTCGTGCGCTTCCCGGTCGAGACCGGGCCGCTGGCGCAGGAGGGCGCCGCCCTGACGATCTGGACCACCACGCCGTGGACGCTGCTGTCCAACACCGCGGTGGCGATCGGCCCCGACGTGCGCTACGTCCTCGCCGAGGCTCCTGGTCACGGGCCGGTGGTGCTGGCCGCCGACCTGCTCACCCACGTCCTGGGCGAGGACGTCACCGTGCGCCGCGAGGTGGGCCGCGAGGAGCTCGAGGGCGCCCGCTACCGCGCCCCGTTCGATCTGGTCACCCGGCGGGGGGCGCACGCCGAGCGCTGGCGCACGGTCATCGTGGAGGACTTCGTGACCACCGAGGAGGGCACCGGCCTGGTCCACCTCGCCCCGGCCTTCGGCGCCGACGACATGGCCGCCGCCGGGCGGCACGGTCTCCCGGTGGTCAACCCGGTGGACGACCAGGGGCGCTTCACCGACGAGATCACCCCGTACGCCGGGCAGTTCGTCAAGGACGCCGACCCGGCCATCACCGCCGACCTCGATGCTGCGGGCGTGCTGCTGGCCAGCGGCACCTACACCCACACCTATCCGTTCTGCTGGCGCTGCGACACGCCGCTGCTGTACCAGGCGCGGTCGTCGTGGTACGTGCGCACCACCGCCAAGAAGGACCAGCTGCTGGCGGTCAACGAGGGCGTCGACTGGCACCCCGACCACATCAAGCACGGCCGCTACGGCAACTGGCTGGCCAACAACGTCGACTGGGCGCTGTCGCGGGAGCGGTACTGGGGCACGCCGCTGCCGCTGTGGCGCTGCGCGGACTGCCACGCGGTGACCCCGATCGGCTCGCGCGCCGAGCTCGGCGCGCACGCCGGCCGCGACCTCGACGAGCTCGACCCGCACCGCCCCCACGTCGATGCGGTGACGTTCCCCTGCCCGGGCTGCGGCGGCACGGCACAGCGGGTGCCCGAGGTCATCGACGCCTGGTACGACTCCGGCGCCATGCCGTTCGCGCGCCTGGGCTACCCCCATCAGCCCGGCTCCCAGGAGGCCTTCGCGGCGACGTTCCCCGCCGACTACATCTGCGAGGGCATCGACCAGACGCGCGGGTGGTTCTACTCGCTGATGGCCGAGGCCACCCTGTTGTTCGACCAGACCTCGTACGCCTCGGTGCTGGTGCTGGGCACGGTGGTCGACGACGACGGCAAGAAGATGTCGAAGTCGCGCGGCAACGTGGTGGACCCCTGGCACCTGTGCGACACCTACGGGGCCGACGCGCTGCGCTGGCAGCTCGTCAGCGGCGGCTACCCCTGGAACCAGCAGCGCGTGGGTGACGAGGTCATCGCCGACGTCCTGCGGCGGTTCTTCAACACGCTGTGGAACACCTACTACTTCTTCGTCACCTACGCCAACCTCGACGGCTGGACCCCCCAGCAGGACGCGCCCGCGCCGCAGCAGCGGCCGGTGATGGACCGCTGGATCCTGGCCGAGCTCACCGAGGCGATCGGCACCGTGGACGCCGCGCTCGAGCAGCTGGATGCGCTGCGGGCCGCGCGCCGCCTCGAGCGGCTCGTCGACGACCTGTCGAACTGGTACGTGCGCCGCAGCCGCAGCCGCTTCTGGTCCCCGCAGGCCCCTGACAGCCCTGACAAGTCCGCCGCGTTCGCCACGCTGCACACCGTGCTCGCCGAGCTCGCCGGCCTGCTGGCGCCGCTCACGCCGTTCCTGGCCGATGCGCTGCACCACAACCTCGCGTTCGGCCACATCGAGGGCGCGCCCGACAGCGTGCACCTGCGGGACTTCCCCCGCCCCGACCCGGCCCTGGACGCGCCGTCGCTGCGCGCGGCCATGGCCACGGCTCGGCAGGTGACCGAGCTGGGTCGCCGCGCGCGCAACAACGCCCAGGTCGGCATCCGCCAGCCGCTGCGCCGGGCGCTGGTGGTGCTGCCAAGCGAGCGCCGCGCCGGCTGGGAGGACGTCGTCGACGTCGTCGCCGAGGAGCTCAACGTCAAGCAGCTGGACCTGCCCGACGACGTCGGTGCCACGGTGAGCCGCTCGCTCAAGCCCAACTTCGCCGCGCTCGGACCAGTGTTCGGCAAGCAGACCAAGGCAGTCGCGGCCGCCCTCGGCGAGGCCGACCCCGACACGGTGGCTGCTGCCCTCGCCGAGACGGGCACCGCCACGATCACCGTCGAGGGCGAGCAGGTGACCCTGACCGCCGAGCAGGTGCAGGTGCTCGAGGAGTCGGCCACCGGCTGGCAGACCGAATCGGAGGGCGGCCTGTCGGTGGCACTGGACCTGGCCCTCGACGACGAGCTGCAGGCCGAGGGCGCCGCGCGCGAGCTGGTGCGCGGGGTCAACGACCTGCGCAAGCGGCGTGACCTGGCGCTGGACGACCGCATCGAGCTGCGCGTGGACGCCGACGCGGGGCTCGCGGCCACGGCGCTGGCCCGCCACGGCGAGTGGATCGCCGCCGAGACGCTGGCCACAGCGGTGCACCAGGCCCCGGTCGAGGACGGCGACACCGTCGCCCTGGCCGACGGCTCGCGCGCCCGGCTCGACCTGCAGCCGACATGAGCGCCGCGCGGCGCGCCGCCGCGGCGGCGCTGGCCCTGGCTGCGGCGGGTGCGCTGCTGGGGCGCCGCCGCGCCGCCGGCCCGCGGGTGGGGCCCGACGCCGACACCGACCCGCCCTGGGAGCCGCGGGCGCTGACGGCCCTGTCGTGGTGGGTGCCCCCTCCCCCGCGCCGTCCGGCCACGCGGGCGCTGGCCTGTGCCTGGGCCGCCCCCCTGTCGGCGCTCGGGATGGTGCTGGCAGCGGTCAGCGCCACGGTCCCGCGCCGGCAGGCGGGTGCGCTGGTCGCCGCCCCCGCCCGGGGTGCCTTCGGGCTGGCCTTCACCCGACGCGGCTTCCGGGCGGTGACCCTGGGTCACGTCATCATCGCTCGGCAGCCCCCCGACGCGCGGCTGCTGGCCCACGAGCTGGTGCACGTGCGCCAGGGCGAGCGGCTCGGCCCGCTGATGGTGCTGCTGTACCCGGGGCTGATGCCGGTCTACGGCTATGCACGCCATCCGCTGGAGCGCGCCGCCCGTCGCGGGGCGCGCGGCGCGAGCTCGCCGTCGCACGCGGCCAGCAGTCCGCCGGCCTAGGGGCGCTCCTCGGTGTCCTCGTTGGGGGGCCGTGCCAGCGGCGCAGCCGCGTCCTCGGCACCGTCGTGGGACGGGTCGGCCTCGGCGTGCAGGCGAGCGTGGATGCCCTCGGCCCGAGCGCGATCGATGCCCGGGATGGCAGCGAGCTCACCGACCGTGGCGTGCCGCAGCGCCGCCAGCGTCCCGTAGCGCTCCAGGAGCAGCCGCTGGCGCGCGGGGCCGCACACCCCCGACAGCGCCTTCGCATAGGCGTGTGCCACGCTCTGCTCGTCGGCGGCCTCATCGTTGCTGGCTGCCTCGTCGGGGGCCGGCGCGGGCGCGGCGGGCGAGCCGGCGTCCTCGTCACCAGCAGCCGTCCGGCCGGTGGCCGCGATCGACGCGGGCGGCGACGCCGCAGCCGGGTCCTCGCGAGATGCGCCGGCCCACGGCTCGGGCTCCTCGGGCAGGCCGCGCGGGCGAGCGCGCAGGGCCCCGAGCAGCAGCAGCACACCGGCCAGCACGCCGATCCCCGCGGCCGCGCCGGCAAGCGCGGTGCGGTCCCCCACCTCGGCCACGCCGAGCAGCAGCAGCACGAAGCCGAGGACGACCAGGACCATGCTGGCAACGATCACCCTGGCATCCCTTCGCTCCCTCGGTCCGCGTGCGCTGTGGGCGCGCGCCGCCCGCCTCGGCCGCTGCGGACCCTAGCCGAGCCCCCGGCGCACCCGCAGCCCGTCGCTGGCGACGGGCGCGAGGGCCGTGTGGGGACCCGGTCAGCGGCGACGACGCCCGACCATCATGGGCGGCACCGGCAGCTGCTCCACCGGGGCCGCAGCGCGCTCGTCGGCCCAGCGGTCGCCAGGGTGCTCGCGACCCTCGCGGTGGGGCGGTGCGGGGAACCCGGGGGGCTCTGCCAGGCGGCGGTGGGCGACAGCGCCGTCGCGGCCTCCCGCGGCGTCACCGTCGCGGCGCTGCGCCGCGTCACGCCCTGCGGGCTCCTCCGGCCCTGCGGGCTCCTCCGGCCCTGCGGGCTCCACGTCCTGGCGGGCGCGCTCGGTGGAGGCGACCAGCTCCACGAGCCGCTGCTGCACCACATCGGGGTCGACCGCGTCCCGCTGCGCATCGGCCAGGATGGCCGAGCGCTGCGCGAGATCCTCCAGGGCGGCCCGCAGCTCCCGATGCGCGGCTGCTGCGCCCTGCACGGCCGCCACCATGCGAGCGATCTCGTCGCGGGCGGCGCGGTGGGCCTCGGCCGCCTGCGCCTCGGCCTGCTGGCGGATCGTCGCGGCATCCTCCTCGGCTCGGGCCCGCGGCACCTCCTCCGCGCCACCCAGGCGCTCCAGGGCGGTGCGCACCAGGTCCTCGGCTCGCGCAGCGCGCTCCTCGGCGCGGTCGGCGCGCTCCTCGGCGCGGTCG
>Ga0207421_10001676_pt1 | contig 28143 bp, 20 predicted proteins | sample SodLakKL_010_SED_4_FD_187542 | JGI IMG/M metagenome (GOLD analysis project Ga0207421, IMG submission 187542) | Alkaline sediment microbial communities from Lake Tanatar, Kulunda Steppe, Russia - 8KL_010_SED (SPAdes) (version 2) | ecosystem: Environmental > Aquatic > Non-marine Saline and...
GGTCCGGACCGTAGATGGCCATGGATGGCCATCTCCGAGCGCTCATGGACGACTTGAGCGTGTCCGGACCGGGCACACCCCACACGGCTCGGGCACGGCCATGGTGGGCCAGGCACGGCCATGGCGGGCCGGGCACGGCGGGCCGGGTGCCGTTGGCTCAGTTGCGGCCGGCGCGCAGGATGCCCCGGGCGCTGCCTTCGATGAATGCAATCAGGGTGCGCACCTCGTCGAAGGGGGTCTCGGCCAGCAGCGCCGCCATGTGGGCGCGGCGTTCGCTGCGTCCGCGCAGCACCTCGGCGAAGGCGCGGTGCAGGGCCTGGATGGCTTCGTCGCTGAAGCCGTGCCGACGCAACCCGACCTTGTTGATGCCGATCAGCCGGGCGTAGTTGCCGCTGGCCAGGCAAAACGGCGGCAGATCCCGGTTCAGCGCGGCCCCCATGCTGGTGAAGGCATAGGCGCCGATACGGCAGAACTGGTGCACCAGGGTGAATCCGCCCAACGTGCAATGATCCTGCACCTCGACGTGCCCGGCGAGCGACGCGGCATTGGACAGAATAATGTCGTTGCCGATCGTGCAGTCGTGCGCGATGTGCACGTAGGCCATGATCAGGTTGTCGTGACCGATCACCGTCTCGCCGCGGCCGCGCACCGTGCCTCGGCTCAGGGTCACGGATTCGCGAATCACGTTGCGGTCCCCGATCACCAGCCCGGTCGGTTCGCCCTTGTAGGTGCGGTCCTGCGGGGCCTCGCCGATCGAGGCAAACTGGTAGATGCGGTTCTCGCGGCCGATTTCGGTCGGACCCTGGATCACCACATGGGGTCCGACCCAGGTCTCGGCGCCGATGCGCACGTTCGCGCCGATCACCGAGAAAGGCCCGACGTTGACCGAAGGATCAATCTCCGCGCTCGGATGCACATCGGCGCGTGGGTCGATCATGTGTCGAGTTCCTTCCCCACACACATCAGTTCGGCGGACGCGCAAAGGTCCGTGCCCACATGGGCCTCTGCGGTGAAGCGCCAGATGCCGCGCACGGTGCGCACATGCTCGACCCGCAGCAGCAATTGATCGCCCGGGACGACCAGACGCCGGAAGCGGGCGTTGTCGATGCCGACGAAGAGGTAGAGCTGCTCCTTGTCCTGGTTGACGCCTCGGTGTTCCTCGGTCTTGAAGGCCAGCAGGCCGGTGGCCTGCGCCAAGGCCTCGAGGATCAGTACCCCCGGCATCACCGGCTTCACCGGAAAGTGGCCCTGGAAATAGGGTTCGTTGTAGCTGACGTTCTTGATGGCGGAAAGATACACACCCGGCTCGTAATCCGTGACCCGATCCACCATCAGAAACGGGTACCGATGCGGCAGATAGCGCATCACCTCCAGTATGCTCAGGCCATCCACGTCATCATTCCTTTTCTAATTATTGAATCCCGCGACGCCCCAGGCGCCGCAGAGCCGCGAGCGTGCGGTTCCAGGCACGCGCCTCCTGCTGCGGCACTCCGGAGGCGTAATGCCCTGGCTGGGTGATCGAATGGGTCACCAGCGTCATCGCGTGGATCGTCACGTGATCCGCGATCTCGAGGTGCCCGAGTATACCGGCTCCACCGCCAATTGCGCAGTGGCGCCCGATACGCGCGCTCCCGGCGATGCCCACGCAGCCGGCAATGGCCGTGTGTGCACCGATCACCACGTTGTGCGCCACATGCACTAGATTGTCGATCTTGACCCCCTCGCCGATCACGGTGTCGTCCAGAGCCCCACGATCCACCGTCGTATTGGCGCCGATCTCCACCCGATCGCCGACGATCACGCTGCCGAAATGCTCGACCTTGATCCATTCGCCGGCATCCGCGGCGAAGCCGAAACCATCGGCGCCCAGCACCGCCCCCGGCTGGATCAGCACTGCGGCCCCGATGACCACGTCCTGCAGGACCACACAACCCGGGCTCAGGTAGCTGCCCGCCCCGATCCGCACCCGCTCGGCGACCAGGGCACCGGCCCCGACATAGGCCTCGGCCGCGATCTGGCTGCCGGCGCCAACGCGGGCCCCGGCGCAGACGCAGGCCGACGGATCGACCACCGCCTGCGGATGCACCCAGGCACCCGCGTCGATACCGGGGGCGAAGTGGCGGCGGTTGGAGAACCGGGCACTGAGCACGGCAAAGGCGGCGTGCGGATTGGCCACCCGCACCTGAGTGCATCGATCCGCCACCCGATCCTCGATCGGCCCCAGATCGGCCGGTAGCAGCACGATACCGGCCGCGGAGTGCACCAGTTGGGCCCGATGCCGTTCGTTGGCGACGAAGACGATATCCCCGTCCCCGGCGCGGTGGAGCGGCGCCAGGCGATAACCCCGGCGCTCGGGCGCGCCGATCACCTCGCCGTCGAACTGCTGCGCCAGTTCCTGCGCGGAGACACCGCGCTCAGCGGCGGCGCTGCATCGCGGCGATGATGTCATCGGTGATATCGATGCGGTCACTGGAGTACAGCACGTTGCGCTCGGTCAGGATCAGATCGATCTCCCGCTCCCGGGCCAGATCGATGATTGCGTCGTTGATCAGGCGCTGCAGCTTCGCCAGTTCCTCGTTGCGACGCACGTTCAGGTCCTCGGTAAAGCTCTCCTGGGCCCGCCGGAACTCCCGCGAGCGCGCGGTGAACTCGCGCTCGAGGTCGGCGCGCTGATTGATCGTCATCAATTCGCCTTCGCGCTCGAGTCGGTCACGCAGCTTCTGCAACTCCTCGCGCTCGCTCACCAGCTGCGAATCGGCCGGCGAGAACTCACGCTCGAGCTCCTTCATCGCCTGCGCCGCCTGCGGCGAGTCCTCGAGGATCTTGTTCATCGTCACGAAGGCGATGTTCTGCTGCGCCGCCAGGGCACCCGGCAGCAGCATCAGCCCGGCCAGCAGCCCCGTCCATAGACTGACACGCAGGAACCTTCCGGTTACGGTCTTCATACACGCTCCACCTCAGAATGAATGGCAGGGGTGATCATCGTGCCGATCCGCGAACTAGAATCCGGCGCCCAGCAGGAACTGCAGCGACTGCGTCTCGTCGCCGGGCTTGTCGCGCAACGGCGTGGCATAACTGAAGCTCAGCGGGCCGACCGGCGACATCCAGGTCAGCGCCAGACCGGCCGACGCGCGCAACGCGTCGACATCGAAATCGCCGGTGCTTTCGAAGGTCTGACCAGCATCGACGAAGCCGCTCATGCGCACCGCCCGATTGTCGGCCGCAAAGGGCAGCGGGAAGAACAACTCGGCGGAGGCCGTGGTCCGGAAGCTGCCGCCGAACGGATCGTTGTTGCTGTCCTCCGGGCCCAGCGAGTTGTCTTCGAAGCCGCGCACCGAGCGGATGCCGCCGGCGAAGAAGTTCTCGAAGAACGGCAGTTCGTCGGTATCGCCGTAGCCGTCACCCAGGCCGACGCCGGCCGAGAAACTCAGTGAATAACGGTCGGAGAGCTTGAAGATCTCCTGGCCGGCATAGGTCAGGCGGTAGTACTCGAGGTCGCTGCCCGGGACCGTGACCTGCGCGCCGACGCGATGGCGCCGGCCCGAGGCGGCGAAGATCGCGCGGTCGCGGGTATCGTGGGTGTACGACACCTCGGTGGAAAAGAGGTTGTAGGAGTCGCCCTTGCGCTCGAGGAAATCGAGGATCTCGAAGGGCGTGGTCGCGCTGGTCACGATCTCGACGTGCTCGAAACCCGGGCGGATGTTCAGCGTGCCGTACTCCGAGAACGGGAATCCGTAGCTGACATTCGCGCCCCAGCGGTTCGACGCGAAGCGCGAGATGTTGGCCTCCTCGCCATCGATCTTTTGATAGAACAGCGAGAAGCCCCGGCTGGCCCCGTGGATGGTGTAGTGCGGGTTCAGCACGCTCAGGTTGACCAGTTGCGACACCTTGCTGTTGCTGACCGCGAAGGTTACCCGGTTGCCGGTGCCCATGAAGTTCTCCTGGGTCAGGCTGGCGGTCAGCAACAGGCCCTGATTCTGCGAGAAGCCGGCACCGACCGAGACCGCACCGGACATGCGCTCGGTCACCGCGATTTCCAGATCGACTTCATCGTCGCTCCCGGGAACGCGACGGGTTTCGATGTTCACGGTCTCGACGAAGGCCAGACGCTGCAGCCGAATCCGGGAGCGGTCGATCTGCTGACCGTTGTACCAGGCACCCTCCATCTGCCGCAGTTCGCGCCGGTAGACGCTCTCCTGGGTCTGAGTGTTGCCGGTGATGGCGATGCGCCGCACGTACACGCGCGGGCCCGGGTCGATGAAGAAGGTCAGCGCCACTTCGCGGGCGGCCTCGTCGACCTCGGGAATCGGGTTGACGTTGGCAAAGGCAAAGCCCTCGCGGCCCAGACGCTCGGTGATCTGCTCGGCGGAATCGATGACATCGCGCCGCGAGAAGGTCTGTCCGGGTTCCACCTGGACCAGGTCCCGCAGCTCCGCCTCGGTGACGATCAGATCACCGGCCAGGTCCACCGAACCGATGGTGTAGCGGTCCCCTTCGTCGATGTTGATGGTGATGTAGATGTCCTTGCGGTCCGGCGTCAGGGTCACCTGGGTCGAATCGATCTCGAAGTTCAGGTGGCCGGCATCGAGGTAGGTCGAGCGCAGCCGTTCCAGGTCGCCGGACAGCTTCTGGCGCGAGTAATTGTCGCGGCGGCTGAGAAAGGCCCACCACCGCGGCACGCCAGACTCGAACTGCCGGGTCAACCGGCGCTGCTCGAAGGCCTCGTTACCGACGATGTTCACCGCGCGGATCTTCGCCACCTGCCCTTCGGCAATGGTGATATCCACATCGACCCGGTTGCGCGCGAGTTCGGTGATCTCGATGTCGATCTGCACGTTGTAGCGGCCGCGCGCCAGATACTGCTGGCGCATTTCGGTTTCCACCCGATCCAGGATCGTGCGGTTGAAGACCCGCCCGCGCTGCAGACCGACCGAACTCAAGACATCGGTCAGCGCCTCCGACGGGATGTCCTTGTTGCCGCTGAACCGGATCTCGTTGATCGCCGGGCGTTCCTCGAGGAACACGATCAGCACGTTGTCCCGCCGGCCGAGTTGCACGTCGGAGAAGAACCCGGTCTGAAACAGCGCGCGGATCACCTCCGCGCTGCGGGCGTCCTCGAAACGGTCGCCGACCTGCACCGGCAGATAGGTCAGCGCCGTGCCGGCACTGATGCGTTCCAGCCCCTCGATCTCGATGTCTTCGATCACGTAAGCCTGGGCGAAGAGCCCTCCGGAAGCCAACAGCAGCGCCCACAGCGTAAGGGCCTGCACAAGGTGTCGCGTCATGTTTGTCGCCAAGTCGATGGTGGGCTTGAAGTCGCGCCCGGATTACCCGAACAAGCGTGTGAAGTCGTTGTACAGTGCGAGCAGCATCAGGGCGGCGATTGCCACCAGCCCGATCTGCTGCCCGATCAGTTGCGTGCGTTCGGATACCGGACTGCCCTTGATCCACTCCGCCACGTTATACATCAGATGGCCGCCGTCCAGCACCGGGACCGGCAGCAGGTTGATGATGCCCAGCGACACGCTGACCAGCGCCAGAAAGCTGAGAAAGGCCGTCAGCCCGATCAGTGCCGTGGTACCCGCGAACTCGGCGATTGTAACCGGTCCGGCGATGTTTTTGACCGAGGCCTCACCGATGATCATGCGCCCGAGCACCCGCAGGGTCAGGATGCTGATCTCCCAGGTGCGCGCCGCGCCCTGCACAACGCTGTCGACCGGACCCAGACGCACCAGCGTGCTCAATTCGCGCAGTTGCGGCTGATCCACGTCCACGCCGGCGCCGATGCGCCCGTGCACCTCGCCGTTCGTCTCGACCCGCGCCGGGGTCACACGCAGGTCCAGGCGCTCGCCGTTGCGCTCCACCCGCAGCTCCAGCGTCTCCCCCGGCGCGGCCTGGATCATGCGCACCCAGGCATTCCAACTCGCCACCGGATCGCCGTTCACTTGCAACACCCGATCCCCCGGCTGCAGCCCGGCCTGGTCCGCGGGACTGCTGCCCTCGACCTGGCCGATCAGCGGATCGAGCTCCGGCCGGTAGGGCGCGATGCCGAGACGTTCCAGAAAATGGCCCTCGCCCAGCAGTTCGCGGCGGTTTTCCAATTCCAGGGTCCGGGTGACCGCGCGCCCGTCGCGATCCTCCACGGTCAGGGTGACCCGGTCTGAACGTACCGCGTGGTCGAGCAGGCGCAGATTGGCCTGGTCCCAGTCCTGGACCGCGCGATCGCCGATGCGCTGAATGATGTCGCCGCGCTCCAGGCCGGCCGCTGCCGCGGGGCTGTCGGCGGTCACCTCGCCGACCATCGGCTTCACGCCGGGCACCCCGATCATGAACATCGCGGCGTAGGCCACCAGCGCGAACAGGAAATTGGCCGCCGGACCGGCCACCACCACAAAGTTGCGGGCGCCCACCGACTGGCGATTGAACGCGCGCACCGCCTCGTGTTCCGGCACCGGGCCCTCGCGCTCGTCGAGCATCTTCACATAGCCGCCGAGCGGGATCGCCGCGATCACGAATTCGGTGCGGTCGCGGCCGAGCACCCGGCGGTAGATCGGCCGGCCGAAGCCCACGGAGAAGCGCAGCACCCGCACGCCCATCAGGCGAGCGGCCAAGAAATGCCCGTACTCGTGAATGGTCACGAGGATCCCGATGGCCACGATGAACGCGGCAAGGCTGGTCAAGAAGGTCATCAGTTCAGCGTGTCACGGGTCGGTGGCAAGGTCATCGCTCGGTGATCGGGGCCGAAACCCAGGAATGTGCATAGTCCCGCGCCTGGGCGTCGGCCGCAAGGATCCCGCTCAAGGAATCGGCCTGTGCCGGCACGATCACCGCGAGGGTGGCCTCGATCAGGCGGGCGATCGCGGTGAAGGGAATACGCTCGGCCAGGAAGGCCGCCACCGCGACCTCGTTGGCGGCATTGAGGACAGTGGTGGCGGTGCCCCCCGCGCGTAGCGCCTCGAAGGCCAGACGCAGGCACGGGAAGCGTTCCAGCGACGGAGCGGCGAAGTCCAGGCGCCCGACCGCGAACAGATCGAGCGGTGCGACCCCGGAGGCGATGCGCTCGGGCCAGGCCAGGCAGTGGGCAATTGGTGTTCGCATGTCGGGATTGCCCAGTTGCGCGAGCACCGAACCGTCGCTGTAGGCGACCATCGAGTGGATGATGCTCTGCGGATGCAGCACCACCTGGATTGCCGCCGGTTCGAGGGCAAACAACCAGCGCGCCTCGATCACCTCCAGGCCCTTGTTCATCATCGTCGCCGAATCGACCGAGATCTTGCGCCCCATTTCCCAATTCGGATGGGCGCAGGCCTCGTCGGGGGTGATGCCGTCGAAGCGGTCCAGGGGGCGCTCCCGGAACGGGCCGCCGGAGGCGGTCAGCCAGATGCGCTCGGCGCCGTGCGGTGCCACGGGATCGGCGCAGCGATAGCCGGCGGGCAGGCACTGGAAGATTGCGTTGTGTTCGCTGTCGACCGGAAGCAGCGTCGCCCCGCTCTGCGCCACCGCGTCCATCAGCAGCGCCCCCGACATCACCAGCGCCTCCTTGTTCGCGAGCAGCAGGCGCTTGCCGGCCTGCGCGGCCGCGAGCGTCGGCAGCAGCCCCGCGGCCCCGACGATGGCCGCCATCACCACGTCCACCTCCGGGGCCTCGGACACCGCGACCAGCGCCGCCGCCCCCACCTGGACCTCGGTGGCACAGCCCGCCCGGTGCAGACGATCGCGCAGCGCGGCACCGGCCTCCGGATCCACCATCACGGCATGGGCGGGCCGGTGTTCCAGGCATTGCGCGGTCAGTTGGTCGACGTTGGTATCGGCGGTCAGCGCATGGACCTCGAAGCGCTCGCGCTGCCCGGCCAGCACGTCCAGCGTGCTCACGCCGATGCTGCCGGTGGCACCGAGGATGGTCACGCGTTCGCGGCGGGCCATGTCAGGACGTCCCCGCGGGCCACAGCGCGAGCCACAGCAGACCGATCAGGAACACCGGCGCTGCCGCGGTCAGGCTATCGATGCGATCGAGGATGCCGCCGTGCCCGGGCAGCAGGGTGCCGCTGTCCTTGGCCCCGGCCTCCCGCTTCAACACGCTCTCCTGCAGATCCCCGGCCACCGACACCAGCGCCACAACCAGGCTCAGAAGCCCGAAGACCAGCGCATCCATGCCCAGGAAGTCGAAGCTCCAGGCGCCGCCTGCGGCCACCGGGATCACCGTGAACAGGGCCCCGAGCAGGCCCTCGCGGGTCTTGCCCGGGCTGATTTCCGGCGCCAGCGGGCTGCGCCCGAAACGGCGTCCGACGAAGTAGGCGCCGGTGTCTGCCGCCGCCACCAGGATAATCAGGTAGAACACCAGCATCGGGCTGGTAGCGTGCAACCAGACCAGCGCGAGCGCCGCCGGCACCAGGGTCAGAAAGCCCGCCACGCGCAACAGCCCGCGTCCCCAGGGCCGCGTGGCCAGGCCCACGCGATAGGTGGTCAGGCCGATGAAGACCACCAGCCACCAGAGCAACGCCAGACCGAGCACTGCCAGGTGCACCGTCGACCAGCCGCGCACCGCCAAAAGCAGCAACACGCCCACCAGCCCCGCCAGCAGGATCACGAAGACCATTCGCGCCACCGGCGTGCTCAGGCCGCTGAGCCGCGCCCATTCCGCCGCGCCCAGCAGCATCACGCCGAACACCACGGCGCCGAACAGCCAGGTCGGGCCGAGGCCGATCAGCAGCGCCAACGGGATGACGATCAGCAGGGCCGTGAGCACCCGCTGCCTAAGCATGGGCGCGCCCACGAACAACGGGCCCGGGCGTCGACCTAGGCATCGACGGACTCGTCGGCGGCCTCGGTGCGCCCGAAACGGCGCTGACGCAGCGCATAGGAATCCAGCGTCTGCTGGAGTTCCGGGGCGCCGACGTCCGGCCATAGGGTGTCCAGGAAATACAGTTCCGCGTACGCCGCCTGCCAGAGCAGGAAGTTACTGATGCGCTGCTCGCCGCCGGTGCGGACCAACAGATCCAACGGGGGCACGCCAGCCGTGCTGAGATACCCATCGAAGGCGGCCGGATCCGGCGGCGTTTCACCGCTGGCGCGGATCCATTGCTGCGCGGCCTGCAGGATATCCCAGCGGCCCCCGTAGCCAAGCGCCACCAACAGGGTCATCGTGCGATTGGTGGCGGTTGCGGCCTCGGCCTCGGCCATGCGCGTTCGCAGGTCCTCGGGGAAGGCCGCGCGCTCGCCGATGAAACGCAGGCGGATGCCCTTCTCGCGCAACTCCGGCAATTCCGCCTCGATCGCACTGACGAAGAGTTCGAAAAGGGCCTCGACCTCGGCCGCGGGCCGCCCCCAGTTCTCGCTGCTGAACGCGAATACGGTCAGCGCCTGGATGCCTTGATTGGCATAGAACTCCACCGCCGCTCGGGTGGCGCGCAGGCCGGCCCGGTGCCCCTCGCTGCGCGACAGGCCACGGGCCTGCGCCCAGCGGCCGTTACCGTCCATGATGATGGCCACATGCCGGGGCACGGCGGCCGGTACCGCGGTAAGGCCCGATTCGGCTGCGGGGGTCATCGTGCGCGTGGAGGTCAAACCTCCATCAACTCCGCTTCCTTCTCCGCCAGCATCTTGTCGATGCGGGCGACGTGCTCGTCGGTGAGTTTCTGGATCCGTTCCTCGCCGCGATGCTCGTCGTCCTCGGAAATGGCCTTGTCCTTGACCCTCTGCTTGAGCGTGTGGTTAGCATCGCGGCGGATGTTGCGCACGGCAATGCGCGCATTTTCCGCCTCACTGCGCACCACCTTCACCAGGTCCTTGCGCCGCTCCTCGGTCAGCGAGGGCAGCGGCACCCGGATCACGGTCCCGACGTTGGACGGGTTCAGGCCAAGATCGGAGGTCATGATCGCCTTTTCCACCTTGGCCATCATGCCGCGCTCCCACGGGCTCACGAGCAAGGTGCGCGCGTCCTCGGCGGTCACGCTGGCGACCTGATTGATCGGCACCTCGGACCCGTAGTAGTCGACCAGCACATGGTCGAGCAGGCTGGGGTGCGCCCGGCCGGTACGGATCTTCACGAACTCCAGATGCAGCGCCTCGAGCGTCTTGTCCATCCGCTCGCTGGCGTCCTTGAATACGTCTTGTGTCATTGCTGGCTCCCCTCGACCAAGGTCCCGATCGACTCGCCCATCACCAGGCGCAGCAGATCCCCCTTGGCGAACATGTTCATGACTCGAAGCGGAAGGTTATTGTCCCGGCACATCACCAGCGCCGTGGTGTCCATCACCCCCAGACGCCGTTCCAGGGCCTCGTCGAAGCTCAGGCGGTCGAAACGGCGAGCATCGCTATTCTGCATGGGATCGGAATCGTACACGCCGTCGACCTTGGTCGCCTTGATCATCAAATCGGCATTGATCTCGATCGCGCGCAGGCTGGCGGCCGAATCCGTGGTGAAGAAGGGATTGCCGGTGCCGGCGGCAAACACCACGATCCGGCCCTTCTCCAGATGGCGCACCGCGCGCCGGCGGATGTAGTCCTCGCACACCTGATTGATGCGGATCGCCGACATCACCCGACAGAAGCGTCCGGTGCGCTCGATCGCATCCTGCAGCGCCAGCGCGTTGATCACCGTGGCGAGCATGCCCATGTGATCCCCGGTGACCCGGTCCATCCCGCCCTCGGCGAGCCCCGCGCCTCGGAAGATGTTCCCGCCGCCGATCACGATACCGATTTCGACCCCGAGCCGGGATAACTCCGCGACCTCCTGGGCGACCTGAGCCAGCACCAGGGGATCGACGCCGTACTCCTGCGCCCCCATGAAGGCCTCGCCGCTGAGCTTCAGGAGAATGCGCTTGTAGGCGGGCTGGTCTTCCTGATTCATGGGGCTCCTTGATGGCGGGTGGAAGACGGCGGATGGGAAACAGTCGGGGGCGGTCGAGCCACCCCCCCGAGCACTCAGGCCGACAGGCTACTCGCTGGCGCGAGCCTGGGCCATCACTTCCTCGGCAAAGTTCTCGCTCTTCTTCTCGATGCCCTCGCCGACGCCGTAGCGCACGAAGCTCGTCACTTCGGCCCCCTGCTCCTTCAGCAGTTGCCCGACCGTCTGGTCGGGGTTCTTCACGAAGGGCTGACCGACCAGGGTCACCTCGGCCAGGAACTTGCGGATGCGGCCCTCGACCATCTTCTCGACGATCTCGGCCGGCTTGCCCGACTCCTCGGCCTGGGCGCGGAAGATGCTGCGCTCCTTCTCCACCAGCTCGGTGGGGACCTGGTCGGCGTCGATACAGACCGGGCGGCTGGCGGCGATGTGCATCGCGATGTCCTTCGCCAGGGCCTCGTCGCCGCCCTTCAGCGCGACCACCACGCCGATGCGGGCGCCGTGCAGGTAGACCCCGAGCGGGCCTTCGCTGTGCACCCGCTCGAAGCGGCGCACCTGGACGTTCTCGCCGATCTTTGCGATCAGCAGGGCCCGGTGGGCCTCCAGCGTCTGACCGTCGTGCTCGGTGGTCATCAGGGTGTCGACGCTATCGGCCCCGCTGGTCAGCGCCACCTGGGCGCAGGTGGCCGCGAACTGCTGGAAATGCGGGTCCTTCGCGACGAAATCGGTTTCCGAGTTGACCTCGATGATCGCGGCCAGCTGATCCTGTGCGGCAACCTCGACCCGGCCCTCGGCGGCAATGCGGCTGGCCTTCTTGTCGGCCTTGGCCTGGCCGGACTTGCGCATCAGTTCGATCGCGGCCTCGATATCGCCCCCGGTTTCGGTGAGTGCCTTCTTGCACTCCATCATGCCGGCGCCGGTGCGCTCGCGCAGTTCTTTGACTAGGGCAGCAGTGATCTGCATGAAAGACTCCTGAAGAATGAGCCGGCCGCGCGTTCGCGCAGCGGCCGGCAGAAGGGGTTAGACCTCGGCGCTGGACTCGGAAGGGACCTCGGCTTGCGCGAAGTCCTCTTCCTGCACGCCGGTCGCGGTCGCGCCCTTGGCCTCGATGATGGTGTCGGCCACTGCCGCGACGTAGAGCTGGATCGCGCGCATCGCATCGTCGTTGCCCGGGATCACATACTCGATCCCCTCGGGGTTGTTGTTCGAGTCGACGACGGCAATCACCGGGATGCCGCGCTTCTTCGCCTCGGCGACCGCGATCTTCTCGTAGCCGGTGTCGACGACGAACATCGCGTCGGGCATGCGGTTCATGTCCTTGATGCCGCCGAGGCTGCGCTCGAGCTTCTCCTGCTCGCGGATCAGCATCAGGCCTTCCTTCTTGTTCAGGCGCTCGATGCTGCCGTCGGCGCGCATGGCCTCGATGTCCTTCAGGCGCTTGATCGACTGCTTCACGGTGTTGAAGTTGGTCAGCATGCCGCCCAACCAGCGGTGGTTCACAAAGGGCATGTTGCAGCGGCGCGCCTCTTCCCCGACCACGGTCTGCGCCGAGCGCTTGGTGCCGACGAACATGATCTTGCCGCCATCGGCGGCGATCTTGCCCATGAAGTTCAACGCGTCGTTGAACATCGGCAGGCTCTTCTCGAGGTTGATGATGTGGATCTTGTTGCGCTCACCGAAGATGTAGGGGGCCATCTTCGGGTGCCAGTAGCGGGTCTGGTGGCCGAAATGGACGCCGGCTTCGAGCATTTGACGCATGGTAACGAGGGACATGGTGGATCTCCTGATCTAGGGTTGGGCCTCCACGCATCCCGGCCTGAAACCCGTCGCAGAGGACGAGCACCCAACAGACCGTGCCGATACGTGTGTGGATTTAAGGTTTTGATTGCCCCAGGGGCGCGCGCTTTATAGCATAGGAGCCCGGTCCAAACCAAACACGCGCGCCCTCCGGGAGGTCTCGCGGGTAGGAATCCCTGTATGGCTGTAACGATCAAGACCCCTGAAGAAATCGAGCGCATGCGCGTCGCCGGGCGCCTGGCGGCCGAGGTGCTGGAGATGATCGGGCCCTATGTCGAGGCCGGCATCACCACCGACGAGCTCGACCGCATCTGCCACGACTACATCGTGCACCACCAGCAGGCGATCCCGGCCCCGCTGAACTACCGCGGCTTCCCGAAATCCATCTGCACCTCGGTCAACCACCAGGTCTGCCACGGCATTCCCGGCAACCGGCAGCTGAAGAACGGCGACATCCTGAACATCGACATCACGGTGATCAAGGATGGCTACCACGGCGACACCAGCAAGATGTTCGGCATCGGCAAGGTCGGCATCCAGGCCCAGCGGGCGGTGGACGTCGCCCGCACCTGCATGTACCTGGGTATCGAGCAGGTACGGCCCGGGGCCACGCTCGGCGACATCGGCCACGCGATCCAGACCTACGCCGAGGCCGAACGCTGCTCGGTGGTGCGCGAATACTGCGGGCATGGCATCGGCAAGGTCTTCCACGAGGACCCGCAGGTCCTGCACTACGGCAAGCCCGGCACCGGCCTGCAGCTGCGCCCGGGAATGTGCTTCACCATCGAACCGATGATCAACGCCGGGCGTCGCCACACCCGGCTGCTCGCCGACGGCTGGACCGCGGTGACCAAGGACCACAGCCCCTCGGCGCAATGGGAGCACACCCTGCTGGTCACCGAGGACGGCTACGACATCCTGACGCTGCGCCGTGGCGAAACCCCGCCCCAGGCGCTGGCGGCATGAAGAATCCGGCACGAACGGCATGAATGCCCTCGCACCCGTTTCGACGGGGCGGGTCGATCGCGCCGGCCTCACCGGCCTCACCGAAGCCGACCTCGACGCCTTGCGGGCGCATCCCGGCGATACGGTCCGCTTCCGGGAGTACCGACGCGCGATCCTCGCCGCACTTCACGAGGGCTTCCAGGCCGGCGCCGATATCGATGGCCTGATCCACGGTCATGCGGATCTGGTCGATGCGCTGCTGACGCTGATCTGGTCGCAACAGGGCCTGGCGGGCGACGGGGAGCTGTGTCTGGCGGCCGTCGGCGGCTACGGCCGCGGTGAACTCCACCCCGGCTCCGACATCGACATCCTGCTGTTGGTCGAAGGGAACGCCGAGACCGCCCACACCGAGCGGCTGAGCCGATTCGTCACTTTTCTCTGGGACATCGGCCTGGAGGTCGGGCACAGCGTGCGCAGCCTCGACGACTGCCTGCGCGAGGCCCAAGACGACATCACCACCGCCACCAATCTCTTCGAGGCCCGCCACCTGGCGGGCTCCGGTGCGCTGTTCGACCGCTTCCGGGAGGCGATGCACCCGCGCCATTTGTGGGATTCGCGGTCCTTCTATGCCGGCAAGCTGGCGGAACAGCAGACCCGCCACCGGCGCTTCGGCGAGACCGCCTACCGGCTCGAACCCAACGTGAAGGAAGGCCCGGGCGGCCTGCGCGACATCCAGATGGTCGGCTGGGTCAGCAAGCGCTATTTCGCCGCCGAGCATCTGGAGGAACTGGTCGGACACGGGTTTCTGCGCGAGGGCGAATACCGCGACCTGATCGCGGGGCAACGCTTTCTCTGGCAGGTGCGTTTTGCGCTGCACATGCTCGCCGGGCGGCGCGAGGACCGGCTGCTGTTCGATCTGCAGCGCGCCCTGGCCAGCACCTTCGGCTTTGTCGATCAGCACCAGAACCTCGGTGTCGAGCAGTTCATGCAGCGCTACTTTCGCACCATCAGCGAACTGCAGCGCCTGAACGAGCTGCTGCTGCAACATTTCAACGAGGCGATCCTCGAGGATCCCGGCACGCTGAGGGAACCGCGGCGGATCCATCAGCGCTTTCAACTGCGGGGCGGCTACCTGGAGCTGGTGAATGACCAGGTCTTCATGATCTATCCCCCGGCCCTGCTCGAAGCCTTCCACCTGCTGCAGACCCACCCGGAGGCGGTCGGCATCCGCGCCTCGACCATCCGCCTGATCCGGGCCCACCGGCATCTGATCGACAACCAGTTCCGGCGCAATCCGGTCTGCCGCGACCTGTTCATGAGGATCCTGCGCGCGCCCCGCGGCGTAACCACCGAATTGCGACGCATGAACCGCTATGGGGTGCTGGGTGCCTACATCCCGGCCTTCGGGCAGATCATCGGCCGCATGCAATACGACCTGTTCCACGTCTATACCGTGGACGAGCACATCCTGCACGTGGTCCGCAACGCGCGCCGTCTGGGCACACCCGGCTTCCAGCACGAGCACCCGCTGGCGGCGGCGATCTGCGAGCGCCTGCAACGCCCGGAGCCGCTGATCCTCGCCGCGCTGTTCCACGATATCGCCAAGGGCCGCGGCGGCGACCACTCCGAACTCGGGGCGTTGGACGCCCTGCACTTCTGCCAGCACCACGGACTGAACGCGGCGGACACCGCGCTGGTCAGCTGGTTGGTGCGCTCGCATCTGCTGATGTCGCTGACCGCCCAGCGCAAGGACATCTCCGATCCCGAGGTGGTGCTGGGCTTCGCGCGCGCGGTGCGCACCCGCGAGCGCCTGGATCGCCTGTACCTACTGACCATCGCCGACATCCGGGGCACCAACCCGGAGCTGTGGAACAACTGGAAGGATTCGTTGCTGCAGACCCTGTATCACGCCACGGTCACGGTGCTCGAACGCGGCCTGGACACCCCGCCCGATACCGACGAGCAGATCGGCCGGACCTGCACCGAGGCCCTTGGGCTGCTGGCCCGGCGTGGGCTGAACGAGGAGACGGCGGAGGCCATCTGGAGCGACTTCGAGGTCGAATACTTCGTGCGTCACTCGGCGGACGAAGTCGCCTGGCACACCTGGGCGCTCGCGCACATCCAGGCGGAAGACCTGCCGCTGGTCCTGGTCCGGCACGAAACCCCGCGGGGCAGCACCGAGATCTTTGTCTACACCGACGACCATCCACGCCTGTTCGCGCGCATCACGACGACCCTGACCCAGTTGGGGCTGGACATCGTCGACGCCCGCCTGATCACCACCCACGGCGGACACACCCTGGACACCTTCCTGGTGCTCGAGGGCATGGGCCATCCGGTGCAACCGGGATTTCGCGTGGACGAAATCCGCGAGACCCTGCGCACGCGCCTGCGGGAACCGAATGCGCCGCCGCAGGCGGTCACCCGCAGCCTGCCCCGGCGGCTGAAGCACTTCGACATCGCCACCCAGATCGAATTCAGTCCCGGCGCCAGCGAGGCCAGTACCCGCCTGCTGCTGCGCGCCCTCGACCGCCCGGGGCTGCTCTCGACCATCGGCTGCGTATTTGCGGAACTCGACGTGAACGTGCGCACGGCGCGGATCAGCACCGCCGGCGAACGCGCCGAGGACCTGTTCCTGATCAGCAACGCCCAAGGCCAGGCCCTGAGTCTGGAACAGCAGGAGATCCTGCGCCGACAGCTCGGCGAGGCGATCTGAACTCGAAACCGTTGGGGTACGGGACCGTTGCCGAACCGGGACGGGACGGCTGCGGGGCCGGCCCGCTGCGCGCGGATCAGCTCGGCCAGGGATGCAGCTTGGCGCCCAGGGACTGCAGCAAGGAGACGTAGCTGTGGTCGGTGATCAAGGGGGACACCAGCACGGCGACCAGATTGAAGCCAATCACGATCAACGCAAACCAGGCGCCGCCGGTGAGGCCGCGTTGCCAGGGCAGGTGCGCGGGAATGGACATCTCCTCCTCGATCTCCGAGGTCGGCGTCAGATAGCCCTCATGGGCTTTGGCGCGGGCCATGTCCGCCTTGCGAAACAGGAAGACCCGGGCCGAGAAAAAGAGATCGACCGCCTTGATCCCCAGCGGCCGCAGCAGCGCCCCCAGCCGGGCCAGGCGGGCCATGATCGGCGCCATCCGACCGCTCAACGCCGCCATCCGGCCGCCCAGCAGGCCGACTCGGCTCGCACTCTGCGCTCCGGCCACGCCGGCATGGATGCCGGTGTAGCTGAGCAGGGTGAAGGCCAGAAAGACCAGTGCCAGGTCGAACTTGGTGTCCCAGAGCGTCCACGCCGTACGATGCAGGCCCGGGCGATACCCGAGGTAGCCCTTCTTCAGCCATTCCAGAACGACGTGCACGCCGACCACCGCCAGCAACCAAAAATAGCTGATGAACACGCTGAGCAGGATGGTGAGGCCGATATAGAACACCGCGAAGAGCAGGCTGCGGTCGTGGTGGAGGATCCAGGTGCGCACCGGCCCGAGCGACGCGAATCGCCCCTCCGGGGTACTGGCAATCACGTCGGGCTCGTGCATGGGTCCTCCAAGACCATCGGGACGGCGAAAGTGTAGAGGAGCCGTGCCGCGTGCACCAGTCAACAGCCAGGCCGACGTCGCGACGGCTGCGCGGCCGCGCAACCCCCACAAAAGCCCTTCTTCGTGTCTTCGGGTTCTTCGTGGTGAATAATCCCCACCCAGCCTTGCATCAGTGAGGGCCATCGCCGACAGGGCTCGCCTACAGGGCTCGCCTCGCCTGCGGAGCTTCCCTGATGATCGGGTGCCGCATTCATCGCAGGACTTGACGCCGCCCATGGAATCGATGCCCGAACTCCCCGTCGAATCGAGCCTGCCCGCGCTGCGGGCGGCGCTGACGGATCCGGGCATCGCGATCCTGCAGGCGCCCCCGGGGGCCGGCAAGACCACCCGTGTGCCGCTGGCGCTGCTGGACGCGCCCTGGTGCCGCGGTCGGATCCTGCTGCTGGAGCCGCGCCGGCTGGCCGCCCGTGCCGCGGCCCGGCGCATGGCCGCCCAACTCGGTGAGCCGCTGGGCGAGACCGTCGGCATCACCACCCGCACCGAACGCAACACCGGGCCGAACACCCGCATCGAGGTCATCACCGAGGGTATCCTGACCCACCGTCTGCAACGCGATCCGGCCCTGGAGGGCGTCGCACTGGTGATCTTCGATGAATTCCACGAACGCAACCTGCAGGCCGACCTGGGGCTCGCGCTGTGCCTGCAGGGCCGGGAATTGCTGCGCCCGGATCTGCGGCTGCTGGTGATGTCCGCGACGCTGGATACCGGCCGCCTGGCCGACTTGCTGCATCCGGCCCCGGTGATCGCGAGCGAAGGGCGCGCCCATCCGGTCGCCGTGGTCCATCGCGGCCCCGCCCCGGATTCACGCGCCATGGTCCCCGCGGTAGTGCGCGCCGTGGTGGCCGCCCTGGAGCAGTATCCGGGCAGCCTGCTCGTGTTTCTGCCCGGCCGAGCCGAGATCGATCGGGTCGGAGCAGGTCTCGCGCCCCGGGTTGATGCCAACACCCGAGTGACGCCGTTACACGGCAGCCTATCCCCGGAGGCCCAGGATGCCGCCATCCAGCCGGCGCCGACTGGCCAGCGCAAGGTGGTCCTGGCCACCGACATCGCCGAAACCAGCCTGACCATCGAGGGCATTGCGGTGGTGGTCGACGCCGGGCTCGGACGTCGGCCACGCTTTGACCCGAACACCGGACTGACCCGGTTGACCACGCTGCGCATCAGCCGCGCCAATGCCGAGCAGCGGTGTGGCCGCGCCGGGCGGCTGGGACCCGGCACCTGCATCCGGCTCTGGCCGGAGGGCGATCACCCGCGCCTGGCCGCACAGGCCGTACCGGAGATCCTCGAGGCCGATCTGGCGCCGCTGGTGCTGAGCCTCGCCGGTTGGGGGGCCGAAGCCGACGAACTGGGCTGGCTCGATCGCCCACCCGAGGCCGCACTGAACCAGGGCCGGGACTTGCTGGTGCAACTGGGCAGCCTGGACCACGCGGGTCGGATCACGGCCCATGGGCGCGCCCTGGAAGCCTTCGGCACCCATCCCCGGCTCGGGCACATGCTGTTGGCCGCCCGGGATCGGGGTCTCGGCCGCACCGCGGCGCTGCTCGCAGCCCTGCTCGAGGAGCGTGATCCGCTCGATCGAACGCTGGCAGGCGCCGATCTGCGCCTGCGTGTGCGCGCGCTGGCCGGAAACGACCGGGGCGCGATGCACCCGGGCCTGCGTCAGCGCCTGCGCGCGCAGGCCGATCGCTGGACCCGTCAGCTCGGCCTTTCAGTTCGCGAAGCGGTGGATCCGGAGGCCGCGGGACGGCTCCTGGCCTTCGCCTACCCCGACCGCATCGCGTTGCGCCGACCGGGGCCCGTAGGGCGCTTTCTGCTGGCGAACGGCCGTGGTGCCGGCTTTGCGCGCCGCGATGACTTGGCCGAGGCCCCCTGCATCGTCGCCGGCGTACTCGACGCCGGTCTGCGCGAGGCCGTGATCCATCTGGCCGCGCCGCTGGAACGCGCCAGCCTGAGCACCGAATTCGCCGACCGAATCCGAGCCGAAGACCGATTGGAATGGGATGCCGGGGCCGGCGCGGTGTCCGCGTGCCGGGAACTGCGCCTGGGCGCGCTACTGCTGGAGACGCAGCCGGTCCCGAAACCGGATCCGGAGGCGATCCGCGCGATCCTGCTTGGCGCCATCGCACGCGAGGGCCTGCCCGTGCTGCCCTGGACTCCGGACGCCCGGCGCCTGCAGCAGCGGCTGGCCTGCGCCCATGCGCTGAAGGCAGCACGCTGGCCGGATGTCTCGGAGGACGCGCTGCGGGACGAACTGCACGCTTGGCTCGGTCCCTGGCTGACCGGCCTGAGCCGCCGCAGCCACCTGAGCCGCCTCGATCTGCACGCCATCCTGCGCAGCCGGCTCGACTGGGGCCAGCAGCAGGAACTGGATCGCCTCGTTCCGAGCCATCTCGTCGTTCCCAGCGGATCCCGACTCGCCATCGATTACCGTCAGCCCGAACAGCCGGTGCTGGCGGTGCGGATCCAGGAGGTCTTCGGTTGGGTCGACACCCCACGCATCGGGGGCGGCCAACTGCCGGTGCTGCTGCATCTGCTCTCGCCGGCCCGGCGTCCGGTGCAAATCACCGGCGATCTGGCCGGGTTCTGGGCCCGCACCTATCCGGAGGTCAAGAAGGACCTGAAGGGGCGCTATCCCAAGCACGACTGGCCCGAGGATCCGCTGCAGGCCCCGCCGCGCCGAGGCCCGCGGCCGCGGCCGCGTTGAGATTCGCAGATCTGCGGGTTTCTGTGTGCGACGTACCGGGTATCGCGCTCAGCCCGCCCTCAGGTGGATACCGGCGCTGTCGGCTCGGCGAAGCGTTCCCGAATCGCCAGCACGCCGGGCAATTCGGCGAGAAACACCTCCACCAGATCCGGATCGAAGTGCTTGCCGCGGTTGCCCCGGATCAGGGCGACCGAGGCCTCCACCGTCCAGGGCTTCTTGTAGGGGCGCTCCGAAGTCAGGGCATCGAAGACATCCGCCAGCGCGGCAATCCGCCCGGAGGCGGGAATCGCCGTGCCGGCCAGCCCGTGGGGATAGCCGCTCCCGTCCCAGCGTTCGTGGTGGGTCAGCGCGATCTCCCGGGCCAGGCGCATCAGATCGGAGTCGTCGCCCTCCAGCAAATGCCCTCCGATGGTCGCATGCGACTGCATGATCGCCCACTCGGCGGGCTCGAGGGCGCCGGGCTTGAGCAGGATGGCATCGGGAATGCCGATCTTGCCGATATCGTGCATTGGGCTTGCGTGCAGCATCAATTCGCAGTCGGCCTCGCTCCAGCCCGCGCCCCGGGCCAGCAATGCACAGGTGTGACTCATGCGCAGGATGTGACTGCCGGTTTCCTCGTCCCGAAATTCCGCGGCCATCCCCAGACGCTGGACCACCTGCAGACGGGTACGCCGCAACTCCTCCGTGCGCGCACAAACCATCTGCTCCAGCATCGCCTTCTGATCGTGCACCAGACAATGGGCGAGGTGGGCATCGAGCAGGTTGCCCACGCGCATCAGCAGTTCGTTGCGGTCAAAGGGCTTGGTGATGAAATCCCGCGCCCCACCCGCCAGCCCACGCAGCAGAAAATCCCTGCCGTGCTGTGCGGTCAGGATGATCACCGGGGGCGCCAGGGGATCACCCAGGGCCTGCAACTGCGCCATCACCTGATAGCCATCCAGGTGTGGCATGTTGATGTCGAGCAGAATCAAGGCCGGACGCTGGGCCTGGTAGAGTTCCAGCACCGTGCGCGGATCCTCGATCAGGACCAGATTCCGAAAACCCACCCCCCGCAACATCCGGTCGAGCATCTTGAGATTGCTGGGTTCATCGTCGACGATGAAGATACGTTCGTGATGCTGGCGCTCAGGATTCACTTCGAAAACTCCCTCAGGATTCGGGCTCGGCTCAGGGGTTCGGTCGAGCCGATCGCCGGCCCACCGGATACAACCCGTTTCAAAAGACCTATTCCCACACCCCTGCTTCCTACGTCCGTATGGCAATATCCCCGTTCCCCCATTTCCGTTCCAATACCCCTGCTGGAGCACCTTAATTTGAACGGCATCGAGTCGCGGAGCGATGCTTTAGTTTGTAGCTTGTCCAAGCCTCTCATGGTACTGAAAGCGATGTCGAGGAGCACCCTCGGGTGCCATATTCGTTTATTGCATAGTAGTCCCTCGCCGCCATATTCGTTTATTGCATAGTTCAAGAGGAAAAATTCGCCGCGAAGTTCGAGTTCTCGTATTCTGGCCACACGAAGTTTAAGTACGCGGGCGTGCAGATCATGACATCCAAGGATTCTACTATTCCGATTGAAGGACGCCACGTCCCTAGCGATCCGTTCATCGTAGAGTTGTCCACCCGCCTGACCACCCTTCGCGGCCGCTTCCAGGATCTTCGTCGGACGCAATGGCACCCGCCCGAGGTCGAACGCCTGCGTCGCCTGCTCCACGACCTTGGCACCTCGGCCGACACCGTCGGCCTGCTGCCGCTCAGTGACACCGCGCGGAATCTGGGGAACGCCTTCACCCCCCTGCTTCTGGGTGAAGCCGGGCCGACCGACGCCGAATGGCAAGCCCTCGAGACGCAACTCGAGCGCCTGGAAAAGGTCGGGCACACTTACCTGGCCGCGCAGTCACTCCATCCCGTTTGCACCGGCACAACGCCATCGGTCGATGCCGCCTGCTGGATCCATCTGATCGCGGATGATCCGACCGAGGTCGGGCACCTGGAGCCGATGCTGCGCAATGCCGGCTACAGCGTGCGGGTCTTTTCGACGCCAGCCGCCTTCCGCGTGGCCGTGGACGACCCCGGAATCGAAACACCGGCGGTGGCGGTCGTGGATCTGCATCCGGGGTCGGATGCGACCGTGCAGGCCGCTGCCATGACCGAACTCGGTCTAAAACCGCATTCCGGTATCCCGGTGGTACTGGCCCTGGCGTCCCGGGACCTGCAGGAGCGTTTGCACGCCTGGCGCGCCGGGGCCCACCGCACACTCGATCAGCCGTTGCAGGGGGACCCGCTCATCGCGGTGCTGGACACGCTCACCGTGCGTCAACCCGAGGCGCGCCCCTACCGGGCGCTGCTGGTGGATGACGATTCCCAGCGTCTCGACACCCATGCCGCCGATCTGCGGGCCGCCGGTATCACGGTGTACCGCCTGCCGGAGCCGCTACAGGCCCTGGAGGTGGTGGCCGCCTTCGAACCCGACGTGCTGGTGCTTCCGGCCCGGATGTCCAGGCTCAGCGGTTTCGAGCTCGCGGCGGTGCTGCACGAGGACGATCCCGAATCCCATCGGGGCATCCTGCTGTTGTCGGACCCGTCTTGGGTGGCGGACGCGGCGGCCGCTGCCACGCAGGGGCGACCGCTGCCCTTGGGCAACGGCGATGTGCTGATGACCCCGCTCCCCCCGGCGCAGCTGGTGCTGGCCGTCACTGCCCGGGCGCGTCGAGCGCGGCAGGCGCAGGCCCTGCGCAAGCGTCTCCAGACCACCCTCTACGAGCGCGATCGCGAACACCTGGCGATCGAGCAGCATGCGATGGTCAGCATGACCGACAGCGCGGGCGACATCACCTATGTCAACGACCAGTTCTGTCGCGTCAGCGGCTATACCCGCGCCGAGTTGCTGGGCCAGAACCACCGCATCCTCAAATCCGGCCTGCACCCGGCGACGTTCTACCAGGAGATCTGGCGGACGCTCTCCAACCGCCCGGCCTGGCAGGGCGAGATCTGCAATCGACGCAAGGACGGCAGCCTGTATTGGGTGGCCTCCACCATCACCCCATTCAAGGATGCCCAGGGTCAGACCTACCGCTACACCTCGATCCGCACCGACGTCACGCAGAGCAAGCAGGCCGAAGCCGCCCTGCTGACTCAACGCGATCTGATGCAGCTGATGGCTCGGCTGGCGGCCCGCTTCCTGGCCCATGCGACGGATGCGCTCGATGCCACCATTCATCAAGCCCTGCGGGAAAGTGGCCGGCTGATCCAGGCCGACCGCGCCTACCTGTTCCTGCTATCCGAAGACGGCCGGCGCATGTGCAACACTCATGAATGGTGCGCGCCGGGCATCGAGGACCAGCAGCACAAGTTCCAGGACTGGCCGCTGGAGCGCAGCCCCTGGTGGCAGAAGCAGATCCACGCCCAGGGACGCTTCACAATCCCGGATGTGGCCGCCCTGCCCCCGGAGGCGGCCGCGGAACGGGCGCTGCTCGAGGATCAACAGATCCAGTCACTGATCGTCTTTGCGCTGACCGGGGACACCGGACACATCGGCTTCCTGGGCTTTGATGCCGTGTGCGAGCGGCGCGACTGGGAGCAGGAGGATCTCGAAATTCTCGGGCTGCTGGCCGACGTGATCAGCAGCGCCGTGACCCGTAACCGGATGGAACAGGCGCTGCAGTCGAGTCGACAGGATCTCATCGCCACCCTGGAGGCGACCCAGGACGGCATCATGGCCGTGGACGCCCAACGGCGGCTCAGCTTCGCCAATGCCCGGTTCCGCGAGATCCAGGGGCTTTCGGAGCCACAGTTGCAGCAGGGCCGGACCCATGCCGACCTGCTGGCGCACATCACCCCCCAGATGGTCGATCCGGCCGACTTCGCGGCCCGTATCGAGGCCATCTACGACGCTCCCGATCAGGCCTCGCACGATATCGTGGAATACATCGATGGCCGGATCATCGAACGCCATTCGCGTCCCCTGATCCAGGATGGCCGCCCCGCCGGCCGCGTCTGGAGCCTGCACGACATCACCGCCATCAAGCGCGCGGAACAGGCGGCCGAAAGCTACAAGGAACGCCTGCGCCGAAGCCAGCTCTCCGCCAACATCGGAACCTGGGACTGGAACATCCAGACCGGTGCACTGTTCTGGACTGAGGGGGTCGCGACCTTGATGGGTCTTTCCGGCGACACCCAGAAAACCAGCTACGACCGCTTTCTCCGGGCGATTCACCCGGACGACCGGCAGGCCGTGATCGACGCCGTGCAGGCCAGCGTGGATCAGGACGTGCCCTACGACATCGAACACCGGGTAATCCGACCCGACGGCAGCGAGCGCTGGCTCCTGGAACGCGGCAGCATCGTTCGGGACGCTGCGGGCATCGCAGTGCAGATGCTCGGCATGGTGCAGGATGTCACCGATCGCCTGGTCACCGAGCAACGGCTGCAGATCTTCCGGCACATCTTCACGTCAGTGATCGACGGCGTGATCACCTTCGATGGGCAGGGTGTCATCCATGCCGCGAACCCGGCCGCCTGCACCCTCTTTGGCTACAGCGAACGGGCCTTACTGGGTTGCCATCTCGACCGTCTGATGCCGGCCCCCAACGGGCCCCCGCTCCACGACGCGCAGAAGACGAATCTCGCCAGCGAGGTCGGCGGGATCATGAACGAGCAATTCGAGCGCATCGCGATCCGGGCCAACGGCTCGGAATTTCCGCTGGAGATGGCCGTCAGCGAGGTCCGGTCGTCTCGGGACACGCTCTTCGTCGGGGTGCTGCGCGATATCAGTCAGCGCAAGCAAAACGAACAGGAACTCATTGCCGCACGCGAAACCGCGGAGCGCGCCAATCAGGGAAAATCCGACTTTCTATCCAGGATGAGTCACGAACTGCGTACGCCGATGAACGTGATCCTCGGCTTTGGCCAATTGCTCGAATACAGCGACACCCTTCCGGAGGAACACCGGGACGACGTCCAGGAGATCCTGAAGGCCGGTCAACATCTGCTGGAGTTGATCAATGAAGTCCTGGACCTCGCCCGGGTCGAATCCGGCCGGATTCATGTGTCGATGGAGCCGGTGGACGTCGCCACGGTCGTCGCAGAATGCGTGAGCCTGATGAACACGCTGGCGACCAAGCGTCAGATCCAGATCCGGTTCCCCAGCGGTGCGGGGCCGCAGGTGCACGCCGACCGAACCCGGCTCAAGCAGGCCTTGCTCAACCTGCTGTCCAATGCCATCAAATACAATCGCGAGAAGGGGCATGTGAATCTGCACTACGAAGCTCGGGCCGACGGCCGGCTGCGTATTCGGGTTACCGATACCGGGCCCGGGATCCCCGCCCACCGCCTGGGGGAGCTGTTTCAGCCCTTCAGCCGCCTCGATGCCGAACAGACCGCGATCGAAGGCACCGGGATCGGCCTGACCATCACCCGCCGCCTGGTGGAACTGATGGGCGGCACGGTGGCGATGGAAAGCGAACTCGGTGCCGGCAGCAGCTTCTGGATCGAGCTGCCGGTTGCCAGCCCGCACGAATCCGCCAATCATTATGCGATGGCCGCTCAGACGGCGCCCGATGGCACCGATGGCACCGATGGCACCGATGATCCCGATGATCCCGATGATCCCGAGGACGCCGATGATCCCGAGGACGCCGATGGCCCCGATGAGACGCTCGGTGAAGGGCATGTTGACGAATGCCTAGCGCTCTATATCGAGGACAACCCCTCCAACACCAAGCTGGTGGCGCAAATCGTCGGTCGCCGCAGGAACACCCGCTTGCTGACGGCCCACTCGGCCGAACTGGGTATCGAATTGGCGCGAGCGCACCGCCCCGGGCTGATTTTTCTGGACATCAACCTCCCCGGTATGGACGGCTATCAGGTGCTGAAGGTCTTTCAGAGCGATCCGGTGACTCGAGCGATCCCGGTCGTCGCGGTCACCGCCAATGCGATGCCCCGGGACATCCAGCGCGGCCAGGCCGCCGGCTTCGTCGAATACCTGACCAAGCCGCTGGATATCGCCCGGTTCCGTACCGTCCTGGATCAATTCTTCAGCACCGAACCGCCCGTTGAGGAAAGGTCATGAGCCGGCAGTATTCGGATTCGTCAGGGCGTCATCGGCCGGAAGTCGTGCACCGATCCACCCCGTTCATCCGATCCCTCTCTTCCACGGTCATCGCGGCCTCGCTTATCGCAGCGGTGGCGATCCTGCTGCTGATCGGCACCCTACTGATGACGCATGAGTCGCATGGCGCGGCCACGCACATCGCCCAAATGGGTCTGGCGTTTCTCGTGATCACCGGCATGCTGATCATGCTCACCGGACTGCTGCTGCGCCAGCGTGCGGAGGGTGCAAAGCTTGCGGCACAGGGTGCCGCCCTGAGCCTGGCCAATCACGCCCTGCTGAACGAGATCGTGCAGCGCAAGGCGGCGGAGCAGGAACGCGATCGCATGGTCAGTGTCGTCGAGGCCTCTCCGGATTCCATCGGCATCGCCGACCCCGAGGGCAATATCATCTACATCAATCGAGGCAGTCGGGTGATGTTGGGTCTGGACGAAAGTGCTCCCGATGGTTTGCGTGTTGCCGACATGCACCCGCCCTGGGCGTTGGAGATCATCCAGAACCAGGGCATCCCGACGGCGCTGCGCGAAGGCAGCTGGCTGGGCGAATCCACGGTACGGACCCAGGACGGCCGGGAGATTCCGGTCTCCCAGGTCATCATGGCCCACCGGAACGACCACGGCGAGCTGCTCTACTTTTCGACGGTCAAGCGCGACATCACCGAGCGCAAACAGGCGATCGCGGAGCTGGAACAGAGTCGGCGGGAACTCGAGACGTTAACCGAATCCCTGGAGGCCCGGGTCCTGGAACGCACGACTGAGTTGCTCCACGCCCGTGACGAGGCCGAACGCGCCAACGCCGCCAAGTCCGAGTTTCTGTCGCGCATGAGCCACGAGCTGCGCACACCGCTCAATGCAATCCTCGGTTTTGCCCAACTGCTGGAGTCCGACCCGGACCATCCGCTGGCCGAAACCCAGGCCGACAACGTGCACGAGATCCTGCATGGCGGCAAACACCTGCTGGCGCTGATCAACGAGGTGCTCGATCTCGCCCGCATCGAAAGCGGACGACTGGAGGTCAGCCTCGAGGCCGTAGCCCTGCGGCCGCTGATCGAGACCTGCATGGCACAAATCAAGCCCCTGGCCGCGGAACGCGGGATCGACATCACCGTGGACATTTCGGGCGCACCGACGGTACAGGCCGACTACACGCGGCTGCGCCAAGTGCTGCTGAACCTGCTGTCCAATGCCGTCAAGTACAACCGCGAGGCGGGCCGGATCCTGATTCGCGGCACCACGATCGACGATCAACGCCTGCGCATCGAAGTCGAGGACACCGGCAATGGCATCCCCGCCGAATCGCTGTCGCGACTGTTTCGGCCCTTCGAGCGGCTGGAATCGGCCTACCTGGGCATCGAGGGCAGCGGCATGGGGCTGGCGCTGGCCAAGAAACTGGTCGAGGCGATGCACGGGACGATCGGCGTGCACAGCGTATCCGGCACCGGCAGCACCTTCTGGTTCGAATTGCCCCCCGGCACCACACGGCGGCCGGTCGATACCCCGCTGCACGCCGCGCTCGCCGCGCCGATCCAACCGGGCGGCGCACGGAAGCTCCTGTACGTCGAAGACAACCCGGCCAGTCTGAAGCTGGCGCAGAAGATGCTGGCCAAGCGCGAGGACCTCGAATTGCTCGTCGCGGGGAATGGGGAAGCCGGAATCACCCTGGCCGAACGCGACGGACCGGACCTGATCCTGCTCGACATCAACCTGCCCGGCATCGATGGCTTTCGCGTGTTGCGCCAGTTGAAGGATAACCCCGCAACGCGTGACATTCCGGTCGTGGCCGTCACCGCCAACGCGATGCCGCGCGACATCGAGCGCGGACGGGTGGCGGGCTTTGCCGACTACCTGACCAAGCCGCTGGATGTCGTCATCCTGCTCGAGGTGATCGACCGCAACCTGGACCGGGACCCCTCGTACCGCCGTGCAGGCTCGGAATCCTGACCACACCGACATCGCCATCGTCGGGGCGTGGTCCAGGATTGGCCCCGATTCCACCCGGGCCCCACTCCGCCTGGGGGACGGAAAGAGGCGCGAGACCGGCGACACTCGGTAAACTGGCGTCCCCGACAGGATTCGAACCTGTGACCTGCCCCTTAGGAGGGGGCCACTCTATCCAGCTGAGCTACGGAGACGTGGACACAGTA
>Ga0207421_10001677_pt1 | contig 28138 bp, 21 predicted proteins | sample SodLakKL_010_SED_4_FD_187542 | JGI IMG/M metagenome (GOLD analysis project Ga0207421, IMG submission 187542) | Alkaline sediment microbial communities from Lake Tanatar, Kulunda Steppe, Russia - 8KL_010_SED (SPAdes) (version 2) | ecosystem: Environmental > Aquatic > Non-marine Saline and...
TCAAGGGGGCGAGCCTCGATGACGCCCGCCCGACGTTTTCGGCCGGCTGCCGACTCCACCGAAAGTATGACATGCAGGAGCTGATGTGGCTGTAGTTCGGTCTCCACCTCAACAGCCTGGTTATAGAAAAAATCTGCACCAGGCATGCCCCAGGGCTCGGTGCGGTATAATGGGCTTAAGCGCCCGATGCGCACACCTTTGTCTGACAGCTGTTGCAAGGCGGTCCGGAACGTTGCAGGCACCACACCCTGATTGCCTCCGAGTAAAAGATAAGCATGTGGCATGATGTAACGTGTATTGTTTGGTTGAACAAAAATCAATAAAAATAACGGGGTGGCAAAACCGTTGGCAGCGATGTCAAAATAATTTTAATTTTTTTACCTTTATCCGGTAAATTGGTATTCATCATTAATTCAACAAACCATGAAACAATTTTTCAAATTTATGTTTGCGTCGATGTTGGGATTTTTCCTGACATTCGTGATTTTGCTTTTCATCATGATAGGTGTGATTGCCAGCATGGCAAGCAGGGACCCGGTAAGGGTGGCCGACCAGTCGGTGCTGCACCTCACCCTCACCACTGAAATTGTCGACCGTGGTGGCGGCAGCCCATTTGAGTCTTTCGACTTCATGTCTTTTTCGCCACGCCGCGCTATCGGGCTTAATGATATCCTCAGCGCCCTGGAGAAGGCAGCTGATGACGATAAGATCGAAGGGGTTTTCCTTGACCTGAGCATTGTAGCTGGTGGCTGGAGCACCATCGACGAGATCCGGCAGGCCATCAACACATTCAAGGAAGAATCGGGCAAGTTTGTGGTCAGCTATGGGGAGATGTACATGCAAAACGCCTATTACCTGGGCAGTGTGGCTGATGAACTTTATCTGCATCCCGAAGGGGCCATCGACTTCCGGGGCATCAACTCTGAGCTGGCTTTTCTGAAAAACATGCTCGACAAACTGGGCATTGATCCCCAGGTGATCCGTTACGGCGAATACAAGAGCGCAGGTGAGCCGCTTTTCCGCGAAGACATGAGTGAAGAGAACCGCGAACAGATCCGTTCCTACATCAATGCCATCTGGAACAACGTGACCGCTGACATTGCCTCTTCAAGGGGGCTGACCATCAACCATGTAGACGAAGCAGCCGATAATCTCTGGACACGCAACGCGGAGTTGGCGCTGGAACGCCAGATGATTGACGGGCTGTTATACCGCGATGAGTTGTATGATGTCCTGCGCGATCATATCGGTCTCGAGGAAGATGACGACATCGAGTTCGTCACCCTTGGAAGCTACATTGAAGCGCCTGACCCTGTGGACTTCATCCGTTCTGATGCCGACGAGAAGATCGCCATTGTATATGCCAGCGGCAACATCATTTCGGGCCAGGGTGGTGACCGTACCATTGGTTCAGACCGTATTGCAAAAGCCTTGCGCCAGGCTCGCCTGGATGAGGATATCAAGGCCATCGTATTCCGTATCAACTCTCCAGGCGGAAGTGCCCTGGCATCGGATGTAATCCTCCGCGAAGTGGCGCTGGCAGCGCAGGAGAAGCCCGTAGTGGCCTCCATGGGCGATGTAGCAGCTTCAGGCGGATATTACATTGCATGTGCTGCTGACTACATTATGGCCAGTCCAAACACGATCACAGGCTCCATCGGGGTATTTGGCATGATGCCCAACATGCAGGAGTTCTTCAACGAAAAGATTGGAATCACCTTCGACAATGTAAAGACCAACAGGCATGCCGATTTTGGTTCCATATCACGTCCGCTGACTACTCGTGAGCGGGAGATTATCAAGGAAGGCATTGCCGATGTCTATTACACCTTTATCGGCCACGTGGCTGAGGGGCGCAACATCACAGAATCCAGGGCCGACGAACTGGGCCGTGGCCGGGTGTGGAGCGGTGCTGAAGCCATGCAGCTTGGCCTGGTCGACGGATACGGTGGCATGAGAGCCGCAGTCGAAAAAGCCGCTGAGCTCTCTGAGCTCGTCGACTACCAGATCGTGGAGTACCCCATCAGGAAAGACTTTATCACGCAGCTCATGGAAGGTTTTGGCGGCATCAGGGAGCGCAGGATTGAAGAAGCACTTGGCAGCAACTATCGCTACTACAGGCAGCTGCAGGACGTACAGGAGATGACCGGCATCCTCACCCGCATGCCCTACGACATCCACCTGGAATAGTTTTTTGCGTTCACTGTGGATTCCATGAAACTCCCTGGTCGCACATGGTGATTGCTAAGGGAAAATGGGGTTTGACATACAAGGGGGTGCTTGTTGGCAGCCTGGAGATCAATGCTTAGGGCTGGCTAAGAAGGCTATTGGCTTTTAGCAATTGGCTATTGGCACGAAGATTGCTGGAGTTTCAAAAACAACGGCATCAGATCCCTGATCAGGTGATCTGATGCCGTTGTTTTTTTATGCCCGGATCATTATAAACTGCATGATTCATATATAGTGTGAAAGATGCAGGCCGGTTGGAACAACTACCTGTTCAGGCGATGCACCTCGATTTCAGGTTTACCCCACATCAGAAATATCGCCTGGGCAATTTCAGTGTTTTGGAGGAAGGGTCCTTTCCTGGGATCCTTTTCTTCGGCAAACATGTCGAACAATTCGATGCCCGGGCCCTTGGCATAAAATGGCACAAGCATGTTGGTATGGCTTCCCGAGTGCCAAGCTACCTCAGGAAGTTCGCCCTGGCCACGGTTTACGACCGGGTCAGCGACCACTTCCGGGTGGTTGGGACCGGTAAGGTAGCCGGTTTCATGGTCGCTGGTGACAATGATGAGGGTTTCATCCCACGAGCTGTTTTCTTCAACCCATTGTACGGCAGCCATCACGGAGTTGTTGAAGTCGACCTGCTCTTCGATCAGCCTGGTCAGGTCGTTATTATGTCCAGCCCAATCGATGGCTCCCCCTTCTACCATCACAAAAAAACCTTCCGGGTTTTGGCCAAGCACATTGAGTGAGGCCCTGGTGATCTCTTCAAGGGTGGGCACATTCTCGTTTAGTGCCTGTTCGAAGGGCATTTCTACATCTTCTCCACCTGCACGGCCCTGGTTGAGTGTCGTATACGCTTTCGGGATGCCCAGCACGCGCCGGGGTGCAGGCCCGTCGGCAAGGGCAATGAAGTCTTCCCGGCTTTCGATGAAAGTCCACGGATCACGCTGACCATCACCGGTAACGTCCTGCACATATAAGATCTCATCCCCATCGACAAACTCCGTCCGGCCATCGTTGGCTTTAATCTGCTCCCAGAGCTCCCAACTGCCGATATATCTCGGCGACATCTCTTCTTCCTGGCCGTCGTTGTTGTATTCGGGATGGCCCGGCGCCATGATCACATCGGCCAGGGTATGAAACAGCATGTATTTGCCGATCTCCTCCAGGTTGCCGCGGCTGTGGTTATGGGCGATGAAAGCGGCTGGTGTGGCGTGGCTGAGTGGTACGCTGGACACGATGCCGACCGACTTGCCAATGGCCTTGGCCGCCTGGGCTACATGGGTTAAGGTATCGCCATACAGCCCAATGCCAATGGAAGCACGAAAGGTCTTTTGCCCGGTAGAGAGTGCAGTGCCTGCCGCACCGCTGTCGGTATAATCACGACGCAGGTACTCGGCATTTTCCCAAGCCGTTCGCGGGGCATATCCATTCATGTAAATCGTATCCCCCTCACCGCCAATATTGGCTGCCATATAGGTAGCCTGCGCCGCCTGGAACCAGTCATCCTGCTCGTACACCTGGGCACCGGCTTCACCGTGTTCATAATAATTGGCCGCCAACACGTGGTTGTATCCCATCCCGTCACCAACAAAATAAATGATGTTGGTCGGGTTCGGGGTTGTAGGAGCTTCCTGCTCCGGAGCCGGTCCGCAGCTTACGAGGCCGGCCAGCATTAGCAGGGAAATCATATGGAATAAATGAAAGCGCTTGGTCATTTTTATCAGTTTTAGATTAATAATAAGGTACAAAAATACAAAAATACACAAAACGTGTGAGAAAGCTGTTGGCTGTTGGCTGTTGGCTATTAGCGGTTAAATGCTTGATGTTGCCTAAATGACGTTGACCGTTTTATGGCAAGGTTCAACATGCTTTATTTTTATATTCCGGAGCGACATTACAGGGATGATCAGTTTACCTCGATGCGGTATTTCCTCATTTTGGAATAGAGGGTGGTGCGGCTGATACCGAGCTGGCGGCTGACACGGGTCACGTTGCCGTCATGATGCCGCATGCATTCCCTGATCGCATGCTTTTCAAGGTCTTCCAAAGAGACCTGGGCCGTTTTCGCATAGGCCTCCGGTTCATCCTTGGGCTTTTCCTTTTGGGTTCCCTGGTAATTGCGAAATCCTGTGGTGTGCTCTGTTTCAAGAATGTTAAAGCTGCTCGCCCCGTTGAAGTTGACCAGGTTTTCCACAAAGTTTTCCAGTTCACGTACATTCCCAGGCCAGTGGTATCGCATGATCTGTTCCTTGAGTTCATCGCTGATTTCCGGCACCGGTTTGTTCAGCTTGCGTGCCTTTACTTCCATGAAATGGTTGAACAGGGCCTGAACATCCTGCCTTCGTTCCCTCAGTGGGGGAATAAATAAGGGGATCACGCTAAGCCGGTAGAACAGGTCCTCTCTGAAGGTTCCTTTTCGCAACTCCTCCACAAGGTTCTTTTTCGTAGCGGCGATCACGCGCACATCTACCGGAATGTTTTTGGTACCCCCAATTCGGGTGACATAGCCTTCCTGGAGCACACGCAGAAGGTTCACCTGCATGTCGAGGGGCATCTCTCCGATTTCATCAAGAAAGATCGTACCCCCGTTTGCCAGCTCAAATTTTCCTGCATGGCCACCTTTCTTGGATCCGGTAAACGCACCTTCTTCATGTCCGAAGAGCTCGCTTTCGATGAGATTTTTGGGCAGGGCGCCGCAGTTGACAGCGATAAAGACCTCGTTACGGCGGGTGCTCGCATTGTGTATCGATTGGGCGAGCAACTCCTTACCTGTACCACTCTCTCCCATCAACAAAACCGTGCTTGGGGTGCCTGAAATGGTCCGGGCATGATCGATGATCTGGCTAATCTCAGGACTGTTACCCACTATATCATCAAAAGTATAATGGGCGCGCATACCGGTATATTTGTTCACCAGGTTGAAAATTTTCTGGATGCCTTTGACCACGAGCACCATGCCAATAATCTCCTGCTGGTCGTCATAAATGGGATATGCGCTAAGGTCAAAGCGTCCGCGCTTCCCAGGAATGCTGATTTCGGCATCCAGGAAACTCTCCCCCCGGCCCAACCTGTCATAAATGTCATTCCAGATTGGAACCAGCTGGTCGATAGAGCTGCTGACGACCTTTTCTTGTTCCAGGTTCAGCAATGAACACGCCCAGGGGTTGATGGTCTTGATTGTGCCCTCCAGGTCTATGGTGATGATCCCTGAAGAGACCGAGCTAAGCACCGACTGCAGGTAGTGGAAGGTTTCATTGAGTTTTTCCTGGGCTTTTTCAGCCCTGAGCTGGTTTTCGATTGCCCTGACCGCGGCTACGACAAGGCCAAGGGTGTGCGGATGCAATAACTCACTGGCTCCTGTCAGGTTAAGCGACCCTATGATATGGCCTGAGGTGTCGCGGATGGGGGCAGCGCTGCAAGTCCAGCGGTGGTATGCTGTGATGTAGTGTTCATCAGCCGTAACCTGCAGTGGTTTTCCCTCATACAGTGATGTTCCCATGGCATTCGTGCCGATGCTTTCCTCTGACATGCTCGCACCAATCACCATGTTGAGCTCTTCCGACATGGCAATGGCATCCGGATCCCCCTTGGCCCGCAAGATATAACCATCGTTATCGGTCAGCAGGATAAAAAATCCTGAGTTGGCCACAGCTTCATAGAGGATGTCCATGAATGGGGCTGCAATGTCAAGCAGCGCCTGGTTTTCCTGGAGTTTTTCCTCGAGGGCTTTCCCGGCAAATGTCATCGAAGGAAAAACCCTTTCGGTTTCCACACCCATGACGCGGCAACGGTCATGCGACTGGGAAATGATCTGTTTTTGTTGTTCGTTGCTATTCATGTCTAAAAAAGTCTAAATGTCAAAAGATCATGGGGTTACAGGGTTATGGAGTTGCTGGGTTGTGGGGCTTTGCTTTTCATTTTTTTCTGCTACTGCCCAGGTTTTATTGTGTAAATCAATCCCACAATAAAAATTTTGTCCATTTAGCGCATTTTCTTTAACTTGTGTTTGCATAGGTCTTCTGATTAAATTAGACAATTTGATTAATTATCTTAAATTTAGTCATCTTTCGAAGACCTATGCCTTTTCAAACATACGATCTGCTTACTAGTTACTACATTTACTTACTACCCAAGCCTTCCCAACTCCCTCAGCTCTCCATAAACCTCACCGCAGAGGCCTTAAAGCTCAGCCATACCTTTTTCCCGGGTTGCAGGTCCAGGTTCAGATGCGATTGCCGGCTCACGGACACCACAAAGGGCGCGCCGGCATCAACGACCAGCTCCATTCCCGAGCCTGACAAATAAGCCTCACTGACTACCCCTTCAAGCCGGTTGATCGCAGAGGACTCAATCGGTTTTTCAGATACGATGATGTCTTCCTGTGGGATCATCACATACCCACATTGATGGCCGTCCTTTCCAAGGTAATGGATCACCACCTGGTCGTTCACGGCAGCCTTGTGCAAACCATCTGCATCACCGCGGGTGACTGTCTTACAGCGGAAAAGGTTCTTTATGCCACTGAAACGTGCCACAAATTCATTGCGCGGATGACGAAAAACCTCTTCCGGTGTGCCTTGCTGGACCAGCCTGCCGTTTTCCACGACGGCCACCTTGTTCGCGAGGGTGGCGGCTTCCATGAAGTCGTGTGTTACGTGGATCATGGTTTTATTGCTCTTGTGGATGTTTCTCAGGACGCGCCTGAGTTCGCCCTTCAGTTTGACATCCAGGTTGGAAAGGGGCTCATCAAGCAGCAATACCCTGGGGTCGGAGGCCAGGGTGCGGGCCAGAGCCACACGCTGCGCCTCCCCGCCCGAAAGCGTACCGGGATATCTATCCAGCAGGTGATTTACCTCTACCTGCCTGGCAAGATCCATAACCCGTGTCTTACGGTCATCGGCCGACAAAGGCTTGTTGCGTAAGGGATAAGCAATGTTTTTCCAGACATTTAGGTGCGGGAATAGCGACAGGTCCTGGTACACCAGGCCAATGCCCCTGCCCTGCACCTTATCCATGGTAATATCCTTGCCGTTTAACAATATGTTTCCTTTCGCCGGCCTTACGAGTCCAGCCAGGGCCTCCAGCAGCACCGTCTTGCCAGCCCCCGACACGCCAAGCAGGGCCAGGTAGTCTCCCTGCATCACATCCAGGTGGATGTCTTCCAGCGCAAATGCCCGGAACCTGACGCTGAGGTCGCGGATTTGCAAAACAGGGCGGTTGTTATGTTCGTTGTTGTGCATAATGTATAGTTAATGACGAAAGGACAAAAAGACAAAAGGACGAAAGGACAAAATGTCGAAAGGTCGAAAGGTCGAAAAGTCCGGGCTCCCTGTTGTCCCAAGGTAATCTCAACCTTAACCTTAATCTTAACCTTCTTGCTGCTTACTTCTTACTACCTACTTCTTACTACCTACTTCCTACTACCTACTCCCCACCATGGCGCATCGCCACCGGCTTTCCAGCTAAAAGACGCATAAGCACGAACACAATGAGACATACGATCACAAAGACCGCTGCTACGGGGCGCGCATAGGCCAGCCCGAAAGAGGCAAAACGTTCCCAGATCAGCACGGGTGTAACCATGGGATGGTAGGCGATGATCACGATGGCCCCGAACTCGCTTAGGCCGCGGGCCCACATCATGGTGAGGCCAGTAAGGATTTGGCGTTTTGCCAGGGGCAATGAAATGGTAAAAAATACCCGCCAGGGTGGGGCGCCCAGGTTGAGGGCAGCCTTTTCGAGCTTTTCCGGCACCGCTTCAAAGCCGTCCCTTGCGGCATTGATCAGGTATGGAATGCTCACAAAGGCCATGGCGACCACGATTCCGGCCATGCCTCCCACGAAGGGAATTCCCGCGGCTTCACCAGCCTGTCCGATCCAGGTGCCCCGGCTGATGACACCCAAAAGAGCAATACCTGCCGCTGAGTGGGGAATGACCACGGGCAAGTCCACAAGCCCATTGACAAACCCTCTTCCCGGAAACCTCTTGCGCGCAAGTACGTATGACAGCGGGATCGCCAGCACACCAAACACCATCACCCCCACAAGGGAGCTTAGGAGTGTGAGCCTGATGCTGCGCATCACCTCCTCATCAGCAACAGTCGCCGCGTACTGGGCACCGGATGTCTGCAAAAACATCCCCGCCAGCGGGGCTACGATGAATAGCAGCACCAATCCGCTGACAAATAAAAACACCAGGCTTGTTTTCCAACTCTGAAGCATGTCTTATTTACTGTTTTATTTCTCTCCTGCTTAGCAGGAGGCCTGTAAGGGCATTTGCCTTAATAACCATCATTGCAAAGCGAACAACCGGGGTGCAAAACATTTCGTGCCAGGCACTGAGCGTCGGGCCCTAAGCGTCGGGCCCTAAGCGTCGGGCACTGAGCGCCGGGCACTGAGCGCCGGGCCGCCTTTGAAAAAACTGAATCCGACCCATTGACAGCGCCTATGATGCAGACGGACGCACACGCCAAATAAGCCCATAATCGTCGCAATTTTTATTTGATCTGAATAAAACCCGAACAATTTTGCTGTGTAAAACTTGAACGCTGTTCATTTTTCGCACACAAACATACGCGATTTCTGTTAAGATTCCAAACAGCATACACGATTTATCAAAAGTTTAATATATCGACATGCGCTACTTTCTTGTTGATAATTAAATATTTATATGATTTGGCAAGCGCCTTGATATAAGAATGCATGGACATTACAAATTCGAAGTTTGCGGCAGCGGTTGAGGTGAAGGCTGAGATTGGGGTTGAGGTGAAGGTTGAGGCTTTTGACTTTTCGACATTTCTACATATCCCCAAATAGTTAAACAAAATCAGCGTAACTACTCTAAAGCAACATCCATATATTCACCAAAAAAACAAATCACATGAACGGATACGCAGGAAAAATTTTAAGGATCAACTTAAGTGACCACACTTACAAAACCGAAGAGTTGGACAAAGACAAGGCGTTGAAATACATCGGCGGCCGGGGTCTTGGTTCCAGGATCATGGCCGAAGAGGTTCCGCCCACGGTAGATGCATTCGACCCGGAAAACAAGGTCATTATTGCCACAGGGCCGCTTACCGGCACTCCGACGCCCGCGGGCGGACGCTACATGGTGGTTACCAAATCGCCGCTCACCGGAACCATTGCCTCATCAAACTCGGGTGGTTTTTGGGGCTCTGAACTCAAATTTGCCGGCTACGACTTGCTTATCCTCGAAGGAAAGTCCCCGAAACCGGTCAACATTTTCATTGAGGACGACAAGATCACCTTTAAGGATGCTGCCCACGTTTGGGGAAAGATTGTGAGTGAGACCACGAGTATCCTGGCCGAAGAAGCCCCCGACAAGGCCAAAATCCTATGCATCGGCCCTGGCGGAGAGAACTTGTCAAAAATCTCAGCTGTGATGAACGACATCAACAGGGCTGCCGGTCGCTCGGGTGTAGGAGCCGTTGTGGGATCAAAAAACCTGAAAGCCATCGTCGTCAAAGGGTCTTCAAAGCCAACTATTGCTGATAGCGAGAAGCTGAAAGAGGTGGTAAAGGAGTCGCGCGGCAAGCTCAAAGACAATGGTGTTACCGGCCAGGGACTGCCCACCTACGGCACCGCCGTATTGGTCAACATCATCAACGAGGGCGGGGTTTTCCCTACCAATAACTTTCAGACCACCTATTTTGACAAGGCAGAAAACATCAGCGGGGAGCACCTGGCCGAAAACTTCCTGATCAAGCGTGAGTCTTGTTTTGCCTGCCCCATTGCTTGTGGACGTTATACCAAAGCCGACGAGGTGGAAGGTGGCGGGCCGGAATACGAGACCATCTGGGCCTTTGGTGCTGCTTGCGGCGTAGACGATATGAAGTCTGTGATCAAAGCCAATTTCTGGTGCAACGAGATGGGGCTCGACACCATTTCTGCCGGTGTCACTATCGCAGCCGCCATGGAGCTTTATCAGCGTGGCAAGATCACCGACGCAGACATTGATGATGGTCTGAGCCTGAAATGGGGCGCCGGCGAGAGCCTGGTGGAATGGGTGAAAAAGATGGGACGTCGTGATGGTCTCATCGGCGACAAGATGGCCGAAGGATCATACCGCATGGCAACACATTTTGGGATGCCCGAAGTAGCCATGGCAGTGAAGAAACAGGAGTTGCCCGCATACGACCCCAGGGGCATCCGTGGCCAGGGACTGCAGTATGCCACTTCCAACAGGGGTGGCTGCCACGTACGCGGATACCTGATCTCGCCTGAAATCCTTGGACTGCCTCAGAAGCTTGACCGTTTTGCCATCGACGGCAAGGCCGAATGGGTAAAGATCTTCCAGGACCTCACGGCCTTCATCGACAGCGCAGGGCTCTGCCTCTTCACCTCTTTCGCCATCGACGGAGAGGGCTATGCCAACCTCACAAATGCCGTGCTGGGCACCGACTTTACCCAGGAAGACATCCTGGAGGCAGGCGACCGCATCTGGAACCTCGAGCGCGACTACAACCTCAAGGCAGGCATCGATCCCTCGCAGGACACCCTGCCCAAGCGCCTGCTCAAAGACCCCATCCCTGATGGTCCATCGAAAGGCAATGTAACACGCCTGGAAGAGATGTTGCCAAAGTACTATGAAATCAGGGGCTGGTCTGAAAAGGGGATCCCAAAAGCAGAAACCCTCGAAAAACTGGGTGTATAAAGCCCGTTTAGCCTACCGGGCCGCACACCATGACCCATTTGGCAGAGACTGCCTGCTCAAACCTTCACGGGTGGCGCAGGCAGTCTTTTCGACATGTTGACATTAATTTATACAAATGACCCGAACACCTGCGAGCTTAGCGACGCGAAAAGCTAAAAGCCAATAGCAGTCCTGTTGAAAGAATAAACACCAGATAACCAACTAGTTGAACATTTTTTACCACATGAAAATCAAAGTCAGGCTATTTGCCACCCTGCGGGAAAACCGCGGAAAGGAACTGGAACTATCCCTGCAGGATAAAGCCACCCCCGAAGACGTCATCCAGGAACTGGAGATTGCCAAATCGGATGTGGCCATACTGCTTGTGAATGGCAGGGATGGGGACTTCTCCCAGGAGTTGCGGGAAAGTGACGTGGTATCGATATTCCCCCCGGTGGGGGGAGGGTGATGTGAAGGTTAAGGCTAAGTTTAAGGTTGAGTTTGAGGTTGAGATTAAGGTTAAGGCTAAGGGGCGTCATTCCGGACGAAAGTGAGAAATCTGTTGGCTTGTCGGGATAAGATGTGAAAATGTTGCTGGTTTCAGGAGTTAAAGGGTTATAGGGTTTTGGAGTTGTGGGGTTAAAGGGGTTATGGGGTTAATTGGGTTTGAAGTTTGAGGTTACCCGAGGTGCTTATTAAGGCCTGTGTGTGCTGAAGTGTTACTGGGTTAAGGGGTTATGGGGTCAAGGGATTGAGCAGTGGCCGGATGGCGTTTTGCCGCCGCAATGTTTTGTATCTTTGTACCCATATGTAGCTTATGACCCGGTTGACCCTCCCGGTGATTTCATTTACTGGAAGCAAAGCTCAGGGAAAAAGGCTGAAAGCACATTAGCAAATTAGCACATTGGCACATTGGCACATTAGCAAATTAAAATGAAAGACCGTTATATCCGCAACGAAAACATGCTGAGCCATGAAGAAAACCAGTCGCTGCGCAAGCGCAAGGTAGCGGTGGTGGGTTGTGGCGGCCTCGGCGGGCATATCATCGAGATGCTTGCCAGACTCGGAATCGGACAACTGACCCTCATTGACGGCGACGTGTTTGAACCGTCCAACCTGAACAGGCAGCTGCTCTCCTTACCCGGGAACATTGGGAAGCCCAAGACAGAAGCTGCTGCAGGAAGGGTCAGCGAAGTGAACCCCGACATCACGGTGACTGTACACCAGGTATTTGTCACGAAAGCCAATGCCAGAGAGTTGCTTCAAGGCCACGATGTGATCTGCGACGCCCTTGACAATATATCCAGCCGGCGTGTCGTTGAACAGGCAGCGGAAGAGTTGAACATCCCGATGGTTTTCGCCGCCATTGCCGGCTGGTATGCCCAGGTAGGCACCATCATGCCTGGCAGTCGTTTGCTCGACAAGATCTATCCGCCAGATACCGAAAAGGGCGCCGAAACAAAACTGGGCAACCCCTCGTTCACACCTGCACTGGCCGCTTCGCTCCAGGTGGCGGAATGTCTTAAACTGTTGGTCAGCAAGGAAGGCATCCTGAAAAACAAACTGCTGATGGTCGATCTACTGGAGCACGAATACCAGGTCATCGAAATATAAGAAGCCCCAGGCCAACTCAATCCCCAAAGTTATATCGCAACGGACATTTTGACCTTTCGGCTTTTTGACTTTTAGACAAAAAACATCCATATGATCAGTTTTGAAGAAGCCCTTTCCATCATTGCAAGCGATGTGCTTACCAAGGACACTGAGCGCGTCGACTTCAGGGAGTCTCTGCATCGTGTGCTTGCCGAAGATGTATACTCAGATGTGGACATGCCTCCTTTTGACAAGGCTGCCATGGACGGTTATGCCTGCCGCAGGCAGGACCTGGATGGCGAGCTGGCGATGCTGGAAGTGATTGCTGCCGGAGACGTGCCCACCCATAAAATAGCAAGTGGCACCTGTGCCAAAATCATGACGGGTGCCATGATACCCGAAGGGGCAGACACCGTGATCATGGTAGAACAGACACGCAGCACCGAAGAGGGCAAGGTGGTGTTTACGGGTGATAAGACCAGGCCCAATATAGCCAGGAAAGGAGAAGATGTCAGGACAGGCGACCTGGTTTGGCACAAAGGCATGCCCATTCAGCCACAACACATTGCGATCCTGTCGGCAGTCGGACACACGACACCGCTTGTGGCAAAACAACCCCGCGTAGCGGTGCTGTCTACGGGCGACGAACTGGTTGAACCTGAACTGTTTCCTGCTGAAGGAAAAATCAGGAACAGCAACGGTTTTCAGCTGGCTGCGCAAGTAAGCAATGCACATTGCATTCCCAACTACATGGGCATCATCCCTGATGACGAAGCAGCTACCGACCGGGCCATCAGTAGCGCACTGGCAGAAAACGACATGGTCATCCTCTCAGGGGGCGTGTCAGCTGGCGACTTCGATTTCGTACCAAAAATCATGCGCAAGAATGGGGTGGACATCCTGTTTCAGAAGGTTGCCGTAAAGCCAGGCAGGCCCACGGTTTTTGGACGCACGAAAGACACTTACATTTTTGGGCTACCGGGCAACCCGGTATCTTCATTTATCAATTTTGAAGTCTTCATCAAACCGCTTTTGATGGCCATGATGGGTGCAGATTACAAACCTGTCGAACAGAAGCTTCCCATGGCTGTTGAATTTAAGAGGAAGAAGGCCGACAGGCTGGAATTTCTTCCTGTACACATAGATGCGGAAGGGCAGGTATCACCGGTAAGTTACCACGGTTCAGCGCACATACACGCCATCGGACTTGCCGATGGACTAATGCGCATACCCAAAGGTGTTCACGAAATAATCAAAGGAGCTGAAGTCCATGTTAGACCGGTTTAACAGAAAGATTAACTATTTGCGCATATCGGTCACAGACCGTTGTAACCTTCGTTGCAGGTACTGCATGCCTGACAACGATCCCCTTATGCTCAATCACGAAGACATCCTGAGGTTTGAAGAGATCCAGCAGGTGGTAGCTGTTGCAGCAAGCCTAGGCATAAGCAAGGTCAGGCTGACCGGAGGGGAACCACTCGTGCGCAAGGACATCACCGACCTGGTGGCCATGATCGCTTCCGTTCCGGGTGTGCAAGACCTGTCGATGACCACCAACGCCGTACTGTTGGACCGCTTCGCTTTGCCGCTGAAGAAGGCAGGCCTGCAGCGCATTAACGTAAGCCTCGACACCGTAGATCCTGAAAAATTTCACGACATCACCCGGGGTGGAGGGCTTCATAAGGTGTTCCGGGGCATCCAAGCAGCAGAGGCAGCCGGATTGCATCCCATCAAAATAAACTGTGTGGTAAAAAGGGGCGCTGAGCGCAAGGATGCAGATGGGGTGGCTGCTTATTGCCATCAGCATGGCCTCGAGATTCGCTACATTCAGCAGATGGACCTCGAGCGGGGGGACTTTGCCGTAGTAGAAGGTGGTTCGGGCGGTGATTGCGCCAGCTGCAACAGGCTGCGCCTCACCAGCGATGGAAAGATCAAGCCCTGCCTTTTCAGCGATCTGGGCTATGACATCCGTGAGCTGGGCATTCAACATGCACTGGAAAAAGCCCTGGGAAATAAGCCTGAAAAAGGCAGCGTGAATCAACAGAACTTATTTCACAATATAGGAGGGTAATTAGGTTTGAAGTGAAGACATTTTGTCTTTTTGTCCTTTTGTCTTTTTGTCCTTTTAAAACAATGATTATGACCAAGCTATCACATACGGATGATCAGGGTAAAGCACGTATGGTGGATGTAGGAGGGAAGCCCCTGCAGCATCGCACGGCAACAGCCCGGGGCTGGATATCCCTGGATCCGGAAACGCTGCGTCTGATCCGCGAGAACCAGCTAAAAAAGGGTGATGTGCTTACCGTGGCCGAAATTGCCGGCGTGCAGGCCGCCAAGCAGACTCACCAGCTCATCCCGCTCTGTCATCCATTGCAGGTCACCAAGGTTAACATCGCCACCAGGCTGTTTGAAGAAGCAGACAAACAAGGAGTCGAGGTGCATGGAACCGTCACCTGCAACGGCCAGACCGGTGTGGAAATGGAGGCGCTCACTGGTGTGAGCGTTGCCCTTTTAACCATCTACGACATGTGCAAGGCCGTGGATAAAAACATGGTCATCAGCCAGGTAAAACTACTTGAAAAAACAAAAAAATAAAGGTGCCTGGTTTTGAAGTTCGGGGCCTCTCTACAACCAAGTCTCAAACCTCAAACACAATGCAAGCCCTGACTTTTTGACCTTTCGACATTTAGACTTTTAGACCTTTTGTCCTTTTGTCTTTTTATCATTTTGTCATTATAAAACTTATGGAATTAAAAATCATATCCGTCAATATCTCCAAGGAGAAGGGCACCATAAAGGAGCCTGTGGAGGAGATCACTTTGAACCATCACGGTGTGATGAATGACGCGCATGCCGGGCCCTGGCATCGCCAGGTGAGTTTGCTGGGGAAAGAGAGCGTGGATCGTTTTTCGCAGGAAGCCGGGCGGCAGATTGCCCATGGGGAGTTTGCCGAGAACATGACCACGGAGGGTGTTGAACTGGTCATGACCTCACCCCTGGATCGTTTTTCCGGCGAACATGTAGAGCTGGAAGTGACCCAGATAGGCAAGGCCTGTCACGGGTCTGCCTGCGCCATCTTCAGGGAGGTTGGCAATTGCGTGATGCCCAAGGAAGGCATCTTTGCCAGGGTCATTCGCCAGGGCTCCGTCAAGCCGGGTGACGTACTGACTTACAAGCCCCGGGTTTTTCGTTTCCATGTGGTCACCCTGAGCGACAGGGCCAGCAAGGGCGTGTACGAGGATAAAAGCGGGCCGCGCATCGTGGAGATTCTCCAACAGCACTTCAGCGATAAGCCAAGAAACATTGAAGTGAGCCATAGTGTGATCCCGGATGATGCTTCCAGTCTTAGTGTGCTTATTGAAAAGACCACTTATGATGAGGTTGACGTCATCATCACCACGGGCGGAACGGGCATTGGCCCCCGCGACGTGACGGTTGAAACCATAAGCCCCATGCTCGACAAGGAAATCCCGGGCATCATGGAAATGATCCGGATCAAATACGGGCAGGAAAAACCCAATGCCCTTTTAAGCCGCGGCATAGCTGGCCTGATAGGCGAAACCCTCATCTATACGCTTCCCGGAAGCGTGAAAGCCGTCAACGAATATATGGCGGAGATCCTAAAAACCATGGAGCACTTGATCTATATGCGCCATGGCCTTGACACACATTAATCCTGCCTCTACACGCCGCTTTTCTTTCAGGACATGCTATGGACACAGGATGAATTATATCCGTCCTGACCTGAGCCAGGGCAGTGAGCAACAAGGCCTTGGTCTGCATGCCATGCAAACATGCTTCTCAATACAAACAAACGCTGCCACCGGCAACCCCGGTGACAGCGTTTTATCTTAGGTTGTTTTGGTTGGCAATATGATTTACCTGGGGGATAACACGCCATCCCTGTATTCCACTACAAAGGCATCCCGGACGCCCTGCCCCCAGACACGCTGCATGTGCAGTATGGCATCTTCAAGGTTTTTATATTGACCAGAGACATATTTATACCATCCATTGATATGATAAACCCGGACATCTTGTGTGATGCCAAGATGTTTGCGGGCTTCTTCCACAGGCATTTCTTCTTTAAGCGCCATCACCTGGACAGCATAAAAGTGATCCGGTTCTTCTTGTAACTTCTCCACCTCTTCCTGCAGCCTGTAAAACTCCTGGCTAACATCTTCAATGGCACCAAAAAGCTGCACGGTGCGCTGCGTGACCTCTGCTGTCTCTTCAGACATGCCGTCTAACCGGACAATTATCTGCTGAATGTCTTCTTCAATCTCCTGGATTGCTTCTTCACGGAGTTCATGGGCTTCACGAAGATCATCCACATCTTCTGTCACGGTGTCCAACCTTCTGTCCATCTCATCCATGCGCGTCACATCGCCAGGGTACATGACTTGCGATGGTGGCGCCCAGTCCATCGAATTGGTATTGGGGCCAAGGCGAAAAGTAATGCCTACACGGGTGTAGTTATACAAGTCCCTTTCAGATCCCACGATGGGACGACCATCCAGCCTGTTACTGGAGGTGAAACGAAAGCCCGATTCGATGCCCAGGTCAAACCGTTCAGCTATTCTAAAATTGACTCCCAAACCGACGGGAATACTTAATTCAATCTCAGGGTCATCCGAAGTAAACCCGTCATCTTCATAACCATAAAAATTTTCCAGGTTCCCGTCCTCAAACCATTGTGACCGGTAAGCCACTGCACCGGCGCCCAATGTGGCGTAAAAGTTTACTTTTTGGTTGGCAGTGGCATGAGGGCGCAGCAGGGTGTTTAAGCTAAGCCGCGCCATTAGGGTAGCCTCTAACATTTCTGTTTCGAACTCCCAGTTCTGATTTGTATCAATGCCTTTCAATTCCCCATACAGAAAGTTGGTTTGCAGTGTCAGCACCGGCGACCAGTGGTAATTGAAAAACATGCCACCTCCATAGGTTATCTCGTCAGAATCAGGAAAAAAGTTATTTTCCTTAATGTCTGTAAATCCCGTTAAAACACCCCCATGAAAGCCAAAAGAGAACTTGTTGAATTCATTGGTCTGGTTGTTTTCCTCTGCCCCCAGGACATTTGAAAACATTGTCAATGAAAAGCTCAGAATGGTTAATATGCTTAATTGTCTCATCGTTTTCATAATCATGCACTTTTAAGTATCATCTTTTCAGGTTATACTCAAAAGTGCATGAAAGGTTACATGTATAAGCAAAAAAAATCAGAACAGTCCGGAAATATTCCCCTCGTTGTCGATATCGATTTTCTCGGCAGAGGGTTGTGAGGGCAGTCCCGGCATCCGCATGATGGTACCGGCTATGGGAATGATGAACCCCGCCCCTGCTGCGATCTCAAACTCACGGATCTTCACGGCAAACCCTTTTGGCCGGCCAAGTTTGTGCTGGTCATCCGACAGGGACTTCTGGGTTTTTGCGACGCATACCGGCAGTTTATCCAGGCCGATCTTTTCGAACTGCGCGATCTGGGACTTGGCTTTCACCGTGTACTCCACATGATCGGCACCATAAAGCTTTGTGGCAATGGTGTGTAGTTTTTTCTCGATATCCCAGTTAAAGTCATATAGGGGATCAAAGCAGGTTGTACAGCTCTCGGCAGCATCGTGCACCAGTTTGGCCAGCTCCATGGCTCCTTCACCACCTTTTTCCCAGCCTTCATATACAGCGGCGCGCACACCCAGCTCTTCACAACGTTGTTTGACCACCTGGATCTCTTCGTCGGTGTCGGTGGGAAACCTGTTGATGGCGACCACCGGCTGCAGGTTGAAGTGTTTCATGTTTTCCACGTGCTTCTCCAGGTTTTCAAGCCCCCTGGATACGGCCTCTGCATCAGGCTCCTTCAGGTTCGCCAGCTTGACGCCGCCGTGGTATTTGAGTGCCCGAATCGTAGCTACCACCACGGAGGCATTTGGAGACAATCCGCCATACTGGGATTTGATGTTCAGGAATTTTTCTGCACCAAGCTCAGAGGCGAAACCTGCTTCCGTAACTACATAATCAGACAAGCTTAATCCCATCTTGGTGGCGATCAGGGTATTCGTGCCCTGTGCGATGTTAGCAAACGGTCCACCGTGTACAATGGCCGGATTGCCTTCCAGGGTTTGCACCAGGTTAGGCATGATGGCATATTTCATAAGGGCAGCCATGGCGCCCTCGGCCTTGAAGTCCCTGGCATAAACCGGCCTGTCGTCAAAGGTGAAGCCCACCAAAATATTACCAAATTTTTCCTTGAGGTCTTCCAGATCTTTTGCCAGACACAATGCAGCCATCACTTCTGAAGCTGCCGTGATATCGAAACCGGTTTCCCGCGGCATTCCTTGTTTGGGCCCACCAAGCCCCAGTACGATGTGACGCAGGGCTCGCTCATTCATATCGATCACGCGTTTCCATATGATCTTGCGCGGATCCAGGTTCAGCGAGTTCTCCTTGCTTTGCAAATGGTTGTCAATCAAAGCAGATAACAGGTTATGGGCTTTTTCCACGGCAGCAAGGTCGCCGGTAAAGTGCAGGTTAATGTCTTCCATGGGAAGGACCTGGGCATGTCCGCCACCGGCAGCGCCTCCTTTGATGCCAAACACTGGGCCCAGCGAGGGCTCACGGATCACCACCGTAGACTTTACGCCCATCTTATTCAGGCCTTCAGAAAGGCCTATGGATGTGGTCGTCTTGCCCTCACCCGCAGGAGTGGGCGTGATGGCCGTCACCAGTACCAGCTTTTTCTTGTTTGCCGCCTTGTCATCAATGAGGCGGAGCGGCAACTTGGCCATGTGTTTTCCATACTGATACAAGTCGGATTCTTCAATCCCCAGCTTTGCAGCTATTTCCGTGATGGGGCGCATCGTTGCAGCCCTGGCAATGTCAAGATCTGTTTTCATAGGGTATGTGTTTTATTTGAAAAATGATGCTTTTCTCAGGAATAAAAGGATAACCAATATACAGGGCATTTTGTTTAGCGCGCGTCGATGCTTCCATAAGGATGCGGTTAAAGTTATGATGGGGGGAGCGTGAGATTGGACATGTGCATGCGGTTCGTCAGTCCAAACGAAGTGAGGGACACCGTTGCGGGCGACCAGTAAGGAAGGAATCTCTAACAATTACCTACAAGCCACATTCAGCAATGGCATGGGCTTGTGGCAGACATGGTGGCATTTGAAAAGCGTGCTTACAGAAAGATATCCAACCCTACACGGAAGAAGGGGTTGTCCAGATAAGCCTGGCTGTCGCTGTTAAAGTTATAAAGTGCCAGGATGTTCAGTCTTAAACGCTCCGACAATGGCACACCATATCCTGCTCCCAGGAAATAATTATCCTCCGTCACGGTTGGCCTGTCATCCGGGTCAAAGGCCGGGTCATATGGCGGCAGCCTTGACTCCAGCCGCAGGCGCTCATATTCGCCATGAACGAAGAACGTGGAATGTATTCGGAAACGCGCAAACACGCTACCCCCATACATATGGGAGGAAAAAGATTCCCCAAACCAACTGTCGTTGGCATAATGGTAGCTGCCTGCAAGTCCTGCAGACACCCGGTTGGTGAGCCTGTATCCGGCATGCAGGTTGAGGCTTATCGAAGTGAATGACCCCAACTGCAGGCCCAGGAAGCCGCCGACAAAGGTGCGTTCACGTGGACTCAGGTCACTGACGGGACGTTCTTCGCCATAGCCTGCGGATACAGTCATGAGGCATAACGCCGCAGCCAATAAAACAGGCATCAATTTTTTCATTTTATTCTTCTTCATTTTTCTTCTTAATTTTTCATTTTTCTCTTTTCATTTTTCTCTTTTCATTTTTCTCTTCCTACGCCCTCCCGCCGGCAACCTGTGCCATCGCCCTGGCTTTAAGCAGGCACTCTTCATATTCCTTTTCAGGCACCGAACCAATGGTGATGGCGCTGCCTGCCATGAATGACAAGAACTTGCGGCACCGGTCATACAGGATGCTGCGGATCACCACATTAAAATCAAAATTTTTCTCTGGTGTGATGTAGCCCATAGACCCGGAATAAAGGCCCCGGCGGGTATCTTCATATTGATCTATAAGCTGCATGGCCCTGAATTTTGGTGCGCCTGTCATGGACCCCATAGGGAAGGCCAGGCGGATGGCATCCAGGTAATGGTGATCCGGATGCAGGCGAGAGCTGACGGTAGAGATCATCTGATTCACTTGCCTGAAGGGATAAACGCCATAGAGTTCTTCCACTTGCACGGAATCCTTTACTGCGGTCCGTGATAGATCGTTGCGCACCAGGTCTACGATCATCACGTTTTCACTTCGCTCCTTGGCGTCCTCATAGAGTGCTTGTCTGATACGAAGGTCCTCAGCGGCATCCTTTCCGCGTGGGGCGGTACCCTTGATGGGCTGCGAGTACAGTTTCTGGCCCAGTTTTTTCATGAACCGCTCCGGACTAGATCCCATCAGGTAAAAGTCCCCATGCTGGTAAAAGCAGGAAAACGGGGCTTCAGACAAATGGTTCAGTGCTTCATAAACCCTTACAGGATAAATATTCGCTTGCTCAGCATAAAATTCCATGCAGTAATTCATCTCATAGATGTCGCCTGCCTGGATATGGTCTTTGATCGCCTTCAGGTGACGCAAATAGCGCGCCTTGTCCACCCTTGCCCTGATCATGAGGTTTTGGCTGTCTCCGGCGTCTGCCGGAGGAGATTCCTGGTGTGCCGGAGCAGCTTTTCTGCCCTGCGAAGCAGTTTGTTCATCTTCCGGAAAGGGCTGATGAGGTGTAGCAGCAATTTGTTCATCCGCCGGCGCTGCTCGTTCATCCGCCGCAGGGGACTGCTTCAGTGCATCTGCCACCAGCTCTGCGTCGGAAAAGCGCCCATAACCAGGCACGGTGCCAATCCGGATGCCATGGGTCTCGGGGAGGATCAGGATTACGGGTGAAAAAAAACGCATTGGGGGCAATCCCCAATGATCGGGGTTTTTGGAAGTAAGCGGCTCCAACTGGTTTTTGAGATCATAGGAAAAATATCCAAAAAGCCAGTCATTGCGACTGTCAGAGAATTTCTTCAGTCCATCAAAGGCATCCTTTGCACCAGCTTGATACAAATCGTGCACCCCCATGGCAAACACCCAGGGAAAACTGGAATAGGGGTCGCGCCCGTATTCATTGGAATTTAACAGGACACAGGTTTGCAGCGCATCACCAGCCCATGCTTGCATGCGTTTTAACACCTGCATCGAATCCAGTTGAATGTCAAATCGTGTATAATCCCTTGAATGTGTTGTCATCATGAACGATCGCCTGGCATTGGTGTTTCGGGTTGCTGTCCGGGCAATGCCTGAATAAATATGCATTTCAAAGATAGTAAATATCGATGGCTGCCATTCCTATTTTGGCGCTGCAAAAATCAGGCCTGTTATGCCATGATTATTGTCGCATGTGTCGATCCATTGGCATGGCCAGAGTCGGGTCAACGCCATTTTAGCCGGCCCGGGGCTTTTTTCTTTACTCTGCGACATAACCGACACATCAGCCTGGGCACGATACTATTTTTATGCAAATTTCACACAAATGTATTAAACAATAAAGAGCTGAATATGTTGTATAATTCATTACATTTGTTAAACCAGGAATTAACCAAAAAAGGAAGGAGCCCATATGATTAAATTCGCAAGCACTTTAATGGCCGTGATGGCTTTTGTCGCCATGCTGGCAGGTCTCAACAATCCGCTTGTTGCCCAGGACCAGCAGGCCGCGGATATTCTTGAAGCAGCCAGGCAGCAGCACGAAGAAAGCATTCAACACATCGACGATTACGTTGTCGAGTATGAGCACCATGAAGCCTCATATGTTAAAAGGTATGATAACGGCCGCCCTTACATGGCAGCGCATTCCGAAGCCCGGATCGAAGGTGAGTTCGGCGCAGCAGCCGGTGCTGAGGATACGGATCTTTTCTCCCCGGAAACCTTCCGGAAGATGAAAGAGCGGGCCCGCTACCTGGGCACCGAAGAAGTGGACGGCTACGAGGTCCATGTGCTGCTTATTGACGAGCTGGAAGGCTTCATTGAGGAAGATGAGGACATGGCTGAGACAGTCACAGAGTTCCATTTGTATCTCGACACGGACAATTATGTGATGCGGAAGATGCAATTCAAGGTAGAAGCCTACATTGACGGAGAAACAAGGGTCATTGAGCCGGTCATGCATTTTCGTGATTACCGGGAATTTGAAGGCATGCCTATTGCTTTTGAGCAGGTAACCATGATCACCGGGATCAGCGACATGATCTCAGACGAAGAGCGTGCGGAGATCGAGGCGGGAATAGCAGAAATGGAGCGGGAGCTGGAGCAAATGCCTGAACAGCAACGACGGATGGTAGAGCGAATGATGGGGGACCGCATGGAAGAAATGATGGAGATGTTGCAATCAGATCAGTGGGAGCACACCATGCGCGTGGTAGATGTCAGGGTGAACGTGGGATTAGAGTAATTTCCGGGCACCCGTTCTTACCAGGAAATCAGATAAAAGGGGTCTTTCTTCACCTTTTCGCTGACGAACAGGTACAACGCACGCATAGAGAAAGCATATACACGGACATCGTGCAGCGTTACCCGCTGTACGATGTCCGTTTTTTTCAGGTCTTGCATCAGGCGCCTTTTGTTCCACCAGACAAAACCCTTTACCGAATAGGCCGGCTTATTTTGATGGAGGCAATGTGACATCTCGTGTTCCTTGCCATCCAGCACCAGCCTGAACCTTTCATTGCCAAATTGCAGGTAAGGCACCTGTTGCTGGTATTCAACATAATGCATGAGGCTGCATGTGACGTGATCCAGGCCGATATTCAGGCAATAAAATTCTTCATTCACCATCTGCTGAAACACCCCATTCGAGGCAAAGGAGGCCACCTTTTCATCCCAGGCCACGTGTCCACTTGCCATCACCGAATAACAGGGGTCAAGGTTCCTGAACCCGGCATCCCGCTGAAAAAAAGTTTTGGCAAAAGCGCCGTATGCCGGTTTTGTCGATAAGGGGTCGTATACCCTGGTTTTTCTGACCTGTGGCGTAAAGGCCTGCGAGGCTATGACGGAGAAATGGTCCCAGAAGTGCTGCATCAGGAAAGCATACTTATCTGGTTGGTCCGTAAACCTGTTGACTGCCGAAAGCGACGTGTGCACAAACAGCTTGTCTGCAGGAATTCGGCGAAGGAAGTCGCGGAACTCCTCACCTGCCCCGGGCACATGGTGATATGACTTTTTCAGCCAGGGATGTTGCCTGATGAGCCGCCTGAAGTAATACCAGCCGATGGTGCTGTATACGCTTAACCTTCTGTAAATTTCTTTTAGCATAAGATGGGATATGTTTTTTGGCTATCCTCTCCAAAGGAGCAACAATGCGTCCGGCTGGTCATTTAGCCCTGAAATACGCCTTGATCTTACCCCACAGCTCTTCTGTCCAACGGTTCAACTCAGGTGATATGCGCAGCGCACGCACCGGCAGCAACAGCATTGCGATTGCCACTGCTGATCGCACCGGCAGGTCAACAAGTACGTGCACAAAAGGGTCAACCCGGGCAGACAAAGCCATGACGAAAGCCATGATCACCGGCACCAAGACCTGTTTCCTGGCAAATGGCTGTATACGGTAATGGTGCTGGATGAATGCGATCCGCAGTAAGTTGAACAAGATGAGGGTAAGGGCACTTGCGAGCGCTGCACCCTCCATGCCCAGCTGCGGTATCAGCAGCATGTTGGCAGCCACTGCAAAGCACACCATGGTGAGGGTAAAAAACAGGTCATACCTGTATTTTTTGGACGTCATCAGGATGGTGGCATTGAGCCCGGCAGACATGTCGAACAGCTTTCCGATACCCAACACAAGGAAGACATAGCGACCTGCTTCATATGCCGGCGCCATGAACTGAAAAATGTTATCGAGGTTGACCCAGATGATCAGGAAGAGGCTTGCCCCGACCACCAGGTTCCCTGCAGTGGCTTTCTGATACACTTCTTCCATTCCGGCCATGTGGCGTGTTTTCCAGAAGCGGGCCACCAGGGGGCCTGCTACCTTGACCATGGAGCGATAAGGAATGAGCATCACAGAGGTCATGAACACCATCGTAGTGTATATCCCGGCAGCTCCCAGGTCGATCATGCTGGCTACCATCAAAGAGTCGATGCTTACCAGCAAAAAGGTGCTGAGGTTGGTGACAAGGGTAAAAAGGCCATAGACGATCATGATTTTGCCCAGCCGTTGCCACAGGCGTGAATATGTGGGTTTAAAGGCCAACAACCCCTGGTATCCTGCATAAAACATGAGAAGCAGGGGCGGCACGCAATAGGCGATGACATATACGACGACGAAGCCCGGGAAGCTTAGCACCCCTAGTGCATACAGCGTTATGGACACTGTCACCCCGATACGCAGGATCACTTCGTGTGCCAGCGTGGGGATCACATTCCGGTAGACACTGCGGAGGTAGGACTCAAACAGGTTGTAAAACAGGGTGGCCAGAGCCAATGGTACAATGAACCAGGCGTATTCCACGAGCAGCGGGCTGGATTCCTGGTACAATAGGGTAAAAGGCTGGCGCAGGGCTACAAACAACAGCGTGGTTAGAACAAATCCGGCCAGGGCCAGGGTGGTCACCCCAAAGAGGAAGCCGTGGTGCTGTTTGTTTTCATCCTGAAAAAAAGGAAAGAATCGCGTGATGATGCTTCTGATCCCCAAAGCAGATACCTGGGCATATATCAGGGAGATGGTGACCAACAGGTTAGCCAGTCCGACCTGGCCGGTGTCCAGGAAGTTTGTGAACAAAAAGATCTTGTTCAGGTATCCCAGGATGGCACCGCCATAGGAAATCATGCTCACCCGGAAGCTGTCGCGCTGAATGATGCCCATAGCAAGGGGTTAATATACAAAGATAGGATAAAATCGGCTGCAATGGGGGCGGCGCCCGCTACTTCATTCGTCTGTCAGGCTGGCAGCATTCTCAAAAAAGATCTTTTTCATGTGAGCCTGTGGCAACTTAAAGGAACGGATCAGGTCTTCAAAATGCAGCCCCGTGTTATCCGTTCCAAAAAGGATTTTTGCATGGTGCTTTTCCAGGAATCGTTTTGCCTTCGCGGGATCGCGATTCAAGGCATTAAACCCGCTTTTCCCGGAAATGTCGCAGTAAAAGTTAGGATACGTCTCGAGCAGCTTGTCGATCACACCGAACTGCTCAATGGGGCCTTTATCATGAAATAAGACTTCCGGTGGCTTGTCAGATATGTTGTTCCAGAAGTGCGGTCCGTGGCCGATGAATTTCAGGTCGGGAAATTGCCGGATACGCGCTTCCAGGTTGGCGAAGTCATACAGGTAACCCGGGAAGGGTTGCATATGACTCGCCAGATGGTCCTTTAACAGCCGCGTTTTCCTGGAAAAAAGCGAAAGGTAGTATTTGGTGATGCCATTCAGCGCGCCGTTCATCAGCTTGTCCAACATTTTTTCAAGTACAGTAGACGTTTTCGGCACGTAATGCATCCGTGGCTCTTCCATGTGAAAAAGCAAGGGCAGCTTATGCTTGTCGATCACGCGGAGGTAGTTCCCTATGACCTGATCTTCCCATTTATGGGTCACTTTCAGCTCGCCGCAACCCTGGAGGCCTTTGTTCACGTGCATTTGCACGGCCTCTTCCAGGTTTTGCGTTTTGGGATCCGGTGCGTAGAAGGGCACGATCCTTTCCGGATGTTTGTCGTGGGCTTTAAATACCTCTTCAGGAGGTAGGTTTTGATACAGGTTGCTGATGGGAGGATCTTTTTCCTCCCAGGTCAGCAACCAGCATTTTTCGATGTCATGCGCATTCATGTAATCGATCAGCCGGTCCGTGTCGAACCCTTGCAGGTCGACGTGCAGATGCGCATCGATTTTTTGCATAAGTGATACAGGCAATGAGTGGCCTGCATTTATGATACAAAATCAAGTTCGTGTGATGTCAACGAATTAGCCGACAGCACAGCACGGACATGACACTAGATTTCCCAGGTGTTTCCGCTTCTCAGCAGATCGTTCACCGTATGTACCTTGGAGTATTTCTTGGCCTCGTCAATTTGTTTTTCAGAGAGCTCATCAAAGCTCTCGGCAGGAGCTGCCCTGATGACGCCCACGGCCACCGGGAAGTCGGGGGCCTTCATCCATCCAGTCATACGGTGGATGCTCGGGTTCTTCGCATACATATCATGCACCAGGAGATCGTCTTCGGTGATGCCGTTTTTGCCAATCTCTACCACTTCCAGATGGGTGCCATTGAGGATGATGCCCTTGTCGCGGTCCTTGCCAAAGATCATGGGCTCACCATGCTTCAGGAACAGCTGACGGTCATCGCGGATATCGCGATTGGTGACCATGTCGTGGATCTTGTCGGCGTAAATCACACAGTTTTGCAGGATCTCCACCACTGCCGTGCCATTGTGTTTGGCCGCCTCATAAAAGACTTCCGTCATCACCTTAATGTTGTTGTCCGGCACCCTGGCAAAGAAGGTGCCCTGGGCGCCCATCACGAGGCCCGAAACGGTAAACGGGTGCTCTATGGTTCCGTAAGGCGATGTTTTTGTTTTTGCGCCCAATGGCGTGGTAGGCGAAAACTGCCCTTTGGTCAGGCCATATATCCTGTTGTTGAAGAGCAGGATGTTGATGTCAATGTTCCTTCGGAGCACATGGATAAAATGATTACCCCCGATGGCCATGGAGTCACCGTCGCCGGTGGCTACCCACACGCTGAGGCCGGGGTTGGCAATCTTCAGTCCGCTCGCAATGGCCGCTGCCCTGCCGTGGATCCCGTGAAACCCAAAGGTGTCCACATAGTATGGGAAACGGGAAGAGCATCCAATGCCGGATACCATGGCAAAATTCTCTTTGCGGTATCCAATTTTGGGGAACACGTTGCCTACGGCTGCCAGGATGGCGTGGGCACCGCATCCGGGGCACCATTTCACCATCTGGTCGCTGACAAAATCTTTTTTCGTTAATTCTACCGGGGACTTTTCAACTTTATGGTATGTAATCATGGTTTATTCCTCCAATAATTTGGTAAACGTTTCGGTGAGCTCCTGGATATGGAAGGGCAACCCCTGCACCTTGTTGTATTGGTGGAAGGGAATGTCCGGATAGGTCATCCTGAGGTAATTGACAAACTGGCCGCCGTTGAGCTCGCATACAATCACCTTCTTATAGCTGGAAAGCACCTCCCTGGTGTTTTTGGGGAGCGGTTTGATATAATTGAATTGTGCGTGGCTGATTTTATGACCAGCATCCTGCATCCTGGTGACCGTGGAGGCGAGTGCACCTTCGGTGCCACCCCAGCCGACCACGAGCAGATCGCCTTCTTTTTCACCTGTAACTTCCTGCAGCGGAATGTAGTCGGCGATCCTGCTGATCTTTTCCTCCCTGATGTTGACCATCAGCTGGTGGTTCAGCGGGTCGGTCGACACGTTGCCGTCGATGTTTGTTTTTTCGAGGCCGCCGATGCGGTGCCTGAGTCCTTCCACGCCTGGTGCGGCCCATTCGCGGACCAGCGTCTTTTCATCGCGGCGGTAAGGTTTGTATTTTGGATCGTTGGGGTCGGCCATGGGCGGATTGATCATCGGCAGGTCGTTGACGTCCGGGACCCTGAAAAGCTCCGAACCAAATCCAAGGTAGCCGTCT
>Ga0207421_10001678_pt1 | contig 28132 bp, 21 predicted proteins | sample SodLakKL_010_SED_4_FD_187542 | JGI IMG/M metagenome (GOLD analysis project Ga0207421, IMG submission 187542) | Alkaline sediment microbial communities from Lake Tanatar, Kulunda Steppe, Russia - 8KL_010_SED (SPAdes) (version 2) | ecosystem: Environmental > Aquatic > Non-marine Saline and...
TAATAATTTTAGTGTTATTTATAACTATATGGAAACAAAACCAGCATAGAGAAATACTTTCTACTGCTTATATAGGAAAAATAAACAAAAACAATGAAGTAAAAATATCTACAAATTTCCCTTATTTAAGGCAAGAAGCTCACAAACTAAGCCCAAGCAAAGCTCACAGAGATTTTCTCAAGCAAACTATAAAGTGGGATTTTTTTATGATAATTTTATCTAGCAAATATTTCGAAGACAAATATATTTTCTTCGCTAATACCTGGCTTTTCAACGATTTTGAATTGGCCTTATTTAAAAAACATGGCTTTAATGTAGAAATAAAAAATTTATGGGGGCAATTATCGGCTAAATGTTATACCGCTATACTTTTCTGGCGGTTAAATAAAGATTTAAGGGGGGCCATGAAATATTTCAGCAGAGAACGAATATTTTATAAGATTTCCTGGTCACCTGAAACAGCAAAACATCTTTATGATTTTATCACTCATCTTGACTCTAGTTATAGAGAGAAATTTTTATTACGCAATGAAAACAGTTATTCCCGTAAGTAAATTACATATAAATAGTGAGGGCTTACCATGAAAGCAAAACATGCTTTTTATTGGATAATAGCAATTGGCATATTAACTTTCGGTGTTTTTTACTTCGGTTGGGAAGAAGTATTAACTACCCTGAAAAAAGCTGACCCCCTTATTACCGGCGGTTTAATTCTTCTTAAATTAGTAACACTTTTTTTGGTAGCTTACCGCTGGCAGTACTTGCTTAAAAAAAGCAATCAAAACATTTCTCTGCACCTGGCCATGCTAATTAATTTAGGAGGCACCTTTGTTGAAGGTGTTACCCCATCTGCCCGATTAGGTGGAGAAGCGACCAAAATATATTTGTTTCACCGGCATACTTCACTTTCATATTCTAACCTGGCAGGTGTACTTTTAACCCTCAAATATTTTTCGTTAATGCCGTTCTTGGTAATTGTTATAACTGCTTTTGTGCTTGGTTTTTTACGTTACCCACTTCCCTATACATTTTTTTTAGCTTTACTGTTTTTGATTTTATTTTTTATAACCCTGGCCTTGATTCACCATCTCGGAGGTAAAAATGAAATTATTGAGGAATCTGCCGGCGTTGAACAAACAAGCAAAACTGAGGCCGAAGAAAGAACTATTCCCAAAGGCTTACTACACAGAATATTATACTTCATCCAAAATAAAGTTAGTGCGTTAATAAATTTTATACACCGGTCTTCTGTTCATTCGCGCAGCATAGTCAACACTTCAGAACGCATTAATCTCATAATTGTGTCCACTCTTATTTGGCTGCTTTACCCTTTAAAAGTTTATATAGTTACTTACATGCTGGGTTTTAATATAGATATTATTACCGTGTTTATCATCGCATTTACATCATACCTGGTAAGCCTCCTCCCTCTTTTGCCGGGTGGATTAGGTTTATATGAAGGAAGCATGCTCTTTATGTTTTCAATAGCCGGTTATTCCCCGGCAGAAGGACTGGCAGTAGCTTTGCTCTCACGACTAATTATTTACTGGTTTCCTTTATTATTATCTGCTTTTGCCACTGCATATTTAGCAATAAGCCATAATAACAAGTCAATCGTCAAAAATAACCCCTAATGCATCTTCATCACTCCTTTTAACCCTATAAAAAAACTTATGGGGTTGAGTTTAAATGTTATTTTGTTATAATTACAGCATGTATTAAAATGAAACCTATAAAATATTATCATAAACAAGAAAGGAGAAGTATAATGTCGTTTTTCTCTTCAAAAGCTTCACGACATGCATATAATTATGATATTAAAAATAACCACAAATCAATTAAAGACTCCTCTACCCGCGTATCACCGTTCTTCAACATTTCACAAAAACTGGAAAGTTTTGCCAGCAAACACTGGGCTCTAGCTTATATGTATTTCCGCATGTTCTACAAAAAGAAATTGGAACGGGAAATGTCAATGGCAAAACTCAACCCGGGAGATACAGTTTTACATATCGGATGCGGCCCCTGCCCTTATTCGGCCATTTTTTTGGCTCAGCAAGGCATAAAAGTAAAAGCCCTGGATTTTAATCTAGAAGCAGTCCTAAAAGCCAGGAATCTTGTTAAAAATAGAAAATTAGAAGACCACATAGATATAGTTTATGAAGATGGAAAAAATACTAACAGCAGTCAATTTGACGCCATTTGGATTTCGTTAAACATTCATCCCAAAGAAAAAATAATCAAGCAAAATTTCTCTTCTATAAAAGACGGAGGAGTTATTATCTACCGTAATGTTCCCAGGTGGCTTTCCTCCTACTTCATTACCGTCCCGCCCGATACATGGTCCCCCAATAATTACATAGACACACGAGTATCATGGCTGGGTTCGCAAAGTGTAATGGTTAAAAAAAATGGTCAACCATCAAGATTAAGCCACGCTGAAAAAATATAAAACTTTTTAATTCAGCTTTGCTAACACCTCATTACGATCCCAGGAAAAATCGATCCGGGTCAAACATCCTTAAGCGCTGTAATTCTTCCTCCGTGGGAGGCGAAATAATTTCCAGTTCCGGGGATACTTTTAACTGCCAACTGCACCGTTCCTTAATCTTTTCCACGGCTTTTTCTTCCGACTCATCAACATCACTCATATAAGCAACGAGTTTTAATTCACCGTCATCTTTATCTTTGCGGTAAACTCCCAATGGAGAAATCACCGTATTAACCTTCTTGCCCGGGGAAGTTATATAGGGAAGTTCTTCTAAAAAACGCAAATTATCTTGTTCCAAAACTACCAAAACTTCTTCTGCACCGCTGGCAACATCATTACCTCCGCCTGATCCTACCAAATAAAGGGACATAGCCGGAACTTGAGAACTATTTATATTGCCAAAACGATCTATCTGCCCGGCGCCCAATACGCCCAGGCACTTAGAAGGATTGCCCTGCACCATTATTCCTAAAATATGAAATATCTCACTGTACATTTCAGCAGTGGGCATGTTTCGCAGGGCAAATACGAAAGGATCGCCTGGAAGAGGCAGGTAACCGTACAGGCCAATTTCTGCCATCAAAGGCACATGAAAACCTTTTTCCGCCATCTGATAATAGGCAATCCAACTTGCTAAATGTGAAGCGCCCACACCTGTGAGAATTGAATCATATTCCTTTTCTCTTACAATATTTTCTATGTACCTGGAGGCAGTGATAATCATCTTTTCTGCGGGAGAAGAAGAAAGAAGTTGCTCTTTTTCTTCTTCTGCCAACATTTGTATATTCCAGGTAGAAGAAGAAACTGCACCCTTTAATTGCAAGAGCCTTTCATAACCTAATTTATGCAAATATTCGTCATGATTGGCACAGTTCAATATCCAGTAATCAATCCATTCTTGTAATTGCTTTTTGTCTTTGCAAGCGCGACGGGTATCCAGGATAAAATTTTTATCTTCCGCGTAACCGCCTTCTTCATCACGATGAGGAAAATGGTGATGCCCGGAAGGATGAGCGCCATAAGGCGCTTCCACCACTGCTTTCACTATTGATCCCGGAATGCGGACGTGTTCGCGGTAATTTTGTATCTCTTCTGTGCTTACGATCTTTTCCGTAGAAACAACAACCCCTTTACGGGAGGCCAAAGCTCCATAAACATTGCCGGCTAAAGGCATATTCACTACCGTGTTACCATACGGATCGGACATCCAACCGTGAAATAAGCAAATGTCCGGGTTTAGAGCTTTTACCAGGCCTACTTCTTCCCCCGTGAAAGGATCTTCATAATAATGAAAGTTGGGATTATTTTCGGCCATAGAACTTCCCAGCAATGACTTTGTAGGGAAAAAGGGTAAATTCATCGCCCCGGCTACCAGACGCAGCACCAGGGTTAACATGCTCCATTCTTCAACTTCAATTTCCCCGCGGGCAAACGCTTTTTGCACCACAGGATTTGGTGAAGGGTACGGGTAAGGATCTCCTAAAAAAGTAGCTATTACTTTTTTAACCATTTTACCGCTTAACATGGGCACCAGGTTAGTGCAGCTGCCCCCTGAAGACACGTATGTAAAGCCGGGATCACCTTCATAGAATTGGCGGATTAGTTCGTAAATCAAAGCCATGGGATAACCTACTCCGCCGCCTATCTGAATGATTTGACCGGGCTCTATATGCTGTCTAATTGCTTCCGCAAGCGTAACTACTTTTTCTTCTGATTGCGTATATTCTCTTTTATATGCTTGGGCTAACCAGGATAAATCAAACATCGAATCCCTCTTTTCTCCCTTTTATCCTTGTTTTCCTAGTTATAATTGCGCTGTTCCTTATAGTTCTCTTTATATTTCCTTTAATAATAGTATTTATTATTACTTGTTGATTGTTATTTCTGCAAAATTTAAAATATTCCTTTTTTAGAAATATTTAAATCACCTCATTTTTGTTTCTTAAAAAAAATTGACAGATTAACGTGTTCACACGCTTATTCTGCCAATTTTATATTTGATAATTTTAAATGTAGCCATAGAATCAATTCATAATCATCCTACCCTACATATCCAGGATTTTTTCCGCTTCTTCTTTATCCACTTCCATGACATAATTAATACCGCTAATATCTGCTGCTTCCCTGGTAAGAGCGGCAATATCATCCCGGCTTATATAATTCAAGGCAAATTTACGACTGCCGCTCATAAGCTGTTGAAGTCCCTGCACCAAACGCTCATAAAAAGTGTAGAGGCCCAAAGCACCGGCAGGAAATTCATTAAAAACTTCTTCTCCCAATTCTTCTTTTAATTGGGAAGCAGTTACAAATATCTCTTCCACGCTGTTTCCAAACCGTTCCACATATACGGGGAGTTTATTTTCATCAACCCTTTTGCCGATATTTTTGCCTACCATAGCCGCAGCTAATGGAGCTCTGGCCATACCGATAATTTTTGCATAGGGCGCGCACAGTGCCAGTCCCTTAAAAATTTGGTCTTCCAGCGTAAAACCCCCGGCTAAAGCCACATCGGGAATATACTCTCCTTTTTCCTCAAGCCTACTGCAGTATTGGTAAAGCAGGGAATGAAGCTCTACACTGGGAATACCCCATTCGTTCATCATCCGCCAGGGGCTCATGCCCGTTCCGCCACCGGCTCCATCCACCGTAAGCATATCAATGCCGGCTATGGAAGAAAATTTCACCGCGCGGGCCAGATCCGCCGGACGATAAGCCCCCGTTTTCAGGGAAACAAATTTGGCACCTGCCTCCCTTAACTCTTCCACTCTTTTCACAAATGTATCTAAATCGGCCATCCCTATCCTGGAATGACGTTCAAATTCTTTAAAATTTCCCCTGTTAAAAGAATCTATAACCATGGGATCTTCGGGGTCAGGAATTACGATATATCCTCTTTTTTTTAGCATCTGCGCCTTTTTAAGATTCTTAATTTTTACTTCCCCGCCAATATCTTTAGCACCTTGCCCCCACTTCAGCTCCACGGCCTCTACGCCGTATTCCCTGATGGCAAATTCCTGCACTCCCAGCCGACTATCTTCTACATTTGCCTGCAATACTATAGCTCCATATCCGTTGCGCTGCCAGTCCTGAAACAACTTTATTCTTCTGGCCAGGTCTACAGTTTTAGTAATCTTATTACCTTTCACTTGAGCTTCCATATCCATCCCGGCAACATTTTCTCCAATTGTGAGAATAGTACCGGATAAAGCGGCCCCAATGGCCAAGCCGTCCCAATTGTTTTTGGCTACATCCGTTGAGCCTATGCCGGGAATCACGAAGGGCATTTTTAACTTTATTCCTACTCCCTGTCCCACCTTGGTATCAACTCTGGCTGCGGGAAAAATAGCTTTATCGCTGTCGGCTTCCATTCCTTCAGCTCCGGAAGCCTTTCCCATAATAGAAAAATGTGAATAATCCACGGGATAATCCTTTTCCGAAGCAGTAGTAATAATACCAAATGGCTGCGGATAAATAGTTTCATGCCCTCTATACGCTGACTTCCCTATTTCACACATTCCCACACAGCCATCTACACAAGTAACACACATTCCACTGAAAGGACTGACAGAACCTTCCGTTCTGTTTTTGGTTAAAGTTGCCGCAGTTGCATTTAATTTTGATAAACTCATCACTTATCTCCCTTCTTCATTGAGATTTTTTATTTAAGTTTTTAAACCGGGTTGCCGGGTGAATCTATTTCACAGGCCACACAGGGGTCCATAAAACACATCATATCTTCGTATTTCTCCGTGCAGGGCGGTGAAAGATTAAGGCAAGCATTACACAAAACATTTTTTTCTTGAGGCCCCTGACACCTTGAAGTGCAAACAGGGCACTTATACATACAACCACCGCATAGGCGGCATTCCTCAGACTTTTTATCAAAAGGGGTGCCTACCCGCCTTTCATCTCCCTTATCTACCAATCCAATTGCATTTGCCTGCATCTGTTCGTGGCACATTCTTACACAAAGGCCGCACAGTATGCATTCCTCATGTTTTACGTTAAAACGTACCTCGGTTATGTGATGTTTGGAAGCAAGATCTTGCAGTACCTTAGACGAAGGACAGGTAGCCAGGTACATTTCAAGCAAAAGCTTCCTAACTTTCAATGCCTTATTCGAATGAGTCCGCACCGTAAGGCCTTCACGTACGGGATAAGTGCAAGAAGAAACCAGACGAGAGCGCCCTTCCGGCCCCACTTCCACCAGGCAAAGCCTGCAAGCGCCGTAAGAACTGAGTCCTTCGTCATAACAGAGAGTTGGTATTTCCACCCCATAAAAATTGGCCGCTTCCAGCAGACTGGTTCCAGCCTCAACTTCAATTTCCAAACCATTAAGATTTAAGTTTATCATCTTCTCCACCTCAGCATTTGCTTATTCACTTCATCCGTTCATCCGTAAATTAATTTTTTAAAAGTCAACTTCACATATAGATACTTATAGACGAAAACTCAATCTAAATTTTAATAACAGCTCCCTGCTTGCAGTTTTCCATACAAATACCGCATTTAGTGCACTTATCCTGAATAATTACATGAGGGCTTTTCTTATCCCCTTCTATGGCTTCCCCGGGGCAACTTTTCACACAAGCGCGACAGCCGTTACACAAATCTTGATCAATTGTAAATTTAATCAACGCCTTGCATGTGCCGGCAGGGCATTTCTTTTCATGAATATGCGCTGCATACTCATCATCAAAATAACGTATGGTGGAAAGAACAGGATTAGCTGCAGTTTGCCCCAAGCCGCACATAGAAGCTTCCTTCACGGTATGAGCCAGCTCCTGCAAGAGCATAAACTCAACTTCAGAACCATTTCCCTCCATGATAGTGTCCACCAGTTCCAACATTCGGCTAATTCCTTCCCGGCATGAAAAACACTTACCGCAAGATTCTTCCTTTAAAAAATTTAAAAAATACCTGGCCACACTAACCATGCAAGTCTCATCATCCATGACGATCATGCCGCCGGAGCCCATTATAGAACCCACTTCCGCAAGCTCATCATAATCAGTGGGCGTATCTAAGAGAAATTCCGGAATGCACCCTCCTGATGGCCCGCCGGTTTGAACCGCTTTAAAATTTTTATCCTCCCTGATACCTCCGCCTATATCAAAAATTATTTCGCGTAAAGGAATACCCATGGGAACTTCCACCAAACCGGTATTATTAACCTTACCCACCAGGGAAAATATTTTTGTTCCCGTTGATTTAGCGGTGCCCACCTGGGAATATTTCACTGCGCCTTGATTGATAATATGAGGTACGTTAGCAAAGGTTTCTACATTATTCACTACAGTGGGCTTTTGCCACAATCCACGTGTTGCCAGGTGAGGTGGTTTTTGGCGTGGCTCGCCGACTTTACCCTCTATAGATGCCACCAGCGCAGATGTTTCACCACAAACAAAGGCTCCCGCACCAATGCTAATAGAAATTTCAAAATCAAAACTGGAACCAAATATATTATTTCCTAAAAGCCCCAACTCAGAAGCTTGATTTATGGCTATCCTTAACTTTTCCAAAGCCGAAGGATATTCTGCCCTAATATATATATAGCCTTTACTGGCTCCAATAGCATATCCACCTATAATCATTCCCTCCAAAATTGAATGAGGGTTTCCTTCGAGTATGCTGCGATCCATAAAAGCTCCCGGATCACCCTCATCGGCGTTACATATAATGTACTTTTGGGAGGTATAAGCCTCATAAGCCTCTTCCCACTTCCGGCCTGTAGGAAATCCTGCTCCTCCTCTGCCCCGTAATTGGGAATCTTTGATCTCATTAACAACCTCTTCCCGAGACATTTCCCACAAAGCTTTGCCGGCTGCTTTATAACCTCCTACCGCCAGATAATCCTCAATAATTAACGGATCCATATTCCAATTACCCTCTAAAATGGTGCGATACTGTTTGTTATAAAACGGCATTCCACTTGGTGAAACAAATTTTTGACCTGTTTGAGGACATTCATACAAGAGGCGATCTATTACTTCTCCTTTTAGAATAGTTTTTCCTATAATTTCCGGCACATCCTCCGCAGATATTTTTTGATAGAAAATATCGTCGGGATAAATAAAGACCACGGGACCACATTCACACAACCCCAAGCATCCGGTAGATTTAAGCTTGATTACTTCCGCAAGTTCTTTTTCCTCCAGATAATCTTTAAAAACCTGAAACGCATTTTTAGACCCCAAAGCGCTGCAACCAGTATCACCACATACTGCTATGTGCCCTTTTAACTGCTTGCGTTCATTTTGTAAGGTTTCTTGCATTTCATCTAATTTCTGTAATGAACTTATTTTTTGTAAAAACCCGGCCATATAGATTTAATTTGCTCCTTTTTTTAATTTAGCTAATAGCAATGAAACACTTAACCTTCATGGTTCATTTTAGAATTGTTTTTACATGCGCAATGCCTTTCAACTTCTCCGTTGTGACTTTTTAATACTTGTTGTGCTTTGGCCGGTGTCATATTGCCATGGTATTCGTGATCAATAACCACCAGAGGAGCTAACGCGCAAGCCCCAAGGCAGTTTACTTTTTCCAATGAATATAATCCATCTTCTGTAGTGGAACCGGTTTCTATATTTAAAAGTCGAGATATTTCGTCAGTTATTTGTTCGCTGTTGCGGACATGGCAAGCAGTTCCGGAACAAGTTAATATTTTATATTTACCTTTTGGATTCAAACTAAAATACTTATAAAAAGTAGCTATCCTATATATTTCAATCAAAGGTGTCCCGGTTTTCTCCGCTACTTCACGCAAAACTTGCTCTGGCAAATAATCAAACCTTTCCTGGATACCATGGAGCAGAGATATTACAGACATATCCCTGGATTCCAGCAAATCTTCCCAGATAAATTCTTTTTCATCAGTTTTTTCATTTACCCCGATTCCCATAGGTTAGCCTCCTTGCATAATATAGATGTCTTCTTTAGCATTAACCATTTCCATCATGTAAAACAAAATTAATTTCCATATCGTGAAACTTAACTCAATAATATGACATTCTAGCTTATATGTCAATACCATATTATATATTTGACACCGAAAATATATCTATTAATTCCTCTATATGGAATCTAATGAAATAAAATGAAATAATTGATAGTAGTAAAAATATCGGTTATGCAGTTTTGAGTAAACTTTAGTACACCTTTATCGGCAAATAGAATAGACCTTCTTTCAGGAAAATATAAAAAAGACTTCATGTGAAGGTATTTCACTGCCGGAGCACAAAATCTATGCACCCTGAAAGACGGTTATTGAATTATTTGTATTTGTAAATATCAATCAGCCCGAGAGAAAACCTAACTCGGAAGAGACTTCCATGGCTGTTTCCTTAACATATAAAGCCAGTTCACCTTTTAAAAATGAAACACTTATCCGCGAAGCTGGGCCTGAAATACCAATAGCAGAGCATAATTTCCCTTTATGATTAAATATTGGAGCCGCTGCACAGCGAATCCCTACTTCGGTCTCCTCTAAGTCCAGAGCGTATCCCTTTTGCTTTACCTGTTTAAGCACATTTTTAATTTTTTCCGGGGATGTTAGGGTATTTGGTGTAAACTTTTCCAGGGTAGTAAAATTCAGAAATCTCTCTAACTCTATTTCACTTAAGCTGTTGAGAAGAACCTTTCCCACCGCATTAGAATGGGAAGGAACTCTGCTCCCCAGATTGGCAACCATCCTAACCATTCTGTCAGATTCTACCTGGTCAATATATACCACATATCCCTGGTCTAATATAGCCAGATTTACCGTTTCATAAGAGATTTCAGCCAGTTTCTTTAAATAAGGCCTGGCAATTACCCGAATATCCAGGGCATAAAGGGCGTTATTTCCTACGTGGAATGTTTTTATTCCCAGCTGATATTTCCCCGTGTACGGATCCTGCATGGCAAATCCTCTTATTATGAGCGTTTTCAACAACCGGTGGACAGTACTAATCTTTAACCCCACAACACTGGTAATTTCACTAAGGGTCATAGGTTGACCTCTATCGGCCATTATCTCTATTATTCGTAATGTCCTCTCCACAGACTGAACGGTTTTTTCCTTTGGATGAGCTTCGGGCATTAACACTGCCTCCTTAATAAAATTCCGCAATGTGATACTTTATTCCATTTATCTTTAAATACATTATACCAATATGCTGTTTCTGCGTCAATAATATAATTACCACAATATGAAATTGCTTGTTATATTTTGAAATAACTAAATTATGAAGGCCAAACCACAAAATTAAGTAAAAAGGCTCCTGTATATGAAGAATCGACAAGGAGAACAAATACTTCTGTAAAGAAACTGACGAACATTTTTAGAGTTTGGGGAAAACCCTTCCCTATTTTAGAAGCAGTGTAAGAAGCATAATGCTGAAGAAAATAATTTAATTTGTATAGCTATGCATCTTCATTCTTTTGTTTATAACCTAATTTTCGGGAAATTTTATTGGCAGTATCTTTGGCGTACTCTGTCAATTCATTCTTTATATAATAACTGGCAATACGGTTTGCAGGGCCTGAAATGCTTATACTGGACACTACCCCGCCAGTTCGGTCAAAAATGGGAACGGCTACACAACGCACATGCTCTTCCATCTCCCCCCAATCAAAGGAATGTCCTTCTTCCCTAATTATAGCCAGTTCCTTGCGTAAGTAATTTGTATCCACAATAGTTTCATTGGTATACTTGACCAGTTTAATCTTACCAAGTATTTCTTCCAGCTTGCTTTCCGGCAGGTACGCCAACAGGCATTTACCTGATGCAGTGCAATAAACCGGACCACGATTACCCACCTGGGCAAACATCTTTACAATAACCATATTTTTGGATTCGACCTGGTCTATATAAACTACCTCTGTTTCATCCAAAACAACTAAATTAACAGTTTCATTGCATTCATCAACCAGTGCCTCCATATAGGGCCTGGCTATGCTGCGGACATCATGATAATATAAAGACGCATTCCCAAGCTCTAATAGCTTTAATCCCAGGCGGTATTTACTTGTATCCGTATCCTGTTCAACATATCCTTGGTGCATTAGGGTAGTTAACAACCTGTGAACGGTGCTTACTTTTAAGTTAACCTTAGACGCCAGTCCCGAAACGGAAATATGCGCTCCTTCCTGGGCCATTACTTCCAGTATATTGAGAGCTCTTTCCAATGACTGGACTCGTTTAGGGTCTTTATCTTTATTCTCTTTATCTTCTTCCGTAGCTTCAAAACTAATCATATTCTTATCCTCATCCTTTTTAAAATAATTAAACAAGTTGCCATGATTGTACAGTTACCTCCGTTATTTTGTCAACAAATAACTGGTATAAATATCCAGCACCTAAAAATATTGTTTTTCTACTTCTGCATTGGTACAGCAAGTCTTAACTCCCTGCATTAATTCCAAATCTCTTAACTTTGTTTTAGTAGTGATCCCGCTTTAAGCATCGGCGCGCTTCCTCTATCTGGCGCCTAACTGCATCAGGCGAGGTGCCACCTTGCAAATTTTTATTTTTAATACTGGAAAGAGGATCTAATAATTCCTTTATTTTTTCCGCCTGTAAGTCGGGGTGAAACTGAAACAACTGTTCCTGGTTTAGTTCTTGCAAGCGGCAACCGCTCTCTTCACAATACGCCACCATCTTCCCAATAATGCCGTGTGCCTCACGGAAAGAGACACCCTTGTACACCAGGTAATCCGCCAGGTCGGTGGCACCAGAAAAATCATGCTCCACGGCCTGCCGCATCTTATCTTTATTGAAGCGTGCCCCTTCAAGCATTTTCCGGCATAAATAAAGAGAATACTTTATCGTTTTTACTGTATCAAAGAGCCCTTCTTTATCTTCCTGCATGTCTTTGTTATAGGCAAGGGGAAGCCCTTTAAGAACAGTAAGCAACCCGATCAGGCTGCCATAAACCCTCCCAGTTTTCCCTCGTACTAATTCGGCCACATCAGGGTTTTTCTTCTGGGGCATGATACTGCTTCCGGTAGAATGAGCCTGACTGAGCTCTATAAAACCGAATTCGGTGGAAGACCATAGAACCAGTTCTTCGCAAAGACGGGAAAGATGCATCATGTTGATGGAAGCAAAACTCAGGAACTCCAACACGAAGTCCCGATCGCTTACCGCATCTACACTGTTTTCATAAAGACGGGAAAATCCTGAATCCCGGGCCATCTTTTCTCGATTCAGGGGAAAACCGCACCCTGCAAATGCCCCCGCCCCCAAAGGCATCATATCGTTGCGCTGCAAAACTCCTTTCAACCTCTCCCGGTCCCGTTGCAACATCCAGAAGTAAGCCATAAGATAATGGGAAAAAAGTACCGGTTGAGCCCTCTGTAGGTGAGTATATCCCGGCATAATAATATCCGTGTTTTCTTCCGCAAGCCTTACTATCGTTTCCTGGAAATTTAACAGCAGTGAATCTATCTTGAGGATCTCTTTTTTCAAGTACAGGTGAAGATCCATTGCTACCTGGTCATTACGGCTACGGCCCGTATGCAGCTTCTCTCCCACCTTACCTACCTTTTCCGTAACCATTTTTTCTAGCAGCATATGTATGTCTTCATCACTGCCCTCCGGGACAAATTCACCTTGTTCAATTTTTTCCTGCAATTCTGCAAGTACTTCCCATAGCCCTTGTTTTAGACTGGATGCTTCATCTTTGCTCAACAAACCCGCTTCCCGCAGGCCTTCCACGTGAACAATGCTTCCTTCCACATCCTCGGGCAGCAGAAGATAGTCAAAATATATTGAAGAAGTAAAGCGCTCCACTTCCGGATCGGTATTCCGGTTAAAGCGTCCTCCCCAAAGTTTTTCCATCTGTGCTTTCCTCCTTAAGCAGAGCTTCAAGCATGCTTTGAATTTTTATGGGCAATCCCAGCAAATTGACAAAACCCTCAGCATCCTTATGGTCATAAAGGTCATCTTCTTCAAAGGTTGCCAGGTCAGGATGATAAAGGGAATATGGGGATTTTCTGCCTGCTATTTCCACATTGCCACGATACAGCCTCAGCTGTATAGAACCGGTTATGTTCTGCTGTGTAACGTCTACGAATGCATCCATTGCCCGGCGCAGCGTGGTGAACCACTGGCCGTTGTAAATCAGTTCACCGTATTTTAAAGCAACCTGTTCTTTATAATGCAAGGTTTCCCGATCCATACAGAGATGCTCCAACTCCCGGTGGGCAATGTACAGCAAGGTCCCTCCCGGAGTCTCATAAACCCCTCGTGATTTCATCCCCACCAGGCGATTTTCTATCAGATCCACCCTCCCAATGCCATGTTTAGCACCAAGATGGTTAAGTTCCTCTACTAGCACTTCCGGCTCCAGCATATTACCGTTTACCTTTACGGGTATGCCCCGGTAATATTCAATTTCAATTATTTCATCTTCTTCGGGGGCCTCCTTGGGAGAATTGGTAAATTGAAACATCTCCTGTTCAGGCTCCCTGTCGGGATTTTCCAGAACCCCTCCTTCGTAACTCTTATGCCAGAGGTTGGCATCGATGCTGTAGATTTTTTCTCCGGAAAGGGGTATCCCATATTGTTGGGCATATTTTTCCGCGTCGGAACGGGAGCGTAAGTCCCACTCCCTCCAAGGAGCTACAATATGCAAATCAGGAGCCAGCGCTTTAATGCCAAGCTCAAAACGAACCTGATCATTGCCTTTTCCCGTTGCTCCGTGTGCTACAGTCTTTGCACCAGTCCGGCGGGCAATTTCCACCATTCTCTTGGCTATAAGTGGACGGGCCACCGAAGTCCCAAGCAGGTACTTGCCTTCGTAAACCGCCCCCACTTTAATTAAAGGAAACAAATAGTCGGTAACAAATTCCCGGCGGACATCTTCCACATATACCTCAACTGCCCCGGTTTGGCGGGCCTTTTCCTTAACCCCATCCAATTCATGGGAACCCTGGCCCAAATCAGCCACCATTGCAACTACATCGTATCCCCTCTCTTCCTGCAGCCATTTTAAAATGACCGAGGTATCTAAACCTCCCGAATAAGCCAGAACAATCTTCTCTCTTTTCATAGGCTACTCCTTTATCTTTTTTATTCTTTTTAAAATAAAAAAACGTTATCACTCAATTCCGACTCGCCGATAGATATAATCTACTCTATGCAAATAATAACCGGGATCAAAGCACTCCTCTAGCTCCTCATCGCTTAGGTATTTATGAACCAGCTCTTTTTGTACCAAAACCTGGTCAAACATCTGTCCCGTTTCCCATGTTTCTTTAACCGCTTCCTGCACCATGTCATATGCATCTTCTCGATTTAATCCTTTATCTACCAGTGCCAGCATAACTCGCTGTGAAAAAACTAACCCCCGTGTTTTCTGAATATTCTCCGCCATGTTCTCCGGATATACAAACAGGTTATCCACGATCCTAATTATCTGGTGTAACATATAATCCACTAACATAGATATATCCGGCAACACAACCCTTTCCGCCGAAGAATGAGAAATGTCTCTTTCATGCCAGAGCGGAATGTTTTCCAGCGAAACCTGCACATGAGAACGGACAATACGGGAAAGGCCGCATATTCTTTCACAATGAATAGGATTACGCTTGTGCGGCATAGCCGATGAACCTTTTTGGCCGCTATCAAATGGCTCTTCAATTTCCCGGGTTTCCGTTCGCTGTAGGTTTCTTATTTCCAGTGCTATCTTCTCTAAAAGAGCTGAAACCAAACTTAATACAAAGATAAATTCAGCATGGCGGTCCCGCTGTATAATTTGCGTGGAAACTGGGTCTACTTTCAAACCCAACCTGGAACAGACATACTCTTCCACGAAGGGATCAATATGGGCATAATTACCCACCGCCCCGGATATTTTCCCATATCTAACCCCTTCCTTTGCCCGGGCAAACCGCTCCCTGTTCCGCTGCAATTCCGCCATCCAGAGGGCAAATTTAAGACCCAAGCTGGTCGGCTCGGCATGAACTCCATGAGTCCTTCCCATTATCACCGTATTTTTATGTTTCATAGCTTTTTCCCGCAATTTGTTTTCTAATAGCTCCAGCCCTTTCTCAATAACGGAAGCCGCTTCCTGCAAACATACAGACAAGGCGGTATCCACTACATCGGAAGAAGTCAGGCCGTAATGCACATACCGGCTTTCTTCTCCCAGCGTCTCGGAAACGCACCTGGTAAAAGCCACCACGTCATGACGTGTTTCTTCTTCAATTTCTGCAATTCTGTCCACCGAAAATGTTGCATTATTTTTGATTTTTTCTACCGCTGCTTCTGGTATTACTCCCAGCTCGCTCCAAGCTTCGCAAGCATATATCTCCAGTTGCAGCCAGCGGGAAAATTTATTATGTAAGCTCCAAATTTCTTTCATTTCACTCCGGCAATACCGCTCTATCAATGGACCGTCACCTCGTTTTAAATATTTGGGTTCAGAGCAGGAACACTGCGTAAACTTTTTAGATCCTTTCAGTAAATTATAACATTAAAAAACATCTAAAACAGTTCCCCGCGCATTACTATCACCTGTTCCCTCTCAGGCCCAGTCGACACAACATCGATTGCTACCCCGGTAAGATCCTCTATAGCTTTCAGATACTGGCGGGCTTCTATGGGAAGTTGATCCGGCGATTGGACACCCTGAATATCCATCTCCCAGCCGGGCAACTCTTCATAAATTGGCTCACATCGGTAAATATCCTCCAGTAATGACGGAAAATGCTCCGTCTTATTACCGTTAGAGTAGTATGCGGTAGCTATTTTAATTTTCTCCAGTCCACTAAGCACATCCAGCTTGGTTACAGCCCAGCCGGTGTAACCGTTTAATCGCGCCGAATACCTGCCCATCACCGCATCAAACCATCCGCAGCGACGTGGCCTGCCAGTAGTAGTTCCATATTCCGCACCCTTATGACGCATTCTTTCACCTGTTTCCCCCAGTTCTTCTGTGGGAAAGGGCCCCTCTCCCACCCGGGTAGTATAAGCCTTAATTACCCCCAGAATTTCTCTGATCATATGAGGACCTATGCCAAGTCCCGAGCATGCTCCGCCGGCAGTGGTGGAAGAAGAAGTAACGTAAGGATATGTTCCATGATCCAGGTCTAGAAATCCTCCCTGGGAACCCTCAAACAGGACCCGGTATCCCTCTTTCAAATAGCCGTTCAGCATCAATGAAGTATCCGTAACCCTTGAAGAAAGTTGTTCTCCCAGGGGAAGGAAACGGTTTAATATATCGGACAAGGAAATACCCGGGTGCCCATAAACTTGCTGCAAATAATTATTTTGCAAGGGCAATGCTTCTTCCAGCCAGGCCTTAAAGCGTTCCGGTTTTACCAGGTCTATCATGCGCAGACCTCTCCGGCAAGCCTTGTCCGCATAAGCCGGGCCAATACCTAGGCCGGTAGTACCAATTTTTTTATCTGCTCTGTATTTTTCTTCCATTTGGTCCAGGACCAGATGAAACGGCAAGATCACGTGAGCCCGGTCACTAATATAAAGTTCAGAAGTATCCCATCCTCTCGATTGAATCCCTTCCAACTCTTCTACCAATACCGGAGGGTTTATTACCATGCCGTTGCCCAGGATGCAAACCACCCCGGGATAGAGCAAGCCTACAGGAAGATGGTGCATCTTGAACGTTTCGCTTCCAATCATCACCGTATGTCCGGCATTGTTACCACCCTGAAAGCGGGCTACCACATGGGCACGTGATGCCAGGTAATCTACAATTTTGCCTTTACCCTCATCCCCCCACTGTGCACCCGTTACCGCCAGGCTTTTAACTTCCGGTTTCTGCCTCTTACCACAACAACTTAGTTCCACGAAGATTAGCACCTCTAATATATTATTCTAAAATTTTACTCACGGATAATAAGCCCGGTGAGCTTGTTCTTCAATTAATTTCCTTACTGCTGAGGGATCCGCCCTGCCCCTGGTCCTGGCCATAATTTGTCCCACCAGAAATTCAAGAGCCTTCTTCTTCCCTTCCATGTAGTCACGGCAGGCTTGCGGGTTCTCCTGCAAAACTTTTTTAACCAGTTCTTCTAATACATCCACATTGCCAATAATCTCCAAGTTTTTTTCTTCTACTATTCGGGAAGGATTTTTTCCATCCAGCAGAGCTTCCTCCAAAACCTCTTTGGCCACACCACGGTTAATATCACCCCGGTCCAGTATCTGCAGGATTTCCACCAAAATATATGGTTCCAGTCTGTCCGCACTAAGGTGGTGTTCATGAGCTATTCTCAGTATTTCCCCGGCAGACCAGTTATACAGTTTACGATAGTTTGTATATTTGCCCGCAGCCTGTTCAAAAAAAATGCACAAATCGGGATGGTTAACCAGTATCTCCACTTCTCCTTCATCCAAACCGTATTGCTTCCGGTATCGCTTTTTCCTTGCCTCGGGAGTTTCCACCATGGTATTCCTGATCTCTTCTATCCAAGCATCTTCCAATTGCAATGGTGGTAAATCCGGTTCGGGAAAATAACGGTAATCCGAGGCATCTTCCTTGCCACGCATAAATAAAGTTATCTTTTGCTGTCCATCCCAGTGACGGGTCTCTTGGGTTATCTTTCCCCCGGAAGAAAGAATTTGCGCCTGCCTTCCAACCTCATATTCCAAAGCAGCCTTAACTGCCTTAAAGGAATTTAAATTTTTTACTTCTACCTTGGCGCCCAATTCATCGAGACCCGGAGCAGCCAGGGATATATTAGCATCACAGCGCAGAGATCCTTCTTCCATACGGCAATCGGATACCTCATTATAAAGCAGGAGAAGCCTGAGCTCATTTAAAAAGTAATGCGCCTCTTCTGGCGACTGCAAATCCGGGGAAGTCACTATCTCCAGCAGGGGTATACCTGCACGGTTGTAATCTACCAGTGAATAGTCCGCCTCCATAATCGAATTTCCCGCATGTATAAGCTTACCGGCTTCCTCTTCCAGATGACAGCGCTGAATACTTACCTTCTTTCCTCCGTCATAACCTAGCTCCATATATCCCCCGTGAGCCAAGGGGACATCGTATTGAGAGATCTGGTAGGCCTTGGGTAGATCCGGATAAAAATAGTTCTTCCGATCAAAACGGCTGTTTTTCTCCACCGTACAGTTAAGAGCCAAAGCAGCTTTTATCCCCTTCTCCAGGGCCCGGCGATTTACCACCGGTAAACTACCCGGCAGCCCCAGGCAAACCGGGCAGCAATGACTATTGGGCTCTGAACCGAATGTAGTGCTGCATCCACAAAACATCTTGGAATCTGTTTTCAATTCCACATGTATTTCTAACCCAATCACGGTCCGGTAGCTCATTTCATCACCCCTTCCCCTTCATCCAGACAGTAAGTAAGAAAGCCTTTTCTCTGCTCCCAAAACCGGGCTAACTTTAACAGGAAGTATTCTTGAAAAGGTGCGGCGGATAATTGCAACCCAATTGGCATTCCATCGGCGGTAAAGCCTCCCGGCACTGAAATAACTGCATTTCCTACCAGTGGGTCGGTTATAGTGCAAATGTCGGAATAATACATCTCCAAAGGATCTTCTATCTTTTCTCCCAATTGAAAAGGTGGGGTGGGCGTGGTCGGACCCATTAGGAGATCATATTTTTGTAATTTCTTCTGCATGTCTTCTAGTATTAGGGTTCGGGTTTTTAGTGCCTTTAGGTAATAGTCGTCGTAATAACCGGAGCTTAAGGCATAAGTGCCCAGCACCACTCTTCTTTTTACTTCCGGGCCAAAGCCTTCCTCCCGATTAGTAAAATATAGGTCCCGCATATCATGTACATTCTGGTTGCTATAACCGTACCTAATACCATCATATCTGCCCAGGTTGGAACTGGCTTCCGCCGAGTTGATGAGGTAATAAGCAGCCAGGGCATAATCACTAAATGGCAGTGATACCTCTTCCACTGTCGCCCCGTGGTTTTCCCAAAAAAACGCCATCTCTTTAACGCGTTTTACTACTTCTTCATCGAATCCGTCTCCACTATGTTCACAGATAATCCCGATTTTTAATTCCTTGATCTTGCTTTCGGGAAAATCTGCCAACTTCATGTTTTCCGGTGGCATTAATGAAGTTGCATCTTTATTATCATACCCCGTTATCAATTGGTAAAGAATCGCTCCATCTTCCGCCGTACCTGTTATTGGCCCCACCTGGTCTAGGGAGGAAGCAAAAGCAATCAACCCATAACGGGAAACACTTCCGTACGTAGGCCTTAAACCGTAAACCCCACAAAAAGCAGCAGGTTGTCGCACCGAGCCTCCCGTGTCAGTACCAAGAGCAAGAGGTAACTGCCGAGAAGCAACCGCAGCCGCTGACCCTCCGCTGGAACCACCCGGAACCCTTTCAGTATTCCAGGGGTTTCTTGTTGGGTAAAATGCAGAGTTCTCCGTAGATGACCCCATTCCAAACTCATCCATATTAGTCTTACCCATTATAGGCAGCATACTTTCCCGTAATTTTTGCACTACCGTTGCATCGTAAGGCGGGTAGTAATTCTCCAAAATTTTAGAACCGCATGTTGTAAGTGTACCCTGCGTAGAAATATTGTCTTTGACGGCCACGGGTATTCCTGCAAAAGGATGCAACTGTTCTCCCCGGAAGCGCAGCTCATCCACCTGCCGTGCTACCTGCAGTGCTTCTTGCCGGCAAGTAGTAATAAACGACTTCAAACCAGGCTCTAGCTTCTGCAGTCGCCTCCAGAAGTAATTTACCACTTCTTCGGAACTTATCTCCCGCTTGTTCAATAATTTGCTTATATTCAATGCGCTCATCCGATAAAGTTCCAACGCACCCATCTCCTTTACCTATTCCTGCATAAGTACTTACAATTGACTATCAGGGCTTTCGGCTTTACGCCCCGATGGACTATCCACCGTTTGTGTTTAGGGAAGGAATCAAAATATAAGTTTGCTCGCAACGCGGTGCATTGCGCAGTGCTTCTTCCACCGGCAGCGATTCCTGAACCAAATCATCCCTGCTACTCCACTGGAACAACACGTGAGTAGTGGGCAATACTTCGGTGACATCCAACTCCTGCAGCTTTTGTGCCGCACCAAGGATATCCTTAAGCTGTGCCGCTATCTTCTCCTTTTCCGTATCATTCAATTTGATTCGCGACAACCCGGAGAGATAATTCACTAAAGGATACAAATCTTCCATTACCATACCACCTCTTTGTTTTTTGCGATTCTCTTATACTGCAAATACATATAGATTAGTTGTCCGTATAGAAATAGATTAGCATTGAAGCTGTTAAATTTTGTCCATCCAGGTATTCCGCATAATGAAATATGATTCTATATTATGCAAGGATATTGTATCAATTGCGCCTGAATATGTCAACAGCTAACAACCATTTTAGTGTATAATAAAGAACTTATTATAATAGCAATAAAACGGGAGAAGTGAGTAAAAATTAATTATAGTCAGCTACTGCTTAAATAAGAGCCTTTTTTATACCGGTTCCCTGCCTCCAAGGTATCGTGATTTCATTATTGAAGTGGGCAAATCAATCAAAGTTTCTCCGGTGGATAGTTGTACTTTTAAATGCCTTCCTCGGACTTTCCCCAGAATATCTAATGGCACTCTGTATTCCCCGGCCATCTTTTTCAGGTTCTCTAAATTTCCTTCCGGAAGAGAAACCAGGATCCTGGATGGTCCCTCACCGAATAACAGCAGGTCCGGACGCATACTGTTATCAGCAATACTCAGATCGGCTCCGTTACCACCACTTATACAACATTCGGCAAGGGCTATCCCCAGCCCACCATCGGATAGATCATGGGCAGATGATACCACACCCTTTCGCGCTAATTGCCGAATCAACTTCTGCAGGCGCTTTTCTTCCTTAAAGACTAAATCAGGAATTCTGCCGGACATCTCTCCATGAATTACTTTGAGAAATTCGCTGCCTCCCAAGGACAAATCTCCGCATCCCAGGAGGACTATCACATCCCCTTCCTTTTTAAAGCCCATAGATACACAAATTGATACATCATCCAATAATCCCACTGCCCCTACCACCGGAGTTGGGTAGATGGCAGAATGTTTGCTTTCATTATAAAAACTTACATTACCACTAACAACCGGGACACTCAAAGCTTCACAAGCTTCCGCCATCCCCTTTACCGCCTGCTCAAACTGCCAGAAAACCTCCGGATTCTCCGGACATCCAAAATTCAAACAATCAGTTATACCCAGGGGTTTCCCGCCCACGCAAGAGATATTTCGTGTCGCTTCAGCCACCGTCATCATTCCACCCCGGTAAGGATCAAGGTAAACCATGCGTCCGTTGCCGTCTATTGTTACCGCAAGTCCTCTACTGGTTCCCCGCAACCGTAAAACGGCTGCATCACCCTGCCCCGGCAGCAATACCGTCGATGTCCGAACCATGTGATCATAACGTTTCCAGGCCCATTCTTTGGAAGCTATCGAACATGAAGATAAAACATTAAGAAATGCTTCCTGATAATCTTCAGGGGTTGCCCATGCCGACTCCTTAAAAAAACGTTTTTCTCGTATATACGCCGGTTCCCGGCTGGCTGGTTCGTAAGCCGGGGCCTCTTCAGCCACCGCCTTGGCCGGAACGGAAACCACCATTTCTCCGCGGTACCAAACATTGACTATTCCATCATTGGTAACCCGGCCAATTATCCCAAAAGGCAGTTCCCATCTCTCCAAAATTTCTCTTAATGCTTCCAGACTCCTCTCTTTCACAATCAGGAGCATGCGCTCCTGAGATTCTGAAAGCATAATCTCATAAGCATTCATGTTTTCTTCCCGGCAGGGCACCTGATCCAGGTCAATCTCCATCCCTGTCCCTCCACGGCTGGAAGTTTCCGTAACAGCACAGGTAAGGCCCGCTCCACCCAGGTCTTGCATGCCCGCCACCAGCTTTTTACGCACTGCTTCCAGGCAGAATTCCATTAATATTTTTTCCATAAAAGGGTCGCCAACTTGGACAGAAGGACGTTTTTCTTCTGCTTTTTCGTCCAGTCCCTCCGAAGCAAAGGTTACTCCATGGATACCGTCACGGCCGGTTCTGGCTCCCACCAGGATCACCACATCTCCTGCTTCGGATGCAGCCCCCCTGGAAAGCATCTCCAAAGGCATCACCCCCACCGCCATTGCGTTAACCAGTGGGCTTTCACGATAACATTCTTCAAAGTATATTTCTCCGGCCACCGTAGGTATCCCCACGCAATTCCCGTATCCTCCAATTCCATCCACTACCCGGTCTATTAAAAAACAAGTCCGGGAATCATCCGGAGGGCCGAAACGCAATGAATTCAATATAGCAACCGGCTGAGCACCCATGGTAAAGATGTCCCTAAGTATACCGCCCACCCCGGTGGCCGCTCCCTGGTACGGCTCTATCGCGGAAGGATGGTTGTGGCTTTCCACCTTAAAAGCCACCGCCATTCCTTCCCCTATATCTATGACCCCGGCATTTTCGCCGGGACCCTGCAGCACTCTTTCTCCTTCTGAAGGAAACCGGCGCAAAGTTTGGCGGGAATGCTTGTAACTGCAGTGTTCCGACCACATAACGGCAAACATCCCCAACTCGGTGAAGTTGGGTTCTCTTCCCAGCAGATGTACAATCTCTTCGTATTCATCATCTTTTAGCCCCATCTGTCGGTGCATTTTACCTCCCATTTTTCCGGTTACCCCTTTCCTGCAGCCAAATAATTCATCATAGATTCAAAAACTACCAACCCGTCTTCCGAGCCAAACAAAGTATCAGAGGCTCTTTCCGGGTGAGGCATCATTCCCAAAACATTACCCCGTTCATTACATACACCCGCTATGTTTTCCAGAGCCCCCGATGGATTCGCCTGTGGTAAAACTTCTCCAAGTTCATTAACATAGCGAAAAACAACCTGCCCCTTTTCATTCATTTCTTCCAATTGGGCCTCATTCACATAATAGTTGCCATCACCATTAGCCACCGGCATCTGCAACAGACTCCCCGGCTGTGCTTCCCGGGTAAAAGGAAGGTTTCTGTTTTCCACTTTCAGGTATGTATAACTGCACCTAAACTGCAAATGAGTGTTCCGGCAAAAAGCACCCGGCAGCATTTCCGCTTCCGTTAGTACCTGGAAGCCGTTACATATGCCCAGCACCAGCTTACCCTCATCCGCAAAGTCACGAACCGCTTTCATAACCGGGGAAAGCCGGGCAATCGCTCCCGGTCGCAAATAATCCCCGTAGGAAAATCCCCCGGGGATAATTACGGCATCAAAGCGCTGTAGTTTCCATTCTTTATGCCATATATATTCGACATCACATTTCAGAACATCCCGGACCATGTAATAAACATCCACATCACAATTAGACCCCGGGAAAACGACCACCCCAAATTTCATAAAATGAACTCACCCCGTCATATCATTTTCCACAAAAGGCTCCAAAGTATATGTATATTCTTCAATGACCGGGTTGACCAGTAGTTTCCGGCACATCTCTTCTACATGATGACCGGCTTCTTTCTTGCTTAACCCGGCGAGGTATAACTCCAGATACTTGCCCATTCTCACCCGCTCTATGTTTTTAAATTCCATCGCTTCCAGGGCATTTTCCACCGTAGATCCTTGCGGATCATGGATTCCTTTTTTTAAAGTTATTTCCAACTTGACCTTCCACCTCATTTAACTCTCATCCTTTTTCAAGCGTTTCAGAACCTCTCGGTATGCTTCCGTAACCCCGCCCAAATCGCGCCGGAATCTATCCTTATCCATTTTATTACCGCTGGCAAGATCCCATAAACGACATGAATCCGGAGATATTTCATCTCCCAGAATAATTCCCTCCCGGGGGTGGCGGCCAAACTCCAGCTTGAAATCCACCAAGGCGATACCTTTCTCTTCCAGGTAAGGGACCAACATCTCATTGATACGAAAAGCTTGCTCCTGTATATTTTCCATTTCTTCTTTATCAGCAAGTTCCAGGGCATAGATATGATGAATGTTGAGCATGGGGTCATGCAGTGCATCATCTTTTAGGCAGTATTCCATTACAGGGTGTTTCAAGTTGGTCCCTTCCGGAATACCCAACCTCTTGCTCATACTTCCGGCCGCAATATTGCGCATAATCACTTCCACAGGAATTATTTCGAGCCTTTTAACCAACATACTTCTTTCATCAAGGAGTTTCTCATAGTGCGTGGGAATTCCATTGGCACCCAGAAACTCGAAGAAAATGGAAGATATATGATTGTTCAGCACTCCCTTATCATCCAACAACTCTTTTTTTAAGCCGTCAAAAGCCGTGGTATCATCCTTAAAGTATACCCACAAGTATCCCGGTTCCGAAGTCTCAAAGATTATTTTTGCCTTCCCTTCGTAAAGAACCTCTTTCTTTTCCAAGTCTGCGCCCCCTTTTAAAAAAGAAATTAAAAGTCCCAAAACACAATCCGAATAATACGTGTATGCATCCTAAACAAGATACACCATTAAATAACATTTCATATTGTGAAATTAAATTCTAATATGTGCACCAAATTAATTATATTTTTAACCTATTTCCCTGTCAAGTTTTTTATTATAAAATTAAATTTCATTATCCGGAAAATTTTTATAGTCAAAAGCTTAGATAATCGTTATAATAAAATAGTGATCTTTAAATTTAAATTTTAGGTAAATTATCATCATTAACATGCCGGGGGTATTGTATGGCTAAATATATTTTTATAACAGGCGGAGTGGTTTCCTCCCTGGGAAAAGGAATAACCGCGGCTTCCCTGGGCTGTCTCCTGAAAATGAGAGGCTTTAAGCTGACCATTCAAAAGCTGGACCCCTATATTAATTACGACCCGGGAACTATGAGCCCTTACCAGCACGGAGAAGTTTTTGTAACCGAAGACGGTGCTGAAACAGACCTCGACCTGGGGCATTACGAAAGATTTATCCACGAAGACTTATCCCAGGATAATAACCTTACTACCGGCAAGGTCTACTGGTCCGTCATCAACCGGGAGAGGAGAGGTGGCTACAAAGGGGAGACCGTCCAGGTCATACCACACATCACTGATGAAATTAAGAAGCATATTATCCACACAGCAGAAAGTAAATATGCACATATTGCCATCGTCGAAATCGGCGGAACTGTGGGAGACATAGAAAGCCTACCCTTCCTGGAAGCTATCCGCCAGATGCGTGCCGACCTGGGAAAAGAAAATGTTGTTTACCTGCATGTAACCCTGGTACCTTATCTTTCCACCACTGCGGAACTAAAAACCAAACCCACCCAGCATAGCGTCAAGGAATTACGCAGCATCGGCATCCAACCAGACATGATTGTTTGCCGCACCGAACACCCTCTTTCTCAGGATCTGAAAGATAAAATTGCCCTGTTCGGCAATATTGCTCCCGGCGAAGTAATTGAAAATACCAGTGCGGACTTCATATACGAGGTGCCTCTTCTGCTGCAACAGCAGGAGCTTGATGCCCTGGTTCTCGACAAACTCCAAGTTGCCGGCGATCCCGCGGACATCTCTTCCCTGGAAGAAATGGTGAAAAGGTGCCGTAACCGTGCAAAAGAAGTTACTATCGGGCTGGTAGGCAAATACGTTGCTCTAAAGGATGCCTATATAAGCATCAGCGAAGCCATAACCCATGCCGGGCTGCATCATCACACGGTAGTGGACTTAAAGTTAATACCGGCAGAGGAATTAGAAACGAATTCCCCGGAAGATATGCTGGCCGGCCTTGACGGCATCCTCGTCCCCGGAGGATTTGGAGAAAGGGGAATTCAAGGAAAAATTAATGCCATTCGGGTGGCTCGGCAGCATCATATCCCCTTTCTGGGTTTATGCCTTAGCATGCAGTGTGCTGTGATCGAATTTGCCAGGAATGTAGCCGGTTTGACTGAAGCCCACAGCACAGAGTTTGATCCCCACACTGCCGTACCGGTAATCCACCTCCTTCCGGGGCAAGCAGAAAACACCAACCTTGGCGGAACCTTACGCCTGGGCTCTTACCCCTGTACGGTGAAACCCGGCACAAGAGCCCATCAAGCCTACCAAAAGTCCCTAATAAACGAACGGCATCGACATCGCTATGAATTTAACAACCGGTACCGTATCCAGTTGGAAAAACATGGCCTCGTTTGTAGTGGAATCTATAAAGAAGATAACCTGGTGGAAATAATCGAGCTACCTGCGCCCCATCCATGGTTTGTAGCCGTGCAATTCCATCCCGAATTCAAATCACGCCCCGGAAAACCACACCCACTGTTCCGGGATTTCATCGGTAGCGCGTTAAAAAACCGTGAAACAAGTTGAAAGGAGAATAGGATTTGTTACCCAGCCAGGAACTAATAAAATTACCACAGGCACAATCTTTTAATCCTCACTTGAAACGCCCCCGCGATCACTGCGGAATTTTTGCCATTGAAAACCACCGGGGAACAATTCCGGCTGCGGAAATAGCTTTTTTTGGCTTACAGGGCTTGCAACACCGGGGACAAGAAAGCACAGGCATTGCCTTTGTAGATTCCACAGGCCTGCGGGCAAAAAAAGGTATGGGGCTTGTTGGGCAAGTCTTCTCCCGGAAAGAAATTTCTGCAATCGAAGCAAACACTATCCTTGGGCACGTTCGCTACTCTACCACCGGTTCCAGCAGCCTTGTCAACACGCAGCCATTAATAGCCCATTCTTCGGATGGCCATAGCCTCGCTATTGCTCATAATGGCAACCTTTCCAACAGTTCCGTTCTCTGGCAGGAACTCCTGGACCAGGGACAAATATTTCTCAGCACGTCAGACACTGAAGTCTTGCTTGCGTATATTTACCGTAACCGCTACCGAAGCATTACCGGTTCAGTGGCCGAGATCATGAATATATCCAGGGGTGCTTACTCTGCAGCAATTATGGATAAGGAAAAAATAGTAGCTTTCCGTGATCCCCATGGTTTTCGACCACTTTGCATCGGGCGCCTGGGAGACGCCAACATATTTGCTTCAGAAACCTGTGCCCTTGATTCCGTGGGCGCTACCTTTGAAAGAGAAGTTCAACCCGGTGAAATTGTGCTCTCCTCTAGTGGAAAGTTAACTTCATTTATACCGGAGGCAGGAAGGCAAGCAAAAAAAACTTTCTGTATTTTTGAATACGTTTACTTTGCCCGGGCCGACAGCAACTTAAACGGAAAAAACGTGCACCAGGTGCGTAAAGCCATAGGGGAAAACCTGGCTGGCAAATTAAATAATAATGTTGACCTGATCGTCCCCTCACCCGACTCCGGAACATCTGCGGCTATGGGCCTATCCGAAGCAACGGGAGTACCAATGGATTGGGCCGTTTATCGTAATCCTTACAGTGACAGGACATTTATTCAGCCAGGGCAATCTTACCGGGAAATACGTGCCCAATTAAAATACAACCCCATTACTGACTTAGTCAGGGGAAAAAGTGTAGCCATTGTAGACGACTCCATTGTCCGGGGAACTACCGCCCGTCATTTAACCCGCCTCTTGAAAAAAGCCGGTGCCAGCCAGATTCATATAATTATCGCCTCCCCTCCCTACCTACATCCATGCTACTACGGAATAGACATCCCGCTGGCCAGCGAATTGGCCCTGGCGCAGTCCAACCCCAAAAAAATGGCGGAATTTATCGGCGCAGACAGTCTCATTTTTGCCAGCCTGGAAGATTTGTACAAAGGAAC
>Ga0207421_10001679_pt1 | contig 28132 bp, 34 predicted proteins | sample SodLakKL_010_SED_4_FD_187542 | JGI IMG/M metagenome (GOLD analysis project Ga0207421, IMG submission 187542) | Alkaline sediment microbial communities from Lake Tanatar, Kulunda Steppe, Russia - 8KL_010_SED (SPAdes) (version 2) | ecosystem: Environmental > Aquatic > Non-marine Saline and...
TTTGGTCTTTTAAATTCTTTTTTTTGCCTTATTAATATTGCTCTTACTAATTCTCTTCTCATTTCTACTTTTCCTTCTATTACTGATGCTTTGAATGTTTCAGATACTCCTATCCCTGGTCTTCTCCTTCTTCTTCCTTTTCCGCCTTCTTTTGAGACTATCCTGATTTTCTTTGCTCCGCTATTATCATCTACTTTGACTTTACTTCCTATTCTGACTGCTTGTGTTATGTTTGTTGCTAATCCTTTCATTTTAATCGCCTATTTTTTTTGTTACCACAAAGTGTTTTTTCTTGCTTATTGGTCTGCATTCTGTTACTTGGACTGTATCTCCTTCTTTTATATCTTGACATTGAGGTTTGTGAGCTGTTATTTTACTGTGTCTTCTTTCGCTTCTTTCGTATTTTGGAACTTTAACTAGGTATTCCCTTCTTCCTATTATTGTGTCTTTTGGTTTCGTTGATGTGACTTTTATTTTGAATGTGTTTCCGTATGTTTTTATTGATCCGTGTTTAGGACAATTTTTATCTGTACAGGTCATTGTATTTCCTCCAATTTTTCTTTATTCTGTCTTCAGGTCTTTGTTTTATTTCTTCTCCTTTTATTTCAATTTCTTGGTTTTTTTCTTTGAATGTGAATTTTGAGGTCTTTTTTGGTATTGTTTTTTCTTCTCCATTTTTTGTTTCAATTTTTACAGTGTTTTTTGTCTCATCCACTATTTTACCTTTTATTCCTCTCTTATTTGGGTCTTTGCTCTCTTTTACTTCCGTTTTTTTGCCTATCAATTCACCCATTATCAATTGGGCTTTTTTTCTCTTTTCTTGTTTTATTGACATTTTTTTCGTTTTGTGGTTATTTGATATTTATTTGATCTTCCGTGTAGTTCAGGTCTTTTAATATATCCTTCATTTTTCTTTTGTGATTTCCTTGTAATTCTATTTTTCCTTCTTTTTCTTTGTATGTTCCTCCACATGCTAATTGTTTTTTTAGCTTGCTTGCGAGGGATTCTAGATCGATTTCAGATCCAAATCCTTTTATTACTGTCATTTCTTTTCCGTATCTCTTTCTTTCTATTTTTACCGTGATTTCTTGTTCTTCTTTGCTTATTTCTTCACATACACAGATTTCTTTCGGCATCCCACATGTTGAGCATATTTCTTGGGCCATTTATTAGTTTGCACCTCTTTCTTTTAAGATTGTTTTGATTCTTGCAATTGTTCTTCTCAGTTCTTTGACTCCTCCTGGATTGTCTGCTTGTGTTCCTGAGGCTATCGCTGCTTTTTCTTTTGCTAATTCATTTTGTAATTGGGTTAATTGTTCTTTTAGTTCTTCTTTTCCCATTTCTCTTAATTCATACATTTTTTTTATTGCCATTTTATCATTTTATTCTTCTTTTTCTTCTTCAGATTCTTTATTTTCTTCTTTTTTTACTTCTATGTATTCTTCTGGGTTTGTTTTATCTCTGAATTGTGCTTCTGGTGGGACTATTTTTACTTTGATTCCTACTTTTCCTTGTGGTAGTATTACGCTGTCTTTTTTCTCTCTTACTTTTCTGGTTTCGTCTCCTGCTTTTTTGATGTATCCTTTTGATGATTTTTCTTGTTTTGAGTATGTGTTTGCTCCCGTTATTACTCCTGTTATTATTATCTCTGCTCCTATTGCTCCGTCATCCATTATTGAGTTTATAGCTCTTTTTGAAACTCTATTTGCTCTCATTCCTCTTGATAACATTGCTTTTATCCAGTTACATATTAATTCTGGATGTAGGTTTCTTCTTTCTACTTCTTCTATGTCTATTTCTACATCTTCGAGTCCTAGGTCTTTTTCTAATTTGTTTTTTAGTCTTTTGACTGTTTTTCCTTTTTTACCTATTACTAATCCTGGTTTTTCCGCTACTATTCGTATTCTGTGTCCGAGTGTGGTTGGTTCTATGTCTATATTTACTATTCCTGCTCTGGATAGTTCTTTTTTTAATAGGTTTTTTGCTTTTTGTGTTTTTATGGAGCTTTTTATGAATTCTTTTTCTTTCATTTTTATCCTTTTCCTGTTAATTGTTTTGTTTTAATATTATTTCGATATTTGTGAGTTTTGTTGATTTGTTTCTTAGTTTTCCAGGTGGTTTTCTTATTGAAATTGTTTTGTGTGCTGCTGAATGAACTATTTTCATGTTTTCTGTATCTAATCCTTGGTTTTCAGCGTTGTTTAATGCACTTTTTATTGTTTCTTTTACTTTTTCAGCTGATTTTTTTGGATAGCCTCCTGGGCTTCCTTTTTTTTGATGAGGCATTTTTTTCCTATGTTTTGTGTATGGTACGTGTTTTCCTCCTTCAATCACTTCTTCGAGGTATTTTATTGCTTTATCAGCTTTCATTCCTCTTATTGCTCGACAAGTTTCCATTGTCTTCTTTGGTGATACTGCTTCTGATGTTTTTTTTGCTTTTGCTATATTTTCTCTTGTTCCTTGGTAACTATATTTCATTTTATCACGCTATTTTACCGATAGGAATTTTGTTCCTCTTGTTGCTCCGATTCCTGGTCCGGAGTGTTTGACTTTTTCAGGTCTTGTTAATGCGAATTCTCCTAAGTAATGTCCTATCATTTCTGGTTTTATTTCAATTGTTTTCCATTCGTTTCCATTATGTACCTTTATTTTTTTTCCAAATATTTCAGGTAGAATTATTAAGTCTCTTTGATGTGTTTTTATCAGGTCTTCTCCATTGTTTTCTTTTATTTTCTTCATTAGTTTTTCGTGTTCTTCTCTTAGTCCTCTCTTTATTGTTCTTCTCTGTCTTGCAGGTAGCAGCTCTGCTACTTTTTCTCTCGACATTTTTTTGAGTTCTTCTGGTGTTTTTCCTCTGTATTTGAATTTTTCTTTTGGCATTTTATCTACCTTTTATTTATTTTTCTTTTTTCCTCTTTTTCTTCCGGTTCTACTTGCTCCGAATGATCCGACGTGTTGTCCTGGTGATCCTGTTTTTCCTTTGTGTGTTTTTGTTCCGTGGTGTTCTTTTCCTCCGAATGGGTGGTCCACTGCGGCCATCTTTACTCCTCTTACTGTTGGGAATTTTTGACCTCTTGCTTTCTTTTTATGGTGTTGTTTTCCTGCTTTTAGTAGTGGTTTTTCGGTTCTTCCTCCTCCTGCTGCTTTTCCTATTGTTGCTCTGCATTGAGGGTTGAATTTTTTTGTTCTCTTACTTGGAAGTCTTACTTGTACTTTTTCTCCTTCTTTTGCTTTTATCCAGCTTAATGCTCCCGATGATTTTGCTATTTTTCCTCCATCTCCAGGTGTGTTTTCTATATTATATATTGGGTATCCTTCTGGTATATTTTTGAGCGCGGTTATGTTATGTAATGATGGTTCTGCGTTTAAACCTTCTTTTATTCTTTCTCCCACTTGTACACCTTCTGGTGCGGTTAGGTATCCTTTGTCTCCTGTTTCATATTTTATTTCCATTATTAGTGCTGTTCTTGATGGGTCATCTATTATATCTGTGACTTCTCCTTCTATTGTTTCTCCGTCGATTTCTTTATATTTCGTAGGTGATTTGAATCTTTGTTTTTTTGCTCTGTACGTTGGTGTTCCTTTTCCTCTTCTCTGGTGTTTCAGTCTTTTTCCCATTTTTTTTCACCTTGTTATATCAGTTGTAGGTCCGTTGCCAGGTCCATTGCATTGTGATCTGGTTTTAATTTTATGAATGCTTTTTTTTCATTTTTCATTGTATTTAATGTCTTTACATCTTCCACTTCTACTTCGTAGAGTTTTTCAATCGCTTTTTTTATTTGTTTTTTATTTGTATTTTGTTTAACTATGAAGACCAGTTTATTTTCTAGTTCTATTGCGTTCATAGCTTTTTCTGATAGTAAAGGATATTTTACTATTTCTCTTGCTTTTTCCGTTGTCATTTCCTTCATTTTAATCATTTTTTAGTTATTTTAATTTATTTTCTAATTTTTTGATTGCATTTTCAGTGTAAATAGTTAGTCTTCCAGGTTGTCCTCCTGGTGCTAGTTGGTCTATGGATAGTTCTTTTACAGTTGCTGCGTTTGCTCCAGGTATATTTCTGGTTGCTCTTTTTATTCCTTTATCTTCTCCCACTACTATTAGAGCGGTTTTTCTCTGTCTTTTTCTTCTTCCTCTCATTTTTCCTTTTCCAGCTCTTGTTTTTTTCGTTTTTGATTTTTCAAGATCTTTTCCTAATCCTATTTCTTCTAATAGTTCTTTAACTTGTCTTGTTTTTTTGAATTTTTCCGCTTCATTATCTATTATTATAGGTAGTTCTATTTCTTCTGATATTATATGTCCTCTTTTTTTGATCGTTTTTTCATCGGAAGTTGCTTTTAGTGCTTCTTTTAATGCTTTCTTTTTCTCTTTTTTGTTTATTTCTTTTTTCAATTTTTTCTCTGGCTTTGGAGGGTGTGATCTCCTTCCTCCTCTTGAGTGTGGTACTTTTCTAACTTCTCCCAGTCTTCCACCTGGGTGTAGTATTCTAGGTAATCTTGCTCTTCCTATGTTTATTGTGGCGCCGTAGCTTCCTCTTCTTCCTCTGTAGTCAGCTGAAGTTTTTAGTCCTGCTCTTGGATCGGTTCCTTTTGGTTGAAATTTACTGCTTCTCTCTGCATGGTGTGCTCTTCGGATTAAGTCTTCTCTTTCTAATTTTCCTTCGAATATTTCTGGTATTGTTATTTCTTTTTTCTCTGTGTTCTTTGCGCTATGTATTTTTCCTTTTTTTGCCATTTTAATCCTTTTTTATGTTTTATTGATGTGATTGTTTTGATATTTCTTTAACTTCGTATTTCTCCTTTTTCTTTGGAGGTCTGTAAGCATGTCTTAATAATATTGGTCTTCTTCTTGGTCCGGGTACGCTTCCTTTTACCATTATGTAATTGCTGTTTATTTCTCCGTATTTTTTGTATCCTCCTTCAGGTGTTGTTTCTTCTCCGTTTTCTCCTATTTTTAGAATTTCTTTGTTTATGTCTGTTCTTTTGTGAAATCCTGTTTGTCCGCTCATTGGTACTGTCCATAGTACTCTTGCTGGGTGCCATCCTCCTATTGCTCCGGGGTTTCTTCTGTGTTTTTTAGCTTTTCTTTCTTGTCTTTTTATTCCAAATCTTTTTATAGGTCCTTGTGTTCCTTTTCCTTTTGTTACTGCTATTGCATCCACGTATTCTCCTTCTTTGAATATTTCAGATGGTTTTATTTCTTTTCCAAGCATTTTTTCCGCTTCTTCTAATTTTTCTTCTTGGCTTGGTCCTTGTACTGGTATTTCTAGTACTTCTGGTTTTTTATTTTTGAGTTTGGCTTTTTTAGGTTGTGTGTGTACCATTAATCTTACTTCGTCTATTTTTTCTGCTTCTTGAGTTTTTTCTTTGTTTCCTTTTCCTTCTTCTATTCTTAGTTTTTCTTTTAGTTTTTTATCTATTTGATCTGCATAGTAATGTGAATGTGTTTTTAATCCTTCAGGTGTTTTTTTGTAAGTTCTTATACCGTATACTTTTAAGGGTGGGCATTCTATTGTGGTTACAGGTACTTGTATTCGTTTTCCGTAACTAGGTGAGTTCTCATCCGTATCTAGAGCGGTTACTTGTGTCATTCCTGCTTTATATCCTAGGAATCCTTCTATTCTTTTTTCATCTGTTTTTTTATACTTCCTTAGACTAGGGTATATTCTTTTTGCTCTTTTGAATGGTCTGTGTGCTTTTGAACCGTGTCTTGGTTTATTTGTTTTGACCATTTTTTCACCTTTGTTTTCACTGTTTTTTTGAATATTATTGACTCTTACTTGTGTTGAGTCCTTCTATAAGTAGGTTTTTTCAAACCCACTTTCAACGTTCTTTAACGTTGTAGTTTGGGGGTATTAAATAATTTATATTTAATAAGTAGCCCTCTTTGTTTCTGTTTTCTTCTTTTTCATCACTTGTCTTAATGTATATATCTTTTCTTCACGGGTGTTTAAATACTTAATGACGAAATACCGTATTTTTAGTTTTATTTTCTTAAGCATTCCAGGATATGAAGTATCCCAGTATGAATAGTAATGTGCTTAATATGAATTGTGTGCTCGTTATAAGGTTTATTGTTAGTCCTTTGGTAAGCATTGTTATTGCTATTGCTGTTAATGTAGGTAAATATAATGATCTTCCGATTGTTAGTTTAAATTCTGAGTCTGTTCTGCATGTTTTTGTGATTCCACCGAGCCCTATTAGTGTTATCAGTGTTCCTATTAGGAATGTTGATCTTATCCAGGGAACTATTCCTACTATTCCTTCCAAGTATTTTGTAGTGCCGTAGATAGTTACATCTAGAGTTGAAAGAGTGATTAATAGTCCTATTTGAAATAATTTTCCCCAAATATATTTTGTAAAGGCCATTTTTTCACTGTTTTTTATTCTATTGTTGTTCCTATCTTTTTTCCTTCCATTACTTTTAGAAGATTTTTCGGATTTTTTCCATTTACTAAAATCGTTTTTATTCTATTTTCTTTTATTATTTTCATTGCTTTTGGATCCAAAATACCGTAATCCAGTGGTTTTTCTTCTCCTTTTACTTTGTCCAGCTCTTCGTAGTTTATTTTTCTAAGTAATTTAGCGTTTTTGTTTTTATTTGGATCTTTATTGTATATTCCATCTACATCTGTTAATTTTATGAATAAATCAGCATTCATTATTTCAGCTAGTTTCGCTGCGTTTGCATCAGTGGATCTACCTGGCTTTATTCCACTTATTACTGCTTCTTCTCCTTCGTAGTCCTCTAATGAATATATCGGTTTTTTGTTTGTTATTAAGGATAGTAGTTTTACGTTTGCCTTCATTAATTCTATGAAGCATTCTTCTCTTTCTTTGTTTTTTAGTTTAAATCTCTCTATGTTTTTGGAGTAGTTTTTTACGAATTTTCCTCCTCCTATACATAATGAGATTTTATGTTTCTTGTTTATTTCTTCTATTACTTTGAGTAATTTTAAAAGATATTCGGAGTTGGGTCCTCCTTTTTCCATGGAGATTGATCCGCCTATTTTGATAACTATTTTCATTTCAATCCTTTTTTGATTTAGCGCCGGGAAAGGGATTCGAACCCTTGAGGCCATAGGCCACCGGTCCTCAAAACCGGCGCATTACCGCTCTGCCATCCCGGCTTTATCTATATATCTAGTTTTTTATTTCTTTGACTAGTTACTGTAGTATTACTTTAAGATGTCTTTGGATAAAAAACTTACTTGGGTTTAATAGAATTATTTATCGGTTTATTTGAGTTTTCCTTCACGTGCTTTCTTCAGTTTCTTTATGTATTCTTCTTTTTCTTCTGCTGCCCATTCTTCTGGACTGTATCGGATTATTTTTCCTTCTTTATTTTTTGTTATTACTTCTTTTATCCCTGCATTTACTAGCACTCTTTTACATCTGTCACATGGTCTTGAAACGGTGTATTCTCCTGTTTTCCCGTTTTTTCCAACTATGTAAAGTGTTCCATCTTTTATTTGTATTCCGTGTCTTGCAGCGTTAACTACTGCATTTTCTTCTGAGTGTACTGCTGGGCATAAATCGTATCTTGCGTATCTAGGTGCATTTGCTTCATCTTTGAGGCATCCGTCTTCACAGTTTGTGCTTCCTCTGGGTGGGCCGTTGTATCCTGTTGCTACTATTACGTCATTTTTTACAATTATTGAACCAAATTTTCTTCTCTTACAAGGGCTTCTTTCACCTATCGATGAAGCTATATTCAAGTAGTAGTTATCTTTCTTAGGTCTATTCATTGAATCCTTCCTTTTTTAAATTCGGGTTTTTAATTCGATATTGGTCTATTCTTCTTTTAATTCTATCTCTATTTTTACTTCTGAGGGGATTTCTGTCCTCATTATCTGTCTTAGTGTTCTTTCATCGGATTCTATCTCTATTAATCTTTTATGTATTCTCATTTTCCAGTTTTCGAATGTTCTTGATCCGTCTCCACATGGGCTTTTCATTGTACTGACTTTCATTTCTTTGGTTGGCAGAGGGATTGGACCTGACATATTTATTCCTGTTTTCTGCGCTATCCTTTTGATTTCATCGCACAGTTCTTCTAGTTTTTCGTGGTCTGGGCTTATTGCTTTTATTTTGGCTTTTTGTGGCATTATAATCACTCTGTTTTTTACTGCGTTTGCAGTTCTTTATATTAAAGAAAAGGGGGGGGAAGGGGGTTTATTTTTTCTTTGTTACTTCCATTACTTTTCCTGCTGCTATTGTTTTCCCCATGTCTCTCATTGCGAAGCTGGATAGTTCTGGGAAATCTTTTCCAGATTCAACTATCATTGGTTGTGTTGGTCTCATTGTTACTACTGCTGCGTCTCCTTGTTTTATGTAGTCTGGGTTTTCTTCTTTTACTTCTCCTGTTTTTGGGTTTAGTTTTTTGTCTATATTTGTTATGCTGCATGCTACTTGAGCTGTGTGGCAGTGTAGTACTGGTTGGTATCCTTTTGTTATTGCTGATGGGTGGCTTAGCACTATTATTCTTGCTTTGAATTCTTCTGCTACTGTTGGCTTGTTGTCTGGTGTTCCTACTACTGTTCCTCTTTTTAGGTATCTTTTGTCCACTCCTTTTAGGTTGAATCCTATGTTGTCTCCTGGTTCTGCTTCTTCTATTTCTTTGTGGTGCATTTCTATTTGTTTTACTTCTCCTGTTTGGTCTCCTGGCATTACTGTTACTTTTTGTCCTTTTTTCAGTACTCCTGTTTCTACTCTTCCTACTGGTACTGTTCCAACTCCTTTTATTGTGTATACGTCTTGTATTGGTACTCTTAGGGGTTTGTCTACTGGTTTTTCTGTTTCTTTGAATCCGTCTAATGCGTCTACTAGTGTTTTGCCATCGTACCATGGTGTGTTGTCTGATTTGTCAACTACATTGTCTCCTTCAAATGCGGAGATTGGTACAAATGGTATTTCATCTGTTTTGTATCCTATTCCTTTCAGTAGTTTTTCTACTTCTGCTTTTACTTTTTTGTATTGGTCTTCTTTGTAGTCTGCTGCGTCCATTTTGTTTATTGCTACTGCTATTTGTCCTACTCCAAGTGTTTTTGCTAGTTGTGCGTGTTCTCTTGTTTGTTCTTGTACTCCGTCACTTGGTTTTCCGGATACTACAAGTACTGCTGCGTCTGCTTGGCTTGTTCCTGTGATCATGTTTTTTACGAAGTCACTGTGTCCTGGTGCGTCTATTATTGTGAATTTTTTGCTGTCTGTTTCAAATTCTTCGTGCATTACATCGATGGTTACTCCTCTTTCTCTTTCTTCCTCTAGTCTGTCCATCATGAAAGCGAATGAGAAGCTTGCTCCTGCTTCTGATGCTTTTGCTTCTTCTTCTAGTTTTCTGTATTGTTCTTTTGTTAGGTTTCCTGAATCGTACATTATTCGTCCTACTGTTGTGGATTTTCCGTGGTCCACGTGTCCTATGAACACTAGGTTCATGTGTGGTTTTTTTGCCATGTAAGCACCTCCGTTAGCGTCATGGATTTATTAATTTTTATATAATATCAGTATCTGCGTTCTCGCAGTATCTGCATATTCTTATCTTTATTGTTCTTATTCTTATTTATATATATTACAGGGGTAGTGTTGTTCTTCTTTTATTTTTTGCTTTTGATGTGTTCTTGTTATATTAGTTCCTCTGGTTTTGGAATTTGTTCCTTTAATCCTTTTCTTTTTCTTATTTCCATTATCTTTTCTCTTTGTAGACTTTTTGGCAGTGGCTCGTATCCGTAGTATTCTTGACTCCATAGCGCTTTTCCCTGTGTTATGCTTCTTATGTCGCTTGAGAATCCGAATGTTTCGGCTACGGGTACTTTGGTTGTTACTTTTGTTGTTCTTCCTTTTTGTTCCATGTTTTCTACTTTTCCTCTTCTGTTCCTTATGTCTTTTGTTATTTCTCCTATGAATTCCTGTGGTGTGTCTATGTAGATTTTTTTCTTTGGTTCCAATAGTTTTGGTTTTCCCGTTAGTACTGTTGCCTTTATTCCTTTTTTGAGTGTTGGTATTACTTGTGCAGGTCCTCTGTGTACTGCGTCTTCGTGCAGTGATGCATCTTTTATAAGTATTTTTGTTCTTGATAGTTTTTCTCTTGCTAGTGGTCCTTCTTCTACTGCTTCTTCGAATGCTTGCACTATTAGATCTTTTGCTTCATTGAGGTATTGAACTCCTTTACTTGCATTTATTAGCATGTTGTCTCTTTTTATGCTCCATATGTTTTTCGCTAATTTTTTATCCATTCCGTGTTCTCTTAATTGTTCCGCTAGTTTCTTTTTATCTTTTATTTCTTGTTCTATTTCTCCTTCTTGTATTGCTTTTGCTATTCCTTCTTCCAGTGGTTCTGCTTGTATTACGAATTGGTTATGTCTATTTGGTGTTTTTGGTTTTAGTTCCTGTGATTTTTGAGTGGATTGTTCTCTGTATACTACGATTGGTTGGCTTGTTGAGCATTTCACCTTTTTGTATTTTCTTATTTTTTCTTCGGTTACTTCTAAGTGTAATTCTCCCTGTCCTGATAATCTGTATTCTCCTGTTTCTTCATTTATTTCTACGCTTATGGTTGGGTCTTCTTTTTCAATTTCTCTCATTGCTTTTATTAATTTTGGCAGTTCTTTTGGATTTTCAGGTTCTATTGATTTTGTTACTACAGGGTCCGAATGATGTTCTATGCTTTCGAATGGTATCATGTCTATTTCTGATACCGTTTCTCCTGAGAATGAGTCTCCTATTCCTGTTAAAGCAGCTATGTTTCCAGCTGGTATGTCTTTTACTTGTTTTCTTCCTGCTTCCATTGATATGCTTACTTGTTGTATTTTTGCTTCTGCGTGAGTGTTTAATAGTTTTACTTCTTGTCCTTCTCTAGCTGTTCCGCTGTATATTCTTGCGGTTGCTACCTGTCCTACGTGAGGGTCTTTTTCCAAGTTTGTTACGAGCATTATGGTTTTTCCTTTTTTGTCGCATTCCTTCATCATTCTTCCTTCTTCTGATTTTGGATCTCCCTTCCATATTTCAGGTATTCTGTATTTTTGTGATTCTTTTGGATTTGGTAAGTGTTTTATTACCATATCAAGTACTACAGGGTATACTGGTGATTTTTTAGCCAGTTCTTTTTGATTATCTTCTTTTAGGTATTTATAGATGTCTTTGAATGTTATTCCTGTTTTTTCCATGTATGGTTTTGATATTCCCCAGTTGTATAGTGCTGATCCGAATGCTACTGATCCGTCTTCCACTGTCATTTGCCATTCTTTTGCTAGTTCTTTTGTTGGGGCGTAGTTTCTGATCAATTGGTTTACTTCTTTTATTGTGTCTATTAGTCTTTTTTGAAGTTCTTCTTCATCTACTTGTAATTCGGTGATTAGTCTATCTACTTTGTTTATGTATAGTATGGGTTTGACTTTTTCTTTGAGTGCTTGTCTTACTACTGTTTCTGTTTGGGGCATTATTCCTTCTACTGCTCCTACTACTATTACACATCCATCTACTGCTCTCATGGCTCTTGTTACTTCTCCTCCGAAGTCAACGTGTCCTGGTGTGTCTATTAAGTTTATTAAGTATTCATCATCATCGAATTCGTAGACCATGGATATGTTTGCACTTTCTATGGTTATTCCTCTTTCTTGTTCTTCTTCCATTGTGTCCATTACTAGTTCTTGTCCTGCAAGTTCTCCACTCATTAGTCCTGCTCCATAGATCAGGTTGTCTGATAATGTTGTTTTTCCGTGATCTATATGTGCTGCTATTCCTATGTTTCTTACATTTTCTGTTTTTTCCATTATTTCTCGTGCTTTTTTAGCCATTCGTTCTTTTCTGCCCATTTTTATCTCCTTTAATTATTTGATTTTTAGAATTCTCAGTTTGCTATTTTGAACTTTCTGCTATTCTTTCTGCATTTATTTTTTGTGCTACTGAGAATGAACTTGAATCTGAATTTGATGCTTTTATTAATTCGTCTTTTAGTGCTTCTGATACCGATTTTTTTGAGTTATATGTGTTTATTGCTACTGATTTACCTATATTTCTTATTGAGAAGTCTACTCTTCTTTTTGGTGATGTGTCTACTGGTTGATGTCTTTTTATTCCTCCTCTTTGTATCATGGTTGTTTCTTCTCTTGGTGCTGAGTTTTCTATTGCTCTTACAAGTATTTCTATTGGGTTTTTTCCTGTTTCTTCCTCTATTTTTTCAAATGTTTCCTTCACATTTTTGTACATCTTGCTTTTCTTACCTGTTCCTCCTCTGTGTCTTATTACTTTTCCACTTATTTTTCTTCCGGTTCCTCCTCTCATGAGTGTATTGATTAATCTTTCCACTATGTTTACGTTTGCTCCTATTGGTTCTTTTACTTGTTTCCCTTGATTGTGAATAGGTGTTTCTGGATCCAGGTTTATGTATCTCTTTAGTCCTGGGTCTTTTACTTCTATTTCTTCTGTACTCCATTTTCCAAGTATTTTTTCCATTTTTTTCACTTTTTCTATCTTTGTGGTTTTTCTATTTTTCCTTTTATTACTTCTTTGAGTGATACTCCGTTGACTTTTATTATTCTGTATTTTACTCCGACCATTGTTCCTACTGGTCCTCCTTGTGCTCCTCCTGCTCCTTCTATTAGTACTTCGTCATGTTCATCTATTATGTTTACTGCTCCTTCTTTTGGCATGTGTACTGTCACTACTTTTCCGTTTTTCAGTAGTTGTACTCTTGCACATTTGATTATTCCTGAGGAGGGTTGTTTTTGTTCTATTCCTTTTTTCTGTAGGACTATTCCTCTAGCTTGTGGTGCTCCTTCCAGTGGGTCTTGAAGTCTTCCAGCTTTTTTTCTCATTCTCTTTACGTACTTGCTGTCGCTCCATCTATCTTTTTTTCTTTTTTCTTTGAGTTTTCTTGCTGCGAATTCTCCTGGCATTTTTTCTTACCTCTGTGTTTTTTTGAGCGTTATTTTTTTGTTTTTTGAGTTATTTATTGTTTTTGTAGTTTCTTTCCTTATTTTTTAATTTTAAATGATTTTTATGTTTTCTATATCGAAGTGTCTCTTTGTCAGTTCTTTTACTTTTCTTACTTTTTTTCCTTTTCTTCCTATTGTTCTCTTTTTGTCCGAAGGATCCACTTTTATTCTTACTTCTCCGTCTTTTTCCTGTATTTTTTTCGGTTCTACAGGATAGAATAAGTTTCTTATAAATTCTTCGAGATCTTCAGAGTATTTGTAAACGTGTATCTTTTTTCCTAGTTTCCTTTTAACTTTGTTGATCATTGATCCTTCTTTTCCTATTGCTAGTCCTAAATCTTCGGGTTTTACTAGTATTGTTGCTTCTTCTTCATTTATTATACAGTCTTTTACTGTTGCTCCTGTGATTTCTTCAAATATGTTTATGGTTTTGATTTCTTTTGATCCGTATTTGATCATTTTGTTCCCTTTTGTTCTGTTTTTCCTTGTTTACTTTTGTTTTTCTTTGTTTTTATTCTATTTCTTTTTTGTTGACTGTTCCTGTGTCTTCAATTGTTATTGTTGTGGTTAAATGTGGTCTTCTGCAGGTTTCTCCTAGTTCCAGACTTGTTCCGGGATATGTTTTTAGGAGTATATTTTTTTCCTTTGTTTTTTCTTTTATTTCTTTTTTTATTTCTCTAGGGGTGTTCTTCGCTATTATCACTATTTCTACTTTTCCTTCTTCTATTTTTTCTTTTGTTTCTTTTGTACCGTATGTTATTTTACCTGTTCTTATTATTTCTTTTATTGCTTTTTCTATTTCCATTTTGATCATCGTTTTCTTTTAGTTTTTTTGTTTTTCCAGGTCTATTCTTAGGTCGACCATTCCTGTTCCAACTGGTATTGGGTTTCCAACTATTATGTTTTCTGCTACTCCTTTTAGTTCATCTTTTTCTCCTTTTTGAGCTGCTTTTAGAAGATGTTTGATTTGTTCTTCAAATGCTGCTCTTGCTAGTACTGATTCCTTTTCTCCTGATATTCCATGTCTTCCTATTGGTGTTGGTCTTCCGCTTCTTGTTAATGCATCTGATATTAGGAGTATATGTCTTTTGTTTATATTATATTCTTCCGTTATTTCCATTAGTTCTTTGTACAGCATTTTTCTCGTTGCTTCTATTCCAAGTGTTTTGTATATTTCAGGGATTGAGTTTGAATCTGTCTTCTCTGGGTCTATGTCATCTGTTTTTAGAACTTCTTTTAGGTTTGATCCATCTGTGTGTATTTCGTATCTTGTTTCTCCATTTTCTTCTTTCTCTACTAATGTTGCTTTTTCTATTCCTTCTATTCCTATTATTCTTGTGTTTTCCGCTTTTTCTACATATCTTCTGAGTGATTTTAGAGTTGATGCTTTTGGTTTGAATATTATTTTATCTTTTTCTATTTTTTCAGGTTTTCTTCTAATTTTTTCTTTTATTTTTTCCGCGATTTCATTCATTTCTATTCCTAGTTTTTCTATTTTTTCCATGTCGGGTTTTATTATTATTTTTTCTTCAACCAGGTCTTCTTCTACTTTTCCTATGTCATTTGTTTTTGTTTCTTCAATTTTTTTCGCAATTTTTACTACTTTTTCTTTGTTTTTTTCTATTTCTTTTTTTGGTCTTATTCTACATACTTCTTTCTTAGGTGTTTTTCTAGTTTCTATTAGCTCTTCAAGTCTTGGAAGTCCTTGTACTACGCTTACTCCTTCTGATAGTCCTGCCACGTGGAATGTTTTTAACGTCATTTGTGTTGCTCTTTCACCTATCGATTGTGCTGCTATTGCTCCTGCTGCTTCTCCTGGTTCCACTTGTCTTTTTTTGTATTCTTTTAGTACTTCTTCCATTACTTTTTCTGTTTGTTTCTGGTTTAGGTCCTTTGTTTCTTTTTTTGTCTCTTCTAGAAGTTTTTCAGGGAGTTCTTCTTCGTATTTTTGATAGATTTTTTTCTTTCCTTTTGCCATTTTATCTCCTTTCTTATTTTTTTTCCTTTAATACTTTGTTTTTTATCTTTTTGATGTCTATTCCTACTTCTCCTCTTGTGTTTTGAGGATGTATCTTGTCTTCCCCGTAGTTGAATTGAATTATTTGGTTTGATGCGCTTCTGACTGTTTTATCTTGTTCTACTTTTAGATCTATTAATGCGTTTGCTGCTCTTTTGTATAGGTATCCTGAGTCTCTTGTGTTTAGTCCTTTGTCTATCTCTGAGTCTCTTCCATCCATCGCGTTTTGGAATAATTGTATTGGTGTCAGTCCTTCTAAGAATGAATTTGGTATGAATCCTCTGTCTTGAGGTGATAGTGTTTCTCTTTTTTGGTGAGGGAGTATTCTTCCTTTGTATCCTTTTTCAAGTCTTTTACCTTCTACTGCTGCTTGTCCAAGTGCTGAGCTCATTTGTACTAGGTTTTTCCAGTCTCCTCTTGCTCCACTTTTTGTCATTATTACTCCTGGGTTTTTTGGATCGAAGCTTCTGTATACTAAATCTTTTAGTTCACTGTTTATTTCACTCATTTTTTCTCTTACTTTTGCTTCAAGTGTTTCTTTTTCAGTTTTACCTGGATATGGTTCCAGTCTTCCTTCTTTGTATGCTTTGATATCTTTTTTTGCTTCGTCTTCTTTTTTCTTGATTATTTTTTTCCTTTCTTTATTTATTTTTTCATCTAACTCGTAATCTTTCATTGTGATTGTGTGTCCTTTCATCATTAATGCTTCCACTGTTACTCTTCCTATTCTATCTATAAATCTTCTCGCTTCTTCTACTCCCTCTTCATCCGCTATTTCTCTTGTTAGTTTTCCTCCTGGTCCGAATGTGTTTTCGTCAAGTGTTCCTGTCTTTATCTGTCCGTCTTCTATTTTTACTTTTTCTTCTGATAGGTTACTTTTTGCTTCCATATCTATTGAATTTGGAATTAATTCACTTATAATCTCTCTTCCAGTGTATTCTTTTTTGTCTTTATCTCCAGGTAGTTTGTTTATTCCTGCTTTTTTGAGAAGTCTCAGTGTTTCTTTTTTTGTGAATTTTGTTCCTTTGGTTGTCATGACTGCTAGTCCTGTTACATAGTCTTGGTGTCCCGCTAATATTTCTCCGTCTTTTGGTGATAGCAGGTTTTCACTTACTCTTAGTAAGTTATCTGCTTCTACTTGTGCTTCAGTTGTTTGCGGTATATGTACATTCATCTCGTCCCCATCGAAGTCCGCGTTATAAGGTATTGCGATTCCGTCATTTATTCTAATTGTTTTTCCAGGCATTATTTTTGCTCTGTGAGCCATCATTGATTGTCTGTGTAGACTTGGTTGTCTGTTGAATATTACAGGATCTCCATCTTTTAGCTGTCTTTCTACTGTGTACCCTGGTTCTAATTCTTCAATTAATTCTTCCTTGTTGAATTCGGTTATTTTGATTTTTTCTCCAGTTGGTCTTTTCACGTAATTTGCTTTTGGATGTTCTTCATTTTCTATGTATTCTTTCGCTTTTTCTATGTTTTTCTTCGTTACTTTCATTGGCACTGTTAGTTCTTCAGCCATTTCTAATGGCATTCCTACTTCTCCTATTGATATTGATGGGTCTGGACTTATTACTGATCTTCCTGAGAAATTCACTCTTTTTCCCGTTAGGTTTCCTTTTATTCTTCCTTCTTTTCCTTTTATTCTTTCAAAGAGCGTTTGTAATGATTTTCCTGATCTATGTTTAGCTGCGGGTATTCCTGTTGTACTGTTATTCATAAAGGTAGTTACATGGTATTGTAATAAATCCCATAGATCCTCTATAATTGGTTGTGGTGCTCCTGCTGATAGATTATCCGCTAATCTTTGGTTTATTCTCAATAAATCTATTAATTTATGTGTTAAATCATCTTCTGATCTGTCTCCCGATTCCAGTGTTATTGATGGTCTTGTGGTTGCTGGTGGTACGGGTAGTACTGTTAGTATCATCCATTCTGGTTTGTTTTCTTTACTTATATTAAGTGGTTCAAGATGTTCTTCTGGTATTCTTTCTAATCTTTCTCTTATTTCATTTGGTCTTAGTCTTTGTCCATTTTCTCTGTAGCTGGTTGGCTTTATGAATTCTATCTTTTTTTGTTCCGCTTCACAGTGTGGACATTTTTCTCTTTTCTTGGCTTTGTTTCTTATTTTTCTGAATTGATAGATTCCTTTTTCCGGTTCTTTTTCAATTTCCTTTACTTTTTCTTCCGTTAGTGTTATTTTTCCGCATTCGCTGCAGGTTGTTCTTAATAAATCGTATATTTTTCTTCCAAATCCAACGTGTATTACTGGTCTTACGAGTTCTATGTGTCCAAAGTGTCCAGGGCAAGTGTCTTTTCTTCCTCCGCATGTTTTGCACCTTAGTCCAGGGTTTACTACTCCCATTTTTAGGTCCATTAATCCTCCTTCTATTGGGTATCCTGCATCGTCGTATATGTCAGGCACCACGACTCTTACAGCGGACATTTCCCTTACTGTCTCTGGATCCATTAATCGAAAGCTTATTTCTCCTATTTCTTTTTCTATCATTTTAATCGTCTTTTTTTATTTTTACAATGCTTTCTATCGTTTCTGGGTCTAACATTTTTTATCTCTTCTTTACGCTTTGTCTCTTAACCCTAGCTTTGGTTTTATTCCTATTGATTTTAATTCGTTTAATAGTAGTTTGAATGTGTAGCTCATTTTTACTTTTTCCACTTCTTTTGATCCGCATGATTCGCAGTATGTTTCTCCTTTTATTTGGTTTTTTACTGCTATTGATCCGCATGATTCGCATACATACTGTATTGTTTCGTCGGATTCATCCATTAGTCTTTCTTGTAGAAGCATGCTTGCTCCGTGTGATATTAAACAGTCTCTTTCCATTACTCCTATTCTTAGACCTCCTTTTCTTGATCTTCCCTCTGTTGGCTGTCTTGTGAGTATTTGAACTGGTCCTGTTGATCTTGCTCTTATTTTCTTTGATACTAAGTGTTCTAATCTTTTGTAGTAAACTACTCCTACGAATATTTTTGCTTCTATTCTTCTTCCTGTTTTTCCATCGTACATTATCTCTTTTCCAGTTGGTCTGAATCCGTGCTTTTCAAGTGTTTCCTCGAGTTTTTCCTTTGGTTCTCCTTCGAATGCTGTTCCATCGGTTTTTTCTCCCTCTATTGATGCTTTTTTGCTTCCTATCGCTTCTAGTAAGTGCCCTACTGTCATTCTTGATGGTACTGCGTGTGAGTTGAATATCATGTCTGGTTGTATTCCATTTTCACTCCATGGTAGGTCTTCTTCATCTTCTATTAGCCCTACTACTCCTTTTTGACCTGATCTTGCTGCAAATTTATCTCCTACTAGTGGAGGCATTGTTTTTCTTGTTCTTACTTTTACCAATCTGCTTCCATTTTCATCTTCTGTTGCCATTACCCAGTCCACTTTTCCTGCTGCGTTTGGTCTTGTTGTTTTTGAATCTTCTTTTCTTTTTTCTTCCATTGGTGTTAATTCGCTTGTTTCTTCAAGGAATCTTGGTGGACTTGTTTTTCCTATTAGTACTCCTCCTGCTTCTACTTCTGTTTCTGGATTGGCTATTCCGTCTTCTCCTAAGTGAGTGTATTCTTCTTCTCCTCTGTATCCTTGTACTTCTTCGGTTGGTATTTCGAATCTATCTCTTTGTCCAGCTGCGTATCTTCTTTCTTTCGAGCTGTATGTTCTTAAGTATGATCCTCTTGATAGTGCTCTTTCCACACTTCCTTTGTTTAATATAATTGCGTCATCAATGTTATATGCTCTATATGGCATTATTGCCACTACAAAGTTTTGACCTATTGGTCTTTTTGTTAATCCTGCTTTTTCATCATATTTTGTACCTGTTAAAGGTTTTTGAGGGTAGAATAAGTAGTATCCTTGAGTATCTGTTCTTATGTTAGTTGTTGGAGAATAGAGACCCATTGCTTGTCTCATCATAGAGTCTCCTTTTGCTGTCCTTACTGAGTGTGAATGTTCTGGGTAAGGATTTACTGCTGAAGGTATTCCGAGTGATAGTGTTGGATGTATTTCTAGGTGAGTGTGTTCTTCGGTTAATTCTTCTTCTTCCATTGCTATGTATGCGTTTTCCTCTTCTTCGGCATCTAAGTATTCTATTATTCCATTTTTGAATAAATCTTCAAAGCTCATTTCATCTTTTTTAACTTTTTCTATATGTTCTTCGGTTAATTTAGGTTTTCCGTCCTCTGCAATTATCAATGGTCTTATTGCTCTTCCTTTATCGGTGTTTATGTAAACTGAGTTATCGTAATTGCTCACTGTGAGTGTTTTTGGAAGTTCTCCTCTTCTTCTCTTCCCTCTTATTTCTTCCGCTACTTCTTCAGGTTCTTCGTGAAACCCTATTAGTGATCCATCTAAGTATACACTCGCTTTATTCATTTTTACACCTTATTTATTTTTGGAATAGTTCTTTATTTTTTCTATATCCATTGATTCTATGATTTCTTTTATTTCTTCTTGGTCTATTTTTTCGGATGATACTGTGCATCCTGTAGCTAAATGTTTAATTAGTCCTACGTTTCCTCCTTCTGGAGACTCTAGAGGACATAGTCTTCCGAAATGTGTTCCGTGCAGTTCTCTTGGGTCGATCATCTTTCCCTTTCCGCCTATTGGTGCTTTTACTCTTCTCAAGTGACTTAGTTTAGCCATGTTGTTTTCGGCGTCTAGCATTTGTGATACTCCTGTTCTTCCTTTTGCCCATTCTCCTCCTCGGAAGGCAAATCCTAATCTCTGTGAAAGTGATTCTGATCTTACCAGTGTTTTTATTTTTAATCTTCTTCCTCTTGCGCTTGTTCTATCCACCTGGTATTTTACATCTCTTTTGAATTTGTTTATTGCTGTTCTGAACTGTTCTTTTATCAGTTCTCCAGATATTTTTATTCTTTTGTTAGCGTAATGGTCTCTGTCATCCGGCTTTCTTATTCCTTTTGCGGTTTCTATTCCTTTTTCAGCCATTCTAACTAAGTAATGTGCTTTATTCATCCATATTTCAGGGTCGTTTCCCATGTGTCTCAGTAAGTAGTTGTTTAGATGATATCTTACTCTTGATTCTCTGTATTCTGGTTTCTGTCTTTTTGCCACTCTTTTCCCTAGAGCTTCTATTGGGTCTTCTTCCAATGATTCTTCTATTTTACTTAGATTTAGTATTACATCGTTTTGTATGTGTGGTTTATCTGAGAATGCGTTTAGTATATCGTTTTTTGTTTCTAAACCAAGTGCTCTTAATACATACATTAGGTTTAAGTGTCTTGGGCTATTTGGGTAGTTTATTTTTAGTTCTCCTCTGTGTTTTCTTGTTATTCTTATATTGCTTCTGTATCTTCCTTTTTGTGATCTTACCGTTGTTTGTGTTTTTGTTTTTCCATTTCTTATTTTTTTTGTACTCATTACTCTGTTTAATGCTAGTTCTTCTACTCCTATTAATACTCTTTCTGATCCGTTGATTATGAAGTATCCTCCAGGGTCATCTGGATCTTCATTTGCTCTTATTAATTCATCATCATTCATTTCTGAAAGGTAGCATAGATTGCTTTTTACCATTGTTGGCATTTTACCTGCAAATACTTTGTCTCTGTCGGTTTCTTCTCCTTCTTCCAGTAGTGACATATCCATGTATAATGCTGATGCGTATGTTCTATCTCTTAATCTTGCTTCGTGTGGGAGTATTTTCGTTCTTGCTCCATCTGCTTCTGTTGCCTTTGGTTTTCTTGCTTCTATTCCATGTAATTTTACTGTTACATCTTGTTTATCGGTTTCTATATCTTCCTGTTCTTTTATTATTTCATGGATTTCTTTCTCCATGAATTCATTATATGAATCTATGTGTTGTTGTGTCAAAGGATTTTCATCTAAATAAGCTTTGGCTATTTCCCATTTGTACAAGATTCTGCACCTCTAGTTTTTCATATTGTTATTAATTTTATTTTAAGCAGGTATTACTACTCTGTAGTATTTTGTTTTTCCTGCTGTTGGACTATCTCTTGTTATTTCTATTACGTCTCCTTCCTCGGCATCTATCGCCTTTATAACTGGATCATTAGTTTTTATCTTTGGTAATTCTTTTTTTGTGATCCCGTATTTCTCTAAGATCTTTTTTGCATCTTTTTCAGATAAAATCTCGTGTTTCGGAACTAATTCATGGTTCAGGAGTGTTTCTTTGTCCACTTTATCTCCTCTTCTTTTTTGTTATTCTTTGTTTTCCCGAGGGAATGAGAAATCTGTTTATTCATTTTAATTCTCGGATAAATTTGAATTATATTTTGTTATTTCTCTTTCGGTTTAGTTTTAGTTTGGGAAGTATTAATTGACGCGTTATTTATTTTTCTCTTTGGTGTTTTTAAGGGTTTCTGTTTTTTGTGTTTTTCATTATTTTTTCTTCTGTTTTTTATTTTTTCATCATTATTTTTTGTGTGGGAAACGTCCCGCCCGGGATTCGAACCCGAGTCCCAGCCTCGACAGGGCTGAATCCTAGGCCACTAGACTAGCGGGACATATTAAGTTCTTGTTCATTTTCTTGTTTATATTGATTTCCTTAGAGTTTTGAATGGGCTCGCTGAGATTTCCATTCATGAGTTAATTCACTCATTGAATTTTGAACTCAGGTCAGGAGCACCCGAAGCTCCCAGCATACCAAGCTAGCCTACGAGCCCATTTTATGGTTTTTTAATCGAATATTGTGCCCATTCCTTGTGCTGCATTTTCTTTTTCTTCTTCTATTGCTTTTATAACTTTCTGTTTTTCATCTGCTTTCAATTCTTTTACTCCTTCGTGTTTGATTTCTTCTTCGTTTTCTTCGAAGAATTCTTCAGGGGCATTTACGTATAGATAGCTTCCTTCTTCTTGGAAGCCTAATGATTCTGAATCTCTTAGGTCATATCCTCTTCTTTTCCATTGATTTATCTTTTTCTCATCTCCATCAAGCTCATCATCTGCTTCCAGAGATTTCTTAACTTCTCTAAGCGCTTCTGGTTTTACCATGTAAACTTTTTCCATTTTTTACACCTCTTGTAGTTTTTGTGATTTTTGTTTTTTCCGTAGAATTAGTAATATTTTCTTTCAGTTCGCGTATTATATTTATTGTGTTGAGGTATATAAAAATATAGAGGGATTTTGAAGAGGTTTTTGAATGAAGTTTTTTTATCATCCGGTATTTGAAAAACATGAAACGGGTTCAATGTGTCCCGAGAAATTCAGTAGGATAGATAAAGCTCTTTCATATCTAAAGGAAAATCACGAGGAGATAAAACCAATAAATGGAGAAGAATATATATTTAGAGTTCATTCTAAAGAATATATAGATCTTATCAGAAACCATTCCAGTATTGAAGATATATCTCAGCCTTTATCAGAAGCTTATGCTTCTAAAAAAACTTATGAAGCAGCTTGTTACGCTGCTGGAGCCTCGGTTGATGCTGCTAAATTATCTTTGAAAGGTGAATCTTCTTTCGCTCTTGTCAGGCCTCCTGGTCACCATGCTCCGTTTGGAGGTTTCTGTATATTTAATAACATTGTTATTGCTGCTGATTACTTATTGAGAAAAGATAAGAAAGTGATGGTTATTGATTTTGATGCTCATCATGGTAATGGTTCTCAGCATTTCTTGAAGGATAGAGAAAATGTTGTTTACTTTTCCACTCACGAACATCCCTTTTACCCAGGCACTGGAAAGGAATCAATAGATAATTGTTATAATTTTCCTTTGAGCTCTGGTTCTGGAGATAAAGAGTTTATTGATATAATTGATAATGAACTAAAACCTCTTTTAAATTCCTTCAATCCTGATGTGGTAGGTGTTTCAGCTGGTTTTGATTCCATGAGAGATGATCCTCTCACAAATTTAAATCTTTCTACGTTTTCTTATAATGAATTGTGTAAATCGATAAGTAAATATGTCCCTTTCTTTATCTTAGAGGGAGGATATAACCCTGAAAATGTTTTTAAAGGTGTTAAACAGATATTTGAATATTTTGATTAATAATTCTTTTTGAGCATATGACCGAAACCTTTATAAAGGAAGGTGTCTACAAGAAGTAATGAACATATGTTCATAATATAATTTAGGAGAGTGAAAATATGCCTAGACCAAGAAGACGTAGAAGAATTCGAAGAAGACCTGAAAGAATGTGGTTCAAACCCAGAGGAGTGCCTCTATCAGAAATAGATAAAGTTGATCTCAATTCAGATGAAATAGAGGCGATGAGATTGAAACATATGCAAGAAATGACACAGGAAGAAGCAGCTGAAGAAATGAATGTTTCAAGATCAACGTTTGCTAGAATAATTAAAGAAGCACATAAAAAAGTCACTGAGTTCCTAGTGAAAGGACATGCTCTTCAAATACAGGAGCGAAAATATGCTCATATGCCGAGAGAGTTCATTTGCAAGAAATGCGAATATCAATGGAACGCTCCTTACGGGGAAGGAAGACCAAAAATATGTCCAGAATGTAAAAGTCAAGAAATTGAATTAAAAAAACCTAAATCAAGCTTATTGAATGATGATATAGGAGGTGATTAAATATGCCATTTGGAGATAGAACAGGACCAAGAAGAAGAGGAAAACTTACGGGAAGAGGATTAGGGTACTGTGCAGGATACAGATCACCAGGGTACACTAAAGGAACACCAAGAAGTAGAAGAAGGTTCGGAAGATTTGGATGTGGTATGAAGCCAAGATTTGGTAGAAGATTTGGCCGAGGTCCAAGATTCAGAGATGAAAGAATAGAAGGAATAAGAGATGATTAAATATGTCATTAGGAAAAGGTAAAGGTAAGGGAGGTCCCCGACAAGAGATATCTTAATAAGAGATAGTGAAGATGGTAAATATGTATGTTTAAGCTGTGTATATGAAGAGATACAAAAAAGGGGACTCCTTGCCAATATATAAAATGCTTTGAATACAGTATAGTACTAGTTGGGAAAAATTAGTGAATTATTTTGAAGTTTAGTATGTTAGTATGGTTTATTTTTTTACTTCAAAAAATATTATTTATCTTGTAAATACTGAAAAATACTCTGTATAGCTCTTGAGCCTTGGTAAGCTGCAGTTATTACTTGTTTAAATTTATTATCAGTTACATCTCCTGCTGCGTATATTCCAGGAACATTTGTGCTCATTTCTTTATCTACTTTTATCTCTCCGCTTTTACTAGTTTCTATATCTAGATTCTTCAGTAACTCAGTCGTTGGAACTCCTCCTATGTTTATGAACAGTCCTTCTATCTCAAGTTCTTTACTTCCTTTATAAGAATTATCGAGGACCACTTTATTCATCATTTTATTTCCTTTGATTTCCTTCACGTTAGTATTATTTATTATCTCTATCTTTCCTTCTTCCACTTTTTCATAAATCTTTTTCTTTGTCATTGGCTCTGGACGAATTTCATCTCTTCTATATATTATATAAACTTTTTTAGCATGTTCAGTTAATAGTAAAGCTTCTTTTGCAGCTGAATCGCTTCCTCCAACAACTCCTACTTCTACATCTTTAAAAAGTGGAGCGTCGCAAACTGCACAGTAACTTACTCCTTTTCCTCTGTATTTTTTCTCTCCAGGTATTTTCAATTTCCTGTGTCTTCTACCTGTGGCTATGAGCAATGATTTTGTTTCGTATTCTTCTCCATTTTTAGTAAATACTTTAAATTTATCCTTATTTTTTTCTATTCTTGTCGCTTCATCTTCCGTTATTTCTTTTCCTAGAGATTCTAAGTGTTCTTCAAATTCTTCTGCAAGTTCTTCTCCTGTTGTTTTACCTAGTCCAGGGTAATTTTCAACTGTATGTCCCTCTTTAATCGTTCCTCCTATCTCTTCTCCTATTATCTCTGTATCTAAATTATAAACTGATGAATATATTCCACCTGATATTCCTGCTGGTCCAGTTCCTATTATTAGCAAATCTTTCATTTTTGATTCCTCCTTCTATTCTAATTATAAATATGCTATCTGAGTTAATATTACTCCATTTATTACTTATAAATTTGTTGTGGTTTTCGAAACAAAATCCTTTATTCAGAGATAAATGCTTAAATATATTCAGGTTTTTCTTTTTTCCAGGTGGTAAAAATGAAATATAATGATAAGAAGAGCCTTAGAACTCATAAAAATAATGATATAACTACAGGAACATCTTTAGTTAATCCTGAACATGTTTCTCAGTCAGGATTATGCTCCATATGCACAATGGAAGGAAACTGCGAAGTTGGAAAAAGAGCAAAAACAGGAGAAACTCTTTTCCCGGAACCTTTCGGAACTGCTCAATTTGGAGGGGAAAAGAAAACTCCTTGTTTGGATGATTTACAAATAATCCCTGAATTATACGGTCCAAGTATAGATTTTGAAGAAGTAAAAGTATCTTCAAAGATAGGTAGCTTCCAAGTATCTTTACCAGTTACAATAGCATCCATGGGATCCACAAAAGTAGCTCACCAGTACGGAGAAGCACTTGCTAAAGGAGCTGCAAGAGCAGGAATACCAATAGGTGTGGGGGAAAATGTATTAGCTACTTACGGTGAAAAAGTTCTTAAGAAAAGACTGCAACCTTTCCTTGATCACTACAATGGTAAAGGAGCTTTAGTGGTTCAATTAAATGAAAATGAGAAGAATAAAGGACTTGGAGAAAAAGCATGTAGTTTAGGAGCTCAAGCACTTGAAATAAAGTTAGGGCAAGGAGCAAAACAAGAACTCGGAGGGGAAATAGAATTTGAAAGTGAAGAAGACGCTAAGAAATACAGAGAATGGGGATACAAAGTCAAAAAAACGGATAAAGGAACATATCAAAGGCATGCAAAACCACCTAAACTTACTGATGAAGACCTGGAAGAATACATAATGGGAGCAGCTGAATTCGATTTACCTGTATGGGTTAAAACAGGAATAGGTAGAGGAATAAAAAAACTAATTGATAAAATAAATGAATTAAACGAAGAACACGGACAAATAGTGGAAGTTCTAACAATAGATGGGCACGAAGGAGGAACAGGAATGAGCCCATGGCTAATAATGAATGAAATGAGTGTTCCAAGTGCATCTTTATTCACAAAACTAGATTATGAGCCAAACTTTGATATATTACTAGCAGGAGGATATAACTCAGGAGCAGATATAGTAAAAGGAATATTAATTGGAGCACAAGGAGCATCAATGGGAAGAAGTTTCCTTATTGCCGCTGGAACAATTAAAGATGGGGAAAGAATGGGTGCCGATGGAATAGTGAACTATATAAATGCCTTGAAAGAAGAAGTACAGATGTTTACAACAACATTGGACCTAGAAGATCTAAATGAAATAAGGGGAAAGAAAGAAAACCTACTAGCTCTCAGTGAAGAAGCTGGAAAAATGTTCGGTGTTTCCAGCGACATAAAGAAAGTACTTTAGTTACAAGTATTTTATTCCTGTCCAACATAAAAATAAGCATGATGGATAAAAACAAAAAAGAATACATAGAAGCTTTGAAGCATCAAAACTACAAAGTAATAGGAAAAAATCAACATTCAGCAGTAAAAACATGTCACTGGACAAAAGAATCTATCAAGTGTAACGAAAACTGCTACAAGCAAGATTTCTACGGAGTCGATTCACATAGGTGTTTACAGATGACTCCAAACATATACTGTAATCAAAGATGTATCTTCTGCTGGAGAGCATGGGAAGAATCACCATCCAAATATCTTCCGGAAGAATGGGATAAACCAGAAGAAATAGTTGAGGAATCAGTAAAGGCACAATTAAAACTACTATCTGGCTTGGGAGGCATACCAAATAGAATAGATGAAGAAAAATATGAAGAAGCTTACAAGCCAAAGCAAGTAGCTATAAGTCTTCTCGGAGAACCTACTTTATATCCGTATCTACCTGGGTTAATAGAAAAATACGAAGAAAAAGGAATGACTACCTTTGTAGTTTCAAACGGCATGAATCCTGAAATGATAAAAAAAATAAATCCAACCCAGTTATACATTTCTCTAGATGCTCCAAACAGAGAAAAACATCTTCAGATAAACTGCCCACAAGTGGAGAATTCATGGGAAAAACTACAAAAATCATTAGGTTATCTAAAGCAAAAAAACAGATCAGCGCTCAGAATAACAGCAATAAAGGGAAAGAACATGGATAAACCTGAAGAATACGCGAAGATAATAAAGAAAAATGAAATTGACTTCGTAGAAATAAAAGCATACATGTATATAGGTTATTCAAGAAAAAGACTTGAACACGAAAACATGCCTTCCTACGAAGAAGTTGAGGAGTTTACGAAAAGAATAAACAAGCATTTAAACTACAGAATAATTGATGAAAAACCCTTATCTAGAGTAACATTGCTTAGTTCAGGGGAAAAAAATCAAAGGATAAGTGAATAAGATGAATAAAGCATTATTACTCTTAAGCGGAGGAATAGACAGCGCTGTAGCTGGTGGATTAATAAAAGAAAATTTCAAAGAAATCAAATGTCTACATTATTCAATTAAACCCGTAACAAGAGGGGAAGAAGAAGAAAAATGTAGAGAAATAAAGGAAGTTCTAGATTTAGGAGAACTAATAATCAAAGACGTGGCGGATGAATTCATTAAAATATCTGAAGAAGTCAACAGAAGATACTACTTCGTACTCAGCAAGAGATTAATGCTTAAAAAAGCTGAAGAAATATCTAAAGAAAAAGAAATAAATTTTTTAGTTACTGGAGAAGCAATGAGCCAAGTATCCAGTCAAACACCTTGGAATCTCAAAGTTATAGACGAAGCAGTAGAAATGCCTGTGGTTAGGCCTTTGATAGGTATGGATAAAGAAGAGGTTATAAAGAAAGCTAAAGAACTTGGAACTTATGAGATTTCAACTGGGCCAGAGATATGTGATGTTTTAGGACCAAAGAAACCTGTGACTAGAACTACAGTTGAAAAAGTAAAAGAACTGGAAGAAAAACTATCTATTTATTAATAAAAATGAATTTTGAAGACTAATCGTCATAACTAGGGTCACAACCCATTCTACGATACATGTCTTCCCAGCTTTCATCTTTATCTTCTTTATTTTTTTTCGGCCATGTCAATATAATCCCCTCCTTACCTATATAATAATTGCAATCGGAGATATATAAATCTTTCTACAAAAAACCTATTTTCCTCATATTTTTGATCAGTTATCTTAGAATTATAAAAAAAGTTTGCAAGCCTTGGAAGGGATTTGAA
>Ga0207421_10001680_pt1 | contig 28128 bp, 21 predicted proteins | sample SodLakKL_010_SED_4_FD_187542 | JGI IMG/M metagenome (GOLD analysis project Ga0207421, IMG submission 187542) | Alkaline sediment microbial communities from Lake Tanatar, Kulunda Steppe, Russia - 8KL_010_SED (SPAdes) (version 2) | ecosystem: Environmental > Aquatic > Non-marine Saline and...
GGGCTGCGAAGGCCCGGAGTCGGTCGTGGCCCGCATGACCTTTTTGCGGATCACCGCGGGTTCGTCGGCCAGGAAGATGGCATTGCCCTCTGCCCCGGACTTGCCCATCTTGGTGCTGCCGTCCAGGCCAGGAACCTTCACCAGCGCTTCATCGAAGTTATATGCATAAGGCGGCGGAAAACATTCCGTCTTGTACAGCCTGTTAAAACGGTTGGCAAAGGTGCGCGCCATCTCCATGTGTTGTTCCTGGTCCTTGCCCACAGGCACTTTGGTGGCCTTGTGGATGATGATGTCGGCTGCCATCAGCACAGGGTAGGTCAGCAAGCCCGCATTCACATTGTCGGGCTGGGTTCGCACCTTGTCCTTAAAGGAAGTGCACCGCTCCAGCTCCCCCTTATAGGCATTCATGTTGAGCAAAAGATAAAGCTCCGCCACCTCAGGCACATCGCTCTGTATGTATAGGGTGGCCACCTCCGGGTCGATGCCTGCGGCCAGGTATTCGATGAGTACCTGCCGCACATTTCGATAAAGGTCATCCGGGGTGGGGTGGGTGGTCAAAGAATGATAGTCTGCAATGAAAAAATAGCAGCGATGCTGATGCTGCATCTTTACAAAGTTCTTGATGGCACCAAAGTAATTGCCCAAGTGCAGGTGCCCTGTAGACCGTATTCCGCTTACAACTGTTTCCATACCACAAAAGTAGTATTAAATTGTTAATCGGAATGATTCATCACAGGCAAACAATTGGAGGCAGGTCAGGCAGCTGTTCTTGGGATCACCCACCCTGCCAGATGCAACAAATGCTTGTTTGAATGCATGATACAGGTTAAACGGTGTCCGAAACGCAGCAATGTGGAAAAGGAAACAACCGGTGCAGAAAAAAACTGGCCCCGGTTGCTTCCAGTAAGCATCCAAACAGGTTTTTACCTCTTTTGCCTTGTCTGAAAATAAATCAGTGGTCCCACGATGGGGGCCAACAACAGCAGCAAAATCAATATCCTGCGCTGCTGGTTCCGCAGAATGTCCTTGATGGCCATGATCATCAGCGTGGCGGCCAGCAAGATCAGCAGGATTGCAAAAAAACAGTACACATGTGTGATGTTCATTGGCTAATTTTTTTTGTGAATGGTCATAAAACAACGTATTTCGTGCGCAAGGCAGCTTCATTTCCGGGACTGCCCCATGTCACCATTGCCAGGGGTGTAGCATGATGACCGGGCTTGGCCACCGCTTTCGGTTTGCGTGGCACTACATGGCCACCAGGGCGCAGGCCAGCGCAATGCTGCTCAGGCAATACTTCCACATGATTCCGCACATAAAGGCGCATTGGGAATCATCCAGGCAGGCGCCAATGGCAATACCCAGGCATTCTGAAAAACTGACCCCCTCTGACTCATTGTTGCCGCCCGATTTTGTATTAAAAACAATATGATCTATGACATCCTCAGCCTCAGCGTCCACCTCGGCAGCAAACCAAGCAATTCCTTCGTGGTAAACGGTTACAGCATAAGTATCCCCCAGGTCCCTTCTTTCGTGTTCGTAGTAGGTAATCAGCTTATTGTTTTCGTCGGCCGCCAGGATAAGCGACAATTCATCCCTGTTTTTGCTTCCGCTGCCATAAGTGATGACAATCCCCTTTCCTTCAACATTTGTGTATTCCACCACATCTACCGTGTCATAGTCCTCTCCAAAATGGAATGCTGTTTTTCCGTTTGGGACTTTTTCGGACAAAAAACTGCCGGCAAGTGCAAGCTCTTGCTTGTCTGCCCACCTGATCAACTTGATTTCATAGGTTACCGCCTCTTCAGCAGGTTCAGCTTCCGGCGACAACACCTTGTCGTCCTGACAGGAAGCCATGGCCAGGAGGGCGCCAACGACGACCGCAACCAGTTTGCTCAACTTTTCCATGATACTGTATGTTTTTATTCCTTGACTCCTTATTTGAGGGACTTTCCCACAAATGCTACTCTGTTCTTTCATGCCGTTTTTCGCTTTCACATCCCCGGCTTTGGGCGGTTAACCCGGTATGAACCCAGATTTGCACATGCGCTTGTTTGCCAATGACAAGATTTGGCTCAGGGGGCGCTTGTGAACACAAAAATAAGACAAACAACATTAAAAAACACACAAAAGAACAAAAATAATCTTTAAATGCGCTAGCGTGCGTTTGGGCGGAAAAAGTAGACGCACAAAAAAACCCGCCTCATACAGGCGGGTTTGTGGGTTAGAAGGTTGTTTGTTGCCGGGGTCCGGTTACGGCTTAGGCGGTTTTGCCGGTGGCGGTGTGGATGCCGTGTATTTTTGCAGGGGTGTATATTGACTGCTGCGTGCGGCAAGCCATGTGCTGCGCAACCGCAGCATGTGGCAAGCTGTCTGCTTAGCGGCGAATGTGTATGCGGCTGTCAGCCTGGTACATCCTGGCCCTGAGAAACTCTGTGCGGAGGTCAAAAGGCAACGGCTCTTCTTCTTCTGGCTGGCTATAGCTTGTGATGTCAAACTGGAAGCTGGCCGGGCTGGTTTGTGATTTTTCCATTTCCTGCCTGACTTCAAACGGAAGCACTTCTTCCGTTTCTTCTGGCATGGTGGGCTGGACAAGCTCCTTCCCATCGGAAGTGGTGAAGATCAGTGAGGTTGACATGGCTGCATGGGCTGCTCCCATGGTGATGATCAAGGCTGCGGTGATGAGGATGCGTGTTGTCATGACTTTAAGTTTTTTTATGGTTTCTGTTCTTGTTTGCTTTTGCGTGTTCGCCATACATATATCCATTACTGTGCCAAAACCAATAAAAAGCTAAATAACAGAAAGTTATGCCTGGATGACTTCTCGTTGACACCCACAAAAGTGTTCGCTTGCGTACATCACCCATGCGACAACGGACAGTTTTTAAACAACTGTTTGCGGCCAGGTACTGAATTCTTTTTCCTATCTTTGAAAGTGTAGAACTCTTTCCACAAAACAACCAACCATGTCCACCATCCTGATCATTGATGACGACACCTATGTCTGCAAACAGCTGAACACCCTCCTGAAAAAGCATGGATACCACGTGCGTCTGGCTTATACTGCCAACAATGGCATCAAGGAGGTCAAGCGTGGCGGGGTGGACTTTGTGTTTTGCGATTACCGGCTTCCTGATGCGGATGGAATGGAGGTTTTCCGGCGCATTAAAAAAAGGGAGCCCCATTTGCCGGTTGTCATCTTGACGGCCTATGCGGATCTCCGCACGGCCGTCAAGATGATCCGTGCCGGAGCCTTTGACTATATTACGAAACCCATCCTTCCTGAAGTGATCATCAAAACCATCAACAAGGGGATTAAAGTCAGGGCCGAAGACATACTCAGCTTTGAACACCGCTTTATTATGGGAGAAGACCCTGCCATGCAAAACGTGATGAGGCACGTGGACATGGTGGCCCCAACCGACTTGAGTGTACTTATAGAAGGAGAGACGGGGTCGGGCAAGGAATTCATCGCCCGGGCCATACATTATCGCAGTCCGCGCAAAGAGAAACCCTTTCTTGCACTCGACTGCGGGGCGTTGCCAGGCGAACTTGCAAACAGCGAGCTTTTCGGGCATGTGAAAGGGGCATTTACCGGCGCCATCCAGGACAAGGCCGGGTGCTTCGAAGAAGCTGAAGGAGGGACCCTTTTCCTGGATGAGATCGGAAACCTGACACACGAGAACCAGGTCAGGCTGTTGCGCACCATACAGGAAAAATCAATCAGCCGGCTGGGTGATAACAAGGTGAGGGATGTGGATGTGCGCATCATTTCCGCCACCAATGATGACCTGATCAAGGACGTGCACGAGGGCAGTTTCCGGGAAGATCTCTACCACCGCATCAATGGTTTTAAGATCATGTTGCCCCCCTTGCGCCGGCGTAAGGAAGACATTCTTGCCTTTGCTGACCGGTTTCGCGAGCAGGCCAACCACGACTTTGGGAAGCAAGTGAAGGGGTTTGCAGCGGATGTACAGGACATCTTTCTCCGGTATTCCTGGCCTGGGAATATCCGGGAGCTTGAAAACGTGGTGCATCGCTGTGTGTTGCTTGAGCAGGGGGAATATGTGCGGGCGGACACCCTTCCCGAAGAGATCCTGCAACATGCGGACGAGTCCGGCCTTGAACAAACCCTCAGGGGCAAGCTGAAACAGCCAGTGTCACTTAAAAAGGCCGCAATGATAGCCGAAAGGGAAGCCATCATCACAGCCCTGAATGAGTCCGGTTACAACAAGTCGAAAGCTGCACAGCTCTTAAAGGTCGACCGGAAGACCCTTTACAACAAAATGCGTGAATACAGCATCAGGGTCGATTAATACCGCAAGGTGGCCGTGGCCACCGATTCTTTTTCCGGCATTTCCTCCCAGTCAAGCAGGTAAACCCGGCCTCCCTGCATGAACGTGGCCTTCGCTGCCCTGTCGAGCAAGCAATGGTTTTCCTTCGTTTTTTCTTCCTGAAGCTGCACCGCGTGGCTTTCCCTGTCCACCAAACCATATGCCCGCTGGTCCTTTGCCACGAACAGGGTGTCCACCCGGCCTTCGTCTGCGGCAAATACGATGTCGGCAAGTATGGAGGTCGTCCGGCCCTTGCTCGCCAGAAAGTCGTATTGCCTGAGCGTGTCGCGGCGATGCTTCATAAAATAATCCTCCAGCAGCGGCCAGGCCTTCTGGTGCAGCTCCTGCATGTGCATCTCATCAGGGTTGCCGGAAATATGCTTCTTAAACAGGCGGTTGTATGCACACAGATCCCGGTAAATCGCAAATACGTAGTCCACGCCGGCCACCACGAGGGGCGCGTCATGGCCCTGTAGCAAGCCTGCCAGGCCCCTGTCTACCTCACGAAGATGCTTGGCCACCTCCTCCTTTTTAAAGTCCTTGCCACGCCCCTGTCCGTGGTAAAGTCCCTGCTCGCCACCGGTCTGGCCCGTCCGGTACTGTATGGACTTTTGCTCGTAGTCCGCACCCACGGTTTCTTCCATGGTCTGCGGCACCAGGTCATCAACCGGGATCTCAATTACGTGGTCCCGGGTGCCCTCCAGCAGCCGCACCTGGTTAAGGCTGAGCGCCAGGATGAAAAAACGACCGTCCCCGTTGAAGACCGGCATCAGCGGCAACAGGTAAAAGTGGGCGTTTACCTCCGCATAATCCTTGAAGCGAATAGGGAAGGTGGAATAGGCGAACTTTCCCGGACTGAGAAATACGGCCAGCCCGTCGGACATGTGTCGCCACACCTCTGAATCATCAAGAAGCATATCCAGCGGTTGTGTAAACTCCAGAATCTTTTGCCCCTGCATGCCCCGCTCGTGCAGCTCATTTCTTGTTTCCTGCACCAGGTTCTTGAAACGGATCCAGGCCTTTTTGTTTTCACCCACGCGCTCGGTGGGGATATAAATGGAAACACAAGGGTGTTGTTTTACTTCAGCAAGTTCGTGAAAAATCTTTCTCGTCATTAATGGCATGTCAATAACCGTTTTAACCGATGACACCTGCACCTGCATCATTGGCCAGGACCAGGGTTGTCATCGAAAAAGATAGAACAGAGGGTTTATAAGATGGCCACTCCCGGCGGCAGCCTGCCTGTTTTGACAAGCCTGCCGGGGCCGGGAATGTGCGTCAATTAAACCCCAGGCTGCTCCGGAATGTCTTCAATTGTGGGCTCCAGCATGATGGCCTGTTCGATCGCAAGGGAGAAATCATACAGGTCCGGAGGAGTGCGGGAAGTGATCAGGTTGTCGTGAATCACCACCGATTCATCCTGGTAGTTCACTCCGGCTTCTTCCATTTCCTCCTGGATGCCACCAAAACCAGTGGCATTCAGTCCGTCCATCACGCCCGCCGTGATCAGGATCTGCGGTCCGTGGCAGATGGCCGCCACCGTTTTGCCCGAATCAAAAAAGTCACGGGCAAAGTTTACCACCGACTCGTGCTCACGCAGGGCGGATGGTGCCTGTCCACCAGGGAGAATCAAAGCGTCAAAGTCGTCCACAGCCACCTCATCCACGGTTTTTTCGACTTGAATGGTGAAGTCGCTATTGTATGCGGTTACCAGACCGGTCTCGGATCCGATCACGGTCACCACAGCACCACGATTTACAAGGTAGCCAATGGGCATGTAGGCCTCACCATCGTGGAAGCCCTCTCCTGTGAGCACGGCCACATGTATAGGGTCAACCACCTCTGCCTCGTGGTGCACCTCTGGCTGACAGGCAGCAAAAACAAATAACAGTCCCAATACCGGGATAAATTTCATTGTGTGTCTCATAAGCTTGAAGTTTAGGGTTCGCATCACACAAAGATAAAAATTTGTGCCAGAAAGCACCCGCCCACGACAAATCCGCCACTTTCCCTTTGATAGTCAGCAGTTTATAGCTGCTCAATGATCTTTTGGGGAGGAGAAAAGCCGTGGCAGCTGTGGCTGGCAGCCACAAGTTGGGGAAGTATCGCCACAGTGGCAAGTAATTGTACGATCTGCCATCAGGATGTTTTTAGCCTGTAGAAGAATTCAGGTTAGCCAGGTATCCATTAATGATGTACTGCTTCAAAATGCGAGCATTTTCCTTTCAGGGAAACACATCATGTATGGGGCAGCCCCAAAAAAGCGAGCCTTTTTCCTTGCAGGGAAATACACACATGTAAATTAGGTTATCCAAACAGGTGGGAGAACACCTGGTCGATGCGTGTCACCGGGTGAACCTTGATGTCGTTGTGCTCCGGGATGCCTTTCATGTTGTGTTTGGAGATGAAGATTTCTTCGAAGCCAAGCTTGCTAGCCTCTGAGATGCGTTGTCCGATGCGCGTTACCGGCCTGATTTCACCGGTAAGCCCTACCTCTGCGGCAAAGCAGCACTTCTCGCTGATCGCGATGTCTTCATTCGAAGAGAGCACGGCACAGATCACCCCCAGGTCAATGGCCGGATCATCCACCTTGAGTCCACCGGTGACGTTGAGGAAGACATCCTTTGCGGCAATGCGGAAGCCGCATCGCTTTTCCAGCACGGCCAGCAGCATATTCATCCGCCGGAGGTCGAAGCCGGTAGCAGAGCGTTGTGGCGTGCCGTATGCTGCGGAGCTGACCAGGGCTTGCGTTTCGATCAGCATGGGGCGCATCCCTTCGATGGTAGCCGAGATGGTCACCCCGCTCACGGAATCCTCGCGCTGGGAAAGCAGGAGCTCGGAGGGGTTGGTCACTTCGCGCAGACCTTTCTCGTGCATCTCATAAATGCCCAGTTCGCTCGTGCTTCCAAAACGGTTTTTGGCGGCCCGCAGGATGCGGTACATGTGGTTGTGGTCACCTTCAAACTGCAGGACCGTGTCTACCATATGCTCCAGCAGCTTAGGCCCGGCGAGTGCACCTTCCTTGGTGATGTGCCCGATGAGAAAGACCGGGGTGCCAGACTCCTTGGCGTGGCGCTGAAATTCAGCGGCACATTCCCGGATCTGTGAGATGCTTCCGGCAGCAGAGTCCAGGTGCGGCGTGGTCAGTGTCTGGATGGAGTCGATCACCACGATGTCGGGCTTGAGGCTGTCCACATGGGTGAAGATGCTGCCGGTGTCCGTGGCGGTGAGCACATAACAGGCCGGGTGTTCGTGCCCCAGGCGCCGGGCCCGCATGCTCAGCTGCATCTCGCTTTCCTCGCCGGAGATGTACAGCACCTTCTTATCCTTCATCTGCATGGCCACTTGCAGCATCAGCGTGGACTTGCCGATGCCGGGCTCCCCGCCGATCAGCATTAGCGCACCGGGAACAATGCCGCCGCCCAGGACCCGGTCCAGCTCTCCGCTGCCCGAAAAGCTGCGCGCAACCGTGTCGCTTTTCACCTCGTGGATGAGGGTGGGACGGGATGAGGTCCGGTGTGCCGCAGCGCCCGATGAGGCACGGCCACCCTTTGCATCCTTCTGTAGCACCTCTTCCACATAGGTGTTCCATTCGCCACAAGAGGTGCAGCGCCCCATCCACTTGGGCGACTGAGCGCCACAACTGCTGCAGAAAAAAGCGGTCTTTACCCTGGTCATAAATCCTGTGTTTTTTGTAGTGTATAAGCCATGCTGTTTTCATGTCAACGCTGCGTTTTAGCAGGCCCGCACATTGACCTTCCCGTGTCGTGGCCAAACAGACCCCCAGAAAACCCAGGCCATGTCTGACGCGCTTTTTTGCACAGGGAGCAACCCGCTTCCCGTACAGCTCCCCTTCGCCTTAACCGGAACAGCATGATGGGCGCTGCCTCTGTGACACCGGGGCCCAGGGCTTCATGATGCTGCGGGGTACTGCTGTCGGCCAGCAACAAAAAAACAGGTGTGCCAGGGCCGTGTAAAAAGAAAGGGAAAACCGCAACAGTTACGTATGTTGGTTTTCCCTCTGCAACCATGAAAACAAGACTGTAAAGATATAAAAAAATGCAGACTTCCCTATAGGTTGTTGCTGAAGGGCCAGATCCATCTTATCATCTGTTTATAAAAGGTCAACTTATTGGTTATCTGGCGCTTGTGTTTTCAGCAGGGCTGCCATTGGCTGTTGGCTTTTAGCTTTTGGCTTTATTGCCAATAGCCAATAGCCAATAGCCCACTTAATCTGAATGCCCCCCATGACAATAATCACCCCACTCTGTGTCAAAAACCTTGTCATGGGGGTTTCATATGGACACGTGGCAAGCGAACCCGCAGCCTTGTTACTGCCTCCCAGTCTCTTATGATCACTTGGTCAAAGCACCTGCAAGCTTGTGCACGTTTCTTGGGCTTATACGGGCATTTCAAGGGTTTATACGGGCAATTCAAGCCTTGTTGGTGCCGTCTGAGCCGGCAAAGATGTCTCCAAGGGCATCGTCAAGTGTGGGAAAACGAAAGTTGAAGTCGTTTTCCTGGAGTCGCGCCGGCGTGACCTGTTGCCCCCTGGTGAGCACAATGGCCCCTTTGCCAAAGACGAGCCTGAGCATGAAGGCTGGAAGCGGGAAAAATGCCGGACGGTTCAGGCTTTTTGCGAGCGTTTTGGTGAAGTGCCTGTTGTCGACCGCCTCCGGAGCACACACGTTTACCGGACCTTTAAGCTGTTTCTTTGTGCTTGCAAAATCGATCGCAGCCAGGGCGTCTTCCACGTGGACCCAGGGCATCATCTGCCTGCCATTGCCGATCCGTCCGCCCAGCCCCAGCTTAAAAGGCGGTGCCATCTGTTTCAGTGCCCCTCCATCCTTGCCCAATACGATGCCAAAGCGCAACATTACCGGCCGGCAGCCCGCAGGAACATTCGAAGCCGCTTCTTCCCAGTCGCGGCATACCTTGCCCAGGAAATTGTCGGCCACCGCCTTGCTGCGCTCATCATGGACCCCCGCTTCCGGGTAGATCCCCACGGCTGATGCGGAGATGAACGTATGCGGCGGGATGGCCATCAAGTGCATGGCATCTGTCAGCTTGGCGGTGGTCAGTATCCTGCTGTCGTAAATCCTGCGCATGTGCTTTTTCGTCCAGCGCTTGATGATCGGGGCCCCCGCCAGATGAATGATCACATCCACGTCGTGCAAAAGGTCTGCCAGCACCGCCGCGTCCTTTCGAAAATGTGCCCGCGTAAGGGCCATCACCTCGTGTCCCTGCAGTTGAAACAAATTGGCAGCCTTGCCGCCCAAAAACCCAGTTGTGCCACTGATTGCAATTTTCATGGGAAAAAAGTCTAAAGGTCAAAATGTCTGAATGTCGAAAGGTCAAATAGCCCAGAAGCGACAATCGTGCTGCGGATAAAGTCGAAGCCTGGGGCCGGTTTGTCTATATGAATCTTTATGTCCACTAAAGATAAACAAAAGAGATGAATTTATGGTTCACTTAATCAGGAATCGGCAATTCTTTGTTACTTTTGTGTTTTGTTGTGGTAGCCCAGCCCGCCCATGTTGCTATTTCACACTATAAGAGCAAAATAAAGCGCCCATGACCTTTGGCCCTTAAGACCTTTCGACATTATACACCTATGAAAAGATCCAACATCCTAATCCTCACTGTCTTCTTGACCTTCTTGCTGCCCCTGGCATTGACCGCGCAGCAGGCTGAGGTCTGGACCCTGGAAGACTGCGTAAACCACGCCAAAGAGAACAACCTGCGCATCCAGCAGCAGCGGCTTGGCGTCGACGTAGCGGAAGAAAACCTGCGCCAGAGCCGGGCCAACCGCTACCCGTCACTAAACGCAAATGCTACCCACCGGTACAACTGGGGTCGTACGCTGGACCCGATCACCAATGAGTTTGTCACTGAACGTGTGCAAACCAACAATTTCAGCATGAGCACCGGCGTGACCCTCTTTGATGGCTTCCGGATACGTAACCTGATCGAACAGGATCGTTATAGCTTGGAGGCCAGTCGCTATGATGTGGAGTCCATGGAAAACGACATTTCCCTGGCCGTGGCCTCTGCCTATCTGCAGATCCTCTTCAGCAAAGAGCTGGTGGAGGTGGCCGCCAACCAGCTGGACATCACCAGGCAACAAGTGGAGCGTACCGCCAAGCTGGTGGATGCCGGCACCCTGGCACGGGGCAGCCTGCTAAACATCGAAGCGCAGATGGCTTCGGAAGAGCTGCAGCTGGTGGATGCCGAAAACCAATTGCGCCTGGCTTATCTTGACCTGATGCAATTGCTTGACTTGCGTGAAGACATCGAGTTTGCCATTGAAGTGCCCGACATCGGCATTGCACCCAGTGAAACGGTAGACTATTCCCCCTTGCAGCTCTACGAAACTGCCGTGCGTATACAGCCCGACATCCGGTCGGCCGACATGCAGGTAGCCAGCGCCGAAAAAGGATTGGAAATCGCCAGGGGCGGACGCTACCCCTCCCTGTCACTCAGCGGCAGCGTGGGCACCGGGTATTCTGAAGCACGCCTGGAGATCGCTGAGGTGATCGAAACCGACCCGCAACAAATCGGACAGACTGCGTCTGGTGAAGCCGTGTTTGCGCCCACCTTTGATTACGAATCTCAGGTGATTCCCTTCATGGACCAGATTGACGAAAACCTCAACCGCAGCGTCGGGTTAAACCTGCAAATCCCCATTTTCAATAACTTCCAGGTGCGCAGCAACATCAGCCAGAGGACAATATCGCTGGAAAATGCCCGCCTGCAAAGGCAGATCGTGCGTGACGAACTCTATAAAACCATTGAACAGGCGCACCAGGATGCGCATGCCGCGCTTCAACGCTACAAGGCGAGCGAAAAAAACGTGGAGGCCCTGGAAGAGTCCTTCCGGTACACCGAGCAACGCTTCAATGTGGGCATGGTCAACACCCTGGAGTACAACGATGCGAAAAACCGGCTCACCACAGCCCAGTCGGAGCTTTTGCAGGCCAAATACGAATACGTCTTCAGGGTGCAGATCCTGGACTTCTACATAGGAAACCCCATTACCTTACGTGATTAACAAGATACACCCCAGCTTACCATGAAAAAACGAAAATGGCTTAAAATCACACTGATCATTGTTGGCGTACTGGTGCTCATCAGCATCATAGGTCGCTGCGGCGGCGACCAGGATGGTTACCGGGTCAGCGTGGAGGCCGCCGAACGCCGTGAAATTGTCGAAATTGTGACCACCAATGGACGGGTGCGGCCCGTTACCGAGGTGAAGATGGCTCCCGATGTCTCCGGAGAGATCATTGAACTGCACGTGGAAGAAGGCGAATACGTAGAGCGGGGACAGCTGCTGGCAAGGATCAACCCGGACATCTATGAGTCTATGCTCGATCGTGCGGAGGCCAGCCTGAACCAGGCACGGGCCAACCTGGCCAACTCGCGTGCCCGGGTGCTGCAAAGCGAAGCCCAGTATGTCAACGCCCGATCCAACTATCTGCGAAACAAGCAGCTCTTTGACGAAAATGCCATCTCCGAATCAGAATATGACAACGCCTACTCCCAATACCGGGTGGCCGAAGCTGACGTAGAAGCCAGCAAGCAGAGCGAGGAAGCCGCCCGCTATCAGATGATGAGCGCCGAGGCCGGGGTCCGCGAGGCCCGCGACAACCTCAGCAAAACCAACCTTTTTGCGCCAATGGATGGCACGGTGTCGCGCCTCGACGCCGAGGTCGGTGAACGGGTCGTGGGCACACAACAATACGCGGGCACCGAGATCATCCGCATTGCCAACCTCAATGCGATGGAGGTGAAGGTGGATGTCAATGAGAACGACATCATCCGGGTGAACGAAGGCGACACCGCATTCATCCAGGTGGACGCCTACTTCGGGGAGGAGTTCCGCGGCGTGGTCACCTCTATTGCCAACTCAGCGGACGCCGCCATGTTGTCTGACGACCAGGTGACCAACTTTGAGGTGCGCATACGCGTGCTCCCCGAATCCTACAGCCACCTTCAGCGTGCCGACCGGCCGCACCTTTCGCCATTCCGCCCGGGAATGTCTGCCACAGTGGACATTCAGACTGAACGGGCCACCGACGTGTTGGCCCTGCCCATCCAGGCTGTCACAACGCGCGAAGGAGCGGCGCAGGATGAAGAGGGTGACTCAGGTAGGTCAAGCGTAACCCGTCAGCGGGAAGTGGTCTTCCTCTATGAGGACGGGAAGGTGCGCATGAAACGGGTGCGCTCCGGCATTCAGGACAACCAGCATATCGAGATCAGGGAAGGCCTGGAAGAGGGCCAGCTGGTGGTAACCGGCCCCTATCGGTTGGTTTCCAGGGAGCTGCGCGAAGGACTCGAGGTGAAACGGGTAGACCGGCAGGATTTGTTTCAATAAGCACAATGCGCATATGGCGAACATATTGCTGATTGAATCCACCACCAAAGCCTGTTCTGCAGGCATTGCAATCCAAGGCGACCTGGTTGCCTCCCGCGAGGAGGTCAGCACCGACTATTCGCACTCGGCATTATTAACCGTCTTTATTGAAGAAGCCTTAAAGGAAGCAGGGATGAAGGCCGGAGACCTGGATGCCGTGGCGGTAAGCCAGGGCCCCGGCTCTTATACCGGCCTCCGCATTGGCGTATCTGTGGCCAAAGGTATCTGTTTCGGACAGGACATTCCCCTCCTGGCCATAGACACGATGAAGGCGCTGGCAGCCACCGGCATTGCGCACCTTTCCGACACCCATGGCGTGATTCCCCCGGCACCCGGAAAAACCTTGTTTTGTCCGATGATTGATGCGCGCCGTATGGAGGTCTATTATGCCCTTTTCGACAGGGCCTTGCATCCGGTGAGAGCAACCCGGGCAGAAGTGATGGATGAAAAGAGCCTGCATGAAGAGGCCCTCCGTGAGGCGAAGATCATTTATTTTGGGGATGGTGCCGCAAAATGCCGCGACGTGCTGATGTCTCCAAATCTGCAGCATGTCGATGGCGTGCACGCCAGCGTTCGCGGCATGGCGCCGGAAGCAGAAAAGCGCTTTGCCACCCGGCAGTTTGAAGACCTGGCCTACTTTGAACCGTTTTACCTAAAAAATTTTGTGGCAGGCAAACCCAGGGTAAAGGGACTCTATTCTTAATTCCTTACCTTTGTAAAAAGCCCGGAAGCCTATGTGGTCAGGAATCCCCCCCATCTTGCGCAACAAATACGTGATCGCCCTGATCGTGGTGTTCGTGTGGTTACTTTTCTTCGACAACTACAGCCTTATTCAGCATTGGCGCCTGCAGCGGGAGATCTACGACCTTCGGCGACAACAGGAGTTTTACCTGGAAGAGATCCGCCGCGACAGCATGGCGATCGACCGGCTGCAGAGCGACCCCGACGCCCTCGAACGCTATGCCCGGGAAAAATACCTGATGAAAAGAGAAGGAGAAGACGTCTACATCATCACGGAAGAACACTGACCCCGGCATGACCGCTTGTTTGTGTTTTCGCAACCCCCCGGTTTTACGAAATTTGTGCTGTTTTCAACAGGATGGCTTTTGGCTTTCTTATGAATGATCAATGGCAATAGCCAAAAGCCTTCTTGCGCTGTGCGCCCACTGACAACAATTACCTTTCTGTTTACCAGTTCTTTGGCATGTACGTTACATGCTTTTTGTTCAGGCTGGATGACGCCGCGCCTGTGTTGATTCCCAGCTCCGGTTGGGCGAAATGGCAGGGGGGGCTTCGGTCTCCTTGCCGTATGCAGACCCCTACAAAGGGTCCACGTGAAATACCACCTTGATGGCTTTCCACCTGCTTTCTTCCTGGAAGCGATCGGCCAGGTCGCGAAGTTTTTGTTTTTCGGAAGGCAAGGAGGGACTGCGGCGCAGTTTGATCAGCGTGTTCTTGATGTACTGGTTGCGTACCCGCGACACCAGGGGGTACTCCGGCCCCAGGACCTTCCCGGGGAAGGCCTTGCTAAAGCGCGTGGTGAGCTCCCTGGCTGCATCGTCGAGGTAGTCTTCGCGCGAATGCATCAGGCTTACTTTGATGAGGCGGGTGTAAGGCGGGTAGTTAAACTCCCTGCGCTCTGCGACCTGCTGCCGGTACATGCCGGCATAATCGTTTTCCTGTACCTGTTTGATGATGGGATGGCCGGGGTTGTGCGACTGGATGATGACCTTGCCCCGTTTTTTGTGCCTACCGGCACGGCCGCTGACCTGCGCCATCAGCTGAAAAGCCCTTTCGTGGGCACGAAAATCAGGAAAGTTGAGCATGTTGTCCGCATTCAGGATGCCAACCACGCCCACATTGTCAAAATCCAGGCCCTTACTCACCATCTGCGTGCCCACCAGGATGTCGGTACGGCCTGCCTCAAAGTCCTCTATGATCCGGCGCCAGGCGTGTCTGGACCGCGTGGTGTCAAGGTCCATCCTGGCAATGTGGGCATCAGGAAAGAACAGGGGCAACTCTTCTTCGATCTTTTCCGTACCAAAGCCAATCATCCTGATGGCTGGCGAGGTGCACGACGGACAGGTGGCTGGTGGTGCCGTGGTATGTCCACAATAGTGACATTTGAGCCTGTTGATCTTTTTATGATATACCAGCGTGACATCGCACTGGTGGCACTCCGGAAGCCACTGGCAGACATTGCACTCCAGCCGGGGGGAGAACCCGCGACGGTTTTGGAAAAGGATCACCTGTTCCCCATCCTGCAAGGCCTCTTCCATGCTTTTGAACAACAGGTGCGAAAAGTGGGACTTCATCGCCTTGCCCCGCTTATCGTGCCGCAGGTTGGCTACGTGCACCTCGGGCATCATCACCTCGCCATGCCTTTTTTCAATACCGGCATACCCGAACTTGCCGCTTTGGGCGTTGGAGAACACCTCCAGCGAAGGCGTGGCAGACCCCAGCAAGACCCTGGCGCCGTGCATCGAGGCCAGGTAAATGGCCGCATCCCGCGCGTGATAACGGGGCGCCGGGTCATGCTGCTTGTACCCCGACTCGTGTTCTTCATCCACGATGATCAGACCCAGCTTGCGGAATGGCAGAAAGACCGCTGAACGAGGCCCCAGGACGAGATCATATCGAATAAGCTCTCCGCCACTTTGGATGCCACCCTGCAAGAGGTTATTCCACACTTCCACGCGCTCCATGGGGTTGAACCGCGAGTGGTAGATTCCGGCCCTGGTGCCAAAGTGATGCTGCAGCTTGCGGATGATCTGGGTGGTTAGCGCAATCTCAGGAAGCAGGTAAAGCACCTGCTCGCCCCGCGCCAATGTTTCCCGGATCAGCTTGATGTAAAGCTCTGTTTTCCCGCTTGAGGTCACCCCGTGCAACAGCACCACCTGCTTGTCCTCAAGGCCCTTCCTCACCTCAGCCATGGCTTTTTCCTGGTGTATGTTCAGGGTAACCTCCTTGTCCTGCACCTGCAGGTGGTCGAAGTAGCTGAGTTCCTTTTCAGTAATGTCAAAAACCCCTTTTTTCACCAGCGCCTGCAGGGCGGCATGCCCTCCCTTGACCTTGTTGGTGAGGGACTGCTGGCTGATTTCAGGTCGTTTTTCAAGGCTTTTGGCCTGGCTGATATAGCGCATCAAGACCTCAAGCTGGCGCGGGGCCTTTTGCTCCGCGTAATTGAAAAGCTCCTCTATCTTTGGTTCGCTGGCCCAGGCTTTTGTCAGGCGGACGTGTTTCACAAGCCGCGGGCGCCAGGGGTTTTCAAGCTCCTCTTTGGTGATGATCAGCCCTTTTTCCATCATCGCCTTGATGAGCGGGAGCACCTTGGGCAAAGAAGCCGTTTTGGCTGCTTCTGAAAGGGTGACCTGCCCCTTTTTAGCGAGCGCTTCCATCAGGGACTGCTCTTTTTCATTGAGCGTGTGCAGTTCGGGCCTTGCCGCCGGGTTGAGGGTGATGCGGGTTTCTCCGGCCAGCTTCATCGCAGGCGGCAGCGCAGCAGACATCACGTCCCCGGCCGTACACATATAGTATTCAGCAACCCAATCCCAGAAGGCAAACTGTTGCTCCGTGACGACTGGTGCGTCGTCGAGCAGCTGGTGGATATATTTGGTGCGGACGGAGCCTGGAGGGTCTTCATGCAACCGGCGAACAAGGGCAGCATACACCTTGTTGCGCCCAAACGGCACAACAGCTCGCTGGCCTGGCCGAATCCTGTCATTCAGCTCAAAGGGCACACGATAGGTAAAGCAGCCCTTCAGCGGCAAAGGCAGCAGAACATCCGCATATCGGGTCAGGCGTGTCGACACAAAATCCCACTTTTACGTTAAGAAAATGCAGGAACGCCGCCAAAGGGGGAGGCTTCCGCTTGTCATTGAGCCATTTCCGGGTTCCGGACTTTCCGCTTCAGGCATCCGCCCGGGGAGGCAAAAGGCTGTTCCGGAGCATTGGAAAAGGGGGCAAGGCCATTAGTCGCCCATGCAGATACCCACGCCCCGGGCCGACTTGATCAGGTCAGAGTCGGGGTTTACGAAGTTATAATGGCTGATGGCTTCGCTGAACGGCACGCTGACGATATTTGGGTGCCTGTAGGCGACCATCTTGCCGAACTCTTCGCGAAGGACCATCTCGAAGGCTTCTACACCAAACTGGGTGGCCAGGATCCTGTCGTAAGCGATGGGGGTGCCCCCACGCTGGAGGTGACCCAGCACGGTTTCGCGCATGTCGGTCTCGAGACCGGCATTTTTCAGCTCTGCAATCAGCTTGGAAGCCACGCCGCCAAGACGCACCTTGTCGTAGCCGATCTCCTCGCTCTCCTTATAATGCAGGTCGCCATCCTTGGGCTTGGCACCCTCTGCGATCACAATGATGGCATATCCCCGGCCGCGATTGAACCGGGAATAGATCTTTTCTTTCACCGCTTCAAGGTCATAAGGGATCTCGGGGATCAGGCACACATCGGCACCACCCGCCACGGCGGCGTGCAGGCCGATCCAGCCGGCGTAGCGTCCCATGACCTCCAGGACAAACACCCTGTTATGGCTGGCCGCAGTAGTCACCAGCTTGTCAACAGCGGTGGTGGCCTCCTGCACGGCCGTCTGAAACCCGAAGGTAAAATCCGTGGCCGACAGGTCATTGTCGATGGTTTTCGGTACCCCAATGATGTTGCAGCCTTTTTCAAAAAGCTTTTGTGAGATTTGTTGAGAGCCATCTCCACCAATATTGATCACGGCGTCTACACCAAGATACTGCAATCGGCGCATCATTTCGTCTGAGCGGTCTGCAGAGCCCCAGGATCCATCCTTGTTCTTGATGGGCCAGGCAAACGGGCCTCCTTTGTTGGTGGTGCCAATGATTGTACCTCCGCGTATATGTACACCGGCAACCTCCTTTTCGTCGAGGATGACGATCTCGTTGGGTTCATTCAACACCCCGTCGAAGGCATTGATGCTGCCTACGACCTCCCAGTCACGTTCCTGTGAGGCGCGCATCACTACGGCGCGTATCACGGCGTTTAGTCCGGGGCAATCACCACCGCCGGTGGCGATCAACACTCTTTTTCTCATGGTATCCTTCATATCAAAAACGTCTAAATGTCAAATTGTTGGCTGTTGGTTTTTGGCTCGTGTCATGTCAACGCTGCCTTAGCCGGCCCAGGGCTTGATCTTTTCCCTCATCCCAGAAGAATAAAAGCCTTACATGGCCAATGCCATGCGCGCCTCTCTGTATGAAGCGGAGATCAACCTCTGTGAAAAAAACCAACACCGTAGCATTGGCGCGACACTGGTGTCATGTCAACGCTGATTTAGCCAGCCCAGGGCTTGATCTTTTTTCTCAGCGCTGCAAAACAACTCGCTTAGATAGCTCATGCCATGTATGGCTTTTCTTTTGCGAGCTGAGAAAAAAACGCTGCGACTTATGCGTCACAGCAGCACTGACACGACACTAGCGCAATGTCAGGGCTGTTTCGCCAAGGCGATACTCTTCGGTAAACAGGGCAATGGAGTAGGTGCCAGGCTCAAACTCTGCTGTGCGTTCCCAGGTAAGGCATTGTCTCTTTGCCCTGTTTTCGTATGTAAACGGCTCTTTTACAGAAAACTGCAGGGTGTCGCCATGGTGAATGAATGCATGAGACATGCCATCACTGAGCCTTAAAATGTTACCAGCCGGGTCTGCAATGCGCATGTAGGCATTGTATTCTCCCGCAGGGGTAATGGGGTTTTCTCCAATCACGAAACATACGCGCAGCTGTTCAACCCTGCGGGCCCGGTCTGTTTCCGTCTCCCGGCCCCTGCCACGGATGCGGAACGGGGTTGTTTCAATCTCATAGGCACGCAAGCCGGAAGCCATTTCTACCTGGGACTCCAGCTGTTGCTTGTCTTCTGTAAGCTCGGTGGTGCGGCGCTGTACCTGCTGTATCTCCTCGCGCATCTGCACGTTTTCTTCACGCAGCACCTTGTTTTCCGCATACAAGCTATCCATCTCCTGCACGTACTGCTGTGTAATCTCCTGAAGCTGAGACAACTGCCTCCGGATACGATAATAGTCTGCCTGGCGGGCAATCAGGTTCTGTATTTCATCTGCGTTGGCCTGTATGATGCTGTCTTGTTCAGTTAGAATGCTGTCATACTCCATTCTGGTGTTGTGATAATCGTCGAGAATGGAGTCCAGCTCCAGCTGAAGGCCGTAATTGCGTTCCACCATGACCTCGCGCTCGTGGCGGACTTCCTGCAATGATCGGTGCGTGGTGAACCATAGCACTCCAAAAAGGATCACCAGCGCCCCAAGGATCCAAACGACTGTGCGGACGATCTTGTCGTTCTTCTGTTTTTTGTCAGTGCCCTGCTGGCCCTGAACCTGATTATTGTCCATATTGATTTAAAAAATTAAGGGTGAATACAATGATAAAAACAAGTCCGTAACCAGTTTTACTGGTATCGTACCGGCCGCCACGCCGTTTGTTTTGTACGATGGCTGTGGCGATGCCCGGTGGTCGCCCTTGCAAAATTAAGACAAAAAAACAAATTTTTTTGCTAAATTTGCAATTAGGGTCGCTGGTGCTGTTTTTTGCCCGGTTTTTATTGCCGGAACATAAAAAGCCATGCAAATTTATACAAAATTCACGGATTCTTTTTGCTTTTTTCCATGGGCTTTCGCGACACGCTACATGCTTTTTTTTCGCTGATCTATCCGCAGACCTGTTGCGCCTGCCGGTGTGTGCTTTTCGGTGGCGAAAAGCACCTTTGTGGTTTTTGCCGTGTGGCCATGCCACGAACGGGCTTTTGCATGCAAGCCGACAACCCCCTGGTCCGCAGATTCTGGGGGCGCTTGCAGCTGGAGACCGGCACGGCATTGTATTATTTTCAGAAAGGTGGACTGGTGCAGCAAGCCATACACCAGTTCAAATACCGCGGAAACCTCAAACTTGGCGAATACTTGGGCGGCCTGCTTGGCTTGTCGCTGAAAAAATCGCCACACTATAAGGACCTCCACATGATGATCCCCGTACCCCTGCATCCTGCAAAGGCGCGTGCCCGCGGATTCAATCAGAGCGAAATCATTTGCAGAGGTCTGACAGACGTGCTGCAAATCCCCTCCCGCAGCGACCTCCTCGTGCGGATGGAAGAAACCGCCACACAAACAAAAAAGGACCGCTTCCACCGTTGGGAGAACGTGTCCCAGGGCTTCCGAGTGACAGACGAAGCAGCACTTGCAAACCAGCATGTGCTGCTTGTTGATGACGTGGTCACCACCGGTGCCACCCTGGAGGCCTGCGCCAATAGCCTGCTGCAAGTGCCGGGCGTAAAAGTGTGGATTGCCACACTGGCCATTACAGACTGATTGCCACCCCTGAGCAGTGTCAGGCTCTGCCAGCTGAACCCTGCACCCCACCAGGATTACTCCTATGAACGTTGCCTCCATCAAGGATGCCCGTTCGAATGCTGCGCCATTGCCACAAATGCTTGCAACATCATCCGGGCGGTAATTGCTGGTCAGGATGAATTCCGTAACTTCGTATGCAATATCGCGCCCCCCCGCAGCAACTTCAGGCTTTGGACAGCTGTGGCGCGGCCGCGAATAACGTCAAACATCAAGCCCCAAACCGCTATAATGCATGCATTGAACTTTTGCCAGGAACTTAAACACGGGCAAATCAGCAAGCTTAAAAACCACAAACAGATAAGCCGGGTATTTTTTGCCTTCGCAAAGCCAACGGCCCAAGTTGCTAACCCCGGCCATTTGGGAACAGGACTTTGACAAACAGGAGAATGGTTATTGCCGATGGGTTTTTATCTCCGGGAGCCTCCGCGAAACCATCAGTGAACCTCTGCGAGAAATCAAAACCACAAAACGTAGAATAACAGAGTTTTGTAAAAGCAAAAACATATGAACGCCCACAATCAACAACTGAAAATTCGCGATTTCGCCGGAGAGGATTATCCCCAGGTGATGGAGGTATGGAATGCGACGGACCTGGGAGGTGCGCACCGTGGTGATGACCTGCAGACCATCCTGCGCAGCATAAAGCTTGGCGGGAAAATGCTGGTGGCCTGCACCGCGGAAGGCCGGGTTGTTGGAACCAGCTGGATGACCTACGATGGAAGGCGCATGCACCTGCATCACCTGGGGGTGCTGCCCGAATACCAGCGTCAGGGCATTGGCCTGCTGCTCAGCGAAAAATCAATCCATTATGCCCGCGAACGAAACACGCAGGTCAAGCTGGAAGTGCACCAGACCAATAAAGAAGCCATCGCCCTTTACCGAAAACTGGGGTTTGCTTATCTCGGCGATTATGATGTCTATATCATGCGCACAACCCAGCAAAGTGATCGCGGTTAATGCAGCAGGGGGTTGAAAAAACCGCCTGCCAGGGTTAAAGCGCGAAGCAGTCCGGGCTTTGGTACAACACATGGTAACGCAGCGTCGGCAGGCAAATAGCTCACCATCCGTGCAATTCAGCCGGCAAATAGCTCAATATCCGTGCAAGAACGACGATGCCTAAACAGTTGCCTGGCAGCAAGCAGCGTGGTGTTCACAGCACATACGTGCTGCAAAGACCCGCATGTGTATCTTGACCGGCACGTTACAGCCTGCCTCCCAGCACCGCCCACAACTTTTCCGTTTGCACCCTGCCACTGTCGTGTATCATTTCCACGTGGATGACATAGATGCCAATGGATGCTTTTTCGCCTTCATCGGTAGTGCCATCCCAGGAGACGACGCCACTCGTGGCCAGCAGCTTGCCCGGAGTCAGGGTACGCACCTTCCGGCCACGGCGGTCAAAGATCCTGATATGTGCCACGCAACCCGGAGAGTCCAACGAATAATGGATTTGCAGCAGATCCTGATGCCCACTGCCATCGGGTAAAAACACCTGTGGATATATCTCCCAGTGACCCAAGGGCTCGGCATGGGGTGGAAGATACTGGCTGTTTTGGTAACCAGGCGTGCCATAGCCGGCTGCCGCTGCCGCCGAATGCCAGGAGGAGGCCTCATCTGACGGCCTGTCCGGGTGTGTCCGCTCAAGCGCTACGCCAGATGGGTTGGCAATCAACGAGAGGTGCATCTCCTCTTCATATGCGAGCTCGTCGATGAGTACATGCCCCTTGGTCGCCAGCACGACCACACCCATGGTGTTTGTCATGCGGGGCATTCCTGCCAGCTCCCATAGTACGTCCTGCACAGGAATGTGGTATGTGCTGCTGACCGCACCCGTGTCCTGGCTCAGCACCAGGTAGTCGCCGGGAAAGAACAATAAGCTCTCCTCGCTGATCTCCTGCAACGTGGACAAGTTGTGGTCAAAGGCGTCTTTTGAGGCCAGGATCATCTGCTGCAAGTCAAAAACCTGGTCCGACCGGTTGTAAATTTCAATGTAGCGGGCTCCCCCGGCAGGGGGGTTGAAGAGTACCTCGTTGATCACGATGCCATTATGCAGCGCTTCATCAGGAATGGCAACCCTGGCCTGGTTTTGAAGCAGGATGTTGCCGTCGCAGTCATACAGGTCTCCGCAGACTTCAATGACGTGTACCTTACCTGGCTGCAGAGGCTGTTCCAAAGAAAGCTCAGCACGGGTGAGGTCCGGCAGGTTTGCTGTTACGGCGAGCGGACTTCCCGGTCCACTTTTGATGTGATAATGTTCGGCGTACAGCAGGGATTCCTTATGCATGGGCTCGGAAAAATGCAGTCTGACCGAGAGGGAGTCTACATACCCTGCGCGTACCAGCCGCGGGTGCGTGGTGTTTGGATTGTCGGCCCTCCTGGAGTTGGTTTCGCCGGGTGTTCCGCCTCGCGGATCTCGGGAGGCCTTCCAGTTTTCTGCACCCTGCCCGTAATTGTAGGGGTCGATCTTTTCCAGCGACCATCCACCCTCTGATTTTGCTGCATCCCGGTACCACCGGCCGGAGTATTCTACAAAAGACAGCAGCTGACCAGCATTGTCCCAAAGGGCGAGCGTATTGCCACCAATGGTAAAAGCAGTGGCAGATAAGCCAGGCACAGCCAGCACAGGACCAAAGGCCTTCAGCTCCGGACAGGCTTCTTCTGTGCAAAGCACCAGGTATCCTTTCGGCAAGATGGTGGCATATGGCAATTCCCGGCGGGTGTCTCCGTGCTGCAACACCCAACCCTCCAGGTCAATGGGCAGGTCGGTGGTATTATAAAGTTCCACCCAGTCGTATGGTGGCAGGCCGACCTCCGGCCTGCTGTTGGCCATGACCTCGTTGAAGACCACATCGAACATCTCTGGCACATGGTTGGCAAACTGCCCGGCGTAGGGCACCATGACTTGGCCGTCAGCGCCGAGGATGTTATCCACCGTGAGGGAATAGGCGTGGTTTTCAGCGAAAGCATCCGCAAACTGTAAGCGCACCACATAGGGCTTTCCGGGGTCAAAGGCGGCAATAAGGGGGTTTCCCATACCACCGTCTGCATGATAATTGCCGGTTGTTTGTGCCGAAGGTGCGTGCAATACCCCATTAAAATAGACATCGAGGACCTCCGGCGACACCACCCTGACCCGCGTCACCTCCGGTGCTGCCCCCGGCAAGATGTCTCCCACACGGAAATCATCAAAATAAAAACGCCTGCTGTTGCTGACGGTATATGTACAACGTATGCCAAACCAATGGCTGGACGTATAGGTATTGTCAAATATCTGTCCCTGGGGGATGAACAGCTCCCCACCCCCCGGTGCCACCAGTACGCTCCAGGTACCTGCCCCGTCGCGTAAAACCCTGATCCGCATGATGTTGTTGCTTCCCTCTGCCACCTGCATGTGGCCTTCCACCAGGACCGTCTCTTCCGTGCCATCCTGGCGGCACAGGAATACGCGTTTCATGTCGCCACCGGTTTTCCCGACCTGAATAAAGTAGCCGTTCAGGGGTGCGCCCAGGTCGGCCTTGTCGCTGACCAGATAAATGCGCGGATGATTATTGTCAGAAGGCGTGAAGCCAATGCGCAACCAGAAATCCCACTGTGTGTCCGCCACAACCTGGCTTTGCGTTGACAGCCAGGCCATCCCGGCTTCATCGTCATACAGGCGAAGCTGGCCGTTATCTACAATGAATTTTTCGCGGTCTCCAATCCAGGATGGACCCTCCGTGAAGTTGCCATTGCTGAAATCATCTGTAAACTGCGCAAATAGCGCAAAACACACAAAAACAAAGACAAAAAACAACAAAAAACGAACCATGGCATTATAAATTTAGACATAAAATTACAAAAACGCTTTTAAAACACATTCATTTTTTTTGACGAAATTTGCTTTTGGGTATAAAAAACAAGTTGTATGGTAATAGCATTGATAGGCGCCACGGGTTTGGTGGGCGAGGTGATGATGCGTGTCCTGGAGGAGCGCAAGTTCCCGGTGAAGGATTTTATCCCTTGTGCATCTGCACGCTCAGTAGGGCGCGAGGTGTTTTTCAGGGACAAGGCATACAAGGTGAGGTCGGTGGAGGATGGCCTGGCCGCCAGACCTGATGTCGCATTATTTTCTGCCGGATCGGCCACTTCGAAAAAATACGCGGAGGCATTTGCCAACGCAGGCTGTGTGGTGATTGATAATTCATCCGCCTGGCGGGCTGATCCGACCGTGCCGCTTGTCGTTCCGGAGGTGAACCCGCACACGGTGACCAAAGACACCCGGATCATTGCCAATCCCAATTGCAGCACCATCCAGATGGTGGTGCCGCTGGCACCCATCCACCGGGCATATGGCATCCGCCGGCTGGTCATTTCCACCTACCAGTCGGTTACGGGTACCGGCGTCAAGGCGGTGCAGCAGTTGCAGGATGAGCGTGCCGGCAAGGAGGGCGAAAAGGCCTACCCGCACCCCATCGACCTGAACTGCTTTCCGCACGGCGGGGATTTCCAGGACAACGGCTATACGGCAGAAGAAATGAAGCTGGTGAATGAGACCCGCAAAATCCTCGAGGCGGAGGACATCCGCATCACGGCCACGGTGGTGCGCATCCCCGTAATGGGCGGCCACTCGGAAGCGGTCAACCTGGAACTTGAAAAGGATTTTTCATTGGAAGCGGTGCGTCACCTGATGCAGCAAACCCCGGGCGTGGTGGTGCAGGACGACCCGGCAAACAACACCTACCCAATGCCCCGGTTCGTGGAAGGCCGGGATGAGGTCTTCGTGGGTCGCATCCGGCGGGATCCGTCGGTGCCCAATGGCCTAGACTTGTGGATTGTCGCCGACAACCTGCGGAAGGGCGCGGCGGTTAATGCGGTACAGATTGCGGAGATTGCCAGGGAAGTACGAAGTAGGAAGTAGGCAGTAAGCAGTAAGCAGCAGAGGTATATGTCCTTTTGCGGGTCCTGTTGGAAACCAGCACCCTGATGGACAGCCCAAGTGCTGTCCCTACGGCTCTTCCTGGGGAAAAAAGGGGGCCGGCCAAGTCCGGCCCTGACAAGGACCCAATGCTCCGCCCAAGCGTTGCGGCTACTTTTTACTTCCTACTGCTTACTGCTTACTACTTACTTCTTACTACAACCCGTTGGCGTACAACTTCAGCAATCCGTTCCGCCGGGATCCGCTCCTGCTTCATGCTATCCCGCTCCCGGATGGTGACGGTATCATTCTCCAGGGTCTCGTGGTCGATGGTAATGCAATAGGGCGTGCCGATGGCATCGTGCCGGCGGTAGCGGCGCCCGATGGCATCCTTGTCCTCGTATTGGCACATAAAGTCGTATTTGAGCCGGTCGAAGATCTCCCTCCCCTTTTCGGGCAGGCCGTCTTTCTTGACAAGTGGCAACACGGCCACCTTGGTCGGTGCCAAAGCCGGGGGGATGTTCATCACCACCCGTTCGCTGCCATCCTCAAGCTTTTCTTCCCTGTAGGCGTGGCTGATCACCGCCAGGAACATCCTGTCGAGACCGATAGAGGTTTCCACCACGTAAGGCACATAGCTGTCGTTGGTTTCCGGGTCGAAGTATTGTAGCTTCTTGCCGCTGAACTTCTGATGTGCGCCGAGGTCGAAGTCGGTGCGTGAATGCACGCCTTCGATCTCCTTGAAGCCAAAGGGAAAGTCAAACTCGATGTCGACGGCCGCATTGGCGTAGTGGGCGAGTTTTTCGTGCTTGTGGACGCGGAAAAGCTCTTCCGGGATGCCCAGGGCCAGGTGCCACTGCATCCGCTGCTCCTTCCAGTATTCAAACCAGTCGGCTTCCTGTCCCGGCCGCACAAAATACTGCATCTCCATCTGTTCAAACTCCCGCATACGGAAGATGAACTGCCGTGCCACAATCTCGTTGCGGAAGGCTTTCCCGATCTGGGCGATGCCGAAAGGCAGTTTTTTCCGGCCAGTCTTTTGCACATTCAGGTAGTTCACGAAGATCCCCTGGGCTGTTTCCGGGCGCAAATAGATGGTCGATGCGGTTTCTCCCGTGGATCCCATCTGGGAGCTGAACATCAGGTTAAACTGCCTGACGTCCGTCCAGTTGCGGGAGCCGGATACCGGACATGCGATTTCCAGGTCTTCGATGAGCTTCTTCAGGTCACTGAGCTGCCCGTCTTCCATGGCTGGCACAAAGCGCGCGTTGATGTCGTCGATTTTTTTCACGTTCGCTTGCACCCGGGGGTTCGTCTCGCGGAACATCGCCTCGTCGAAAGACTCCCCGAATCGTTTGGCCGCCTTCTTCACCTCCTTGTTGATCTTGTCTTCCAACTTGGCGATGTGGTCTTCGATCAGCACGTCGGCGCGATAGCGCTTCTTCGAATCCTTGTTGTCGATCAGCGGGTCGTTGAAGGCATCCACGTGTCCGGAAGCCTTCCAAACCGTGGGGTGCATGAAAATGGCGGAATCAAGCCCCACGATCTCCTCGTGGTGCTGGACCATCGACTTCCACCAATAGTCCTTGATGTTGTTTTTTAGTTCCACACCCTGCTGTCCGTAATCATAAACCGCACTGAGGCCGTCATAGATCTCGCTCGACTGGAATATAAAACCGTATTCCTTGCAATGTGCGATAATTTTTTTGAACGTGTCTTCGCCTTTGCTCATATGTTATGTGATTTCAGTTTTTAGTCTTTGTCAGGATGTCGAAATGTCAACCCTTCGAAAAGCCAAGGCTTCGGGCTTTGTTTTCGTGAAGATGCAATTTGATCTTTTTTCTAAACGGCCGGGGGCTCGGTCTTGTTCGCTTTGCTCCACTTGTTTTCATTCACCACCACTTGTACGCTTTGCGGAATGATGTCGAAGGTGAAAGGGGAGTGCCCCAGGGACTCTCCGTCGGCTTCCAGCAAAATGGGTGTCTTGCAGTGTACGCTGATCTTTTTCCCAAGCATGGTTTCGACCTTATGGTATTTTTTGATGGTCCCATCATAGAGGCGGCGCACGTTGGCTACGATCGACAGTTTGCTGAGGTCCCTGATCAGCGTCAGGTCGAAGAGACCGTCATTCGGAATGGCATCCGGAGCCTGTCTCATCCCGCCCCCGTTATATTGTCCGATTCCTACGCCGATGCTGAAATAGAGGTCTTTCACCTCCTTGCCATCGACGGTGATGGTGGTGTTGCAGGACTTATAGGAAAACAGGGAGCCCAGCAGGTGTTTGAAATACAAGAGGGGGTTGCCCTTGCCTCGTCGCTTGTCGGCGTTGGTTTTCTGTGCCACCAGGCCGTCAAATCCGAGTCCGGCCATGTTGACAAAATACCTGGTGCCTTGCCGTTTGCTATTGTAATAGCTCACAAGACCCGCATCCTGCAGCATCGTAAATTCCTTCCGGAGCAGTTGTATGGCCTGTTCGTAATCTGTTGGGATGCCCCAGGTCCGCACCCAGTCATTGCCAGTGCCCACAGGGATCATGCCTGCTTTGATGTCTGTGGTGGGGATTTCTTCTTGGGAAAAGATGCCGTTGACCACCTCATTCATGGTTCCATCACCTCCCACGGCAATGAACTTGCGGTATCCTGAGCGGATGTTTTCAGCTACCAGGGTGATGGCATGGAGCGGTCCATCGGTAAACAGGGCCTTATAATCAAAGCCATGCTTGTCGAGCATCTGGGAGATCCTTCCCCAGTCTCTGCTTACCTTTCCAATGCCGGCATTGGGATTTACAATTACCAGCCATTCATTTGCTTGCCTGGCCATCAGCTGTTTTTTTACCAATTGGTCTTCCCGGTGTGCTGTCAGGGAGGCTTTAGCCGACCCGGTTCCGGACCTTCTCTCACCTTTGCAAAGCAGGTATTTGCCTGGTTAAGCCCATGCCCGGCTCTTTTGTGCGTTGCGGAAAGATCTCTGCGACCTCACCGGCGCCAGGGCATGCATGGGCCCACCTTGGTTAAGAAGGTGCAAAGGTATAAAAAAATGGCTTTTGGCAGGGCGTATTTAAGAGCTGGTCGTTCAGACCATTTCTTCGACAGGCCACT